>ERZ1066121.2215-NODE-2215-length-12579-cov-6.521958_pt1 | contig 12579 bp, 12 predicted proteins | sample MGYA00382768_ERZ1066121 | MGnify/ENA primary metagenome ERZ1066121 (study PRJEB33369, sample SAMEA5778351) | biofilm metagenome | biome: Industrial cooling water; feature: Water cooling tower basin; material: Biofilm | place: United Arab Emirates | collected... | reverse complement strand
GCTTTGTCGGAATGGTCGATCGCGACAGTTTCGACGAATGGCTGCGTGAGCGCGCCGCCGATGCCGGGGCCACGCGGGTGACCGGGCGGTGCGAGACGGTCGACGACCGCGACACCATCGCCCGCCTGACCTATCGCAGCGAACGGGGCGGCGAACCCTGCACCGTCACCGCCCGCGCGATCATCGGGGCGGATGGCGCGCGCTCGGCAGTGGCGCAGCAATGCATCAAGGGGGGCGGCAAGGTGCCGTGTGTCTTTGCCTATCACGAAATCGTCGAGGTGCCGGAGGGGCATGGCGCGGATTACGACCCCGCCCGCTGCGACGTTTATTATCAGGGGCATTTGTCGCCGGACTTCTATGCCTGGGTGTTCCCGCACGGGGCGACCGCCAGCATCGGGCTGGGCAGTGCGAACAAGGGCTTTGCCCTGCGCGAGGCGACGGCGGCGATGCGCACGCAGATCGGGCTGGCGGGCTGGAAAACGCTGCGCCGCGAAGGGGCGCCCATTCCGCTAAAGCCGCTCAAGCGCTGGGACAATGGCCGCAACGTTGTCGTGGCGGGCGATGCCGCCGGGGTGGTCGCGCCATCGTCGGGCGAGGGCATATATTATGCCATGACGGCAGGGCGCATGGCGGCGGACGCGGCCGCGCTATACCTCGCCACCGGCGACGCCCGCGCGCTGCGCGAGGCGCGCAAGACGTTCATGAAGGCGCATGGGCGGGTGTTCTGGATCCTCGGCATCATGCAGTATTTCTGGTATTCGAGCGACAAGCGCCGCGAGCGTTTCGTCAAGATGTGCGACGACCCCGATGTTCAGCGGCTGACGTGGGAAGCCTATATGAACAAGTCGCTGGTGCGCCGCGATCCCTTGGCACATGTGCGAATCTTCCTTAAAGACCTTGGTCATCTGTTCGGGCTGCGTGCCGTAGAGGGATGAACGCCGCAATGACCAAGGCGGGAATAATGCCGATCCTGATCGCGGGATCGCTGGCGTTGGTGACGGCCGTTGTCGGCGGGACGATCACGGTGCTCGACGACTGGTATTATTCGCTGGTCCAGCCCGCATGGGCTCCGCCCGGCTATATGTTCGGGGTGATCTGGACCGCGATTTTTGCGATGATCGCGCTGGCCGGGGTGCTGGCGTGGGAACGGGCGCCAACGCGGCGCGATGTCGAAATCACATTGGGCCTGTTCGCGCTCAACGGCTTTCTGAACCTGCTGTGGAGTTTTTTGTTCTTCCGGCTGCAACGGCCCGATCTGGCGCTGTACGAACTGGCGACACTGTGGCTGTCCATCGCCGCGCTGATCCTGTTCTGCGGGCGCTTTTCAAAGGTATCAGCCCTCTTGCTAGTCCCCTATCTGGTCTGGGTGACGATCGCCGGCGTTCTGAACTATCAGGTCGTGGCGCTCAATGGACCCTTTGGCTGAGGCCGCGATGGCCGATTTCTTTGCCAGCGGGCGCGCGGTCGATGTCGTGCTGGCGGTCCTGCTGATCGAGGGATTGTGGCTGCGCTGGCGGGGACAGCGCTGGGCCGACATTGCCCCTGCCCTGCTGCCCGCCGTGCTGATGATGTTGGGGCTGCGCGCGGCGCTGACCGGCATGCACTGGACATTCGTGTCGGTTCCGCTGGCGCTTGCCTTTCCCGTGCACCTCTATGATCTCAAGCGGCGGGGCATGGTCGGGCGGCGCGCGCGCCGATAGCGCCCCGGGGGAATATCATTTGCACTCCGCAACTTGGTTACCCCCGGACGTGATCCGGGGTTGGGCTTGTGACCGATGATGCTGCCTGGAATTGTGGTGTGCTGGATTGGCATTGGAAAAGGCCGAACCCCGGATCACGTCCGGGGCGACGGACAGCGGCTATCGCACGAACCACCACGAAAAAATGGACCCGGCGGGCATGGCCGGGTCCATCCTTCAAGCTGGCCGGGGGGAGGGTTGGCCAGCCTGGCCCACCGCGCCCGACGCTCAATATTCAGGCGCGTAGTGGTGTTCGATGGCCCACAGGAACCAGTTGTCGACGACCGTGCCCGTCAGCAGGATGCCGATCCCGCCCGTGAGCGGGCACAGCACCGCGAACCACCACGCCCAGCGGTGGATAGACTCCATCGTCGCGTTGAACCCCATGGTCCAGCGCCAGAACAGCGCGGCGCGCTCGGACGCGGTGCCGCGGTCGGTGATCTGTTCCAGCTCGCGTTCGCCGCCATAGCGGCCGACCGCGAGGATCGTCGCGCCGTGCATCGCGAACAGCAGCGCCGACCCATAGAGGAACACGATCGAAAGCGCGTGGAACGGATTGTAGAAGAGATTGCCATACTGGAGCGAGAAATTGTTCGTCCATTCCAGGTGCGGGAAAATCCCGAACGGCACCGATTCCGCCCAGCTGTCCATGAAGAAGGGCCGGATGAAGCCGATCACCAGATACAGCCAGATGGCGGCGGCAAAGGCCCAGCTGACGTGCGTTCCCATTCCCAATGCGCGGGCACGGCGGTATCCGCGCACCCACCACAGCAGGATCGATGTCGTCAGGAAGAAACCGGTGAGGATCCACCAGCCCCCCTTGTTCAGCGGGACGAACGGGGTGAAACCATATTCGGGGCCCGGCGGAGCTAGGCCCAGCCAGAAGAATTGCCGCAGAAATTCCAGCGGATCCCAATTGACCGAGGCAAGCATGTTCAGCCCGATGATCTCGATCGCGAAAAACCCGAACAAGAGCGAGGCGAGGCCAAGCCAGCCGAGGTAAATGGGGCCAAGCTGGGCCTGACCGAATTTGCCCATCCAGTAGCTGACCCCGGTCAGCGCGATGCGGCGTTCGTCGCCGGGTGGCAGCGCAGGCCCCATTTCGGGGGCGTGGGTAAGCTGCACCTGCGTAAAGATATTCTGATAGCGTGCCATTAGCTTGCCCTCCCGTTACGACCAGATCGGAATGTTGCGCCACCATTCCCACCATTCGGGCCAGCCACCGGCATAAAGCGGCCCCGCGATGATGATGCACACCGCGCTCCAGAAACCGGCGTTGAGCGCCAGAAACAGGCCGAGCCGGTGGATGCCGATCGTGCCGACCGAATAGCCGATGAAATCGCGGAAGAAGGTGTCTTCATATTCCGGCGTCTTGACCGTCTGACCCTTGGCCGGATTGACCGCCGACAGGATCAGCGCGCCGTGGAGGGCGAGCGCGAAGCAGGTCGTAAAGAAGAACGACACCGCAATCATGTGCGCCGGATTATAGTGGAAATTCACATACATATAACCGGTGTTCGACACCCAGTCCAAGTGACTGAAAATGCCATAGGGGAAGCCATAGCTCCACGCGCCCATCAGCACCGGGCGGAAAATCACCAGCGTGACATAGGCCAGGATCGCGATGCCGAAGGCAAAGGGCACATGATAGCCCATGCCGAGCTTGCGGCAGATTTCAACCTCGCGCAGCATCCACGACACAAAAGATCCGGTCGCGCACATGGTGATGACTTGCCAGAAGCCGCCCTCCTTCAAGGGCGCAAAGCCAAGGCCGACGCTTTCGGCCGGCGGATTGATGGAGATGAGCCACGGATTCCACGTCGGGCCGATCGCGGCCGCATAGAAGATCAGCGCCGTCCCCAATATCGTGAAAATGGCCCCGATCACGCCAAAGAAACCGACGTAGAACGGGCCTATCCAGAAATCGAACAGGTCTCCGCCGATCAGCGTTCCGCCGCGGACACGATATTTGCGTTCAAAGCTCAACAGCGACATAGCACATCCCCTGCCGCCACGCGTGGCGACCACCCGAGAAAATTCTTTTTATCCATTCAGGACATGCCGTGGCGGAGCAGCGCCACGAACATGCGCCCAGCCGATCAATCAGCTGGCCGGTGCTGCTGCTGCCGGTGCCGCTGGAGCGGGGACCGCGGCCGGGGCGGCTGCCACGACGGTCGGACCTTCGATCCAGTTGAAGCGATCGGTGCTGAGCAGGATGAAATGGATCAGCAGCGCCAGCACGAACAGGAAGATCGCGAGTGCGACCAAAGTCCGGCGTGGATCGAAAATCAGCCAAAGTCTCCACATGATATGGCCTCCCTATACCAGAAATGACGGAATGGCGGCGCTCGCGAATTGAGCGGCGTCATTCAGCATCGCGTACCCGTTCACGCCCGGGAACCAGGGCCGCCACATCCACACCAACACATGCGCCACTATGGCGATGAGGGTGAAGGCAATGAAGCTGCTCACAAAAATCTTGTGAAACTCTTTGGCCTCTTCCGGAGTCAGATATGCCCCGGGACCAAAGCGCTCGTTGTTACTATCGCTCATATCCCTTCTCCATTTTTGCCCCACTCAAGCTGCGAGAAGCGGCTCTCCCGGGCACTCGCCCAGCAGCACGGCGTGCTGCTCAGGTTGCGGTTGTCGCGGGGATGTACCCCGGACGAATGACGTGGGACGGCGGCGGTCATGCGCCGATCCCTTCCAGCATGGTGGCGGCCAGGCGGTCGGCGGACACATGGTCCTCGCCCGCCCGCCGCGCGCCGCGTTCGGCAGCATCGCGCAGCTGCTTGGCGGCAGAGATGCGCACCAGCACCGGCTGCGCCTCGACCACCGCGTCCAGCTTGTCCTTGGCCGCGTGGTCCCACTGCAGGGCATGTTCCAGGCGCGATGGGGTCGCCGCCCCGGCATCCATCTGGGTCGATAGGGGCAGGATGTGAAACAGCGCATCGAACAGCGCGTTGCACACTTCCTGAACCAGCCAGGTCGCGCCCGAATAACCCATATAAGGAGTGCCGGTGTGCCGCCGGATCGCCGCTCCGGGGAAAGACGCAGGGATGAACATGCCGCGCCCGCCGGTTTCGGCGATGTACATGCGTTCGTTGTAGCTGCCGAAGGTGATCATCGCGGGCGTCGTCACGATCGCATCGCGCACCGCATCATTGTCTGGTTTCACCCCGACCTTGCGCGAAAAGGCGAAGGCGCAGGGCAGGCCCATATCGTCTTCCAGGAATTTGCGGATGCCGCGCGCATAGGTTTCGTTGGCGACGATGCCAAAGCTCGCGGTGGCGAAGAAGTCCTGCGTCACCGACCGCCACAAATCCCACAGCGGCTTGATCGTGGTGTGCTTTTCCCGCTCGATAAAGGGTTCGGGATCGAGCCCGGTAAGCTCTCCCAATTGGCGCAGGAACAGCGTCGTCGATTCAAGCCCGATCGGCGCCTGAAGATAGGGGCGTTCGAGCAGTTCGCACAATTTGCGGCCAAATTCGCGGTACAGACAGATGTTCACCGACGCGCGCGACAGCTGGTGGATGTCGGCCAGGTGGCTCCCCAGCGGGAACACCATGTTGACCTCGGCCCCGATCCCTTCGACCAAGCGGCAGATTTCGGCCAGATCGCTGGCCATGTTGAACATGCCATAGGCCGGGCCGATGATGTTGACGCGCGGCTTGTCACCCTCTTTCAGCGCGGGCGCGGCGGGCACTTTCTTTGGCCCGAATTCGGTCCACAGCCAGGCGAGCGCGCGGTCCTCGCTCTGCCACTGATCCTCGTCGATCGTGCGGGGGAGGAAGCGTTTGATATTGGTGCCCTCGGGCGTCACGCCGCCGCCGATCATTTCGGCGATCGACCCGGTGACGACGACGGCAGGCAGGTCGGGGTCGAGCGATTTCCAGGCGCGCTTCATCGCCGCCTCGGTCCCGGTCTTGCCCAGTTCCTCCTCGCCCAGCCCCGTGACCACGATGGGCAGCTCGTGCGGTGGCAAGCCGTCGGTATAATGCAGCACCGAGGTGACGGGCAGGTTTTCGCAGCCAACTGGGCCGTCGATGATGACCTGAAGGCCCTTTATCGCGGTAAAGGCATAAACCGCGCCCCAATAGCCGCCCGCGCGGTCGTGATCGAGGATCAGGGTCATGTTCCCACCGCCTCCGCCGCCTTGGCCGCGGCGGCATTTTGCGCAGCGTAACGCGCCTTGAACTTCGGCCGGTCGGTCGGCGTATCCCGCCAGATCCCGGCCGCATGCCCCTCGCCCACCCCTTCGAAGAAGGCGCGCATCCGGTCGAACCGGCCCTTGTTGCCGATGGCGGCATTGACGACCTGCGCCAGACTGCCAGCGCCAGCCACGCCCATCAGCGGGCGGGCAGAGATAAGGTTGGTGAAATACAGCGCCGGGATCGCCCGCGCCTTGGCATGCTGAACCACCGGCGTCGTGCCGATCGCAAGGTCGGGGCCGAACTCGTCGACTGCCGCCAGATCCTGTTCCAGGCTGGCGCGATATTGCACCCGCACGCCGCGCGCCGTCAGCCAGTCGCGATCCGCCTCCGACCAGGGCGTGCGCGGACAGGCGGTGCCGACATAGGGCACATCGGCCCCGCTTTCGATCAGCAGCCGGGCGACCAGCAACTCCGAGCCTTCATAGCCGGACACGGTAATCCGCCCCTGCACCGACCGCGCCTTCAGCGCCGCATCGATGGCGGGCAGGACGGCATTCTGCGCCGCCGCGATCCGCTCCGCACTCGCACCCGTGGCCGCGCCAATGGCGGCAAGCCACGCGGCGGTGCCGTCGCGGCCGACCGGCGCGGAGCCGACGACTTTCCGGCCCGCCGCCTCGAAAACCCGCACACTGGCGGTGTAGAAAGGGTGGATGGCGGCGATGACTGCGCCGTCAAGCGCGGCATAAAGCTCACGCCATTCGCGCGTCGGCACCGTTGGCCCGGCCGCCAGACCCAGCGGCTCCAGCATCAGGCCGATGCCAACGGGATCGGCCGGGAACATCTCGCCCAGCAAAGTGACACCCGGCCGGTTGCTGCGCGCGGCAGGGGCAGCGACCGGGCCCTGGCTCGCCTCGGTGCGCGCATAATCCAGCATCGCCCCGGCAAGCACGTCTTTGGCTTCGGCGTGGGTTGGAACGCCGAAGCCTGGCACGTCAATGCCAACTATGCGTACACCATTGATCGCGTCGGGCAGCAGGCGCAGCGGGACGCCGCTGGCCGTGGGGACGCACAGGTTGGTGACGACGATCGTGTCATATTTTTCGGGGTCGGCCATCTGTTCGACGGCCTCCTTGATATCCTCGAACAGCTTGCCGGTGACGAGCGTTTCGGAACTGAACGGCACATAACCGACGCTGCGCCGCGCGCCATAGAAATGGCTGGTAAAGGTCAGGCCATAGACGCAGCAGGCCGACCCCGACAGGATCGTCGCGGTGCGCCGCATGCGGAGGCCGACGCGCAGCGAGCCGAAGGCCGGGCACATCGATTGCGGCTGGTCATGGGGGCCGACGGGATAGTCGGCGGCATAGCGGTCGAGCAGGTCGCTCTGCCCCGCTGCGCGCGCCGCGTCCTTCAGCGTCTGTTTGGACGAGCATCCGCCGCCCGGCGCGGCCGGGGCCGCAGCGGTCAGCAGCACGTCGCGGGTGCGCGCGTCGGAGGGCGCGTCAGACGGTGTCATAAATGATTTCCAGCGACGGCTTGGTCTCGAACACGCCGCCGCGCATGTCGGCCTGGGTCGCGGGCACGAGCTTGACCGATCCGCCCACATCGTCGGGCGAGAACAGGCCGAGCAGGCCGTCCTGCTCCAGCGGCGTGGGGCGCAGCGGCGGCGCGGTCGCGACATTGACCGCCAGTTCCTCGAACAACCCGCCCCATTCGCCGCCCGGCATGCCGATGATCTGATAATTGGCCGATTTGCGGCGAATATCCTCGTTCGCCGGGATCGCGGTCAGCACCGGGATGCCCACGGCGGCGGCAAAGGCCTGCGCCTCGCCCGTGCCGTCGTCCTTGTTGATGATCATCCCCGCGACGCCGACATTGCCGCCCATCTTGCGGAAATATTCGACCGCCTTGCACACATTGTTGGCGACGTAGAGCGATTGCAGGTCGTTCGATCCGACCACGATTACTTTCTGGCACATGTCGCGCGCGATCGGCAGGCCAAAGCCGCCGCACACCACATCGCCCAGGAAATCGAGCAGGACATAGTCAAAGCCCCATTCGTGGAACCCCAGCTTTTCAAGCAGTTCGAACCCGTGGATGATCCCGCGTCCGCCGCAGCCGCGCCCGACCTCCGGCCCGCCAAGTTCCATCGCGAACACGCCGTCGCGCTGGAAGCATACGTCCTCGATCCGCACCTCCTCGCCCGCCAGCTTCTTCGCGCTCGACGTTTCGATGATGGTGGGACAGCTTTTGCCCCCGAACAGCAGCGAGGTGGTGTCCGATTTGGGATCGCAGCCGATCAGCAGCACCCGTTTGCCCTGCTGCGCCAGCATGTAGGAGAGGTTGGACAGCGCAAAGCTCTTGCCCGATCCGCCCTTGCCATAAATGGCGATAATCTGGGTTTCGCTCGTCACCGGGCCGGTTGCCACGGCATCGGGTTCGATCGCAGCTTCGTCGCGCAGCGCGGCAACATCAAGCATCGTCATTCGCAGTCGCTCCAGTCGAGAACCATTTTCAGGCATTCGGGATTGTCGAACGCCTCGGGATAGGCGGACGCGGCATTGGCGGCGGGCTCCACCCGCGAAATGAGGCCATCGAGGCTGAGACTGCCCGATTCGATCAGCGCGGACGCCGAAGCCAGATCCTCTTGCTGCCATTCGGCGGCAACGCGCAGCCGTACCTCGCGCTGAAAAGCGGGGGGAAACAGGAAGCTGACCGGATCGCGGTAGAATCCCGCGAGCACCAGTTCGCCGCCCTTGGCCATGCGGTCGATCAACTGGTCGATGACGGCGGCATTGCCGCTGACATCATAGATTTGATGGTAATCGCGCCGATCATCATCGTCGGGATGAACGACGCGGTAGCCGTTCGCGCCCGATTGACGGACCGCGTCGGTTTCCCACACCGTTGGCGCGGGCGCACCGGCGGCCAGGGTCAACCGCGCCATCAGGCGACCCAGCACGCCGTGACCAACGATCAACTGCGGCAGTTCGCCCTGGCACATGGCGTGTAGCGCCGTGGCCGCGAGCGCATGCAGGACGCCCCGTTCGGCGAGTCGTTCGTCCACCGGAATGGCACGGGCCGACGCGATGATCACCCGCCGCGCCGCGCCGCCAAACAGGCCGCGGGCTTCGTGATAGCAATTGGCGCCTGGGACGAAGACCCACTCGCCGATGCGCTCGCGCGCCTCTGCGCCGGCATCGATAACGCGGCCGACCGATTCATATCCCGGCACGAGCGGATAACCCATGCCCGGAAAGCTGGGCATTTGTCCGGTCCACAACAGCTTTTCGGTGCCGGTGCTGATCCCGCTGTAATGCACCTCGACCATCACATGCGATGGTCCCATCGCCGTCAGCGCCGTGCGCCGCATCGCGAGCCGCCCGGGTGCTTCAAAAATGATGGCCTGACTGTGCACCGACCAGCTTCCCCGCGCTGCCATCCGGACTGGATGAGGACTCTCCTGAATGTCAAGGTAACGCAACGACTATACATGTCAATTCTTTTGGACACTGTAGCGTCACTTTGTTGCGACAATCATGCTGGCGATAATTGGCTGAGCGCATGAAATGCCGCGAAGCTGGGCAAAACCAGCGTTTTGCAGAATGTGCCGCAACGCGGTTTCGCTGCGCGGTCGGCCCGATCCCATCGCCCACAAATATAGTCCGAAATAGGCATCGCCCATGCGCGGGGCATGGCGATTCTCTGCCATCGGCTCGGCGATCAGCAAACACCCGCCTGGTGGCAATGCTGCATATATGCTGCGCAGCAAACCGGCCACAACATCGTCATCATGATCGTGCAATATGCGCACCAGGGTCATCAGATCATAGCCGCTCGGCAAAGGGTCTGTACGAAAATTGCCGGGATGATGCATGGTATGCGGCGGTGCCGCGCTTGCGCCCGCGATCACTGCGGGCAGGTCGAAGATGCCGAGCGCAAGGTTGGGCGCGGCACCGCCGACCGCCGCACAAAAGCGCCCCGACCCGCCCCCGATATCGAGCATGCGGTCATGCGGCGCGAAATCATAGACACTCAGAATCTCGGCGGAAACCATCGGCTGCGTCGCTGCCATCAGCTCTGAATAGGGGGCCGCGCTCCCGCTTCCATCCTTGGCGGCATAGGTCCAGAAAGCCGAAAGGTTGGTCTCATTCCCGCGATCAGCACGCAGCAGCGCGAGCGGGTCGGCCAGATCAGCGTAGAGCAGGTGATGATGGCGAATCATCGCCAGTGCGCCCGTGTTGGTCGACAGCGCCGCCCCGGCTTCCCCCAGCGTCCACAGGCCCGGCTGCGGCATCTGGGCCAGATCAAGCGCCGCCGCTGCGCGCAGCAGCCGGTCAGTTGCAGTCGGGGCAAGGCCGCTTATCGCGCTCGCTTCTTCCGTGCGCCGGGGCGCTGCGGCGAGCGCATCGAGCAAACCCGATTCGGTAAAGGCCAGCAATATCTGCGAATAGACGAAGCCCGCGACCAGATCGAACTGCGCGGCGGCGCGGCGGCGGGCAATGCGGCGGATGAGCGGCATCCGCGCCGCCCACCGCTGAAACACAGGGCTGGCCAGCACATGATTGCGCCACAGCGTCCACCGCGTTGACAGAGTCAATCGCTCATATGCTAAAGATTCTGACATATTCATATGTCTATAAAGTTGGACTTCTGATAGCGTGGGGTCAAACCGAAACTTCGGACCAGAGGAGTCGCGATTGCGCAGCGCCCCCGTCGTCATCGTCGGAGCCGGGATCGGCGGGCTGGTCAGCGCGCTGTTGCTGGCGGCGCGCGGCATGGCAGTGACGCTGGTCGAACGCAGCGCTGGGCCGGGCGGCAAGGCGCGGCAAATGCCGGTCGATGGCCACATGATCGACGCCGGGCCGACGGTGTTCACGATGCGTGAGGTTTTTGACGAAATTTTCGCCGCCGCGGGGATGGCGACGGGTGAGCATCTGACGCTGCGCCGCGCCGAGCTGCTGGCGCGTCACGCCTGGGGGCCGGACGAACGGCTCGACCTGTTCGCCGATTTCGAACGCAGCTGCGACGCCATCGGCGATTTCGCCGGGGCCGAAGCGGCGCGCGGTTTCCGCAGCTTTTCGGCCGAAGCCGCGCGGATTTACGGCATCCTCGACGAAAGTTTCCTGCGCGCGAGCAAATGCCTGCCCCCCACATTGATGTGGCGAATCGGGCTGTGGCGCATCGGCGCGCTGCTCGCGATCCGCCCCTATGAAAGCCTGTGGAAGGTGCTGCGCGAGCATTTCAGCGATCCGCGCCTGGTGCAATTGTTCGGGCGCTATACCACCTATTGCGGCTCGTCCCCCTTTCGCGCGCCCGCGACACTGATGCTGATCGCGCACAGCGAGGCGCGGGGGGTGTGGGCGATCGACGGCGGCATGAGCGCGCTGGCGGCGGCGCTGGAAAGGGCCGCACGCACGCGCGGCGCGCTGGTCCGGTACAATAGCGGCGTTGCCCGTATCGAGCGGAGCGGCGGCCGCGCCAGCGCGGTCGTGCTGGACAGCGGCGAGTGCATCGACGCGGCGGCGGTGATCTTCAACGGCGACCCGGCGGCGCTGGCGAGCGGTCTGCTGGGCGGCGAGGTGCGGCGCGGGGCGCGAACGGTGCCGGCCGGCGCACGGTCGCTCTCGGCCATGGTGTGGCTCGCCACCGCGCGGCCAGGCGGGTTCGACCTGGCGCATCACAATGTCTTTTTCTCATCCGACTATCCGGCCGAGTTTGCCGCGCTCGCCGCCGGACGCATGCCGGACCAGCCCTCCGCCTATGTCTGCGCGCTCGATCGCGGCAGCGGGGCGACGCCGCAGGGTCCGGAACGGCTTCAGATTATCGTCAACGCACCGCCCGACGGCGATCGCCACCATTATTCGGACGAGGAGAAGGCCCGATGTACGGCAACCATGCAGAGCACGCTGAACCGCTGCGGTCTGACGCTGGCGCAACCTTTCGTGCACCGGCTGCTGACGCCGCAGGATTTCGCGAGGGACTTCCCGGCGACGGGTGGAGCCCTTTATGGACGGGCTTCGCACGGGTGGGCGGCCTCCTTCCTCCGCCCCGGCAGCCGGACGGCGATCCCTGGGCTTTACTGCGCGGGCGGGGCGACCCATCCGGGCGCGGGGGTGCCGATGGCCGCCTTGTCGGGACAGCTGGCGACCGCCGCACTGCTCGCCGACCTTGGTTTGACGAACCGGTCCCCGCGCAGGGCTATCGCTGGTGGTATGTCGACGCCATCAGCGACGACGGAAGCCACGGTCTGACCATCATCGCCTTTATCGGCAGCGTTTTTTCACCCTATTACAAACGGTCGGGGCGCGCCGTGCCGACCGATCACAGCTGTCTCAACATCGCGCTCTATGGGCGCGGCGGGGCGCGCTGGGTGATGACGGAGCGCGGCGCGGGCGACACGGCGCAGCACGCCGACACGCTGGCCATCGGCCCCAGCGCGATGCGGTGGGATGGCGACCGGCTGGTCATCGACATCGAGGAACGCGACATCCGTCTGGGCGTCCCCTGGCGGCGGCGCGTAGCGGGGCGGATCGTCCTGCACCCCGAAATGCTGAATGAACGCGCCTTTCGGCTTGATCCGGCGGGGCGGCACCACTGGCACGCCATCGCGCCGCTGGTCCGGATCGAGGTGGAGATGACCGATCCCGCGCTGCGCTGGTCGGGCAGCGCCTATCTCGCCGGCA
>ERZ1066121.2211-NODE-2211-length-12595-cov-6.338676_pt1 | contig 12595 bp, 11 predicted proteins | sample MGYA00382768_ERZ1066121 | MGnify/ENA primary metagenome ERZ1066121 (study PRJEB33369, sample SAMEA5778351) | biofilm metagenome | biome: Industrial cooling water; feature: Water cooling tower basin; material: Biofilm | place: United Arab Emirates | collected... | reverse complement strand
CTTCGCGGTGGCCTGACGGCCGCTGGCGCTTCCGATCGGCGCGGGGCCGGGCGAAGCTGCGGCCGAGACCCCTACCGGATCGGCCCCCCACCCATGCGCCTCGCCACCTTCAACGTGAACTCGATTCGCCGGCGCGTGCCGCACCTGCGGCGGTTTCTGGCACGCCACGCGCCCGACCTGGTCTTCCTGCAGGAGACCAAGTGCCGGACCGAGGAATTCCCGGCGCTGGAATTCGCCGATGCCGGCTACCGCGTGCACGCCCACGGCCAGCATGGCGGCCGGAACGGCGTTGCCGTGCTCGCCCGCATCGATTTCGAGGTGCTGGCCGAGGCCCTCCCCGGCGAGGCGGATGCGCAGGCGCGCTTCCTGGAGGTGCGGCTCGCCGATGGCGTGCAGGTTGCCGGCATCTACCTGCCCAACGGCAATTCCGGCGGCGAGGACGGCTTCGCCTACAAGCTGCGCTGGCTGGAGCGGCTGGCGGCGCTGACGCGCGCGCGGCTGGATGCCTTCACGCCCTTCGCGGTGCTCGGCGACTTCAACGTCTGCCCCACCGACGCCGATCTCGCGCCAGGCGCCCTGCCACCGACCGACGCGCTGGTCAGGCCCGAAAGCCGCGCCCGCTTCCGCGCCCTGCTGCATCTCGGGATGACCGATGCATTGCGGGCGCTGCATCCGATGGCGGCCGGCACGCCCTTCACCTACTGGGATTACGGGCCCGCCTTCGAGTCGAACCGGGGCCTTCGCATCGACCATGTCCTCCTGAGCCCGGAGTTGGCCGAGCGCCTGGCCGATGCCGGCGTCGACACCACGGCGCGGTCGGAGGAGCAGCCCAGCGACCACGCCCCGGTCTGGTGCGACCTGGCCGCGTAGAGCAGATCACCGAAAGGCGGGATCGCCTGGAGGCGTGGATCTGCTCTCCCACCAACAGGCTGCAGCATCGTGCCGAACCATGGTTTCGGCACGATGCCGTAGGGGACGCGGCCTGGACACCCGGCCACCTCCCCGCCTGCGGGAATCAGTAGGCGGGGCGCACCGTCACCGCGGGCGGCACCGTGACGGCCGGCGCGACGACGGTGGGCGGTGTCTGCACCACGGTCGGCGCAGGCGTGCGCTCGACATAGGTGCAGGCGGCGAGGGCCGCGGCCGCGGCGACGAGGACCAGGCTGCGCATGGGGCATTCTCCTGTGGTGGACCGATCCCCTGCACCAACGGTCGCATCGCGGGATGGTCGCAGCGCGCGGCGGTGAAGCCTGCGTGAGAGGATGCGGCGGCAACGACGTCCCGGTCGGGGCGGTCAGTGCCAGTATCCGCGGCGGCCGTACCCCCAGCCGCGGTAGCCGTATCCATAGCCGTAGGGCCGGTAGGCATAGGGCCGCGGGGCGACATAGACGCCGCCGGTGACCACCGGTGGTCGGTAGTAGCCGGGCGCCGGCGCGACGTAACAGCCCGGCAGCGTCAGCGGCAGCAGCACGAGCGCTGCGAGCGTCAGCAAACGGCGCGGCATGGTCCTGCTCCTTCTTCGCGCGGGACCGGCGCCACCATGCCGGAGGCTCCGCCCCATCGGCATCAGAACGCGCGAGCATGGCGAAACGCGGGCGACGGCGATCAAGCCTTCGCCACCGGCCGGCGCTGCCACGGCGGTTTGCAGGGCGGATCCATGCGTCCGGATGTTCACGCCGTCCGGCGATCGGCTCTACTGGTCGGCGTAGCAGTGCGTCTCCGCCGCACCGCCGGGATGGGTCACCGCGCCGAGACAGGCTGGCCCGACGGTCTGGGCGTACTTCCACAAGGCGCCGGAATTGTAGTCGGTTCGGCGCGGCGTCCATTCGGCGCGCCGCTTCGCCAGCTCCGCGTCGGAGAGCTGCACGTCGATCGTGCCCTGCTCCGCGTCGATGACGATGCGGTCGCCGTTGCGCAGCAGCGCGATCGGCCCGCCCACCGCGGCTTCCGGCCCGACATGGCCGATGCAGAAGCCGCGCGTGGCGCCGCTGAAGCGCCCATCGGTGATCAGCGCCACGCTCTCGCCCATGCCCTGGCCGTAGATGGCGCTGGTGGTGGAGAGCATCTCGCGCATCCCCGGGCCGCCCTTCGGCCCCTCGTAGCGGATGATGATGATGTCGCCCGCCTTGTAGGCGCGGCTGTCCACCGCCTTGAAGGCGTCCTCCTCGCAGTCGAAGCAGAGCGCCGTGCCCTCGAAGCGCAGGGTCTTCATGCCGGCGATCTTCACGATGGCGCCCTCGGGCGCCAGGTTGCCGTGCAGCGCGACGACGCCGCCGATCGGGGAGATCGGGTCGGTGTGCGGGCGCACCACGTCCTGGTCCTTGGGGAAGATCACGTCGCGGTGGTTCTCCGCCAGCGTCTTCCCGCTGACCGTCATGCAGTCGCCCTTCAGCCAGCCGCCATCCAGCATCGCCTTGATGATGACCGGCACGCCGCCGATGCGGTGCACGTCGGCGGCCACGTAGGTGCCGCCCGGCTTGAGGTCGGCGATGTGCGGGGTGCGCCGCATGATCTCGGCCACGTCCTGCAGGGTGAAGCGGATGCCCGCCTCGTGCGCCATCGCCGGCAGGTGCAGCGCGGCGTTTGTGGAACCGCCCGTCGCGCCGACGATCGCCGCGGCATTGTAGAGAGCATCGCGGGTGACGATGTCCCGCGGGCGGAGGTTCCTGCGCAGCAGCTCCACCACCGCCCGGCCGGATTCCAGTGCCCAACGGTCCCGGTCCTGGTCCTCGGCAGGCGCGCCGGCGGAATGCGGCAGCGCCAGGCCGATCACCTCGCTGATGCAGGCCATGGTGTTGGCGGTGAACTGCCCGCCGCAGGCACCCGCGCCCGGGCAGGCGTGGCGTTCCAGGTCATCGAGCTCGGCATCCGACATCTGGCCGGCGGCGTGCCGGCCCACCGCCTCGAACAGGTCCACCACCGTCACGTCGCGGCCCCCGTACTTCCCTGGCATGATCGAGCCGCCATACATGAACACCGCCGGCACGTTCAGCCGCAGCATCGCCATCATCACGCCGGGCAGCGACTTGTCGCAGCCGGCCATGCCGACCATCGCGTCGTAGCAGTGGCCGCGCATGGTCAGTTCGATGGAATCGGCGATCACGTCGCGCGAGGCGAGGCTCGACTTCATGGACTGGTGGCCCATGGCGATGCCATCGGTGACGGTGATGGTGGTGAACTCGCGCGGCGTGGCGCCGGCCGCCTTCACGCCACGCTTGGCCGACTGCGCCTGGCGCGAGAGGGCGATGTTGCAGGGCGCGGCCTCGTTCCAGCAGGTGGCGACGCCGACCAGCGGTGCGGCGATCTCCTCCGCGGTCAGGCCCATGGCGTAGTAGTAGGAGCGGTGCGGCGCGCGCTCCGGCCCCACGGTAACGTGGCGGCTCGGCAGCCTCGACTTGTCCCAGGCGGTCATGCGGTGTGTTCCCAAGGCGGTCCCGGAGGCGTTGTCGCGCGGGGCGGGCCCATGGGCAAGCGTTGGGCATGCGGCGCGGCATGCGTGGGGCAGGCGCGTGGTGGCGCGCGGGGCCGGGGGTGGCGTAGGATCGGTCGCGGGCCCAATCGTGACGGACGATGCCAGAGGCCGTCGAGATCCCCCCGGCACCATGACCCGGGAGGAATTCCATCGCTGGATGGCGGGCCAGCCCCAGGGCCGCTTCGAACTCGACGATGGCCGGGTCGTCGCCATGGCGGCCGAGCGGATCGCCCATACGCGCGCCGGGCACCGCGCCTGGCCCGCGCGACGCGACGCTGCCGCCGCGGCGGGCGTACCCTGCGAAGCGCTTGGTGATGGCGTGTCGGTCGCCGTTGACGAGTGGACGAACTGCGAGCCGGACGCACTGCTCAACTGCGGCGAGGTGGCGGCTGGCGACGCGGTCGCGGCACCCAACCCGCTGATTGTCGTGGAGGCCACCTCTCCCTCGAACAGCCGCATCGACCTCGACACCAAGTTCATCGGATATTTCCGCGTGCCGTCCATCCGGCACTACCTGATCGTCCACGTGACGGGGCGGGTCGTGCTTCACCATGCCCGGCGCCAGGATGGCCGGATCGGAGAGTGCGATCCTCGGCACCGGCCCCCTTGCCCTCGCCCCGCCCGGCATCGCCCTCCGGATCGAGGACCTTTTCGGGGGCTGACGCGCCCTTCCCCGCGGTCCGGCCGCGCCGCCTACTGCAGCCGGCGCGACAGCGAGACTGCGTAGGCGTCGGTGCGGGCATGCAGCGTCGGATCGTCGCTGTAGGTGATGCCCGGCTCCTGCCGAAGGACCATGAAGCTGATCTGGTCGCAGGGTCCGCCCGGCCCCGGCTCGACCCCGGTGACCGCCAGCCGCCCGACGCGCGTGCGGGGCCGGTCATCGGGCCAGGCCACCGTCGGGTCGAGAAGGTCGTCGCCCGGCGCCGGGAATTGCAGCACCATGTCGAACTCGACCGGCCCCGCAGCGACGCGGCGACGCAGCTCCTCGGCGAGGAAGTCCGCCGGCAGGCTGCGCATCTGCTCCTCGGTCAGGCGGAGCGTGCCGGCGAGCGGCTCGAACACCCAGCGGGCGTGGCGCACCTCGCCATCCTGGCCGCGGAAGCGGAAGGCGTTGACGCCCCAATAGGGGGTGGTCGCCCAGCTCGCCGGCGGCAGGGTCGCGGCCAGCCAACGGCCCTGAAGGGTGGATTTCGGGTTGGCCGCGACGAAGGCAGCGACCCGATCCGGGTTCGGCCGGCCGGTCGCCGGATCGGGCGCCCGCGCGAGCAGGCCCGCGACCAGGGCCTCCGGCGTCGGCGCGCCGAAGATCGGGGCGGAAATGTTCGCCATGTCCCACTCCACCCCGCCCGGCGCCTGGAAGCGGATCGCCAGGCCGCGCGTGGTGCGCGCCGTGTCCGGCGCCGTGGGCCCGGCGCCGCCGACGCCGAAGCGGATGATCGTCGGGATGCGGGCACCGCTGAAGACGGGGGAGACGGAGAGGCGCGTGCCCTCCGGCGTGGCGGTGAAGTGGCCGGCGGCGCAGATGCCCTTGCCGTGGCTCGGCCGGTGCGTGCGGATCGGGCCGAGCGCCGCCTCGAAGGCATCGACCACGGCGATCGGCGAGGGTGGCTCCGCGGCGGGCGGGGTCTGCGCGGCGAGCGGCGTGGCCAGCAGCAGGGCCGCCGTGGCAGCGGCGGCGACGCGTGCACGGATGGACATGGCGCATGTCTCCCGGTTGGGCAGGTTGGTCTAGTGGCGCGGGCAGGAATCATAGTCGTTCTGGGGGAATCGCCCGAAGCAATTCCTGCCCTGGATCCACGATGCCTGGAGCATCCCCTGCCCCTGCTTGGAACGCGCGCGCCGCGTCCGCGGGGGAGCCGCCCGAGCGGTGTTGCGCCGCCGACTGCGTATGGACGTCACCACGCCACGAGAGCGAAGCCGGCAAACGCAGCCTGTGCCGCCGGACGCGGCTGGCGCGGCTTGCACCACCACGCCACCCTCTGCATCGCAGCCTACGGATTCCTCATCGCCGAAAGGGCGGCGATTCCCCCCTCAGCAGAACGCCGCACCCCATTCATCCAAGCGCCTGACATTCCCAGAACATACCGACCACGAGGCGCCGCCGATCCGGCCTGAACGCCATGTCGCAAGCTCCATCGCCACCATCCGCGTCCGCATCGCGCGCCAACTCGCCCGCAGCCTGCCGCGATGCCCGTACTGCCAACGCCTCACTCAACGTCGGCTACTTATGAGACAGTAGTAGTAGGTCGCCCGGCGCAGTTCCCTCGGCCAGTTCGGACAATGAGGCCAAGTTGATCAGCTCCACCCGCTGGTGCGCCGGCTCGCGGATCCAGCCGCGCTTGCGGAAGGCGGTGAGCGTGCGGCTCACCGTTTCCAGCGTCAGGCCGAGGAAATCGGCGATGTCGGCGCGCGTCATCGGCATCTCGAGCAGCCGCCCGACCGCGCCGCGCCTGCGCCGCGCCGTCATCAGCGAGAGCAGGAAGGCCGCCACGCGCGCCTCCGCCGTGCGGCGGCCGACGGTGACCAGCTGCTCCTGCGTCGCCGCCAGCTCCTGCACGCAGAGATCGAGCAGCCGGTGCTCCAGCAGCGGGTAGCGTTTCAGCAGTCCGGCTAGCCGCGGGCGGTCGATCCGGCACAGCTTCGCATCGGTCAGCAGCTCGGCATCGAAGGGATAGGTGTCGCGGGTGGTATAGCCGATGATGTCGCCGGCGTAGCGGAATCCCACGACCTGCTGCTTGCCGTCCACCAATGTGCGCAGCAGCTTCGCCGTGCCGTCCACCAGCGTGAAGACGCGGCCCGCGGGATCGCCTTCGCGGAACACCGTCGCGCGGGCCGGCAGCGTCATCTGGTCGGATTCCGCGGACACCTCATCGAGCGCGGCCGTGTCAAGCGGCCGGCACAACCCGGCCACCCGGCTGCCGCACGTCGCACAGACCCGCGTGTCCGTTTCAGGATGCAGCCGACGCGTTCCATCCAGCGGATTCACGACACCTCCAGCTCTGCTGACCCAGGATACCCGCCCCGCACGCTCGGATACAAGGAACAGATGACGCACGGGTGCCATGCCGGTGCCGCGGGCCGGCGGCCGCACCGGCGCGCCGAACCCGGATCGGACCGGGTCCGGCGCCACGCCATCAGGACGGTGTCAGAACCAGGGTGCCCGGGTTGATCGTGACCGTGCCGGCCGCACTCACCGTCGCAGCCTGCGCCAACGGACTCCAGGTGAGCGGATTGCCGCCGCTCGCCGCATCGAACAGGCCGACATGGGTCAACGTGCCGGAGGGCGCGGTAAAGGTGAAGCGGACCGCATCGAGGTTGGTCTGCGCCCCGGTGCCGCTGAAGGTGACGCGCTGGCGGGCATAGCCATTGCCCGCGGGCTCGCCCACCAGCCCCGTGGCATCGCTGCCGCCGGTGCCGAGGGCGAGGAAGACCTGCACCGGCAACGCCGGCAGCCGGGCGCAGAGCGTGCGCCCCAGCAGGTTCTTGGCATAATCGGTCAGGTCGGACATGGGGATTCTCCTGCTGGATGCTGGTGTGCTGCCCGCGGCGATCTTCGGCCGCGCCCAGGGGCGCAGCGGACAGGCAGGCCGTGGGAAACAGGCGCTGGTCGCCGGGGAGTCGCTGCGTCGGCAGCGAACGACGGGATCGGGATATCAGGACGGCGGAGTCAGCCGACCGCTTCGACCGAGGACACGCGGGCGACCCAGTTCACGGTCTTGTTCGCCTCGCCCGTCCCGCTGACGGCAAGGCCGCCATTCGCAACGTCCGCGGCGACGGCGAGCCGCCAGCCGGCCGCGGACGCGTCGTTCATCCCCGGCACAAGGCCGGCACCGCCACCGCCGATCAGCGCAGTGCTCGCGGCGTTCGCGCCACGCCGCACCAGCGCGGAGACCTCCCAGCCCGCGCTGTCGCCAGGGGTGCCGGCCGTGCCTGCGGTCTGCCGCGCCACCACGAGCAGCCGCACCAGATAGGTGCCGGTGTTCGGCAGGTTCACCGTGTTGGCACTGCCCTGCGCCGCGCCGTCGGCGGTCAACCGCGTCGGCGTCGCATCGGTGGTCTGGCGTCGCAGCACGTGCTCGCCGGCCTGCGCATCGCCCGCATTGGCGAGGTTGCCCGAGGCCCAGGCGCCCTTGCCGTAGGTGCCGCGTGCATCGGCCTGCAGCCCGCCCGGAACCCAGGACATCGAGCCATTGGCCAGGTTGGCCTGCCCGCCGCCGATCGAGCCAAAATTGCCGCCCGCATTGTTGATCTGCCCGCCGCCGACCGAGGATGCGATGCCGCTCGCGGTGTTGCGCAGGCCGCCCGAGACCACTGCGTAGTTGCCGCTGGCCACCTGGTTCGCGCCGGTGCGGCTGACCTGCCAGTCGATCGCGCCGCTGCCGCGCGCCGCACCGCCGGTTGCGGCACCGTCCGGCGCCTGCGCGCTGATCGCGCCGGTGCCCTTCGGGGTGCCGAGCACGACGCCGACATTGGCGTCGGCGGATGCGGCGGCATCGACGCCGACCACCACCGGGCTGCCCGCCACCGCGCCGGCCATGCGGGCCGTGTTGCCGCCGCCGGCGCTGTTCGCCTGCATCGGGCCGGTGGCGCGGATGGTGCCGCTGCCCTTCGGCTGCAGCTCCAGCGTCAGGTTCGCATCCGTGCCCTGCGCCGCCAGCGAGACCGCCGCGCCCGCGATGCCGCCGCTGGCCAGCAGGCGGTTCACCGTGCCGGCCGGCGTCGCCACCTCCAGCCCATGGCTACCGGGTGCACCGCCCAGGGTGACACCACCGGCGCTGGTGATGCGCAGCACCTCGGAACCACCGGCGCTGGCGGCCAGGACATTGGTCGCGGGCTGGAACAGGCCGGCATTCTGGCTGCCGACCGCCAGGCCGGGCCGGCCGACACGGCCGGGCGGCGTCTGGTGCGCCAGCACGGCATTGCTGCCGCTGTTGCCGAGCGGGCCGCCATTGCCGTTCTCCAGCAATGCCGGCGCGCCGAGGTAGAGCGCGTTCGGCGTCGCCGCGGCGCTGTCCGCCAGGTAGATCGCCGCCGACCCATTGTTGCGGGTGTTGTAGAAGTTGCAGCGCAGCGAGGCGATGTCGAGCCGGTTGCCGCTGCCGTTCACCCGGATGGCGTTGTCCTCCGTGTCGTCGGCGCGCAGGTTGGCGATCTGGATGCGGGCGTTGTTCCCATCGACCTGGATGCCGGTGGCGCCGGCCACCGGCGTGCCGCCGGCGCCGAAGACCTCGCCCTGGGTGGTCAGGCCGGCGACCTGGCCATCGACGCCATTGGCCTCGATCCAGATTCCGTGACGGACGAAATCGGCATAGGCCTGGCCGATGTAGAATTTCGTGGTCACGCCGCTGCGCTCAGGCGGCGCGCCGGCCGCGGAGGGGAGGAAGCGGAACATGCTGCGGTAGCCGAGCGCGAAGGCCTGGTCGACGAAGACGCCGTCGCAGCGGCGGAAGATCAACGCGTCGCCATTCGCCTGCTGCCAGCGCACCACGTTGGTGTCGGCCGACCAGAAGGTCCAGAGGTGGATGTTGTGCAGGCGCGGCACGTCGAGGCATTCGTCGATCTCGACGCCGCAGGTGAAGGCCTGGCCGCGCAGCCGGCGGATGTCGAGCCGCCCGGAGTTCCGGACGTAGATGCCGCGGTTCACGTTGGCGAGCAGCAGGTTGTCGAAATCGACGCCGCCCAGGCAGTCCTCCACGCGGAACACGTAGGGATAGGCGGTGGGCGCCCAGGCGGCGGTGAAGGCGGTGGAATGCGTCTGCTGCACGGCAATGTCGCGCACCGCGGAGCCGCGCGCGCCTGTGCCAGTGAAGGTGAAGGGCGTGAAGGCGGGCCCGTCGATCGCCAGCCAGGTGCCCTGCCCGGCGCCCGCACCCTCAGTGAAGCCGGCGCCCTGCATGACGACCATGGTGTTCGCCACGCTGACGGCGCTGGCCATGCGATAGGTGCGCGGGCCGAACTGCAGCACCCCGCCGCCCCGCGTGGCCAGGTCGTTCACCGCGGCCTGGATGGCCGGCGCGTCATTGGCGCTGCCGTCGCCCACTGCGCCGTAGTCCCGCACATGCACGCCGCGGTCGGCGAGCACCGCGCCGCGCAGCTGGGCGAGCGAGGCACGGCGCGTCTCCAGCGTGCTGCCGGACGCGGTCTGCACGACGGGATGCAGATCGGTCTCGGCAAGGGCGGCAACGGCGGGGAGTTCGCTGATTCTCAGGTCGGGCATGGGCGATCCTTCGGGGTGGGCGCCATGCGGCGCGGGTGGGGCGTGCGGCGCCACGCGGCGCTGCGCGCCGCCCTGGGCTCGTGCCGGGAAGGGGCGTGAGAGGACGACAGCGCGCTACTGCTTGAGCGCGCCGCCGTCCTCGAGCAGCAGCAGCCCGCCGTTCTCCTGGAGCAGCAGCCGCAGGTCGGGGCCAACCGTGAAGCTCGCGCTGGTCATGCCGATGGTCGGATCAGCCACATCCTCCACCCGGATGCGGTAGCCGGTGCCGACCGGCGGCGCCGGGAAACCGGCATTGGCTTGGCCATTGATCACGTTGCGCGTCCGGATCGGCGGGATGATGGCGTCGTTGGCGTCCCGCAGGGTGAACACCACCTGACTGATCGGCCCGGTGACGGTGGCGGAGGCCGGGATGGTGGCGCCGGCGACAACGATCGCGGTCAGCGGTGCGAGCACGATGCCACGCACGACCGCCGCGGCGGCCTGGCTGATGGCGAACCCGTGTGCGACGGTGCGCACGATGGCCAGCGGCCCGACCGCGCCGTCAAGGGTAACGCCGGTGCCGAGCGCCGGACCGGTGCGGATCGGCAGCAGGGCCAGCGAATCCGCGGCCTGCAGGATCATCAGGTCACCCGGCTGCAACCTCGACGCGACAGCCGAGAAATAGCCGGCGGCCGTCACCGCGGTGCGAGTATCCGGGGTGCGGTAGTGCCAGAGCGTGAAGCCGTTGCCCTGGATCAGGGCGCTGAAGCTCAAGGCATTGAAGGGCAAGATGACCTCCGTCGCGGCGGGCGCCACGGCGCGCGCACGCCCGCCTGCCGCCGGCCCGCACCGCACGGCAGGGGCCGGGCAGGCGGAACGGCGCCGGGCGGAACGCGGCGGTCGCGGTCGGGATGGAAGGGGGCCGCGGGCGCAATCCGCCCGTTGGCACCTGACTTCTAGGCGTTCATTCCGTGATTGTCAAGGAAAATCGTCTCATTCCATGCAGGATCGATCGCCGCCGCCCATCTGCCCGGACCACGGACGGAGAAGGCGCCGGGTCGATGCGCCGCCCATGCATCCGGCGATCCCATTGGCCCACTGGTGCACCTTCAGGCTGTGGGGTGCGCGTTGCCTCGCCGTCGTGCACCCGCTCGGGCAGGGTTTGCGCTACCGCCGCTGCCGCGCCGCCGCCTCCTGCGTCAGCTTCGTGAAGTCGCCGAAGCGCATGGAGGGATGGCTGCGCGCGTATTGCGGCGCGAAGGCGGCGGCTTCGCGCAGCGCCTCCGCGGCGTGCCAGGCCCAGCGCGGGTCGTAGGTCATGCCGCGGCCGAGCGCCACCAGGTCGGCGGCGCCGTCGCGCAATGCCCCCTCGGCCTGCATCGGCTCGGTGATCAGGCCGACCGCCATGCTGGCGATGCCGGCATCCTCGCGCATGCGGCGCGCCATCGGCACCTGGTAGCCGGGGCCGACATCCAACTTCTGGTCGGGGCTGGTGCCGCCGGAGGAGGCGCAGACGTAATCGCAGCCGAGATCCCTCAGCGCGCGCGCGAAGGCGACGCTGTCCTCCACCACCCAGCCGCCCTCCAGCCAGTCCGTCGCCGAGATGCGGACGCCCATCGGCCGCTCCGCCGGCCAGGCCGCGCGCATGACTGCGAAGACCTCCAGCGGGTAGCGCATGCGTCCCGCAAGATCGCCACCATAGGCGTCGTTGCGCGTGTTCGACAGCGGCGAGAGGAAGGCGTGCAGGAAGTAGCCGTGCGCCGCGTGCACCTCCAGCAGGTCGAAGCCTATGGCGGCGGCGCGGCGCGTTGCGGCGACGAAGCACGCCTTCACCTCGTCCAGCCCGGCATGATCGAGCACGCGCGGTACCGGGCGGCCGGCATAGGGCGCGTCGCTGCCGCTGATCGGCACCCAGCCGCCTTCCGCCTCGCCCTGGTAGGCCAGCCCCTCCCAGGGCCGCGCGGTGGAGGCCTTGCGCCCGGCGTGGGCGAGCTGGATGCCGATCGCCGCCTGTCCGTACTGCCGGCAAAAGCCGAGCACCCGCGCCAGCGCGGCCTGCTGCGCATCCGTCCAGAGGCCGATGTCGTGCTGCCCGACGCGGCCGCGCGGTTCCACCGCGGTGGCTTCGATCATGACCAGCCCGGGCCCGGAGACGGCGAGGTTGCCGTAGTGCATGAGGTGCCAGTCCGTCGCCTCGTTCGCGGCATTGCCGGAGTACTGCGCCATCGGCGAGACCACGATGCGGTTGGCGAGCGTCAGGCCGCGCAGGACGTAGGGCGAGAAGAGGCGCGTGGGCATGGGGGCATCCTCGGTGCGGCCGCCAGTGTCGCGCCCGGCGCTGCCCGCGCAAGCCCCGGGCGGCTTGCACGGCCGCGCCGGGCATGGGTTCATCGGGAGAACCGATTGGTGCGGGGGAAGCGGGACAGCATGCAGGAGTACGACACCATCGTCGTCGGCGCCGGCTCGGCCGGCGCGGCCGTGGCCAACCGCCTCTCGGCCGATCCGCGCAACCGGGTGCTGCTGCTGGAAGCCGGCCCGGCCGGCTACCGCTGGACGCGCATCCCGGTCGGCTACGCGAGGATGATCGCCAACCCGGCGGTGAACTGGCTGTACAGCGCGGAGCCGGAGCCGGCGACGAACGGCCGCCGCCTGGCCGTGCCGCGCGGAAAGATCCTGGGCGGGTCGAGCGCCATCAACGGCCTCGCCTTCGTGCGCGGGCAGCGCCAGGACTTCGACACCTGGGCGCAGATGGGCAACAAGGGCTGGAGCTACGAGGAGGTGCTGCCCTTCTTCAAGCGCATGGAGCGCTGGGAGGGGCCGGGCGGCGACGCCGAATTCCGCGGCACGGAGGGGCCGCTGCGCATCACCAACCCGCAACCGACCGACCGGCTGCTGCGCGTGGTCGTCGAGGCGGCCGGGCAGGTCGG
>ERZ1066121.2210-NODE-2210-length-12596-cov-7.171916_pt1 | contig 12596 bp, 10 predicted proteins | sample MGYA00382768_ERZ1066121 | MGnify/ENA primary metagenome ERZ1066121 (study PRJEB33369, sample SAMEA5778351) | biofilm metagenome | biome: Industrial cooling water; feature: Water cooling tower basin; material: Biofilm | place: United Arab Emirates | collected... | reverse complement strand
GCAGCTTTCAGGCGTGTCCTCGCCTGACTTTATGGCCGCTATGAGGGCGCAAAGCTGCCACTGGAAATTGCCAGCGCGCGAACCTTGACCGAAATGGCCATCTAAAACCTGTAGCGTGTGCGGGAAGCTATAGAAGAACGGCGCAAGAGAGGGGGGAACCGCGAAAAGCTCGTGTGGCCAACCGACGACGGGCGGGGGTATGCTTGGGGGTATCTAGCACGACCGCAAGGAAAAATCCTCAAAAGAGATAGGTATTTAATAGGTCAGAATGAATCCCACCCGCTCCGCCATACAGGCAGTCGTTGATCGGCGACTCCGCAGGCATCGCAACATTTCTTCCGGTCGTGCGATCACCCGATCCGCCTTCCATATGTTGTGTAGCCGGTAACGGAACCTTCAAAATCGCTGCCCATCGTGGCCGCTCGCCTACCCCTAGCCTGACTGCGAGCAGCGGCCGGCTCCGGCGCTCTCGTTGACGGTCAATCACGGGGAAATTTGTGTGACCTTTGTCGGGTGTTTGCCGCCTGCTGGGGAGCTGTTTCGAGAGTGCCACGCTGTCACCTTCGTTCGCGGCGAAGAAAAGCGCGTGCGTTTCCGAAGCGGGGTTCATCGGCCGAAGGCTGCCAGCGCGCTGCCGTGTAGGAAAGCGTTTTCGTTCGGACGTTGGATAAGCTCAGAGAGTTTCTCCACCGCCCGGTCCAACGTCGACCGAGCGACCGCCTAACCCCTCTCCCCAGTCGGGAGAGGGGTTAGGTCCGATGGTTCTTCGTAGCTTGGCTGGCAGCCACGCCGCGTATTAGCGCACAGTCAGATATTCTTTCACGCCTCAGACGCGCTTGCCACCGCGCTCTTGCACCATGTCCTCGCGGTTTACTTCGAAGTCGCGCGCATTGTGCCGTTCGCGAAGCTGCGTATCGAGTGCGCCCATCTTCCGATTGACCATACGCCCGCGCTGCACAGCTTCCCGAGCGCCCACGACGTCCACCCAGCGGATCAGATTGCGATACTCGGCAACGCCCAGAAATTCCTGAGCACCATACGCGTCTTGGGTGATCGCCCCATACCAGGGCCAGATTGCCATGTCGGCGATCGAATAGGTCTCGCCGACCATATACTCGTGATCGGCAAGATGTGTGTCGAGGACATGGAGCTGGCGCTTGGCCTCCATCGCATAGCGGTCGATGGCATATTCGATTTTGATCGGTGCATAGGCGAAGAAGTGGCCGAACCCGCCTCCGAGGAAAGGCGCGCTGCCCATCTGCCACATCAGCCAATTGATGGTGGCCGCTCGCGCATGGGTTTCCTGCGGCAAGAACGCGTCAAACTTTTCTGCCAGGTACATGAGGATCGATCCGGACTCGAACAGTGTCACGGGAGGATCGATCGACCGATCTACCATCGCAGGTATTTTCGAGTTCGGGTTGATCGAAACGAAGCCGCTCCCGAACTGATCGCCCTTGCCGATGTCGATGAGCCACGCGTCATATTCCGCCGCCGCGTGCCCGGCGGCGAGCAACTCCTCGAGCATGATGGTCACCTTCACGCCGTTTGGAGTGCCCATCGAATAAAGCTGGAGAGGGTGCTCGCCGATCGGCAGCTCATGCTCGTGCGTCGCGCCCGACACAGGGCGATTGATATTGGCGAAAGCACCACCGCGTGGCTTGCCTGCTTGCCACACCCGCGGCGGGATGTAGCCCGTGGGCTGATTAAGGGCGGGATCGGGGGCATCGGCCATGTCGCATCCTTCCAGTGCTGCGCGTGTGGCAGCTAGACAGGAAGGCCCGCGACATAGTCCACGATTGCCGCGCACTGGGGCGTAGCCCGCATGCGTTCTAAAGCTTGAACGAAACGCCCGCAGTCAGCGCCCACGGATCGAGCCTGGTCTCGCCCACTACCGGCGCACCCATGAAGGTGCCGGTGGCCTTCGGCCGCAGCAGCGCCTTTTTGGCATCGAGGAATAATGACAAGCGGTCATCGAACGGAAAATCGATGCCAGCTTCGAAAGCAAAACCCAGATCGTTCTCGACCTCCAGGTCGCCAAAGGCGCCGTCCTCGGTGTCGAAGGTGATCATGTAGCTGCCCCCGATGCCCAGATAGGGGCGCACATTGCCGCTGGTGACGGGGTGCCACTGAAGGGTGAAGGCGGTAGGCCCGTAAGTAGCCTTGCCCAGCCGCGGCAGGGCGCCGATGGTGCCGGCACCATAGATGCTGATCGTAGGGGGGAAGCCGAGCGTGGCGTTGGCAGCCAGAAAATCGGTGAAGAAATAGGCGAACTGGACCGAGACGGTCTGATGTTCGAAGGTCGAGAGGCCGGCGCCGGGGAAAGGTGCACCGCCCACCGTCAGGTCGATCTTATCGGCCAGCACCAGATTGGTGAGGCCGAGCTTGACGACGAGATCGCCGGCCGCCCGCGGCGGCGTTTCGGGGCCGCTGTCGCCGGCTGCAGCGAACCGTGTGGCAATGCCAAGCTGAAGCGTCAGCGGGTCGAGCTGAGCGTCTGCTTCGACATCGGCGAAGCTGGTGTAAGTGGCATCGAGCGGGAGCCGCCCTGATGCCTCGGTAGTGTACCAAGCCTTGCGAACATCGGCAAAGACGTCGAGCCGTTCGGCTATGCCGAGCTTCAGCCCGGCGTTCACATAAGGACCGCTGGTGCTCGCAATCTTCAGATCCCGTGCCAGAGCGTCTCGCTCCTGAGTCGTGAACTGAAACGCCCAACCGGCTCCCACATAGGGGCGGACGCGGCCTCTGAACGGGTGGACCGACGCACCGAGCGTGCCCAGTACAAATTCATCATCGCCCAAATTGGGCGTGCCTGCCAGCGAGCCGGCGGGAATGTTATTGGTTGTCGCCGGGGTCGAAAGCGTGGCGTCAAGCGCCACGTGATCGAAAGGAAACCAGCTGACGCCGATGATCGAGTGATAGGCTTCGCGCGTGGCATATCCGGCATTGCGATCCTGGACGCCGTTTACGAAGATCTCGCCTTTATCGACAAGCTTAGTCCGGGCCAGGGATGCCTGCACACTGACCTCGCCAGCTTCTTGAGCCGCGGCCGGGGCGGTTGCAGTGATGGCGAGTGCTGCGATGGGCAGCGCCAGAGTATGCTTGGCGAACATGGTTATGGCCTTGTTAGGAGTGGCGGCCCTAGCCGACCCAAGTAAACTGAGTGTTAAGTTATCCGACAGCCCGCATCGCGGGGGTTTCACCGTCCGAGCCCTGTAGATCGGCGAGCAGCGGCGTGTGGTCGAAGCGGTTAGGGTCTGCCAAATCCGCCAGAGCGAGCTCGCCGCTTTCAAGAGCCGCGAGGTCGTTGGCGCCTTCGCTCGTTGCTGCCGAAAGTCGGTGAACCGCATCAACGATGTCATGCATCGAGTGGTTGGCCATGACTTGTAGCCGGAAGCGGGCCTGTCCCTTGGGAACTGCAGGAAACTCGACCAGATTGGCCAGCATGCCAAGGCTGGGGAGCCGGCGGCTGACCAGCCTCGCCAGCGCTTCCGTGCCCATCTTCACGCAAACGATTGCCGAAGGGTCACCATATGTCTCCATCCCGCAGCCGCGCAGCATCTTCCGCAGCATTTCGATATTGTGCATCAGCTTGCCACGAAGCACCGACCCTTCGGCGGAAGATACGATATCGAAAGCCTTGCCGACGATCGCCGCACTGGCAGGCGACAGAGCATTGGAGAAGGTATTCGGCGAGCTGTAATAGCGCATGTATTCCTTGATCGCTCGGCCGCGTGCAGCGACGAATCCGCCGTTCGAGGCAAAGGTCTTGGAAAAGCTGCCCATGACCACATCGACCTGACCCAACATGTTCTGCATCTCGATGTGGCCGCGACCGGTCGGGCCGAGATTGCCAAGATCGTGCGCCACATCGACTAGCAGCGTCGCTCCGTACTCGTGGGCGAGATCTTGCAGGGCACGGATGTCCGGCGTGTCCGAATCCATCGAGAACAAGCTCTCGGTTACGAGCAGAATCCCGTTCTCGGCGTCGCTCGCGCGGATCGCCACGAGCTTTTCACGTGCGTGATCGACCAGGTTGTGTCGGAACAGGTGGATGTTCCGGGTGGCCGCCTGCGCGCCTTCTTGAAGACACGCATGGCTAAGCGCGTCCATGACGACGTGATCTTTCTGGCGAACCAAACCCTTGATGACGCCAAAGCCTGCCGCCCAACCAGTGGGGAACAGGGCCACATGGTCATAGCCGAGGAACTGCGCGATCTTGTCCTCGAGCGCTAGCGATAACGACGTGTTGCCGACGAGAGCCGGCGACCCGGCGCTGTGAACGCCATAGTCGCGCATGGTCTTCACGGCGGTCTCGAGGATGTCGGGATGCGAATTGAGGCTGAGATAATCCTGGCTGGCGAAATTCACGCCCGCGAACAGCGCACCTTCGTCGGTGCGTGCCGAGCAGCGGCTGAACGCGCCCTGCTCGGTCGAGCGGCCGAGCGGCCAGACGCCGATCTGGCGACGCGCTTCCTGCCAATCGTAAAATGCGGACACGCGATCGAGCAGGTTCGAGCCGGGCAGATGCCGAAAATCCTTCATGCTGCCGGAGAGCGCGAGAAAGTCGGAAGCGGATACCATCGATAAGTCCTGAGAAATCAGCACGCTTTTTAGGGCGCGGCTATTGAAGCTCAGCCAAGGAACCTGGTTAATTTATTAGGAACTTGATCTTGGCGATCAGCCGTTCGATGTCGACTGGCTTGGTTTCGAATTCCGAACAGCCGGCCTCGAGCGATTTCTTCCGATCGCTTTCGAGTGCATGGGCGGTCAGAGCAATCACTGGGATATGCGTGGTGCGCGGATCGGCCTTGATGGCCCGGGTCGCCTCCCAGCCGTCCATTTCACCCAGCGCCACATCCATGAGCACGATGTCGGGCATGACCTCGCCCGCCATGCGGATGCCTTCGGGGCCGCTTACAGCGCATTCGACCGCCAGGCCTTTGCGCTCCAGACGCCGGGTTAGCATGTCGCGGTTCATCTCATTATCTTCGACGACGAGTACCAAGGTCATTGCCCGGCATCCTTTTTGTTTGTGAGTGCGTTCACGCGGCGCGTTCGAGAGCGGAATCGGGTTCGATCGGCGGAAATGCGATGCGCAGCGACCCGTGAGCTTTCGGGCCGTGTTCGATGACACCGCGCAAGAGATGGATATATTTCAGCGCTAGAGCGGACTCGATGCCCATCGTCCCGTATCGAGTCGGCGAGACATCATCCGCGTTATCGAAAATCTCGGCGCTCAAATCGATTTTGGCATCGCTCTCAGCGCGTCCTAGAGAGGCGAACTCGAGGGAAAACGCTCCTTCGCTGCCCCGATGCATCGTGACGGCAATGCTGCGAGTACCGCTGGTGGTGGCGCATAGGCTAGCGACGAGGTTGGTCACGATTGCGCCGAGTGCAGTCCAATCGGTGACCAGGGGCTGCGCATCGTGTGCGCCGCCACGCCAAATGAGTTCCACCGGCTCAGGCAGTTTGGAGCATGCATCCCGCCAACTCAGATGTTCTGAAGCGACCCGCCCCGCGCGGGCGTTGATCGGCATGCGGCCCGCCTCGATGCGGGAATAGTCCAGGATATGGTCGATCAAATAGAGTAAGTTCGATCCTGAACGGTGAATTTTGCCGAGATCGTCCGCCCCGTCGATGTCACCCTCATCGGCCGCCTCTTCGATGAGGAGCTGGCTATACCCAATGATGGCGTTCAGCGGAGTGCGCAGCTCGTGGCTCATGCTGGCGATGAACTCGGCCTTTGCCGCACCCGCCTGCTCGGCCGCCGAGGTGAGATTGCGCAGATTGTCGGACGAGGAGACGAGCGCGTTCAACTCCCGGCCAAACTCGCGCTGCTCATGGAACATCTTGGCGAAATAGAGCGCCATCATCGCGAAGTAGATTGCGACCGCCCCCATGGAAACGAGGCCGATTACTTGCAATTCGCCCAAATCCACGGGCGGCAGCGCGACCCCGCCAAGACAGATGTACAAGAGCAGCCCCAGGTTGCAGACGAGCTGGGCGAGAAGGGCGTTTCTGATCCAGCCCACCGACGGGAGGTAAAGGAAGGACAAGAGCGGGATGATCAGCATCCACGGCAGGAATGGCGACAGCAATCCGCCGAACGCATAACAAGCCCACAGGACGCAGCTGGCCAAGTTCTGAATCGAGATGAAAGCAAGCAGCCGATAGTGGCCAGTCGCGCGCAGGAGAAACGGATAAGCCCAAAATGCCGTTATCGAGAGGAAGAATACCCCGACGCGGTAGTCGCGCACGATGTCCATCAGAAACAGATAAACCGGCAGCGAATTGCCGAGGATGGGGCCGAACGCGTGGCTCAGCATGAACATCCGTGCGCGCCGATGCTGCTCGGCATCCACAAGCATGGCCTTGGGAATGAAATGGTCCAGGGCCGCGCCAAGCGTGAGTTTGGACTTACCGTCCATAAACCATTCTATCCCAATCGTCCCACTGTACTGGGTTGCTGATCTAAATCAGTTTCGTTTAGTGAACGTAAAGCGCGCGTTGACTGCTTCTTAAGTGTCTGCAGCTACTGTGGCGGCGATTGGACCTCGCATGCTCAGAGAACTCAACCGCCTGTTAGACTGGTTCATTCCGGAAGCGACGCGGCGCTCGGACACCGACCTGCCGATGGTGCGCAACTTCGTGTTGCTTCATCTTCTCGGTCCGCTGATGGGCCATTCGGTAACCGTGTTTTTATGGCTTACGGTTCCTGACGGCGCCGGCTGGCAATTCTGGGTGCTCGAAGCCTGCGTGGCATCGTTCTTCGCCGTTCCCCTCATCCTGAGGGTCAGCGGCTCGATGACCCTGTCGGCCATGCTCAGTGTTCAGCTGCTGGTGGGCACAAGCCTGTTCGGATCGTTCTGGTTCGGCGGTATCAGCTCGCCGCTGCTGCCGTGGTTTCTGATCGCCATGGTGCTATGCTTCTTCTACCTGGCGGACTCGATCCGTCTGGCGCTCTTGGGGATCGCTCTTCAACTCATAGCGTTCGCGGCTGCCAGAGCATTGGAAGGCGGGTTTCCTCGGCTCGTCGATCCTCAAGCTCTTCTGCTGCCGAACGTCCTCTCAATCACAGCCGCGCTCACTTACATGACGCTGCTTTGTCTGTTCTACGAAGCCGTGATGCGCGTGAGCCTCAAGCTGGAGGCCGAGACCATCGCTCAGCGCGGCCGAGTAGATTCGCTTCGCGAAGCGATGAGTGCGGCTGAGCGCGCCAGCAACCGCAAATCGATTTTTTTGGCCAAGATGAGCCACGAGCTACGCACGCCGCTCAATGCGGTGATCGGTTATACCGAAATGCTCAAGGAGACCTGGGAGGACCGGGGCGTGGAAGCGCGCAAATCCGGTGATCTGGATCGTATCCATGCTGCCGGTCGGCATCTCCTAGCTCTGGTCAATGATGTGATCGACTTGTCGTCGATCGAAGCCAATCGGGTCGCTCTCAATGCCGAACCCGTCGAAGTGAGCCGCTTGGTGAGCGACGTAATCGCAACCGCGGGCCCGCTCGCGCGCAAGCGGGACAATCGTCTTGTTCTCAACATGCCCGAGGAAATCGGCGTTTTGAAATTGGATGCGCTCAAAGTGCGTCAGTCGCTACTGAACCTTCTTTCGAACGCGGCCAAATTCACCACCAAGGGTATGATCATGTTGACTGTTCTGCGCGAGCAGTCGCCCCGGGGCGATTTCCTCTCGCTGGAGGTCACCGACAATGGGATTGGCATGAGCCGCGAGGGACGCGAGCGGATTTTCGTCAGCTTCAGCCAGGCGGAGCGGGATACGGCCTCGCGCTTTGGCGGCTCGGGATTGGGCCTGGCTCTCACCAAGCGGTTTGTCGAGATGATGGGCGGGTCGATCTCCGTGCGTAGCGAACCGGGCCTGGGCAGCAGCTTTATGCTTCTCCTCCCGGCGGTGGACGCGGCCGCACGCGCCCGAGCCGCTTGACGGCACGCGACGATCGCATGGCCAATTCACTCTTCAGCTTCGTGATGCGCGGACCGGCATTTGCCGGCGCAGCGCTCGGGACGGCGGCGACCTGCGTCGTGGCCGTGCCCTTGGCCGTTGCACACAGCGTCCCGGCGGTGGTCGTGATTGGAGCTGGATTTGGCGGCCTGCTGGTGGCCATCTTTGTTGGCATACTGTGCGATGCTGGGCTTCGCCGGCAACGTGGGATCGTCGAGGCCAGCGCAAGCCGCCTGGCCGGGCTGGCGGCAACGGTCGGGCAGCGCGATACGAGCGAAGTTGATCGGCCAAGCTTCCACCCAGCCCGGTTAGAAGAGGACGTGACCGCCGTTCTGCGGGCTTATCGCAGTTTGCATCAAGAGCGCGAGCAATCGCAATCGGCTTTGGAACAACAGATAGCGCGGCAATCCGAATTCTACGCTCGCCTCAGCCACGAGCTTCGCTCTCCTCTGAATGCGATCCTTGGCTACGCCTCCTTGGCTCTCGAAGACGCCGAAGCTGGTGAGCTTGCGGAGCTTCCTCAAGATTTGCGAAAAATCCGCGGCGCTGGGCAAAACTTGCTCGCGCTGATCGATAACCTGCTGCAGCTTGCAGATGATCGTACTGGGCGCGAAACCATCGCGCGCGTTCCATTCCTTCTACGCGATGTGCTGGCCCAAGTCGCTGGGGAGCATGATCAGGCGGCAACGGGGGCGATGGTCGCGCTGGAGGAAGGCGCAGGTAGCCAAACCGTTTCGGCAATAATGCCAAGGTGGCGCGCGCCCTGGGTAGCGTGATCGACGACGCGGTCCGTAGCCGTAACGCGCGCCTGATCACGGTTTCGACGCGCACGTCGCCCACTCATGACGCCTGTGTCGAGATCGTGGTGGACGCGCGCAGTGCGATGACACCGCCCACGGATGGCGGGGCCGGGTTGACCCGTCACCTCGCCGACAGACTGGCGGCGGCGGTGGGGGGCTCCATTGATGTCCAACAGCGTGCCGAGGGCGAATGGGAGTATGTCCTGCGCTTACCTCTCGATGTCGATCACGCACTAATCGCCCCGCGCTCGCGGCCTATCTCACTGGCGCAGCTGCCGCCGGTCGCGCCAGGTTCGGCGCGCAAATCGGCGTTGGTGATCGATGATGATGCTGCAACCGTGGAGCTTATGAGCCGCTGGCTGGAGCGAAGCGGTTATGATGTTCATGCGGCAAGCAATGCAGCCGATGGCCTCACGCTCGCGGGGGCGACAACTTTCGATATCGTTTTGCTCGATGCTCTCATGCCCGGGAGGACCGGTTATGACCTTCTGCCCGAATTGACAGCTTTGCCGGCGCTGCGGGACACCCCGGTTTTGCTTGTGACGGTCGACGACGATCGGAGCCGCGGTTTGGCTGCCGGGGCAGCCGATTACGTCCGCAAACCTATCACCGAAAGCAGGCTTCGCGATATCATCTCGGTGTACGAGAACGATCTTACTGGCGAAGTCTTGATCGTCGAAGACGATGCGGATTCAGCCGGGCTTCTGGAGCGCATGGTCTGCCGCCTCGGCTTCAGCGTTCGGCGGGCGACGGATGGAGCGGAGGGCCTGGCCGCACTGCGGCACAGTCGCCCCGCCGCCATCCTCCTCGACCTCAACATGCCCAATCTCAACGGCTTCGACTTTATCGAGCAACTAGTGCAGAACGAAGAACACGCCAAAATCCCGCTGATCGTCTTGTCAGGACAAGATCTCTCGATTGAACAGCATCACAAACTGCTAGCCAGCGGCTGCCGATATTACATGAAAGGCAACGCTGCGCCGCGCGAGATCGCTGCAACCCTGCGGGAGTTGGTCGCGTGAACGCATCGATGACACGACGCTCGGTCCTGATCGTAGACGATCTGGAGGCAAATCGTATGCTGCTTGAGCGCGCGCTCACCGTAGCCGGCTATCGCACGATCTCAGCAGAAGACGGCGCCAACGCGCTCGCGCTGCTGACAACTGAAGATGTCGACATCGTGCTGCTGGATTGGATGATGCCAGGCCTCTCCGGGCTCGATACGCTGCGAGCGATACGTCAGAGCCATTCGCCGGACAGCCTGCCGGTCATCATGTGCACCTCCGTTGGCGAAGATGAGAACATCGTCGAAGCGATCGAAAGCGGAGCGAATGATTATGTGGTCAAGCCGATCAGCTTGACCGTTTTGCGGGCTCGCATGGCGACTCACTTGAACCGCTCCAGCACCATCGCCGCGCTCGAGATGGATAGGCAGGCCAGCGCCCGGCGGATGGGCGAACAAATGCGTCGCCTCATGGAAAATCGTCGGGCGGACTGAAGCTTGGGCATGGGCTTATTTTCGCAAGGGCGTAGCCCCGTGCGCGTCGCAACGATTGTCTGCGGCGCTCTCGCAGTCAGCTCGGCGATGGTTGCGAGCGTGCAGAATGCGGGCTTCGCTGCAAGCCTCGCCGGCTTGAGCGCCCTAACGGCAAGCTTGTGCCTGTGGCTGGACTGGCGTCAAACGTCCTGGTCGGTATCGCGAGAGAAGGCAATGAGCCTGGAGCTGGCGGCGTTGCGGACGGATCTTCGCCGTGACCAGCTTACCGGCCATCTCAACCGCCTCGCCTTTACGGCATCGCTCACGGAACTCGCTCGGAGCGACAGCCGCGACACGCTGATCAGCCTGTTCTTTTTCGATCTCAACCGCTTCAAGGAAGTCAACGACACGCTGGGCCATGACGTAGGCGATGAGCTGCTATGCGCCGTGGGCTCGCGCGCGGCGCAGGTTTTCAGCGATGGGTTGGCGCTTGCCCGTCTCGGCGGCGATGAGTTCGCTGCCATCGTGCCCTATGGCGAAGAAGCTTCGACCCGTGCCTTGGCGCAAAGGCTTGTCGACGCCATCGCGAAGCCTTTTCAGTTATGCGGTCGGTGGATCGAGGTGACTGCATCCGTCGGGATCGCGATCGGCGATGCAGCGGTTCAAGGCGGGGAAGAACTACTGCGCCGTGCCGACCTCGCGATGTATGAGGCGAAGGGACAGCCCCGGGGTGGGTACCATATCTTCGACGATCTGCTTTCCAATCGGCAAATAAGGGAAAATGCCGTTCGCCGCGAGCTGGCCATGGCCAGCCTCGACGATCGATTTGCTCTCTATTACCAGCCGATCGTCAATGCCCGAACTGGACTCATCGAAAAAGCGGAGGCGCTGCTTCGATCGCAAGATCACGGGGTGAGCGGCATTCCGGCTTCTTTAGTCGTGTCGGTGGCAGAGGACAGCGGCCAGATCGTCGCACTTACTGACTGGACGATCGATAGCGCCTTGCGGGCGGCGGAACAGCTGAACATGCCGGTGGCGATTAACCTGTCGCCGGCCTATTTTCGGCGTGCTGATTTTGCGAATAAGCTCGTCGACAGGCTGATCGAAGCACGCTGCGCGCCGTCGGCGCTGATTGTAGAAGTCACCGAGGGGGTGCTGATCGCAGACGTCAAGCAGGCGCGCGAAACCATCGATCATTTGCGCGCAATCGGGATCGAAGTTTGGTTGGACGATTTCGGCACGGGTTATTCTTCGTTGAGCTACCTACAGAGCTTCGATCTGGACGGGGTCAAACTCGACCGCAGCTTCATCCAGGAGGTGGGGCGAAGCGAGAAGGCAGCACGAATCGTGCGTGCCATGATCGAATTTAGCCACAGTCTTGGCATGAAGACAGTTGTCGAGGGCATCGAGAGCGAATGGCAGGCGAGGATCCTGCAACTGCAGGGTTGCGATTACCTTCAGGGGTATGAACTCGGCGTTCCCATGCCGATCACTGAGTTTGCAGAGCTATTGCAGCGCGGTTCAAACACCAGCTCGCATCACGGCGAACCTCCTCCCGCAGCAGGCATCGGGGGGCGGCTGTGAGAATGGCAGTCGGCACGGTGTGCCATTCACCAGTCGGTCAGCGTCTGCGCCAAAGCGGGCCGGGTTCGCGTATTTCGCCGGCGGGGGGGATGCGCTTCAGCAAATACGGCTTATAGGGTTCGTTCGGTAGGTTACTGAGGCTGATGAAGCATCCTGGTCCCTTGATCAATTCAGTATCACCGGCCGGCAGAGCGCGACCGGACTTGCACTTGCGCCAATCGGCCAGGTTCGCCCTGTTCGTGCGGATGCTGCTGTTTGACGGTCTGGCGATCCTGATTGGGTACAGCGTGGCTGGCAAAGTGCGTGACTCCGAGTGGCTGATGCCCGGTGGGGTTTCGCTGTTGTTCGTCGTCTTGCCCGTGTTCGCGATCTTAGCGAGTAACGCAGCGGCCTACGCCCCGGAATGTCTGACGACATATGCTGAAAGCGCGAGGCGCGCGACTTCAGGTTTGGTCCAAACCTTTCTATTTCTGTTCGCACTGCTGTTCGTGACGCAATCCGGCGAGGACATTTCGCGCCTAGCCTTGGCGACCTTTTTTGTCGCCACGGTGATGCCTATGCTGGCGTTTCGCTACATCTCGCATCGGTGGGTTAGGAACACATTGGACGGCGCGCTGCTGGACGAGCTGGTCATCGTCGATGGAGTGGCCTTACCCAATCACACATCGCGTTTCGTCATCGACGCATGTGCCAACCAACTGGAGCCGAATCTCAACGAGCCAGCGATGCTCGAGCGCTTTGCCCGTGCGACCAGCTTTTACGATCGTGTG
>ERZ1066121.2208-NODE-2208-length-12616-cov-6.733381_pt1 | contig 12616 bp, 8 predicted proteins | sample MGYA00382768_ERZ1066121 | MGnify/ENA primary metagenome ERZ1066121 (study PRJEB33369, sample SAMEA5778351) | biofilm metagenome | biome: Industrial cooling water; feature: Water cooling tower basin; material: Biofilm | place: United Arab Emirates | collected... | reverse complement strand
TCACCAAAGTGGGCGCGACGCGTCCGACCTTGCCGCACGGACCGGTGCATTCGGCCGCCGCCGAGAGCGCGCTCGCCGAGACGGCGGCTTACCAGGCGCCTGCGGGAACGCCCTCGCGAAGCGGCGGGTCGGTGCAAACACGTCGGGAAGGTGGAGCGATGGGCTCTGCGGCCCTGGCTGCGGCTCCCTCTCTTCAGGCCTCGAGCGCATCGACGGTCGCCTTCGATTCCCTCGCGGAACAAGAGCAGGATACGCAGCGCGTACAGGCGGCGGCCGTCTTGAACCTCGCCCCTGCGCCTAAGGCCGAACCTTTTTCTGCCGCCGCTCCCTGGAATCCCCTTCAAGCCTCGGCAGCGCAGGCTGCGCCTACCCCCGTGTATGGCTATGTGGAAAGCGCTACCTGGGAGGTCTCGACCGGCAATTTCGGCACCTATGCCCTGCCCAAAGCCCCACCCGGAAAGCTCCGGCGCCTGATCTACGCCACTGGCGCCCTGGCGATGGTGGCCGCCTTGCTCGTCGCTTCGTTCTATTTCTGGCAGGGGAGAGCCGAGGAAGGTTCCACGCTGCGCATCGTCTCGGTACCCCCTGGTGCCAACGCGATGATCGACGGAAAGCCACTATCGGGCAAAACACCTCTCGAATTTCAAGCACAGGTCGTGCGCGGTAAGGTCTCGACGCTCAAGCTGCAGCTCGACGGCTACGACGACTGGGAGACGACCTTTCAAGCAGGCCAGGGGCTGGTCACGCAGATCGCGGTGATGCGTCCCAAGTTGGCCACCTTGACCATCGAGACGCAGCCGCCCGGCGCCCATGTGTGGGTGAATGGAACGCTCTACGGTCGCGCGCCCATCGAGCTCAAAGACCTGCCTGCCGGTCGACGCATCGAGGTGCGAGCGGCGGCGGTCGGCTTCACCGATTCGCGGCAGGTCGTGGAGATTCGCCAGGAGGAGTCGCGTCCACGCGTCCACTTGACCTTGAGCAAGGCGCGGCGCGGTCGCGTGCATCGCTGAGCGGGTCCTCGGGAGCAACGCCAATGCGTCGTCACACTCGAATGATTGCGGTTTACGTCCTCACTCCGCCCCAGGGAAGGGCCTTCGCCCCTCCCTGGGGTTCCGCTGCGGGCGCACTCGCAATCATTCGCTTGTGACGACGTATTAGGGGGCGGGGTCTTCCCCGAGCACGAGGTTATCGATGAGCCGAGTTTTGCCGATCCATCCGGCCAAAACTAGGGCCGCAGGGCCATCGATGCGCGGAGGCGATCCTTCGAGCGTGGTGGGGTCGACCAAAAGCGCGTAGTCGAGACGATCCACCTTCCCTTCGAGCTGGCTTCGGGCGACCGATTCCAAGTCATCCCGCTGCTTCTGGCCGAGGGACCAGGCCTGGTGGACGGCCCGGAGGCCAGCCACGAAGGCCAAGGCGCGCTTTCGCTCTTCGGCGTCGAGGTAGCGGTTTCGCGAGGAATAGGCCAAGCCATCGGCTTCGCGAAAGGTCGGTACGGCGACGATCTCGATAGGGAAGGCGAGATCCTCCACCAAACGCTGCACGAGGCGGAGCTGCTGAAAATCCTTCTTGCCGAAAAAGGCGCGATCGGGCGCTACGAGGTGGAAGAGCTTCGTCAAGACTGTGGCGACGCCTTGGAAGTGGCCCGGACGCCGCTCGCCTTCCAGCACTCGACCGAGCTCGCTCACTTCGACCTTGCTCTGGAAGCCCGGTGGGTAGAGCGTCGAGACCTCCGGGGCGAAGACGTAGTCGACCCCGCGCGCTTCGCAGAAGGCGAGATCGGCCTGGAGGTCGCGGGGGTAACGCTCTAGATCTTCGTGGGGACCGAACTGCAGAGGGTTGACGAAAATGCTGACCACGCTGCGCGAACAACCCTGCCGGCAGGTTTCGATGAGGCTGCCGTGGCCGACGTGCAATGCGCCCATGGTGGGTATGAAGCCGAGCGGGCCCGAGGACTCGGCGAGTGCGCTGCGTAGCTCTTGGGGTTTGCGGAGGAGACGTGTCATCGCTCTCGAGAGACAAAGCGCCGACGGGCTTTTGGGTCGAAGTGCATCGTTTAGGGAGGAGGGTGGCTTGTGCCTTCGGGGAATTGACCTTCGCGCGTCTCTGCGGAGAAACGCTGCATCGCCTGGACGCCGCGCGCGTAGAAGGACTCGTATTGACGCACGAAGCTGGGCACGCCCTCCGGAGTCAATCCGAGCAAATCGTAACTGACCAGGACTTGCCCGCTGCAATGCGGTCCGGCGCCGATGCCGATGGTCGGGATGTTCGAGGTCTCGCTGATGCGCGCGGCTAGGGCTGCGGGTAAGCCTTCGAGCACGGTCGCATAGGCGCCGGCTTCCTCGACCTGACGCGCGTCTTCGGCGATGGCGTCGGCCTCCGCAAGGCTGCGTCCTTGCAGGCGAAAGCCTCCAAATTTGTGCACGTGTTGCGGCGTGAGCCCGACATGACCCATTACCGGAATGCCTGCGTCCACCACGCGCCGAATCGACGCCGCGATCGAGCGGCCACCTTCCATCTTGATGGCGTGGGCGCCGCTCTCTTTGAGCACCCGCCCGGCGCTTTCGATCGCCTGTTCGGGGCTGACTTGGTAGGTGAGAAAGGGAAGGTCGACGACGACATGCACTCTCGAGGTCGCGCGTACGACTGCTTTGGCGTGGTAGATCATCTCGTCGAGCGTTACGCCCAAGGTCGTCGCCGCGCCCTGGACCACCATGCCCAGGGAATCGCCGACCAAGAGCACGTCCACGCCGGCCTCCTCGGCCATACGTGCAAAGATCGCGTCGTAGACGCTGACCGCGACGATGCGTTTGCGCTCGAGCTGCATGGTTCGCAAGGTCGTCGTGCGGATGGGCGCGCGCCTGGTTTGTGCATCGTCTTGCCGCATGGCTCGGCTGCTCCCTTCGGCCCTCGGTCGGCCAAGGGGAGTGCTAGCACATTTTCACCGGCGACCGGAGCTCAGCGTTGCTGCGCGAGTTCGGCGCTGCGCAGGCGACGCTGCACCTCGGGCAAGGTACGTGAAAGGCAGGCGTAGCAGTCTTCCAGACCGAAGAGGCCGCAGCTGCGGTCGTGGCGCGTCGACATACGGTCGACCGCAGAGAGGATGCTGGGGTCGCCCAAGGCATGGATATGCCAAAGGGCTGCCTTTTTGGCGCTGCAGGAGCGCGCCGCCTCGAAGGCGATGAGGGCGCGCGTCGCCGGCGAGAGGCGGCGCAAGGAGGAGTGCTTGTTCAGCCATGACGCGGCGCCTTTGCGCACCTCGGCATCGCCACTGTGGAGCAGGAGCCCAAGGTGATGTCGCAACTCATGGGGCAGATCCGCAGCGGAAGGGGCGGAGGGCAAAGAAGCCTGGGCCGCGCCCTGACTCAAGACGCTCTTGGCCTTCTCGAGGCTGCGCGGAGGCCCGAGGAGCGAGCGTAGTGGACCATAGGCGAAGAGCAGCAGAGAGGCTGCGAGCATCGCCAGAAAGACGAGGAATGCTCCTTTGGGGGGACGGCGTTTGAGGTAAACATTCGCGATCGAAAAACGGACTTCCTCTCGCTCCGAGAGCGCCGGCGCCGCGGGCAGCGGGGCAGATTTGCGCTCTGGCGGTGCGGCATCGGGCGGGGGGGCGCTCCTCCCTCGTTCGCGGGCGTCTTCTTGCTCGACGAAACGGCGCAGTTGCTCCCGCACGACAAGGGCGTTTTCGGGTCGCTTGGCCGGCTCGCGTTCGAGCAGGGAACGCACCAGAGCTTCGAGCTCGAGAGGACAGCTGCCGTCACGTGAAGCCTCGCGGCACGAGGGCAGCTCGTCTGAGAGCTGCCGCGACAAGGTCTTCATCACCTCGTCGGCTTCGAAGAGGGGGCGTCCGACGATCATCTCCCAGAGCAAGACACCCAGGGAATAGAGGTCGGCGCGATGATCGGCGGGCGAGGCCGTCGCCTGCTCCGGGGCCATGTAGCCGAGGGTGCCGACGACCGCGCCTCGTTTGGTGAGTTGCGCGTTTTCGTTGTCCTCGACGGCGAGCTCCTCATCGACGAGCTCCGAGCGAATCCGCGCAATGCCGAAGTCGAGTACGCGGACGCGGTACCCTCCCTGCTCGCTGGGTTCGAGCAGGATGTTCTCGGGCTTCAGATCGCGATGCACGATCCCCGCTTGGTGCGCGGCCGCCAGAGCGTCGGCGATCTGCGTGCCCACCTGACAAGCGCGCTTCCAGCCCAGGCCATCGGTATGAGTTTTCAAGAGCAGTTCGCGCAAGCTGAAGCCACGGACGAACTGCATGACCAAATACGCCGTGCCGTCGGACAACACCCCGTAATCGAGGGCGTGTGCGATGTTCGGATGATCGAGCAAGCCGCCGACCATCGCCTCCCGCGCGAAGCGCGCCGTCACCTCTCCGTCGTTGGTGAGATCGGGGCGGATCAACTTGATCGCCACTTTCTTGTGCAGCTTGAGGTGCTCGGCGATGTAGACGGTGCCCATGCCGCCTTCGCCCAGCCTTTCGAGGATCCTGTAACGTTGGTCGATGATCAGACCCACGCGAGGCGGCGTCTCGGGGCGCTTGCGTGAGAGGCGCAAGCCCGACTCGTTCGGCCCGCTGATCCCGCTCTCGACGGCTTCCTGCACATGGATCTGCGCAGTTTCTTCGTCGCGGCGGCGTCCTCCGGGAGAATCGCTTTCGCGCGTCTGCTTCCTTTTTCTCGAGGCCTTGGCACGGTCGGCGACAGTCAAAGCAGGCTCCCCCGATAGACGAGCATTCAGACGGCCACAGCCGAACTTTATACTCATACGCTACCACCCCAGCGCACCTGATGTCCATGGGGGGAGCCTCAGTCTCGGAGAAAACGGATGAGCTTCTGCGAATCGCCTTTAGGGGAAATGCGCTTTGCGGCCTTCGAGCTGGGCGGCAACGCCTTCTTTGGCTTCGCTCGATTGCAGCGATTCGGCCTGCGCCGAGGCTTCCAGAAAAGCCCACTCTTTAAGTTCGGCCGGCACGAAGCGCCGCAAGCTTCGCTTGGTCGCGCGCAAGGCTTGCGCCGCATTGGCCGCGATCGAATGCGCCCACTGCAGCGCTTCGTGCTCGAGCGCGTCGCTCGCGACCACGCGGTTGACGAGCCCCATCTGCAGCGCTTCTTCTGCGTCGACCAAGCGAGCGCTGTAGAGAAGATCGCTGGCGCGTGAAACGCCGGCCAAGAGAGGAAGCAGGTAGGTCAGCGCCATGCCTGGATGCAGGCCGAGGCGGACGAAGTTGGCGCCCAAGCGCGCCTCGGTGCTGGCGATACGCAGATCGCAGACCAGCGCCAGGCCCAAGCCGCCGCCCACGGCCGCGCCGTTGAGGGCGGCCAGCGTCGGCACTTCGATGTCGAGAACTCTCAGAAAGGGACGGTACATCCCGTAGGAGCGCTCGGCAGGGCTTTCGGCGCCGGGGCGTGGCTCGCGTTGCAGCGGCCCACGTAGGTCGGCGCCGGCGCAGAAGCAGCGGCCGCGTGCGCGGATCAAGAGGCAACGGATCTGCGAATCCCTTTGTTCGGCGTCGACGGCACCTTCGAAGTCGTCGAGCAACTCCGGGCTCATGCGGTTGAGGCCGTCTCCGCGGTCCAAGGTGAGGATGCCGACGTATCCCTCACGTTCGTAACGCACGCTGGTTTCGGGAGAGTTCATTCGCGCTTCCTCGCTTGAGCTGGGGAGAGCGACGCTTGATGCCCCCTGCGCTCGGGCGAGCATCATAAGCGGATTCGATAGGCCTCGAGGAAAATCTTCGCGTCCTCCGCATCCTTTTGCCGCATGGCAGCGCAGGAGCTGAGCACCAGCATCTGTCCAAGCGCCAAGGGCCGCACATAACGTTGACCGGCGCCGCGCATCTCGCGTTTGGCGAGCAGGGCGCCGTCGTGCCTCCGGAAGTGGCGCAAGGCATCGTCGCTCGTAGGCGGGGGCGCGACCCAGCGTGGGACCCAACGATAGCCCTCGTCTTGTTTCTCGACCTGCAGCGCGAAGAGCCCTGCGGGCTGCGTTCGGTCGGGCATGAAGCCGGCGACGAGCACGAGGGCTTTGCCATCGACCTCGTGCACCAAAGGCTGGGTCACGAACATGCCTGCCCAATCGAGCTGGCAAAGGTCGCCGGGCGTGCCGCAGGGGGGAAGGGCGACGTAGCGATCGTAGAGCCGGCCCAGGTGATCGCCGTCGAGCAGGTAAAGCGCGCCATCTTTGCCCGGCAGGGCGAGGAGACGTTTGCCCTCCACGACGAGCTCGGCGGGCGCATTGGCGCCGAGGTCGTAGTCGAGCTCGGCATAACACTGCAGCAAGGTCTTGCCTTGGCAGAGTCGAGGACCAGAAGACCGTGCGCACTGCGGCTGCCGGCGCCCAGCTCGGCTTCATCGCGGGGTGTGTATTGAAAGGCGATCGCGATTTTTCCAGGCGCGATCGGCGCGGGGGTGGCGATCACCGAAGCGAGTGAGCCCTCCGGCGCGGGAAGTTGGAGTTCCGCCTCGATACGACCGCTCTCCGGATGCATTAGCCGGACGCTGCCATCGGCGGAAGCGGCCAGGATCTTTCGTCCGCCCGAGGTCTCGACTTCCAGAAGAGAGGCCAGAGGGCAGGCCGAGAGAGGGGCCGAGACAAAGAGGGCGGCGAGCGATACGGACGAATCTCGCGCGCGCTCTGTGCAGGCGCTGCAGAGCGCTGCGAAAGGAAGAAGCGCGCCAAAAACGAGAGAACGAGAAAGAGAACGCATGTCGTGCAGCCTTTCGGCTCGCGGCCCTCGCTCGCCTGGCGAAGGTCGGGCGACCGTAAGCTAACCTTTGGGCTAGGAGTTGGCCATCGCGCGCCGATTGCGCGAAAAGCGCCTTGGCATTCCCGAAGCGGAGCAGTACATCGGGGGGTCCGGAGGAACTATGGCGGAGCGCTATCAACCCGCGGCGATCGAGGCAAAATGGCAGGCGTATTGGGAGGAGCAGCAAAGCTTCAAGACGCCCGACTCGCTGACGGAAGGCCAAAAGACGGCCTACATCCTCGACATGTTCCCTTATCCCTCGGGCGCCGGCCTGCACGTCGGTCATCCCGAGGGCTACACGGCGACCGATATCGTCGCGCGTTATATGCGCGCCAAAGGCTACGCCGTCTTGCATCCGATGGGCTGGGATGCCTTCGGTTTGCCGGCCGAGCAGCACGCGATCCGCACCGGCGCGCATCCCCGCAGCACCACCGAAGCCAACATCGCCACCTTTCGCCGTCAGCTCAAGAGCCTGGGCTTCAGCTATGACTGGTCGCGTGAGGTCGACACGACCGACCCCGACTACTTCCGCTGGACGCAGTGGATCTTTCTCAAGCTCTTCGAGCGCGGTCTCGCCTACCAGGCGGAGATCCCGGTCAACTGGTGCGCGGCCTTGGGTACGGTGCTCGCCAACGAAGAGGTCAAAGATGGCCTGAGCGAGATCGGGGGTCATCCGGTCGAACGCCTGCCGCTCCGTCAGTGGATGCTGCGCATTACGGCTTACGCAGACCGCTTGCTCGACGACCTCGACAAAGCGGACTGGCCCAAGAGCACGCAGGCCATGCAGAGGGAGTGGATCGGCCGCTCGGAAGGCGCCGAACTCCGCTTCGCCGTCGAAGGCTACCCGGAGACTCAGATCGAGGTTTTCACGACCCGGCCGGATACCCTCTTCGGCGTGACCTTTCTGGTGCTCGCGCCCGAGCATCCGGAAGTCGACGCGCTTTGTGCGCGCAGCCAGCGCCAAGTCGTTGAAGCCTATCGCAACGAGGCGCAGAGCAAGAGCGACCTCGAACGCAAGAGCGGGCGCGATAAGAGCGGCGTCCCTCTCGGCGCCTTTGCCCTTCATCCGCTCAGCGGCGAGCGGATTCCAATCTGGATCGCCGATTACGTCCTCGCCTCCTACGGCACGGGCGCGGTGATGGCCGTCCCGGCCCACGATGAGCGCGACTTCGACTTCGCCAAAGCCCACGCCTTGCCCATTCGCCACGTCATCGTTCCTGCGGGCGAAAGCGCAGCGTCCGCGGCGCGGGATCGCGCCTTTAGCGAGCTCGGCCAGGTCGTCGACTCCGGTCCCTATTCCGGCTTGAGCAGCGAGGAATGCAAAGAACACATCCTTCGTGACCTGGAGGCCAAGGGCCAAGGCCGGCGCCGCATCGAATACAAACTCCGCGACTGGGTCTTTTCGCGTCAGCGCTATTGGGGGGAGCCCATTCCCATCTACTTCCCGGTGGAGACCGAGGGCGATCCGCGTCGCGGCGATGCCTACCGCATCCGCTACGATCGGCCCATCCCCTTGAGAGAAGACGAGCTGCCGCTGCTCTTGCCAGAGATCGACGACTTCCGCCCCGGGGACGACCCGGCGGGCCCTCTCGCGCGCGCCGTCGACTGGCGTTTCTTCGAGCGCGAAGGTCGCTGGTATGCGCGGGAGACCAACACCATGCCGCAGTGGGCCGGCTCCTGCTGGTACTATCTGCGCTTCACCGATCCCCGCAACGGCCTCGAAGCCTGGTCCAAAGAGGCGACGCGATGGCTGCCGGTCAGCCTCTACGTCGGCGGTGCGGAGCACGCAGTCTTGCACCTGCTCTACGCGCGCTTCTGGCATAAGGTGCTTTACGACGAAGGCCTGGTCCCTTGCGAGGAACCTTTCCAGAAGCTGGTGCACCAGGGCATGATCCTCGGCGAGGTCGAATACAGCGCCGCGGTCGACGCTCAAGGCCTCCCCCTCGCCTCGAGCGAAGTCGAAGCGACGACCAAAGGCTGGATCGATCGGCGCACGGGAGAGCCGGTCAAAAGCAAGCGTTTCGACGAAAGCGAAGTCATCAAGAACGAAAAAGGCGAGTTCGTGCTCCGCGATCACCCCGAGGTCCTCGTCGATGCGCGTGCTCACAAGATGAGCAAGTCGCGGGGCAACGTCGTCAACCCCGACGAGATCGTGGCGCAGTTCGGCGCCGACGCGATGCGCGTCTACGAGATGTTCATGGGGCCTCTCGAGGCGACCAAACCCTGGAGCACGCGCAGCATCCACGGCATCAAACGTTTCCTCGACCGCGCCTACGAGGTCGTCTCGCGCGCTCAGGAAGGCCTGCCGCTCGAGGGCGAGCTCTTGCGCACGATGCATCAGACCATCCGCAAGGTCAGCGAGGATATCGAAGCGCTGCGCTTCAACACGGCCGTCAGCTGCCTCATGGTCTTCGTTAACGACTTAATGAAGCAGGAGCGCACGCCGAAGGCCGCGGCAGAAGCGCTGACCCTCTTGCTCCACCCCTTCGCACCACACCTCGCGGAGGAGCTTTGGCAGCAGCTGGGCGGCAGCGAAAGCGTGCAACGCGCAGCCTGGCCAAGCTACGACCCGGCACTCTGCGAAGAATCCGAAGTCGAAGTCCCGGTGCAGATCAATGGCAAGGTGCGCGCGCGAGTCCGACTGCCCAAAGACGCGAGCCAAGAGGTGGCGCTGAAGGCCGCTTCGGCCGATCCCGCTCTGGCGGCGCTCCTAAAAGGCAAGACCTTGCGGAAGACAATCTGGGTACCGGGCAAGATCCTCAACCTGATTTGCTAATACGTCGTCACAATCCTTTGACCCCGGCTTTCCTCCTCGTATTCCCGCGGGAACGGGCTCTGGCCCTTTCCGCGGAAATACGAGGAGGAAAGCCGGGGTCAAAGGATGATTGTGGCGACATATTAAGGAGAGCGCAGACGGAGCTCTAGTGTTGTACCGACCAATGGGGGGCGCCGGTCTCGAGTGGCGCGGGAGGTCCAGGGGGCTCGTTGATCCCCTCGAAGTTCATGAACCACTCCACTGGCTCGTCGTTCTCGTACTGAGCGCGCTCATCGCCGCCCCGGTGCATAAGGGCCTGAATGCCGAAGTTCTCGACCGATTCTGGGAATGTGGCCGATAACGTCTCCTTCAAGCCTGGTGCAATCTCGTTGAAGTTCTTTTGACGGTACGAGGGTTCGGCAAGCAGCCGCGTAATCTCGTCGTAGACCTTGAGGTAATCGAGCAGCTTGCCGTCTTTCTTGAGCTGCATGGCAACGCGCAAGTCGTAGATTGCGTCCCCCTCCCAACGCAGTCGCGGTACGCGAAAGAAAAAGGCCTCGCATTGCCCTCCGTCGGTACAGAGCGCCTCGCGCTGCCAGAGAACGGCGGACGCGCGCCAGATCGGAATGGCGCTCGAGCCTCCTACCAGCACATAGGAGTTGATTCGCTCGACCTTGGGCACCGTCTGTTTGAGGCGTCGTACCAGGGCGCGGTTGACCTCTTCCCAAAATGCCAGGCCCTCTTTTTCCGCGTGGATGTCCTTAATGAAGGCGGCCATTTCCGAATCGACAGTGGTGGAACCGGCCTGCCCGCCTTCGAGACGGTATTGAACGATGAAGGAGACGGGGTTCACCGTCCATTGCTGCCGGAGATTCAGCACGTACATATGGCTGCGCCACCACGCTGACCGCTCCCCCGGCTTGATCCGATAACCCGCGCAGAGTGCCCCCGGACCGTAATCTTTCGTCTGAATACTTGGATTCGGACTCGCGTCGTCTTGACTGGCCGCGGAGGCGTCGCAGCCGGCCACCAGTGTAGTCATCACGATACAGCAGGCCAGCGCGCGAAGACGCAGCATTGGCGGCCGACAAGACGGGCAGTGTTGCATGGGTAAAAAAGCGAAGTGTGGAAGCAGAATGCCAGTGAGCTGAGCGCGTTCCGAAACGCCAGGCGGGAAAAATTCCCTGCCGACGAAACACAGCAACGGCAGCCTACTCCAGATGAGCAAACATTGTGCCGAGCTTTTGAAGACGGCGAAAAGAAGCGGAAGAGAGCGAGTTAATCTTCCGGTCTCTCGTCGCGCCGCGAACGCAAGCTGGCGTACACACCGCTGCGCACGAACTCTTTCGTTTCGACCTTATCGTCTTCGTCTTCGATGTCGTGATGTGCGGAAAGATCTTGAGGCGGCAGCAGCGACTCGCCCAGCTCTTCGTCGAGGTCATGCGCTTCGCGGAGAAAGGTATCCAGCACCTGATTGGCCGTCGCCAAGCGCGCGCGCGGCACACGCAACTCGTGCAGGGTAGCGCCCTGCGCCGCATCGCCGAGATCAGGTCCATGTAGCGCGACGCAGGAGACCTGGAACCCTGCTTTGCATAACACTTTTGCGAGGACTTCCAGATAGGCCGGGTCGTCGCTACGAAACACTACTGCCCAGTGGTTGCTCTCGGCCATCGCTCTCTTAGCTTGCCCTTTGTCCGCGTTTTTCTCAAGGGCGACACCCCGAAGAGCAGGTGCCGCGGCCGCGCGCTCGACTCGCTTATCCGTGGAGTTCTTCGGCCTGCGAGGGAGGGGGCAACGTGCTGGCTCTCGCGGCTGCGGATCCTTTGCAGCCGGCGCAGGCGAGGAGAGCGGGCAGCAAGAAGAGGTCCCCGACCAGGGACCAAAAAATTGCCATGGCGGCGAGGACGCCGAAACGTGCGGTCGGAGCAAAAGGCGAAGGAGCAAGAGAGGCAAAACCGGCGATCAGCACCAGAGCCGTCGAGATGTACGCGGGCGCATTCTGGGCCAGGACGCGCACGATGGCGCGATCGGGGCTGCGGTTTTCGGGCTCCTCCTGCAGGCCCAAAAGAGTGTGGATGGTGTTGTCGACGGCCAGACCCAAGACGATCGCCGCCACCATCACCGTCGCGAGATCGAGAGGGATCCGCAAGAGCGCGGCTGCCCCGAAGGTCATCGCCAGAGGCCAGAGGTTGGGGATGAGCGCGATCACGACCTTGAGGGGATTGCGCAAAAGCCACGCAAAGATCAGCGAGATGATAGCCAATGAGCTGATTAGCGAGGTGCTCAGGGTGTGCATCAAGTAGCGCTGGATACGCAGCGCCAAGACGTAGAGCCCGGTGAAGTCGAAGCGGCTGCCGGGCAAAGTTCGTGATATGATACGCGGTAGCGCGCCCTCCAAGCGGCTGAGGCCCTGCGCTCCCTCCATGCGGTGAAAGATGGTCATGCGCGCCTCGCGCCCCTTCGTTGCAAAGAGTTGCTCGAAGGGGCTCTTCTCTTGTCCGCGCAAGAGAGCGATGGCGGCAGCCTCGGCCTCGCTCTTTGACAGCCAGCGAGATTCCGGATTGCGTGCGATCGTCTCATCGATGAAGAGCCCCGGTCCGACCACGGCGAGGACGCCCGGCAGTGCGCGGATCTCTTTCTCGGCCTGCCGCAGCCCTTGAAGCCGATCGGGCGTCGTGAAGTCCGCAGTCGACGGGCTCCGGACCCATAGCTCGAAGGCGGCGATGGGCATGCCGGCATCTTCCGCCCTTTCGATGTTTTGGCGGGTGGGGCTGCGATTGGGCAAGTAATGCAGCGCATTGGTCTCTTGAGGCAGCCACCGCAACGCGGCGAGCGAGGCGCCGGCACTAAGGAAAGCGAGTAGGACGATCTTGCCTGGATGACGGGTCACGAAAGACGTTAGTGAGGCTCCCCAGGAGAGCTCCGGGGCAGGGCCGGAGGGAGGGAGGCCTCTGCGGTCGTAGCGCAATCCGCCGAGGCTCATGATTAAGGCGGGGAGGAAGAAAAGGACGCCCAGCCATACCAACGCGATGCCTAAGGTGAGCCAGAATGCGAGGGTTTGAATGGCTTGCACCTCACTCGTGGCGAGCGAGGCAAAGCCGACCATCGTGGTG
>ERZ1066121.2204-NODE-2204-length-12645-cov-6.652899_pt1 | contig 12645 bp, 8 predicted proteins | sample MGYA00382768_ERZ1066121 | MGnify/ENA primary metagenome ERZ1066121 (study PRJEB33369, sample SAMEA5778351) | biofilm metagenome | biome: Industrial cooling water; feature: Water cooling tower basin; material: Biofilm | place: United Arab Emirates | collected... | reverse complement strand
AGGCTACCCTGGGCTACGGCGGTTGGGCAACACGGCGGTTGGGCAACACGGCAATTACTGATCTGCCGATTGATGTCTCAGCGGTTACGTCAAGTCAGTGCTCCCTCCACGTTCAACAAAAACTTTCGCCCCGCCCTTGTCATTGTGCCGACGCGGGCCGTACCTTTGCGGCCCGATTTCAACAACAACAGCCGGTTTCCCGCGCGGAAGCCTTGTTTGCTTCGACTACAATGACCGTTACCCGCCTCAAGCGCAAAGACCGGAAGAACCTGGCTCGTGCCGTCAACAAGACCCGTGTCATCAAGCAGTTGCTGACTCGCCCGGTCATCAAGCAAGTCAACCTCGACGAGCTGAACGCCAAGTACGGCAGCGCCGCCGCCGCTCCGGCCAAAGCCGCCAAGCAGGACACCGCCGCGCCCGTGACGAGCGCCGGCGATATGAACGCCTAATACCAGCCCCTCCGGCCGGTTTTCAGATATACCTCTGCGGCCTGACCCCGCCGCAGAGTCGATTTAGTAGGGTGTAAGTACGCATAGGAGTAAGGATAAAGGTGAGAGAAAGGGAGGTGAGGCTCCGTCGCGGCGACGCGATGGGGCCTCACTTTTTTGTTGGGGTGTGGGGTAGGGGTTTTGGGGAAGGGGTGAGGCGATGGATCGATTGTATACCGCTTACCGGTCCTCGCTGGCGTGACCGATGCGATCTGGCGCGAGTCTTCGCCCGTGGGGCGATGACTCGTGACTACCGATGCCCGGAGTCTCCAGACTCCGGCGCCCGTATGCAGCGGGGTGAGGAGCTTGCCGATGCTGGTGCGCGGGCTTGGTGGCGAGTCTGGATACTCGCGGCATTAGTGGGCACGAGTGATCGGCCTGCGGCCGAACACTCGCGCCAGGTCGCGCCGGTTCGCGCCGGTTCGCGCTTAGCGAGGGCGTTAGCCCAACGGAAGAAACTTACGCAAACTTCTCGCGCAGAATTTCCAGCTCCACGGCTGGCGAAATGCGGCCGTACAGGATGTTGTAGGCCGCGTCGGAGATGGGCATCGGCACTTGCAGGCGGCGGTTCAGCTCATAGACCGAGCGCACGGCGTAGTAGCCTTCGGCCACCATATTCATCTCCATCTGGGCCGATTTTACGGAGTAGCCGCGCCCAATCATATTGCCGAACGTGCGGTTGCGCGAGAACTGCGAGTAGGCCGTCACGAGCAGATCGCCGAGGTAGGCCGAGCCGGCAAGGTCGCGGTCAACGGGCAGGATGGCGTGCAGGAAGCGCTGAATTTCCTGCAAGGCATTGCTCACCAGCACGGCCTGGAAATTATCGCCGTAGCCGAGGCCGTGGGCGATGCCGCACGTCAGGGCGATGATGTTTTTCATCACGGCGCAGTACTCGATGCCGTCGAGGTCGTCGGAGGCGGCGCAACGCACGTAACGGTTGCGGAGCAGCGCCGCGAAGCCCTCGGCCCGTGCCACGTCGGGCGAGCCGATGGTGAGGTAGCTGTGTTTTTCGAGCGCCACCTCTTCGGCGTGGCACGGGCCGGCCACCACACCCAACCGCGCCGAGGGCACGTGGAAATACTCGCGCACCCAGTCCGTGACGAGCACGTTCAGCTCCGGCACCATCCCTTTGATGGCCGAGATGACGGTTTTGCCCGCCAGCGCATCGGCCGGCAGCGAGCGCAGCGCCCCCGCGATGAAGGCGGCCGGCACGGCGAGCACCACCCAATCGGCGGCGGCGATGGTGGCGGCCAGGTCGGTGGTGGGCAGTACGCGGCGCAGGTCGAAAGCCACGCCGCTGAGGTAGCGCGGGTTGTGCCGAAACTCGCGCAGGTGTTGCACGTCGGCCTTCTGCCGAATCCACCAGTGGACGGTGTGGCCGTTTTCGGAGAGAATCTTGGTCAGGGCCGTGGCCCACGACCCACCGCCAATCATCGCGATGGTGGCGGGGGGGGCGTCGAGGTCGGGAGTGTGCATCGGGGCAAATATCGGTGGTGAACCTTGTGCTCGCCCGCGCACCGTGCAGCCATTTATACGCCCGAACGTAGGGGAGGGCCTTGCGCCCGCCCGCGCTGCGGTTCACACGTAGCGCGGGCGGGCGCAAGGCCCTCCCCTACGTTCGGGCGGCCGCGACTGGCGCGAGTCTTCCGCGAAGCGGACGACTCGTGACTAGCGATGCCCGGAGTCTCCAGACTCCGCCGCCCAACCGGCGCCCGTAACCGCACTGAGCACGGGGCGAGTCTGGAGACTCGCGGCATTCGTAGGCACGAGTCATCGCCCTGGCGGGCGAAGACTCGCGCCAGACGCGCCAGCCCATCCCCACATCCCCACATTATCACATCCCAAAAAACCTACCCGCCCTGCTCCTCTTCCTTCGGCCCGCCCTGGCCTTGCAGCTCTTTGGCGATTTCTTCGGCCGTTTTCACCACCACTTTATCTTTCGGCTTGAGGGTTTTGGAGACGGCGCGGAACGGGCCGCTCACCACCTTCTGGCCTTCTTTGAGGCCGCCCGTGATTTCGATGTGGTCGAAATCGGAGATACCGGTTTTTACTTCCACCGGCTTCACTTCATTGTTTTCGACGACGAATACCACTTCCTTTAGCTCTTCTTTGGCGCGCGTGGCGGCGGCATCGTCGGCTTCGGTGCCGGTTTTGGGGCGCGTGGGGTCTTTGTCGGCGGTTTTACGGCCGGCGAGCTGGTCGGGCGTACGTGTGGTGACGGCGGTGAGCGGCACGGCCAGCGCGCGGTCTTTGCGGTTGGTGATGATGTCAACCGAAGCCGTCATCCCGGGCCGGAAGGGCACGGCGCGCGGGTTGGCGGCGAGCAAATCGCGGTACGAGTCGTTGAGCAGCAGAATCCGCACTTCAAATTCCGTGACGGCATCGAGCGTGGTGGCGTCTTTCGCCGAGTTGGCGATGCTCGTGACGAGCCCCTTGAATTTGCGGTTTTGGGTGGCGTAGGCGTCCACATCGACGACAACCGAATCGCCGAGGTGTACCCGTACGATGTCGTTTTCGTTGACGTTGACGCGCACTTCCATCGCGCGCAGGTTGGCGATGCGGAGCATTTCGGTGCCGCCCATCTGGCCGGTACCCACCACCCGCTCGCCGCGCTCGACCGAGAGTTTCGACACGATGCCCGCCACCGGTGCGTAGAGCGTGGTGCGGTTGAGGTTGGTCTGCGACTCGCTCAGCGACGCATTCGCCGACGATACGGCTGCTTCGGCCGCCCGAATGCGCTGGCGCGCCGATTCCACTTCTTTCAGGCTGGCCTGATACTGCGCGCGGCTCTGCTCAAACTCGGCCTGCGCGATGACTTTCTGCTCGTAGAGCTTCTGGTTGCGCTCCCACGTGAGGCGGGTTTGGGCGGCGGTGGCTTCGGTCTGGCCGAGCGCGGCGCGCGCCTGCGCCAGATTGGCCTGCTGCTGATTGACGCCCGCCGACTGCATCGCCACCACCGATTGGTACGCATCCGGCCGGATGCGCGCCAGCAACTGGCCTTTCTTCACCGAATCGCCTTCCTTGACGAACAGCTCCGTGATTTCACCCGACACGTCGGCGGCGAGCTTGACTTCGGTCACGGGCTGCACCTTGCCCGAGGCGCTCACTTTTTCGGTGATGCGCGCAAACGCTACCGGTTCGGCCGTGACGGAAACGCCCGTGGGGCCACCAATCCAGCCTTTGTTTTTGGCCAGCAGTACGCCGCCGAGCAGCACCACCACGAGGGCGCCGAGAATGTAGAGAAGACGGTTGTTCATGGGTGATAGGAACTGCAAGCTGTCAGCCGCAAGCTGCAAGCTATTAGCGTTGGAGAGGAACGGTAAAGACTAGTTGACAAAGAGCGCTTGCGGCTTGTAGCTTACAGCTTGCGGCTCCCTCACAACTCCAGCGGCTTGCCCATATACAGGTCGAGGACTTTGCGCTTGAACACAAAATCGTATTTTGCCTGAATCTGGTCGGCTTCGGCGCGGGCGCGGTTGTTTTTGATCTGGTTGTGGTCGGTGGCGTTGAGCAGGCCGTTCTGGAAGCGCACGTCGGCGTTGCGGAGACTCAGGTCGAGGGCTTCGCGCTGGCGGGTGGCGGCGGCGAAGCGGCGGCGGGCGGCTTCGGCGCTCGTCACGGCGCGCTCGATGTCTTGCCGGAGCGTGAGGCGGGCCTGGTCGGCCTGGAGGCGTGTCTGCTCGAGCTGCAATTTGGCGCGTGTCACCTGCGTGCGCGTCTGGAAGCCGTTGAGAATCGGAATCTGGAGCGTAAAGCCGACCTGCTTGCCGAAGTTGTCTTTGAGCTGATTGCTGAAATTGGTCGGCGCAAATGTGCCACTCGGCTGAAACGTGGCCACCGGTGCCGTGAAGATGGGCTTGCCAGTGGTGGGGTCGAGCAGGAAGCCGACCGGCCGCAGCACGGTATCGCCGTTCGGAATGAAACTCGAGCGCTGGTTGGAGTAGCCCGAGTACAGCCCCGCCCCGAACGACAGGCGCGGGTGGTAGTTGCCGCGCGCCACGTCCAGGCTCCGCATCGCGGCTTGCAGGCGCAGGTCGGCGGCGCGCAGCTCGGGGCGGGTGAGGGCGGCCACTTCGTACACCTGCTGCGCCGTGAGGTCGATGGGCGCATCGGGCGCGGCCACTGTCACGCTCGGCTCGGCAATCTGAAAACTCTCGGGCGCCACCTGGGCAGGGTCGAGGTTGAGCTGCTGCTCGAGCGTCAGCACGGCGTTGATGAGCGTGTTCTGGGCCGTCACCACGTTGAAATCTTCGGTGGCGAGCTGGGCGCGCACGTCGAGCACGTTGCTTTCGGCGATGGCACCGGCGGCCAGTCGCTTCTCGGCCAGGCTGAGCTGGCCCTGCGTGGTGGTGCGCTGTGCCTCGGCGGCCCGGAGCGCCTCGCGGCCCAGCAGCACCTGCAGGTACGCCTGCGCCACGTTGAGCACGAGGTCGGTTCTGGCTTTTTCGAAGTCCTGCGCGCTGGCCAGTGCCGTGAGCTGGTTGCGCTTGACGGTGTTCCGCAACACACCGCCCTGATAAATCGGCAGGTTGGCGTTGAGGTTGAAATTGTTGGAGCGAATGGTCTGGTTGACGAACTCGTACGTCACGGGGTCCACCGACGTGCCGAACTGGTAGTTCTGCGTGGCCGAGGCGTTGAGCGTGGGCAGCAGCGCCGCGCGGCTCTGGCCGAGGGTGGCCACGTCGAGGCGGGCCGTCAGGTCGGACCCGCGCAGGCCGAGGTTGTTGGCGAGCGCGTAGTCGAGCGCTCCGCCGATGGTCCACGGCCCGGCCGGAATGGCCGTGTTGGGCGTTTGGGCGTGGGCGGCCGGCAGCGTCAGCGCGGCGGCCACCACGGCGACCAGTCGGCGGAGAGAGGGGAAAGGCAGCAGGCGCATTTTCGGATGAGGGCAGCGACTAGGGTTAGGCGGCGGGTACGGGCAGCAGAGAGGCACACGCGCCCGAAGGTTGCTTGGAGGATGAGATGTGGCAGATGTGAGGATGTGAGGATGTGGGGGGGGGGTGGAAGATGTGCGTCTTGTTGTATCGTAGAGACGCATACTTGCGTCTCCTCCGCTGCACCGGGCGCTTCCTTCGCTGCACCGGGCGCCCAACCGACGTGCCCAACCGCCGGAGACGCAAGGATGCGTCTCTACGCCTTATTCTACAGCGCGGCGATGTAGGTGGCGGCGCGCACCCACGACAGGGCGCGCAGGTAATCAAGCGTGAGCGGGCGAAGGGCGGAATCCATTTCGATGAACTGACGCGCCAGATCGTGCTTGCCGCGCCGCGAGACGCTCATCGTGGCGATGTTGCAGTCGTCGTGAGCGATGACGTCGGCAATGAACGCGATGGAGCCGGGGCGGTCTTCGGCATCGATGATGAGCGTGAAGAGGTTGCCGGTGAAGTTGCACGGAAACCCATCGACCTCCACGATGCCGATGACGCCGCCGCCCCGGCTCTGGCCCACCACTTCGACCTGCCGCCCGTCGGGCGCCGTCAGCTCGACGCGCACCGTGTTGGGGTGCAGCGTGGAAGCGTTGCCGATGCCCTGAAACTCGAAGGCCAGCCCGGCGGCTTCGGCGTGGCTGAAGGCGTCGCGGATGCGCTCGTCGTCGGTGGGGTAGCCGAGCAGACCCGCCACGATGGCGCGGTCGGAGCCGTGGCCTTCGTAGGTGCGCGCAAACGAGTTGTAGAACGTGATGCGCGCCGTAGCGGGCGCCGCGCCGAGCAGGCGGCGGGCCACCAGCCCGATGCGAACTACCCCCGCCGTGTGCGACGACGACGGCCCAATCATCACAGGCCCAATCATATCGAAGATGGAGCTTTTTTCGGCCATAACTATGCGCGGCCGACGTGCGAAGCGTCGGGCAGCCAAAGGTAGCGGGTGGGGCGGTTGAGAAAGGTGCCACCGAGGTTCACCCGGCGGCTGGGAACGTGGCGAGCGCCGTCTCGGCGCCGCGTCAGACGTAGCAAGCCGTGGCGGCATCATCATACACGGCGCCGAGGCGGCGCTCGCCACGTTCCCGCTGCCCGAAGCCGGCTCAACCGGGTAGGCGGGTGCGTAATTTTCCGTCGTTTTTCGTCACCACTTTCCTGCCCACCAGGCAACCGCCCGTATGCCCTCCCCCGAATCGCTCGCCTGGCTCGCTAAGCTCGAGCAGAAGTACGCCGCCGACCAGCAAGACGTCAACCTCTACCTCGAAGGCGCCTACCACCGCCGCTACGTGAGCTATTGGGATTATGTGCGCCTCGACACGCTGCTGTCGTTGCAGGCGCCGCTGACCAACCTGCCCGACGAGCCGATTTTCATTATGTATCACCAGATTACGGAGCTGTATTTCAAGCTCTGTCTGCACGAGTATGAGCAGATCGGCTTCACCGACGGCATCGGCGCTGAGAAGCTGCTGATGCGGGTGCGCCGCGTGAACCGCTACTTCCGGCACCTCACCGAGTCGTTCGCGGTGATGCGTGAGGGGATGGAGCGCGCGCAGTTCCTGCAATTCCGCACCACGCTGGCGCCGGCGTCGGGGTTTCAGTCGGCGCAGTACCGCAAGATCGAGCTGGCGAGTACGCCGCTCGGCACCCTCGTCGGGCGCGAGCGCCGCGCCGACCTCGGCGACGCCCCCACCCACGCCGCCCTGATGGAGCGCCTCTACTGGCGCGCGGGTGCCAAAGTCGAGAGTACCGGCGCCAAAGCTCTCACCCTAACCCGGTTTGAAGAACGCTACGACGCCGAGCTGACCGCCTGGGCCGCCCGCTGGCAAGGCCACACGCTGTGGGAAGTCTATCAGCGCCTGCCCGAAGCCGACCGCACCGCGCCGGAACTGCTGAAGGAGATGAAGGCGCTCGACAAGCAAATCAACTGGCTCTGGCCGAACGTCCACGTCAAAACCGCCGCCCGCTACCTCGCCGACCCGGAGGCGGCGCCGCACCCCGGCGCCGCCATCGGGCCGGACCCGGAGCAGGCCACCACTGCACCGCCCCAGCCTCCCACCTCGCCCACCGGCACGGGCGGCACCAACTGGGCCAAGTATCTGCCGCCGGTGCATCAGCGGCGCATCTTCTTTCCGGCCCTCTGGACCGAGCAGGAAGTGGCGGCGTGGGGGGGGTGATTCTTTGGGCCGCACCAAGGAGTGGATGGGAGTGGATAGGTGCATAGGCTCTGAGCGTAAGCCCTCTGCCCCACAGAGGCCCGCGCACCTAATCCGTGCACCGAGCGGGCTGGTCAGTACATTTGACGATGTGACACGGCTCGTGCGCTTCTGCTTGTCTCTCGCGGTGGCGGCGGCGCTGACCGTAGTACGCGCCGTGCCCGCACGCGCCGAGCCGTGGCAACGCGACCCCGTGCTGAGTCAGCTCCTGATCCGGCAGCTCCTCACCGACCCGGCCGGCTACCAGTGGGTGGCCACCGACGAGGGCGTGTTCCGTTACGACGGCTACGAGCTGGTGCCGCTGGCGCGGCTGGTGCGCGCGGGCGGGGCGGCGGCGCCGCGCGGCATCATCGGGGCGCTGTGCCTCGACCCCGCCGGCCACCTGTGGGTGGGGGCCGACGCGGGCCTGTTCTGCCTGACCCTGCAGACGGGCACTTTCCGGCGGGTGGGGTTGCCCCACAAGGGCGGCTACCCCCAGCCTACCGTGATGCAACTGTTTCGGCACCCGCAGTCGGGCCACCTCTGGGTCAGTTGCGGCGACGGCTCCACAGTGGTGCTCGACCCGACGCGCGGCGGGCGCCTCATCAGCCAGCGACGGCTGCCGGGGGTGGGGTTTATCTACGTGCCTGACGGCTCGGCGGCCGGCGTCTGGGTTTCCTTCATCGACGTTCACTACTTCGACCCCCGCACCCAACGCGAGCAGCTCTCCCAGACGGGCGTGGCGCAGGTTGGCCCCACAGGGCCGCTGCAACGGTTCATCCCGACGGCGGCCGGTGCCGACCCCGCGCGCGGCTTTATGCCCACCGACGTAGTGATGATGCCCATCCCCGGCACCACGCCGCTGCGGCTATTCAGCCCCAACGCACTCTACGAAGTGACGCCCGGCGGCGGGCTACGCGAGCTAAAGCGGTGGCTGCCCAACGGCCGCAACGACAATTTCCTGCCCGCCGCCTGCCGCTCCGACAGCGCCCGCGAGTGGGTATCGCAGCACCAGTATTTCCAGCTCACGGTGCGTGGCCCGCGCACCGGCGAGCTGCTCACCGACAGCCTGCGCATCGGCGAGCGGGCCACGCACTACCGCCACAACTTCGTGGTTTACTGCGACGGCCTCGGGGTGCAGTGGTGCTACTCGCGTACGTGGCGCGGCGTCTTCAAGCGCCGCCTGGCGCCGCCGCGGGCCATACAGGCGCTACGGCAGGCAGGCGGGCTGCCGCTGCCGAGCGCGCGCGGCATCAGCCGCCTGCCCGATGGTCGGCTGCTGGTGGGCACCTACGGCGAGTCGTTCGTGCAGGCCGCCGACTCGCCCTACGCGCCGCTGCGGCGCCGACCGTTTGCCCGGCCGCTGCGCCTGGGGCTGGTGGCCTACGACCTGCTCACCACGCGCCGCTCGCCCCGCACCATTGTGGCGCTCGAAGAAGACCTGGGGTTTTCGGTACTCGACCCGCACACCCACCAGACCCGGTTTCTGCCCATCGACCCGCGGGAACCCCACCGCCCCGCGCGGTTTCTGGCGTTGTTCGAAGACATCCGCGGGCGCGTCTGGAGCGGCACCGACAGCGGCCTGTTCGAGGTAGACCTGACCCGGCTGCGGGTACGGCGCTACCAGCCGCTCCGGCCAGATGCCGCACCAGATGCTTCCCTGGAAGTGTTGCGGCGGCTGCGCATCCTTGACCTGGCAGCCGACCCCGCCACGGGCAACCTGTGGCTGGCCACCCAGCAGGGGCTGTACTGGCTCGTACTCGGCACCGGCGAGCTGCGGCGGGCAGGCGGCGGCCAATCGGCGCCGGAGCGCCCGCTCCCCACCGACGACCTGCTGTGCTGCGCGCCGGCCGGGCCGGGCCGGGCGTGGGTGGGCACCCGCGCCGAGGGGCTGCTGCTCGTGGACGCGCGCCGCGGCCTGGTGCAGCAACTGAGCGTGGCCGACGGGCTGCCGTCGGCCACGGTAGCCACCGTGCTGGTACGTCCCGACGGCGCGGTGTGGGCTGGCACCTACGCCGGCCTGATTCGCTACGACCCCGCGCGGCAGCGGCTGGCCGTCTTCGGGGCGGGGGCCGGGCTGAGCGAGCCGGAACTGAACCGCAACTCGGCCTACGCCGACCCGCTGACCGGCACCCTGCTCTTCGGCGGGGTGGGCGGCGTGTATCAGGTGGCGCCCACCACGATGGGCCAAAACACCCAGGACCGCCAGCGCACCATCCGGCTCCTGGCCACGGCCTGGCTCGAAGCCAACGAGCCGCGTACTGCCAGTGAGCCGCTGCCCGTGCCGCGCCCGCTGCTGCCCGGCGCGCCGGTGCCCGCCCTGCACCTGGGCGCCCGCCCCACTGATTTCGTCGAGATCCGCCTGGCCCTCACCGACCTGCTCACCCCCGACTACACGCACTACGCCTACCGGTTGCGGCCGGTGGGCAGCAGCGCCGAACCCGCCTGGCAGCCCACCACCCGGCGGCTGGTGCTGCAAGGCCTGGCCGCCGGCGATTATACCGTCGAGATCCGGGCCGAAACCAGCACCGGCCAGCCGGCGGCCAACCTGCTGCGGGTGCCCCTGCGGGTGGCGCGCGTGTGGTGGCAGCATCCGCTGACGTGGGCACTCGCCTCGCTGGCGCTTATCGGCCTGACCTACGGCGTATTCTGGCTGCAAGGCCGCCGCGCCCGCCGCGAGGCCCGCCTGCGCGATGAACTGGCCGCCAACCTGCATGACGAGGTGGGCGGCCTGCTCACCCGCATCAGCCTGATGGCCGAAGTGCTGCAACAGCCCGACGAGCACCCCAACGCCCCGGCGCGCGGGGCTGCCGTTGCCGCCCCGGAGACGGCGCCGGCCCTGCGCGACCTCGCCGGGCGCCTGCTGCTCAACAGCCGCGCGGCGGTGCAGGCCCTGCGCGACGTGGTGTGGAGCATCGACTCGCGCGCCGACTCGGTGCAGGCGCTGCTCGATAGAATGGAAGACCACCTCGACCAGACCGCGCCCGTGGCCGGGCTGGCGCACACCTTCGAGGCCGACCCGCCGGCGTACTTCCAGGCGCTGCGCCCGCTGGTACGCAAGCAACTCTACCTGATCTTCAAGGAAGCCGTCACGAACGTTATCCGCCACGCCCGCGGCGCCACCGCGCTGCACGTGCGGCTGGTGCGCGACGAAGGCCGCTGCTTCCTGCTCGAAATCACCGACGATGGCCGCGCCGCCACCGCGCCCAGCCGCACCGGCCTGGGTCTGCGGAGTATGACGGCCCGCGCCACTGCCATCAAAGGCGACCTCTACGCTGGCCCTCGCACCGATGGGCAGGCCGGGTTTCAGGTGCGGCTGCGGGTGCGGGGGTAGGAGGCATTTCGGGTTCTTAGCAACCCGGAACCCGAACCCTCACAACTCCCCCCTTCCTGCCCGCCGGATCAGCTCCGTGCGGCCTTCCGTCACGTGCAGCTTTTTGTAGATGCGCTTGACGTAGGTGCGCACGGTTTCGGGGGTAAGGTCGAAGAGGGTAGCCATCTGCTTGTCGGAGCGGCCCTGGACGAGCGCGTCGAGGATCATCTTTTCGCGCTCCGAGAGCAGGGCCGGCTGGCTGGTGGGCGTGGGCTTGAAGTGTTGCAGCACCCGCCGCGCCACGGCCCGGCTCATCGGGGCGCCGCCGTGCATCACGTCCACGATGGCGTCCTTGATCTGGGGGAGCGGCGTGTTTTTGAGGACGTAGCCGCTGGCGCCCCGGCAGAGCGCGTTGTAGATGTGGTCGGGGTCCTCGAAGACGGTGTGCATCAGGATTTCCGCGCCCGGCAGCCGCGCCGTGATGGCCGGCAGCGCCTCCACGCCGTTGATGCCGGGCAGGCCGATGTCGAGCAGCACCACCTGCGGCGGCAGCGCGTCGGCGAGCTGGCGCAGAAAATCTTCCACCGAATCGGCCACCAGCACGCACTGGATGTCGGGCTGGCGCGCCATGAAGTGGTGGACGAGCGCGCGGATGTCGGGGTCGTCTTCGACGATGGCGAGGCGGATGGTAGACATTGTTGAGGTGCGAGGTGACAGGTGCGAAGGTGTGAGGTGCCGCGCTGCGGGGGTAGTCAGCCGATTCACCGGCAAAGGGCGGCAAAAAGGCGCGACCCGGCCAGGCGCCCCCTCAGTCTGCCAGCGAGGCGCTGTCGATCACGAAGCGGTACCGGACGTCGCTGTGCAGCATCCGCTCGTAGGCGTCGTTGATGTCAGCCGCTTGAATCAGCTCGATGTCGGCCGTGATGCCATGCCGGGCGCAGAAATCGAGCATTTCCTGCGTTTCGCGGAGGCCGCCGATGAGCGAGCCGGCTATCGTTTTGCCGCCGAAGATGAGGCCGAAGTAATTGGGCGCGGGGTGTGGGTACTGGGGCGCGCCCACCAGCACCAGCGCGCGGTTGTGTTTGAGCAAGGCCGTGTACGGGTCGAGGTCGTGGCTGACGGCCACGGTGTTGAGGATGAAATCGAAGGAATTGGCGTGGGCGGCCATCTCCTCGGCATTGCGCGAGACGACCACTTCGTCGGCGCCGAGGGCCAGCGCCTCCTGGCGCTTGCTCTCCGAAGTGGTGAATGCCACCACGTGGGCGCCCATCGCGTGGGCCAGCTTCACACCCACGTGGCCCAGCCCGCCGATGCCCACGATGCCCACCTTCTGCCCCGGCCCCACCCGCCAGCGGCGTAGCGGCGAATAGGTGGTGATGCCCGCGCACAGCAGCGGCGCCACGGCGGCGAGCTGCGCGGCGGGGTGACTGATGCGCAGCACGAACTTCTCGCGCACGACGATGCGCTGCGAGTAGCCGCCCAGCGTGTGGCCGGGCGCGTCGGGGGTGGCCGAGTTGTAGGTGCCGGTCCAGCCGTTGTCGCAGTACTGTTCCTGGTCGTCGGCGCAGGGCTGGCAGTGCTGGCAGCTATCCACAAGGCAGCCCACGCCCACCACATCGCCCACCCGGAAGCCCGCGACGTGGGCACCGACGGCCGACACGTGGCCCACGATCTCGTGGCCGGGCACACACGGATAGCGGGTGCCCGGCCATTCCGAGCGCACGGTGTGCAGG
>ERZ1066121.2201-NODE-2201-length-12649-cov-6.330554_pt1 | contig 12649 bp, 14 predicted proteins | sample MGYA00382768_ERZ1066121 | MGnify/ENA primary metagenome ERZ1066121 (study PRJEB33369, sample SAMEA5778351) | biofilm metagenome | biome: Industrial cooling water; feature: Water cooling tower basin; material: Biofilm | place: United Arab Emirates | collected... | reverse complement strand
CCCCTCACCCGCCAGCACTTCCGCCGCATCGAGCGCCAGTCCGACGCCGATCGAATAGCTGACCAGCGTGACGTCCCTGCCCGCGCGCATCACCCGGGCCTTGCCAATGGGCAGGACATGGTCGGGCAGGTCGGGCACCTCGAAACTACGTCCGTAAACGAGTTCGTTTTCCAGAAACACGACCGGATCCTCGCTGCGAATCGCGGCTTTTAACAGGCCCTTGGCATCAGCGGCATCATAGGGCGCGATCACGATCAGGCCGGGCACGCTGGCATACCACGGCGCGTAATTCTGACTGTGCTGCGCCCCGACGCGGCTGGCCGCGCCATTGGGTCCGCGAAAGACGATCGGGCAGCGCATCTGCCCGCCCGACATATAATTTGTCTTGGCCGCCGAATTGATGATGTGATCGATCGCCTGCATCGCGAAATTGAACGTCATGAATTCAATCACCGGGCGCAGGCCGCCCATTGCCGCGCCCGCGCCAAGGCCTGCAAAACCATATTCGGTGATCGGCGTGTCGATGACGCGGCGCGCACCGAATTCGTCGAGCAGACCCTGTGTGACCTTGTACGCGCCCTGATATTCCGCGACCTCTTCCCCCATCACGAACACGCGGTCGTCGCGGCGCATTTCCTCCGCCATCGCATCGCGCAAGGCTTCGCGAACCGTGAGCTTTACCATTGAAGTGCCCGGAGCGACGGCGGGATCCAAGACCGCCGGGGTGGCGGCGGCGAGCTGAGCCGTTCCACCAGCAACCGGTGCGGCCGGAGCGTCTATCGCTGCCGGCTCGGCTGGCGGCTGGCTTTGCTGTGCCTGCATCGCCTGCGCCGGTTCGGCAGCGGCCACAGCGGCCCCCTCTCCTTCCTCACCGATCACCGCTATCACGGTCCCGACTTTCACATTGTCGGTGCCCTCGGCGATCAGGATGCGGCTTATGACGCCCTCGTCGACCGCCTCGAACTCCATCGTCGCCTTGTCGGTTTCGATTTCGGCCAATATGTCGCCCGATTTAACCTCGTCGCCTTCCTTGACCAGCCATTTGGCCAGCGTCCCTTCCTCCATCGTGGGGGACAGGGCGGGCATCTTCAGTTCAACGGCCATATCAATATTGCTCCACGAGCACGTCGGTATAGAGTTCGGCAAGGTCGGGCTCGGGCGCGCTTTCGGCAAAATCGGCGGCCTCGCCCACGATCTTGCGAATGTCCTGATCGATGGATTTCAGCGCATCTTCACTCACGCCAGCGTCGAGCATCACCGCTTTCAGCCCTTCGATCGGATCACTTTTCTCACGAACCGCCTGAACCTCCTCGCGGCTGCGATATTTGGCGGGGTCGGACATGCTGTGACCGCGGTAGCGATAGGTTTTCAGTTCCATCAGCACCGGTCCCTTGCCTGCGCGCACCCATTCGAGCGCGCTCGTCACCGCGCCGCGCACCGCCAGCACGTCCATGCCATCGACCTGCATGCCGGGAATGCGGAAACTTTCGCCGCGGCGGTACAGCTGGTCTTCCGCCGAAGAGCGGTTGACACTGGTGCCCATGGCATATTGGTTGTTTTCGATCACGAAGATGATTGGCAGCTTCCACAGCTCGGCCATGTTGAAGCTTTCATAGACCTGGCCCTGGTTGGCGGCACCGTCGCCGAAATAGGCGAGCGCCACCCCGCCGTCGCCGCGATATTTGTGCGCGAACGCAAGGCCGGTGCCCAGCGCGACCTGCGCCCCGACGATCCCGTGCCCGCCATAGAATTTATGCTCGACGCTGAACATGTGCATCGATCCACCCTTGCCGCGCGAAATACCGGCGGCGCGGCCGGTCAGTTCGGCCATAATGACTTTCGGATCGATACCATAGGCGAGCATGTGACCATGGTCGCGGTAGCCCGTAATCACGCTGTCGCGCGCAGGATCAAGGGCGGACTGGAGGCCGACGGCCACCGCCTCTTGTCCGATATAAAGGTGGCAAAAACCGCCGATAAGACCAAGGCCATAAAGCTGCCCCGCCTTTTCCTCGAACCGGCGGATCAGCAGCATCTCACGGTAGAATTGCTCAAGCTCGGCCGACGTGGCGGGATGCGGTTGTGGATCGCGCGGCCGTTCGCGGTTGGCGGCGGGCGCAGGCGTCAGTGTAGGCGCGGCGCCAACCGATTTGGCACGTGCGGGAGACTTGGCCAAAAGCTGCTTCCTTTACGTCAAAGGGACTTGATCGCCCGATGCTATAAGCACCGCGATACGGCCTTGGCAACGGCATGCAGCATCGGCCCGCCGGTTTTTACGTATGCATTTTATGCAATCCGCTGCCAACCGGTCAATTCGCGGTGTCGTCCAGCGGCTCCATCGGAATGATGACATCATCGGGGTGCGATACCCCCAGTTCCCGGCGAATGAGTTCGTCCACCATGTCCGGGTCGGCGCGCCGACGATCGAGCAGGCGCACCTGATTGCGCAACTCTGCTTCCTGCCGTTTGAGTTCGGCGAGTTCCACACGCTTTTCCGCCACCGCCTGACGATAATCGCCCCACGCGAAGATGCCGGTAGGGCCGGCCAGAGCATAGCCAATGATGGCCATGACCGCGATAGCAGCCAATGCCGGACCGAAGGCCCGGTGCAATTGTTTGCGTAATTTGGGTTGCGCCGCCATCCGCAACTTGAATCACAGCCGATTCGCGGCGTCAACCCCGCGCGACAGGTTTTTCCACGGATTTAGCCAAAAATCGCTGCGCCAGGATAACGGGCCATGTCACCCAGTTCCTCCTCTATACGGATCAGCTGGTTGTATTTTGCCAGCCGGTCCGAGCGTGCCAGGCTGCCGGTCTTGATCTGCCCGCAGTTGGTGGCGACCGCCAGATCGGCGATGGTCGCATCCTCGGTTTCGCCCGACCGGTGCGACATAACGGCGGTATAGCGCGCGCGATGCGCCATATCGACCGCATCCAGTGTTTCGGACAGGGTGCCGATCTGGTTAACTTTGACGAGCAGCGAATTGGCGAGCCCGGCCTCGATCCCCTGCGACAGGCGGGCGGGATTGGTGACGAACAGATCGTCCCCGACGAGCTGGCACTGTGCTCCGACCTTGTCTGTCAGCGCCTTCCACCCGGCGAAATCATCTTCGGCCATACCGTCCTCGATCGATCGGATGGGGTAATCGCGTACCAGATCGGCAAGATAGTCGGCCATGCCCTCCGGCGTCAGCGACAGTCTTTCACCGCTGATCTCATATTTGCCGTTCTTGAAAAATTCGGTGGCGGCACAATCGAGCGCCAACACAACGTCCCGGCCCAGCGCAAAACCGGCTTTTTCGACCGATGCCGCGATGAAGTCGAGCGCGGCGCGGGTGGAGGCGAGGTTCGGGGCAAAGCCTCCCTCGTCACCCACTGCCGTTGCCAGACCCTTTGCATGCAGCTCTTTTTTCAGGGTGTGAAAGATCTCGCTGCCCCAACGCACAGCCTCGGCCAGCGAGCCTGCGCCCACCGGCATGACCATGAATTCCTGAAAATCGATCGGATTGTCGGCATGCTCACCGCCGTTGATGATATTCATCATCGGGACAGGCAAAGTCCGCGCTCCAACCCCGCCCACGTAGCGATAGAGCGGCAAACCTCGCGCATCGGCCGCCGCCTTCGCGGTCGCCAGCGACACGCCAAGGATGGCATTCGCGCCCAGCCGCGCCTTGTTCCCCGTGCCGTCGAGCGCAATCATCGCCGTGTCGATGTCCAGCTGGTCCTCGGCATCCATCCCGACCAGTTCCTCGGCAATGGGCCCGTTAACCGCCGCAATGGCCTTGCCCACGCCTTTGCCGAGATAGCAGGAGGTATCGCCGTCACGCAGTTCAACAGCCTCGTGCGCGCCGGTCGACGCGCCCGACGGCACTGCGGCACGGCCAAAGCTGCCGTCCTCCAGCAGCACATCGACTTCCACCGTCGGATTGCCGCGACTATCTAAAATCTGGCGAGCGTGAATGTCGATGATCGCGGTCATGGCGGGTCCCCTTGTGGATTGCAAACGGCGTGGATCGTAAACGCCGCCGCCTTATCCAGTGGGTACGCCGATAGCAATCCGGCGGGATCGGTTATTTGTAGGCCGCCTATGGAACCGCGTGCGGGGCATTGCTATATCCCTCTCACTGCAGGAGTGTGACGCGCTCCGGCCCCGATTTTGTGACAAGAGGAAAATATCATGGCCAAATCTCCCTCCGCCACGACCAAGGATACTGCGCCCATGGGCACGGCCGGACAGTCCAGCAGCGATGCCGCTGCAAATGCCGATACATCTGCGACGAAGCCCAAGAAGAGCGTCGTTCGCGAACAAATCGGTGCGACCCGTGATACCATCAAGGCAGAAGCCACGCGCAAGGCGCAGGAGCTGCGGCAGGAAGCCTCCACCCTCGCCGGGACGGCAGGCAACCGGGCACGCGATGCCGCCAATCGCGGCAAGACCAAGGCGACCGAAACCGTCAGCACGATTGCCAAAATCCTTGAGGACAGTGCTGGCACTGTCGATAGCAAGTTTGGCAAGCAATATGGCGATTATGCCCGCAGCGCCGCTTCGACGGTCGCTGGGCTTGCAACCTCGCTCGAACAGAAAGAGCTTGATGAGTTGGCCCAGCAAACCCGGGAATTCGTCAAGAAGAGCCCCGCTGTCGCCGTCGGCGCAGCAGCCGTGATCGGCTTTGTCCTGGCCCGCATGCTCAAGGGCAGCGGTTCGAACAATAATAATGCCTGAACGCCGCACGGGCGCCGAACCCGCCACGTCGGACTCGCGGAGTGCCGATAGCGGGTTCGGCAGCGTTCGCCATGGCTATGCGCCTGACGCGGGCCACGAACCAAAGGCGCAGCCGCCGCTGGGAGAAATCGCCGCGACGTTGATGGCCGATGTTCGCGCGACGGTGGCGACAGAGGTGGCGCTGTTGCAGGCCCGCGCGGCGCTGGCTGGTGACGGCGCTCGCCGCATGGCGATCTGGGGCGGCATCGCTGCGGCGGCAGCCGTGGTCGCTTTGCTGACCCTGTGCATCGGGCTGATCTTTGTTTTGCTGCCTCATGTGGGGCCGCTGTTTGCCACGCTGATTATCGTTGCATTGTTGTTGATCGTGGCCGCTGTCGGCGCATGGCAGGCGCGCGGCGGCATGGCGGATTTGCGGATGGCGTTGAAGGAACGCGGCGATGATCCACATCTGGACGATGGCCGATGAATCCGCGGCGGCTCCATCTTGTCAATAGTGCGCGGCGCGCGCTGCTGCAGCGCGGCGTTCTGCGGCGCAGCGGTGCTCTGGCAAAAGCCAACCTCACGCCGGACGCTTTGAAAGAGCGCGCCAAGCGGCGTGTTGCCGGCGAGGTCGAACGCGGTACAGCCGCGACCGGAGCGGGCCTGCGCAAATATGCCATGCCGCTTAGCGCTGCGGCAGCGGCGGGCATGGTCTTTGCGTTCCGCCGTCCTTTGGCCGACGCAATTGATGCCGTTTTGGACCTTGTCGAACGGAAGAATGCCAAAGCGGCCACCACCGCACACCCAGTTCAAACTCCGGAGCAACATGATGAGCAAATTGGACGATCTGAAACAGAGCAGCCGTGAAACCGCTGCAGCGGCAAAGGCACGGATCAGCGAAAGCTATGGCAAGGCCAAGGCTGCGACAAGTGACGTGGCCGCCAAGGGCCGCGAGCGCGCCCATCAAGTAGGCGAAAAAGTCGCCCCGGTCGTCGCGCGCGGTAAGGAACAAGCGGCCAAGGCGCGGACGAAGCTGGATGAAACCGCCGATACTCAACCGTTGATTTTGCTCGTCGGCGCTGCTGCCGTCGGCGCACTGATCGGCGCGCTCATGCCGGGTCGGGATCGCCGCCAGCCGCCCGCTGACTGACCCGCTTGCCGTAAGGTTGCCGCGCTGCTAACGGCGCGCAACTTTATTGTTTAAGCGCAAAGGTCGTGGGCATGAGCAAGCTACATCTCGTCTTTGGCGGGCGCGTCAAAGACCCGCGGACGCTGGACTTCGCCGACGTCGGCAGCCTAGAGATTGTCGGCCTGTTCCCTGACTATAAAAGCGCGGAAAAGGCGTGGCGCGCGGCGGCGCAGCGAACCGTCGACGATGCCGAAATGAAATATGTCGTTGTGCACCTGCACCGCTTGCTGGACCCGGATGCCGAGGACCAGAGTTAACGGAAATTGTCGGCGTAAGCCTGAATTTTCAGCCGCCGTGGCGGCGTTGGCATAATCAGCGCGTCGATCCCGTAGCGTTCGGCATAATCCCGCGCCGAAGCCTCATCGGCAAAGGTCAGACGCACCTGCCGCTGCGTATCACCACTTCCGGCCCAGCCCATAAGCGGGTCGGGACGTCTGGCCTCCGCCGGGGCGAACTCCAGGACCCAGCGTTCGGTCCGTCCGCGTCCCGACTGCATTGCGTTTTTGGGCTCCTGAAAAATACGGGCGGCCATGAATCATTCCTGTTTGGTGGTCGTTCGGCAATAGCCCCAGATGCCGTGCGGGCAAAGCCCTTTCATTCGCCATCACGGCGGGCCTGCGCCGCCTTGGTCATCACCGTCGCGCGGGCGTTGGCCGGATCGTCCGGCCAGCTATGCTTGGGATAGCGACCTTTCATCTCGCGCTGCACGTCACGCCAGCTGCCGGTCCAAAAGCCGGGCAGATCGCGGGTCAGTTGAATGGGGCGATGCGCGGGTGACGTTAGCGCCAGAACCAACGGCACGGGTGGTTGGCCAACGCAGGGGTGAACCGCCTGCCCGAACAATTCCTGCACGCGCAGCATGACAAGCGGCCCGCCCTCTGCCCCATAATCAATCGGATGCCGCACTCCGGCAGGCGAGGTGAACCATGCCGGCGCAATGCGATCAAGCGCCTGCCGCGCAGGCCAGTCGAGCCGTGTCATCAGCGCATCGGCAAGTTTCCGGTCAGCGAGGTCACGCAGACCGCGTGTGTCCGCCAGTACCGGTGCCAGCCAATCGTCGAGCGCAGCCAGCAGTGCGGCCTCGGTCAGTGCCTCCATGCCCGCATAGGCCGCACGCTGACGTAGCGCGGTGGCCTCGCTGCCCCAATCAAGCGGGACCAATCCGGCGGCGCGAACATGGGCCAGCCGTGCCGCCACATCGTCCGCCACCGTCGCCGCGCTGCGTTCCGATCGCCGACTGGAAAGGCGGATCGCGCCCAGCCGCCGCTCCACCGCCTGCTCGACGCGGTCGACCGCCGGATCGTAGCGGCAGGTCCGTCGTTCCTGTACCGCATCGGCAAACATGGCGTCGACCTCGCCCGCCGTGATCGCCGCAGCGGCGAGTATGCGCGCACCATCGGCGCGGCCCTGCGCATCGGCGATGACCAGCCAGTGTTCGCCCGCCAGCGGATCGGCTGAATCAAGCCGATAAGCACGGCCCCCGACGCTGAGATACTCGCCGCGCCGTCCATCGCGCTGACACGCCACGCGGTCTGGCCAGGCCAGCGCCAGCAGCGCACCTGTTGACAGATCGTCCGCCCCAGCCCCGCCGGGCAGCAGTTTTACAAGCCGCCGCGCCAGCCGCATGGCGCCGTCCGCGCGCTCGCCGCGGCCGCCGCGCCACCGCCGCCAGCGCGTTTCGACATCGACATCGCGTCCACCAAGTCCGGGCTCGGTCAACAAAACCGCAAGTTCGGCGGCACGCGATGCGCTCCCCCGTTCCGCCGCTGCGACCAGCATGTGCGCAAGCGGCACGGGCAGCGGCACGGCGGCCAGACTGCGGCCAGCCCGGGTGATGCGATCATCGCGCCCGAGCGCCCCGATGGCGATCAGCCGGGAACGGGCATCCTGAACCGCCGCTGGCGTTGGCGGGTCAAGCCAGGCCAGTTGACGCGGGTCGATGATACCCCAGCTCGCACAATCGAGCAGCACTGGCATCAGGTCGCTTTCGTGAATCTCGGGCGGGTCGAAGGGCGGCATGCCGCTCAACGCTGCCTCCTCCCACAAACGATAACAGACGCCCGGCGCCTGGCGCGCGGCGCGGCCTGCACGCTGGGTTGCCGCGGCCTGGCTCGCCCGTTCGGTGACCAGCCGGGTCATTCCCGCCGCGCGGTCGAGGCGGGGACGGCGCGCCATGCCCGCATCAATGACGATGCGCACACTGTCAATCGTCAGGCTGGTTTCTGCGATGCTGGTCGCCAGGATCAACTTGCGCCGATTCTGCGCATCGCGGAGCAGCGCCGCCCGCTGCAGCGCCGGGTCGATCTGCCCATGCAGCCGGTGCACGACCAGCGGCAATCCAGCCGCGGCAATCCGGTCAGCCGTCCGCTCGATGTCGCCGGCTCCGGGCAGAAAGGCCAGTATGTCGCCGCTGGCTTCGTCGGCCATGGCCGTGCGCACCGCAGCGACCACCGCATCAGCCAGAGGTTGCTCGGCGCGGCGGCCCAGATAACGCAGCGTCAGCGGATGGCTGCGCCCTTCGCTCTCGATAACGGACGCGCCGCCCAAGATTGCCGCGAACCGCCGTCCGTCGAGCGTTGCCGACATTGCAAGCAGGCGCAGATCGGGTCGCAATCCCTGTTGTGCATCCACCGCCAGCGCCAGCGCGAAATCGCTGTCGAGACTACGTTCATGCACTTCATCGAACAGCACCGCCGACACACCGCCAAGTTCCGGGTCGGCCAGCAGCCGGTTGCGGAACAGTCCATGGGTCATGACCAAAAGCCGCGTGTTCGGCGACACCCTGCTGTCGAGCCGGGTGGCATAGCCGATACGCCCGCCGACCGTCTCGCCCAGCTCGTCGGCAATGCGTTCAGCAGCGGCGCGGGCGGCAAGGCGGCGCGGGCTGAGCAGCCATATCGCTCCCTTCGCCCATGGTTCGGTCAACAGCGCAGGCGCCACGCGCGTGGTTTTCCCGGCACCCGGCGGCGCAATCAAGAGGGCATTGGAACGGACGCTCAACGCCGCGAGCAATTGCGGCAGGACGGCCATGACGGGAAGTTCGCTGGCACTCATCAATCAGAATCCAGCCTTCCCGTTCCCGTCAGCGCCAAATGAAAAAGGCGCAATCACGATCGGGATGCGCGCTCAATAGGCCCGCGCCACCGCAAATGCCACGGCCTCGGTCAGCGCGCTTCGGGCGCTGCTCGCCCGAAAGCCGCCAATCGCATCGATCGCGCGCTGGCCATAGTGACGCGCGCGGGCAAGCGTGTCGGTGACCGCGCCATATTTTTCGAGCAGGGCAGTCGCCTCAGCCAGGTCGTCGTCGCTGTTTCGGTGGCCCAGCATCGCCTGTCGCCAGAATTCGCGTTCCGCCGCATTGCCGCGCGCGTGCGCGAGAATCACGGGCAACGTCACCTTGCCATCGCGGAAACCGACCCCCTTGCCCATCGTCGCCGCGTCGGAGACATAATCGATGGCATCGTCAACCAGCTGAAACGCGATGCCAAGGTTGCGGCCATAGGCATCCAGCGCCGCTTCCGTCGCCTCGTCGGCCTCCGCCACCACAGCCGCAATCTTGCTGGCGGCGGCGAAAAGTTCGGCGGTTTTTGCACCGATGATGGCAAGATACTGGTCTTCGCTCGTCTCGACGCGGCGCTGCGCCGACAATTGGTTCACCTCGCCTTCCGCAATCACGGCCGATGCGCGCGACAGGATTTTGAGCACCTTGAGCGATCCGTCCTCGACCATCAGTTCAAACGCACGGCTGAACAGGAAATCGCCCACGAGCACGCTGGCGCTGTTGCCCCAGATCAGATTGGCGGTTTTCTTGCCCCGGCGCAGGCCCGACCCGTCGACGACATCGTCGTGCAGCAGCGTCGCGGTGTGAATGAATTCGACGGCGGCTGCCAGCTTGCAGTGCCGCCGCCCCGGATAGTCGAGCAGCGCCGCGCAGGCGAGGGTCAGCATCGGCCGCATCCGCTTTCCGCCGCCCGCGATCAAATGCCCGGCAAGTTCGGGGATCAGCGGGACGTCGGACTGCATCCTGTCAAGGATCACCGCGTTGACATCATGCATGTCGGCGGCGACCAGCGCCATCATGGGGTCAAGCGACGGCGCTTTGTCGGCGTGCAAGCGATGGATTTCGGCGGTCATAGGCGACTGCCAATGGCCGGGGGCTTCGCCTTTTGCAACGACTTTCGCCTTGCGCCCGCCGCGCCGGGCGGGCATCGCCGGGCGCTGACCCACAGGAGCGGACCATGGCCGACGACCAGCTTGCGCGCTATCGCCAGAGTATCGACAATATTGACGCCGCACTGGTGTTCATGCTCGCCGAACGGTTCAAGATCACGCAAGCGGTCGGCGGGTTAAAGGCGCGCCTGTCCCTGCCCCCCGCCGATCCGGGGCGCGAGGAACAACAGATCGAACGTCTCCGCGCGCTGGCCCGCGATGCCAATCTCGATCCCGAATTTTCAGAGAAATTTCTGCGCTTCGTGATCGACGAGGTGATCCGTCACCACGAACGGCTGCGCGACGAATAAGCGGGTCGGCGCGGCTGTCTGGCACCGGCAGTCCTACCCTGCTGGCAGGCGCAGGCGCACCAGCAGCCCGCCCATATCCTCGCTATCCTCCAGCACGATGCTGCCGCCGTAAAGCTCTGCCACATCGCGCACGATCGCCAGGCCAAGGCCAGTCCCCGGCTTTGCGCTGTCAAGCCGCACGCCGCGATCGAAGATGCGCAGCCGGTCGGCGGGCGCAATGCCGGGGCCATCGTCCTCCACGCAAATTTCGGCCATATTGTCGTGGCGGCCCACGGTCACAAACGCGCTGCCGCCACCGTATTTGGCGGCATTTTCAAGAAGGTTGCCGACCAGTTCGTCCAGATCCTGTCGTTCGACGCGCGCGGTGACATTGCGGTCGCCATCCGTGTCGAGGCGCAGGTCGGGGTAAAGCCGCGCGACCGCCCGTTCGACGCTTTCGACGCTATCCCATACCCGCGCGCGCGCCTGTACCGAACCGCGCCGCCCGACGACACGGGCGCGCGCAAGATGATGATCGACCTGGCGCCTCATGGTTGCGGCTTCGCGTTTGACCGTTTCGGCAAGGTCCGGGGGCGACGTCGATGCGCTGGACACCAGCACCGCCAGCGGCGTCTTGAGCGCATGGGCAAGGTTGCCCGCATGGGTGCGCGCCTCCTCCGCCTGCTTCTCGCTGTGCGCAAGAAGCGCGTTGAGTTCGTCGACGACCGGCTGCACCTCGTTGGGCATCGGACGCGCCAGCCGCGCCGCCTCGCCGCCGCGCAAGGCGGCGATCGCCGCCCTCAGGTGGCGCAGCGGCCACAGCCCGTAAATCGTCTGAAGCGCCGCCATGACGATGAGGCCAAGGCCCAGCACCGCAAGGCCGGGATACAGCGTGCGGCGCACCGCGCTGATCTGTTCATCCAGCGCGCTGCGGGATTGCGCGACCTGAAAGCGCCAGTTGGTGGTGCTGCCCGGCAGGACGACATTGCGTTCAAGGATGCGCAGTTCTTCGCCCACGAATTGCGCGCTGTCGTAAATATGGAGGGCATCGTCGCGGTGCGCTTCCGGCGAAACGAGCCGCCGGTCCCACAGCGAGCGTGATGGCCATGCCTCATGCCCCTTACCGCTGATTTGCCAGTAAAGGCCGCTATAGGGTTCCAGAAATCGCTGATCGCCCAGGGGCTGGATCATCCGCACTTCACCATCCGGGCCGATTTCCGCCGACCGGATCATGGCGAGCAGCACATATTCCAGACCACTGTCGAAATTGCGCGTGATCGCGGTGGTCAAGACCCGGTCGAGCGCGAAACCGCCGCCGAGCAGCAACAGGCTGATCCACAGCGCGGCGATGCCGATCATCCGGCGCGACAGCGACCCAGTCGTCTGGCGCGTAACGCGTGCCGCACCAGCGACGTCAGGAGCAGCTTCGCCGGGCATCAGCCCTGCGGGTCGTCAAGCTGATAGCCCAGCCCCCGGATCGTGGTGATGATATCCGCGCCCAACTTCTTGCGGATGCGCGTCACAAAAACCTCGATCGTATTGGAATCGCGATCAAAATCCTGATCGTAGATATGTTCGATCAATTCGGTGCGCGACACCACCTTGCCCTTGTGGTGCAACAGATAGGACAGCAGCTTATATTCCTGAGCCGTCAGTTTCACCGATTGACCGGCAAGGGTAACGCGACCCGACCGGGTATCCAGCCGGACATCGCCCGCGACCAGCTCGCTCGACGCATTGCCAGAGGCACGGCGGATCAATGCACGCAGCCGGGCGATCAGTTCTTCCGACTGGAACGGCTTGGCAAGATAATCATCCGCCCCGGCGTCCAGCCCCGCAACCTTGTCGGACCAGCTGTCGCGTGCCGTCAGCACCAGAACCGGAAAGTTCCGCTTTTCGCGGCGCCACCGGTCAAGGACGGTCAGACCATCGACCTCTGGCAAACCAAGATCGAGGATCGCTGCATCGTAATTTTCGGTCGAACCCAAAAAATGTCCGTCCTCGCCATCGGTCGCCAGATCAACGGCATAGCCTGCCTGCTCCAGCGACGCCTTAAGCTGAGGGCCAAGCGTCGGTTCATCTTCGACAATCAGGATGCGCATGGTTTTACCTTGTTGACCGTTAATGGCAGGATGGATTGGCAAGAGTTAGCATCAGTGACGCGCACGCAAAAGCCGGTTCCTTGGCATAATGCACAAGCAGCGACCGCGCCTCAGGGTTGTTGACCAAGGATGCGGCCGGTGCGCGCATCGACGATGA
>ERZ1066121.2200-NODE-2200-length-12651-cov-111.240950_pt1 | contig 12651 bp, 9 predicted proteins | sample MGYA00382768_ERZ1066121 | MGnify/ENA primary metagenome ERZ1066121 (study PRJEB33369, sample SAMEA5778351) | biofilm metagenome | biome: Industrial cooling water; feature: Water cooling tower basin; material: Biofilm | place: United Arab Emirates | collected... | reverse complement strand
TACATATACCTACGAGACTTGTGGGTAAAAAATCCACTTATCCCTGCCAACCCTCGAGTTCGACGCCGCCCGCTGCATCCACTCGCGGCACTGCGTGCTCGAAGCGCCGAACGTCTTCAAGGCCAACACGCCGGGCGAATGGATCTTCCCCGACGCGATGGACGCGGAGCGCCTCGCCGCCGTCGCGCTGAACTGCCCGTCCGGCGCCATCCGCTTCCGCCGCAAGGATGGCGGCCTCGAGGAAAGCGCGCCGCCGGTCAACACGCTGAAGGTGCGCGAGAACGGGCCCTATGCCATCGCCGCCGAGCTGCGCATCGACGGCCAGCCCGACGGCTTCCGCGCCACGCTGTGCCGCTGCGGCGCGTCGAAGCGCAAGCCGTACTGCGACGGCAGCCATGCGGAGGTGGGCTTCGTCGCCACCGGCGAGCCACCGCTGCGTCTGATCGACCCCCTGCCCGCCCGCGACGGCGTGCTGAACGTCGTGCCGAAGCGCAATGGCCCGCTTGAGGTCGAGGGCCCGCTCGAGCTCTGCGCCGGCACCGGCCGCGTGTTTCATCGCGACGCCTCGGTGCGGCTGTGCCGCTGCGGGCAGTCGAAGACCAAGCCGTTCTGCGACCTCTCACACGTGGCGGCGGGGTTCGAGGCCGAGGGGAGCTGAAAAAGAAAAGGCGCCGCGAGGCGCCTTGTTCTGGTGGGCGGTACAGGTTTCGAACCTGTGACCCCTGCCGTGTGAAAGCAGTGCTCTACCGCTGAGCTAACCGCCCGTAAATCGGGACGCGAAGAATACGGGCATCGCCCCCGCCCGGTCAAATCGCGGGTTTGCAACGGGATCGAATCCTACGCCTGCCGCTGGTCAAGATTTGAGCAATCCGCCTTGACAGCCAAGCGCTGCAGGGCCGCGCGCCGCCTGCTCCAGAGGCTGTCCAGACGCTTATCCACAGCGCGTGTGGACAACGAACGGGCGAGCTTCGACGCGCGACGCCAGCGACGTCGCCCGCGTCAGCCCAAGCCCACGGCCTTCATCGCGGCCTGCACCGCCGGGCGGGCGCGCACGCGCGCGCTGTGCGCGGCCAGCTTCGGCCAATCGGCGAGGTCCATGCCGACGAACTGCAGCCAGTTCAGCACCACGAACTGGTAGCCGTCGGCAACGCTGAAGCGGCCGTTCACCACCCACTCGCGGTCGCCCCATTGCGCCTCGTACTGGTCGAGGCGGTAGCGGGCGCGGCGCGTCATGCCGGCCTTCTCGTCGTCGGTGAGGTTCGGCGCGAACATCACGCCGAGCGCCTTGTGCAGCTCGCTGTTGATGAAGGCGAGTGCAGCCTGCAGCCGGTAGCGCTCGCGCGTGCCGTTCGGCGGCGCGAGCCCGGATGCGGGCGCGAGATCGGCGATCGCCTGCACGATGGCCGGGCCCTCGCACAGCACCTCGCCGTCGTCGAACTGCAGCGCCGGCACGTAGCCGAGCGGGTTGATGGCGAGGTAGTCGCCGCCCTGCTCGGTCTGCTTGGTCTTCAGGTTCACCTTGACCAGTTCGACCGGAAGGCCCGCTTCGAACAGCGCGATGGCGGGCGAGAGCGAGCACGAGGCGGCACTGTGGTAGAGCTTCATGGCGTCGGATTCCGTGAAGCTGGCGGGAGCCAGCGGTCCGCGAATTCTGCCGCGGGCACGGGGCGCCCGAACAGATAGCCCTGCGCGTGCGCGCATCCGAGGGCGCGGAGCGCATCGGCCTGCTCGGCGCGCTCGACCCCTTCGGCCACCGTGACAAGGCGCAGCGGTCGGGCCATGCCGATGATGCTGCCGACGATGGCGTAGTCGTTGGGGTCGGAAAGCATGTCGCGCACGAAGCTCATGTCGATCTTCAGCCGTTCCACCGGAAAGCGCTTCAGGTGCGCGAGCGAGGAGTAGCCCGTACCGAAATCGTCGATCGACAGCGCGATGCCGGCATCGCGCAGCTGTCGCAGGACGCCCATGGCATGGTCGATGTTGCGCATCAGCGCGCTCTCGGTGAGCTCCATCTCGATCTCGTGCATGCCGACGCCCGCCGCCTCGATGGCGCGACGTGCGCGCGCCAGCGCGTCCGGCGCGTCGAGCTGCTGCGCGGAAACGTTCACCGCAAGCCGGCCCCGCAGCGGGCGACCGGCGGCGCGCCACGCGGCGAGCTGTTGGCACGCGGCGCGCAGCACCCACTCGCCGAGTTCGAGCATCATCGAGCGCTCTTCGGCCAGCGCGATGAACGTCGAGGGCGGGATCGGCCCGAGCGTCGGATGCGTCCAGCGCAGCAGCGCCTCGGCGCCGCTTAGCGCGCCGGTGGCCAGGTCGACCTGCGGCTGGAAATGCAGGCCGAGGCCCTCGTCGCGCTGCAGCGCGTAGCGAAGGTCGCGGGCCAGCGCCACGCGCTCGCCCAGCCCGCTGCTCATTTCCGGCTGGTACAGGCGGATGCCGCCACCCGCCGCCTTGGCCCGGTACATCGCGATATCGGCGTGCTTCATCAGCTCGTCCGGCAGCCGGCCGTCGGCGGGATACAGCGCGATGCCCACGCTGGCGCCAAGCGCGAACGGCTGGTCCTGCACGACGATCGGTTCGATCAGGGATTCGACGAGACGCTCGGCGCACAGCGTCGCCTCGGGCTCGCGCGCGCCGTCGGCAATGACGATGAACTCGTCGCCACCGAGGCGTCCCAGTGAGTCATCGCGGCGCACGACGGCCGCGAAGCGCCGGGCGACGGCCGCGAGCACTTCGTCGCCCACGTCGTGGCCGAGCGTGTCGTTGACTTCCTTGAAGCGGTTGAGATCAATGAACAGCACCGCAAGGGCCTGCCGCCGCCGCTCCGCGCTGACCAGCGCCTGCCGGAGCCGATCGGTGACCAGCGCGCGGTTCGGCAGACCGGTGAGCGGGTCGTAGAACGCCAGCTGGCGGATGCGTTCGGCCTGCGCCTTGGTCTCGCGAAGGTCGACCGCGGTGCGCAGGTAGTGGGTGACGTCGCCGTTCGGCCCGTGGAGCGCCACCACCGACAGCCACACCGGCACCGCCTCGCCGTCCTTGCGGCGGATCATCAGCTCGCCCTTCCACTGGCCGGCGGCCTCGGCGTCCTCCTCGACGCTCGCGCCCTGCGTGGCGAACAGCGAGGGCGCGTGCAGCTCGCTCGGGCGCCGGCCGACCACCTCGGCCGCGGCGTAGCCGGTCACCCGCTCGAACGCGCGATTCACGCGCACGATGCGGTGCGCGGCGTCGGTCACGACGACCGACTCGGTGCCCTGCTCGAACAGCGCGGCGGCCAGCATCAGGTCCTCGCGGACCGCGGCGCGCTGAACGACCAGCGAGGCCAGGCTCGCGGACTGGCGCAGCAGCACGAGGTCATCGGGCTCGGGCGAGCGCACCTCGTCGTAGTATACGGCGAACGTGCCCATGGGCCGGAGTGCGTCGTCGAACACCGGCTCCGACCAGCAGGCCCGGAATCCGTGCGTCTCGGCCAGCGCCCGGTAGGGCACCCAGTTCGGGTGGTCGAACACGTCGGGCACGATGACGGTGCGCCCCAGCGCCGCCGCGGCGCCGCAGGAGCCCGCGGTCTCTGAGATTTCCAGCCCCTCGAGCGCCGCGAGGTACGCGTGCGGCAGCGACGGCGAGCAGCAGGTCTGGATGCGCCGACGGTCGTCGGACAGCAGCTGCAGCGAGCATCGCGCACCGACCAGCTGCGCCTCGACGAAAGCGACGAGGCGAAGCAGCAGCTGGCGCTGCGGGGCCCGACCGCTCATGTCCTCGAGCAGGGACAGGGTGAGCGACTGCCACGCGTCGAGCCGACGACGCTCGGTGATGTCCATGAACGACGACACCGCGCAGGTGCCCAGCCCGTCGGCCTCGAACACGTCGGAGTCGACGAGGAGCCAGCGGCGCTTGCCGTTCGGCAGCCGGATGCCCATGGTCACCCCAAGCTGCGCCGTGCCGGTGCGCAGCGCGACGGGCCCGGGATGCTGGTCGCCCGGCAAGGGCTGCCCGCGCTCGTCGAGGGCATCCCAGCGCGGATCGAGCGAATCGCGGCCAAGGATCTGCTCGCGATCGAGGCCGAGCAGGCGTTCAGCGTCGGCGTTGCAGGAGATGATCCGGCCGTCCGGCCCCTGCACGACGATCGCCAGGTGCGTTGCGCCGAGCACGCTGGCGGCGGCCAGCGTCGGCGGAGGATCCGGGGCGGTGGACTGGAGCGTCATCCTGAAGGTCTCCAGCGGCGACGGTCAGCGGCCCGGCGGGCGGACGGCGTCGCCGAAATGCGCGAGCAGCTTGTCGAGCTTCGGCAGCGCCACCGCCGCGACGTAGGGTTGCGCCGGATTCCGCTCGGCGTAGCGATGGTGATACGCCTCAGCCGGGTAGAACGCGCTGAGCGGCTCCAGCGTGGTTGCAATCGGCGCCGCGAAAACGCGCGCGGCGTCGAGCTCGGCGATGTACGCGGCGGCCGCAGCCTGCTGGCGCGCGTCGACCGGGAAGATCGCGGAGCGGTACTGCGTGCCGACGTCGTGGCCCTGTCGGTTGCGCTGAGTCGGGTCGTGCGCGACGGTGAAGAACACCCGCAGCAGCGCGCCGAAGCCGACGCGCTGGGGTTGGTAGCTGATTCGGATGGCCTCGGCGTGGCCGCTGAGGCCGCTGCACACGGCGTCGTAGTTCGCGGTGGCCGCCTCGCCGCCCACGTAGCCGGGCATCACGCTCATGACCCCGTCGAGTGCGGCGAATACGGCCTCGGTGCACCAGAAGCAGCCGCCGGCGAGCACCGCGACGCCCACGTCGTCGTCGGGGCTCAAGGCCTGCGACGGCAGCGGCACCTGCTCGGGCGCGACCTGCAGGCCCTGACCGGGAATCGGGCAGAAAGCGCCCACGTCAGCCGCCCTCCTCCGCCGTGGGCATCAGCGCCTCGGCGTCCTCCGGGCCGAATTCGTGCTCCCAGCCGGCCATGAGCGCGAGATAGACGAGCTTCTCGAACTCCGGCTCGAAGCGGCGGATCACCGAATCGGGATCGGGCATCAGCTTGGCGTCGGCGATCAGGCCGAAGTGCACGCGGCCGTCGTAGCTGAGGATCGAGACGCCAATGCCGATGCCGCCGGTCTGCGGCACCCAGAACATCATGTCCTTGATCTTGCTGCCCGCGAGGTACAGCGGGCTCTGCGGGCCGGGCACGTTGGTGGCGACGGCGGTGGCCTTGCGCGAGAACAGCTCGAGCGCCACGCGCTGCAGCGGCACCGGCGCCATGCCGAGGGCGGCCAGCAGGCCGAAAGCCATGATGGCCTGCCGCGATTTGCGCAGCTGGCGCATGTTCTCGGCGACCTTCTGCAGCCGCGCGACCGGGTTGGGTTCGCCGACCGGCAGTTCGAGGAACACGAGGCCGAAGTGGTTGCCGAGCTGCTTGGCGTGCTCGAGCGGGCGCAGGTTCACCGGCACCGTGCAGCGGATGTTGCGGCCGTCGAGCACCTCGCCGCGTTCGACCAGATAGCTGCGCAGCGCGCCGGCGACGGAGGCCAGCAGCACGTCGTTGACGGTGCACTGGAAGGCGCGGCCCACGGCCTTGACGTCGGCGAGCTGAAGCGGCTCGGCCCAGGCGCAGCGCTTGCTGACGCCGAGTGGCATCTTCAGCACGGTCTGCGGGTCGTCTTCGAGCGCCAGCGCATAGGCCAGCTCCTTCGCCAGCTCCATGCCTTCGTTGGCGAGCACGCCGGCCAGCGACGGATCGCGGGCGAAGTCCATGCTCTTCTCGAGCACCTTCTCGCCCATCTGCACGTAGCGGCCGATGGCGCCGACGCGCTGCGCGACCTTGGCGTGCTCCTCCTTTTTCAGCCAGCGCTTGGTCAGCGGCTCGGACTTCTGCGGCTGCGCCTCAACATCGGTCATCGACAGCAGCACCTGCACCAGCGCGATGCCGTCGGCGTAGCAGTGGTGGATGCGGCACACCACCGCGGAGCCACCGCCGTAGCGCTCGACGAGATGGAACTGCCACAGCGGTTTGGTCTGGTCGAGCGGCGTCGAGGCCATGTGGCTGACGAAGCGCTCGAGCTCCTTCTTGCCGCCGCGGCCCGGCAGCGCCGACAGGCGCACGTGCCAGTCGATGTCGAAATCAGCGTCGTTTTCCCAGTGCGGGCCCATCGCCGTCTCGACCACCTTCTGGCGGAAGCGCGGGTAGCCGAGGAAGCGGTCCTTGACGATCTTCTTCAGGCGGTCGAGCGCCAGCGGCGTCTCGAACATCATCACCGAGGTGATCATCATCAGGTTGGTGCTGCGCTCCATGCGCAGCCACGCGGTGTCGACGCGCGACATCGGCTCGCGCTTGCGGCGCCGCGGTGGCGCGTCCGTCGTGCCGGCCTCCGTCCGTGGCGCTGGAGACGACGGGCGCTCGTCCGAGACTGCCGAGCCCTTGAGCCGCGCTGCTTTCCGCGTCGCCATCGTTCCCTCCCCTGTTCTCCCGCAGGATGCCGCGCGCTTCAGTCCTCCGGCAAGGACTTCGGGCCGGAATAGGCGGCCAGCGCCGCCGCCCGGCTCAGTTTGAGATCAACAATCGGGCGTCGCGGGTAGTCGGGTGCGGTGCGCTGCAGCAATTCCCGGTGCTCCCACGGTTCCGCGAGCGCGGCCGCGGGCACCTTGGCGAGCTCGGGCACCCAGCGCTGGATGTAGGCGCCCTTCGGATCGAACTTCTCGGCCTGCGCCACCGGGCTGAAGATGCGGAAGTACGGCGCGGCATCCGCACCGGTGCCGGCCGTCCACTGCCAGCCCTGCGTGTTGTTCGGTAGGCTGGCGTCGACCAGCGTGTCCCAGAACCAGCGCGCGCCGTGGATCCAGTGGTAGCGCAGGTTCTTGGTCAGGAAGCTCGCGACCACCATCCGCACGCGGTTGTGCATCCAGCCGGTGGCGTAGAGCTCGCGCATGCCGGCGTCGACGATCGGCACGCCGGTGCGGCCGCGCTGCCAGGCCTCCAGATGCTGCGGCGCGACGTCGGCCCATGCGAACTCCTGGAAGCGCGGGTTCATGTTGTCGTCGCTGGTGTGCGGGAAGTGGAACAGCAGGTGGTGGCTGAACTCGCGCCAGCCGAGCTCGGAGAGGTAGTGGTCGAGGTCAGGCTTGGACTTCGCCGGCACGTTCGCCGACTGGGTCGCTGCGACGATGCGCCGCGGCGAAATTTCGCCGAAGTGCAGGTGCGGCGAGAGCTTCGAGGTGCCGATGCGATCCGGGAAGTTGCGCTGCTCCTTGTAGCCGTGCAGCGCGCCGTCGATGAAGGCCTCAATCAGCTCGGCGGCCCCTGCCTCGCCGGGCTGCCAGTGCTGCCAGAAGCCGACATCCCAGCCGCCCTCGCGGGCGTGCGGGCGCAGGGCCAACGCGTCGACGTCGAGCGATGCGAGCTTCGGTACGGCCGGCAGCGACGTCGGCGCGGCGAGCGCGGTATTGCCGTCGAGCGTCTGCTTCGCGTTCTTCCAGAACGGGGTGAACACGCGGTACGGGTCGCCGCTGCCGGTTTTCACCTCCCACGGCTCGACCAGCAGCGCGCCGTTGAGGCTTTCCGCCTGCAACCCCGCCGCCTTCAGCGCGGCCTTGGTGGCGACATCGCGCTTGATCGAGGCGGGCTCGTACAGGCGATGCCAGTACACGGCCTCGGCCTCGCACTCTTTCGCCAAGGCGAGCAGGGCTTCCGTACTCGGCCCGCGGCGGATGATCAGATCGCTGCCGAGCGCACGCAGCTCGGCCTGCAGCGCCCGCAGCGAGCGGTCCAGCCAGACGTGCGAGGCCGCACCCGGCGCCCACGGCGCTTCTTCCTCCGGCGCGTGGATGTAGACCGGCACCGGCGCATGGCCGGCCTTCAGCGCGGCCTGAAGCGCCGGATGGTCGTCGAGCCGCAGATCGCGGCGGAACCAGACCAGCGCGCGGCTCATCCAGCCACCTTGACCATCGGCCGCACCGCGGTGAAGCCGCCGTCCAGCGCGATCACCTGCCCGTTGATCCAGTCACCGCCGGGGCCGAGCAGGAAGGCCGAGAGCTGCGCGGCGTCGTCGGCCTCGCCGTGGCGGCCGAGCGGGTACTGCGCGCTGATCGCCTTCTTGGAGGCCTCATTGGCGACCAGCTTGGCGGTGAGCGGCGTGGCCATCAGGCCCGGGGCGATCGCGTTGACGCGCAGGCCCATCGCGGAATGGTCGGCCGCCAGCGAGCGCACCAGCGCCTCGATCGCGCCCTTGGCCATCGCGATGGCGGCGTGGTTGCCCACGCCCATGCCGGCCGCGACCGACGAGAACAGCAGCAGCCGCCCTGCCCCGCTGCCGCCCTCTTTCTGCGCTTGGGCAAGCGCCGCGACGTAGGCCTTGGCGGTGAAGAACGCGGTGTCGAGGTTGGCGGCGAGGCAGTCGCGGTACTGCGCCTCGCTGGTGCGGGTGATCGGGCTCAGCAGGATCGCGCCGGCGGCGTTCACCACCGCGGCGGGCGGCGCGCCGAACGCGGCCGAGGCGTCGGCCATGGCCTTCAGCGCGCCGGATTCGGTCGCCACGTCGGCTTCGATCAACAGGTCGCCGTCGTCCGGCGCGAGTTTGTCGAGCGAGCGGCCGGCGCGGGCCACGCGCCAGCCTTGGGCGCGAAGCCGGGCGGCCAGCGCGCGGGCGATGCCGCCGGAGCCGCCGGTGATGAGGCAGGTGGTCGTCATGGCGTCGTTTCCTTTCGCGGTCGTTTCTTGGGAGGGCTCGGCACGTCGGCCGAGGGTGTCGCGGTCCACGCAGCGGCACGCGCTCCGTCGGCGCCGTCGCGGAGCCTTGCGCGGAGCATGGCGGCGGTCTCGCGGATGGCGGCAATCTCAACGTCGGATTTGCGGGCGAGGTTCTTCCACTGAAGCGCCGTGCGCGGGTGGCGCTCGAAGCGCGCGCGGTGGCGGTCAAGGAAGTCCCAATACAGCGTGGTGAACGGGCAGGCCTTCGGCCCCGTCGCCTTCGCCGGGTCGAACGGGCAGTTCGCGCAGTAGTTCGACATGCGCTCGATGTACTTGCCGGTGGCGACGTAGGGCTTGCTGGTCATCCTGCCGCCGTCGGCATACTGGCTCATGCCCAGCACGTTCGGCAGTTCCACCCACTCGACGGCGTCGACGTACACGGCGAGGTACCACTCGTGGACGCGCTTCGGTTCGACGCCGACGAGCTGCGCGAACAAGCCGGTCACCATCAGCCGGTGGATGTGGTGCGCGTAGCCATGCTCCAGCGTCTGCCCAACGGCTTCCGACAGGCAGCGCATATCGGTGTCGCCGGTCCAGTACAGCGCCGGCAGCGGCTCGTGGGCGTCGAGCGCGTTGTCCTCGAGGAAGGCCGGCATGCGCAGCCAGTACATGCCGCGGATGAACTCGCGCCAGCCCAGCACCTGGCGCACGAAGCCCTCGACGGCCGCGAGCGGCGCAGTGCCATCGCGCCATGCGGCGACGGCCACTTCGATGACGCGCCGAGGGTCGAGCAGCTTCAGGTTCAGCGCCGCGCTGATACGCGAGTGGTAAAGCCACGGCTCGCCGGTCCACATCGCGTCCTGGTAGCGGCCGAACAGCGGCAGCCGGTGCGCGATGAAGTCCTGCAGCGCGGCCTCGGCGTCTTCCCGCGTCACCGGCCAGTCGAAGCTGGCGAGGCGGCCGGGATGCGAGGCGAAGCGCCTCTCGACGAGATCGATCGCCGCGCGTGTGGTCGCATCCGGCTCGAAGCGGACGGGCGCTCGCAGGAATCCCGGCCCGCGCGCGTCGAAGGCCTCGCGGTTGTCGTGATCGAAGTTCCACTGCCCGCCCTCAGGAGCGTCGCCGTCCATCAGCACGGCGTGTTCCCGGCGCATCTCGCGGTAGAAGTACTCCATCCGGTACTCCTTGCGGCCCTTGGCCCAGCGCGCAAAGTCCTCGCGCGAGCTCAGGAAGTGCGCGTCGTCGCGCTCGATCCAGCGCACCCCGGCCGCGCGGCAGACCTCGGGCAGCGACGCGGCCAGCCGCCACTCGCCCGGCGTCACGGCGATGACCGCTTCGGGCCGCAGCGCCGCCAGATCCTCGGCCAGCGCGGCCTCCAGCGTCGGCGCGTCGTGGGCGTCGAGCTCGCGGTAGTGGACGGTGAATCCCTTGGCCCGCAGCGCGTCGCGGCAGTGCCGCATGGCCGCGAGGAACACCGCGATGCGCGGCTTCGTCGACCAGACCTGCGTGGCCTCGTGCCCGACCTCGGCCATCCACACCGCGTCGGTCGCGGGGTCGAAGCCGTCGAAGGCCGCCGAATCGAGGTTGAGCTGGTCGCCGAGGACGACGACCAGATGGCGGCAGGGCTTGGGCATGCCCGAAGCATGGGCCGCGCGCCGTGCACGCCACGTGGCCGGCGGACGCCCGCGATACGCCAGAAGCGGCCCCTACAATCGCGGCATGAGCGACCTCGCCAGCCAGCGCCCCACCCGCATCCGCGTCGACCTCGACGCCCTCGCCCACAACCTGCGCGCCATCCGCGAGCGCACCGGCCGCAAGGTCATGGGCATCGTCAAGGCCAACGCCTATGGCCACGGCCTCGTGCCGGTGGCGAAGCACCTCGAAGCGAGCGGCGTCGACCAGCTGGGCGTGGCCTTCGTCGAGGAAGGCATCGCGCTGCGTCGCGCCGGCGTGCGGGTGCCGATCCTCGTGATGGGCGGCGTGTACGGCAAGCAGCTCGGCGACTTCATCGCAAACGACCTGGCCATCACCGTGTCGTCCGTCGACAAGCTGCGCCTCGCCGAGGCCGCGGCCGAAGCCGCAGGCCGCCGGGCGAGCGTCCACCTGAAGATCGACACCGGCATGAACCGCATCGGCATGCAGAGCGACCGCTGCGGGCCGCTGCTCGAGGCGGCGTTCGCGTCGCCGCACTGCGTCGTCGAAGGCGTGTACTCGCACCTTGCCTGCGCCGACGACCCCGACCACCCGATGACGGCGCAGCAGACCGCGCGCTTCAAGGTCGTGTGCGCGGAGGTCGAACGCCTGTGCGCGGCGCGTGGCCGCCCGCTACCGCTGCGCCACCTCGCCAACTCCGGCGGCGTACTGCACTTCCCCGACACCTGGCTGGATACGGTGCGGCCCGGCATCGCGCTGTTCGGCGCCCTGCCCGACCCGGCCTCGCGCGACACCGTCGGCCTGAAGCCGGTGCTGTCGCTGACCTCGCGAGTGGTTTACTTCAAGGTGGTCCGCGAAGGCGCGACGGTCAGCTACGGCGCGACGTGGACCGCGTCCGCCGACACCCGCGTGGTGACGATCCCGATCGGCTACGGCGACGGCTGGCCGCGCGCGCTGTCCTCCAAGGGCGAGGTGCTGGTGCGCGGCGCGCGCCAGCCGATCGTCGGCCGCGTGTGCATGGACCAGTTCATGGTGAACCTCGGGCCCGACGGCACCGCCTACAACGAGGACGAAGTCGTGCTGATTGGCGCGCAGGGCGACGAGCGGATCAGCGTTGAAGCGGTCGCGGAAAAGGCCGGCACGATTCCCTACGAGATCCTGACCGGACTCAACGAGCGGATTCCGCGGGAATACATCAGCAGTCGGACGCCTCGCGCCAGCTGATTGCGCTGGACGTGACGATCAATCAACGACCGCATCGCATCGACGCGCAGAAGCCACAGATCCCGCGTTCGACCACGATCGTGCGTTGCCCGGAACGTTCACAGTGACGATCCATTTGCCGAAGCCCGAACCAATCGTTGGCAATACACATCGCGAGGTTCAACGCGACGCACAGTCCCGACGCCCACAGGGTCCTCGCACGAATTCTGAAGCTCACTCGAAGCTCCCCACCGCATCGCGCGCGAGGTTGTCGAAGCGCGTGTACTCGCCGAAGAACTTCAGCTTGACGGTGCCGGTCGCGCCGTTACGGTGCTTGGAGATCAGCACCTCGGCCAGGCCTTTGTCGTTGCTGTCCTTGTTGTAGTAGTCGTCGCGGTAGATGAACAGGATGATGTCGGCGTCCTGCTCGATGGCGCCGGATTCGCGCAGGTCGGACATCACCGGGCGCTTGTCGGTGCGCGACTCGAGGCCGCGGTTGAGCTGCGACAGCGCGATCACCGGCAGGTTCAGCTCTTTGGCCAGCGCCTTCAGCGAGCGGCTGATCTCGGAGATTTCCGTCGCGCGGTTCTCGCTGTTGCCGGGCACCTGCATCAGCTGCAGGTAGTCGACGACCACGAGGCCGAGGTCGTGCTCGCGCTTCAGGCGGCGCGCTTTCGACAGCAGCTTGGCCGGCGACAGCGCGGGTTCGTCGTCGATGAAGATCTTCGACTCCGACAGCATCTTCATCGCCATCGTCACGCGCGACCAGTCTTCGTCCTCGAGCTGGCCGGTCTTCAAGCGGCCGGCGTTGATGCGGCCGATCGACGAGATCAGACGGAAGGCGAGCTGGCTCGCCGACATTTCCATCGAGAAGATCACCACCGCCTTCTTGGACTTCAGGGCCGCGTACTCGGCCATGTTGAGCGCCAGCGTGGTCTTGCCCATGGCCGGTCGCGCGGCGAGAACGATCAGGTCGGAGGGCTGCAGCCCCGCGGTCATCTCGTCGAAGTCATGGAAGCCGGTCGGCAGGCCGGTGACGGTGCCGGCCGACTCGTAGCGCGTCTGCAGGATCTCGAAGGCCTCCTTCATCGCCTCCTTCAGCGAGACCATGTCCTTGCGGCCGGTGCGGTTCTGGTCGGCGATCT
>ERZ1066121.2199-NODE-2199-length-12652-cov-6.776852_pt1 | contig 12652 bp, 15 predicted proteins | sample MGYA00382768_ERZ1066121 | MGnify/ENA primary metagenome ERZ1066121 (study PRJEB33369, sample SAMEA5778351) | biofilm metagenome | biome: Industrial cooling water; feature: Water cooling tower basin; material: Biofilm | place: United Arab Emirates | collected... | reverse complement strand
ACCGAGACGCGTCCGCTGCTGCGCTGGCTGGCGAACAGCTGGATCGATCGCAACTATCGGCAGAAAGGCGACAATCGCGGTCGCGTCGCGATGGTGCATGCCTGGGTGACGCTCCCGAACCCCGACGGCATCTTCGCCGATCACAACCGCACCCTGCCCTATCTGAAGCTCGGCCTGCCCACCGCCTGGGCGGAGGGTGCGAGCCTTCAGGCGGCACGCGGGCTCAACCTCGCCACGTCTAAGGGGTGCGCGGACCAGCTCGACGGCGCGATCTGGATCGCCGACACGGGACCGGTCAAGGCGCGGCAGCTTCGCCAGGCCTGTGCGCAGGCGGCGGCGCATGTGCGCGAGGGCCTCGCCGCCCGCGACAAGCAACGGGTCAACGCCATGGGAGAGCATGGCTGGGCCATGTTCGAGACGGCGCGCGACCGGCTGCTCAGCCCCGCGCAGAAGGCTCGCATCGCAGCGCTCACCGAGCACGGACCGCATGGCGAGAGCGGCAGCCACGCGCACCATCACTGACGCGAAGGCTAGAAGGCGCGGGCGATCCCGATCGAGCCGAGAAAGGTATTGGGGTTGCCCACGTCGCGGACCAGCGGCGAGTCCGCGAAATCACCCAGCAGGCGATTATACCCGACGATGCCGAACAGCGACCACCCCTTGAGCAGCGTGCCGCGGCCGAGCGCATGCTGTGCGGCAAAAGTCAGCCCCACATCCTTCAACCCGCCGCCGAGCCGGTAAGCCCGCAGCCCGCTCCGCGCGGCTCCTGCGGCATCCACGCCGAAATAGGTCTGCGCATAGCCGTCGCCGACAATCTCAGCGTCGATCCCGACGCGCAGCGCGGTCTTGAAGTTGAGCGGGCGTGTATAGCCAATCTGCGGGCGCAGGACGAAGCTGTCATGCACGCTGCCGAGGTCGCGCTGGTAGGAGACGTTCGCAGACAGGCTGTCGAACGGCGTCGCGAGCCCCGTCTTCGTCACGCCGACATAGCCGCCGCCCTCGACCGCCAGGTCGAGGGCGCCGAGCGCACGCACGCGGCGGTCACCGATCGCCGCGGTCCGATTTGGGTTCACGCCGATCACGGGCCCCGCCTGCACGTCGACCCGGCCTGTCAGGTCCCGGACAACATCTACGTATAGGTGCGTACCCACAGTGTTGAAGCCGAAGCCGCCGACGCGTCCGCGGATCAGCGGCGCGGGGATCACCCGATAGTTATCCGAACCCTCATAGCTGGGAATGGCACCCACGCCCAATCCGAGCGTGATCGCGTTGCGGTCGACCGGAAGCTGCGCCTCGGCCGGAGCCGCGGCGGCGAGCAGAAGGGCGGGCAGAACGATCCTGAACATGCCCGGTTCGTAACGAACGGCGGACAGGCCGACAAGCCGCCTTTGCTGCACCACAGCATCCGACCGCAGCGGCTCAGTCGATCGGCGTGAAGGCCGCCTTGCCGCTCAGGAGGAATCTCGGTCCGTGCCTCGAAGCCCGAGTCGGTGCCGATCACGATCCAGAGCCGGCCCGACGCGTCAGCGGTCAGCTGCAAGGCTCCGGCCGGAGGCCGCGGCGTCCCGGGCGACAGGGGGGAGGCGGTGGACAGGGTTTTGACCTGGTACACGCCCTCACCGTTGCCGCCGCTGAAGTCCCGATCGTCACCACCTCGCGCCCGCTCGCCGCCTGGTTCGACTTGTCGAGGTTGGTCACGACCAGGCCGCCCAGGACCTGCCGCGCGGGGGCGGCCTGCGCGGCGCCGGCCTTGATGTAGACGCCCTCGCCCGGTACCCCGCCCAGCACTAGCGCTGAAGCCGTGGCCGTATCCTCATCGTCCGCCTCCGCCTGTCGGGATGCTAGCAGCAAGGCGGGTGCGCACAACGAACTCCGCGTCAGAACAGGTATTTGAGCCGCACCTGCTGGCCTGTCGCGCCGCTCGCGACCGGGAAGCGGGCGGCGGCAAAGCTGGGCGGGCCGAAATAGACGGGCGGGTTGCGCGAAAAGCCGAAACCCTCGCGCGGAATGCCGAGCCGCGTGTCGAGGCGCCCGTTGCCGTTCTCGTCGTGGAAGAGCGCGACCGCGTAGCTACCGGTGGCGAGCCCCTCGATGCGCACGGTGCGCTCGCCCGCCGGCACGCTGCGCTTCACCGCCGACGTGTCGCCCGAACAGCCGGGAAAGCTCACCGGATCGCGCGTGAGGCACAGCTGCACCACCCCGCGGGGCGAGCGCTGGCCGTCAATGCCGAGCTCGAGCGCGCCGGGGGCCGCGGCCGACAGCAGCAACGGGGTCAAGGCCAGCATCGAAGCGGCCAAGGCCTTGGTCAGTGCCGCACAGCCGGTCCCAGAAACGGAAATAGAGCCCATAGTTGCACCCATAGCGCGCATGGTGTTGCTGGTGATGGCTGGCGGTTATCAGCCATTTCCCCAACGGCCCGTGAACAAGGGCACGCGGGAACATCTCCCAACCCATGTGATTGGTCACGCCCATAAGCGTCATGATGCCGAGCACAAGGCCGAGCGCGCCGATGTGGATGGGCACCAAAAACACGAGCGCGGGGATCACGACCGCGCCCGACAGCGCTTCGATCGGGTGGAAGCTCATCGCCGCCCAGGCCGTGGGCGGGCGGCTGGCATGGTGCACGGCATGCGCGATGCGGAACAGCCGTGGCCGGTGCATCGCCCGGTGCGTCCAGTAGAACCAGGCATCGTGCGCAAGCAGGCACAAGAGCACGGAGACAGGCCACCACCAGAGCGGATAGGCGTGGAGATCGGTATAGATGCGCGTCCAGCCGCGTTCCTGCCAGCCCCAGGCGACCAATCCCGCGGGCGCGCCGTAGATCGCGGCCGAGGCGAGCGACCAGCCGATCTCCCGCCGGATCTGGGGCGAAAGGCCGCGGTACAAGCCCGGCCGAACCCGCTCCGTCGTCCAGGCGAACGCGCCGCTGACGAGGAGGTAGCGCACGGCCACGATCGCCGTCATCGCTGCCACCGCTGTCAGGACCGCCCACAACACCTGTCCGCCTTTACGCGCAAGCTGTGCCGCCGTCACGCCTTCTGCCTTTGAGTGCGGGCAAGTAAGGGGCTACGGCGCGTATATGACAGGCCCGCCTTCCGATCACCTCACCATTCTGGGCGGGGGGCTTGCGGGCGGGATGATCGCCTTCGCGCTGGCCGAGCGGCGGCCGGAGGTGTCGGTCACGCTGGTCGAGCGCGGCGAGACGCTTGGCGGGAACCATGTCTGGTCCTTCTTTGACGGCGACGTGGCGGCGGACGACCGCTGGCTGGTGGAGCCCTTCGTCACCCACCGCTGGCCCAGCTACGAGGTGCGCTTTCCCGCGCACCGCCGCACCATCGATGCCCCCTACAACTCGATCGAGTCCGAGCGGTTCGATCGGGTGCTGCGCGAGCGGCTGCCTGCCGGATCGGTGCGGCTCGGGACGACCGCAGAGGCGGGCGACGTCGCCGCGACCGGGCCGGGTGACCTGTCGGTGCTGGAGGCCGGCTGGCAAAAATTCGTCGGGCTGGAGCTCGACACGGGTGCGCCACACGGAATCGAGCGGCCGATCATCATGGACGCGACGGTCGAGCAGATCGACGGCTACCGCTTCGTCTATGTCCTTCCGTTCGGCCCGACGCGGCTGTTCATCGAGGACACCTATTACAGCGACACGCCGGAGCTGGATGCGGACGCGGTGCGCGCGCGCGTGCTCGCCTATGCCGCCGCATGCGGCTGGCACGGCACGCCCACCAACCGCATCGAGACGGGCGTGCTGCCGGTCGTGATCGGCGGCGACTTCGACGCGTATTGGCGCTCGACCGGCGACGCGGCCAAGGCGGGCATGCGCTCGGGGCTGTTCCACCCGACCACCGGCTATTCGCTGCCCGACGCGGTGCGGCTCGCTTCCGCCATCGCGCATGCGCCCGACCTGTCGCCGCCCGCTCTCGCCCGGCTCACCCGCGCACATGCCGAGCGCGCATGGCGTGCGCGCAGCTTCTACCGGATGCTCGACACCATGTTGTTCCGCGCCGCACACCCGCACGAGCGCTACCGCATCATGGAACGCTTCTACACGCTCCCTGCGCCGCTGATCGGGCGCTTCTATGCGGGCCAGTCCACCGCGCTCGACAAGCTGCGCATCTTGACCGGCAAGCCGCCCATCCCCATCCCCCGGGCGGCCGGGGCAATTCTGAGGACAAAGTGGCGATGACACGTGCGGTGGTGATCGGGGCCGGGTTCGGCGGGCTGGCGCTCGCCATCCGGCTGCAGGCGGCGGGGGTGGACACCACGATCGTCGAAGCGCGCGACCGGCCGGGCGGCCGCGCCTATGTCTGGGAACGTGACGGCTTCGTCTTCGATGCCGGGCCGACCGTCATCACCGATCCCGACTGCCTGCGCGAGCTGTGGGGGCTGACCGGCCACGAGATGATGCAGGACGTGACCATCGTGCCCGTTGCACCCTTCTACCGGCTGCACTGGCCCGACGGCACCCAGTTCGATTATTCGAACGACGAGCCGCAGCTCAACGCCGAGATCGCGAAGCTCAACCCCAAGGACGTGGCGGGCTATCAGCGCTTCCTCGACTATTCGGCGGGCGTGTACCGTGAGGGTTATCTGAAGCTGGGCGCCGTGCCGTTCCTCGACTTCAAGTCGATGCTGAAGGCCGCGCCCGCGCTCGCGCGCTACCAGGCGTGGCGGTCGGTCTATTCGGTGGTGTCGGGCTTCGTCGAGAATGAGCGGCTGCGCGAGGCACTGTCGTTCCACACGCTGCTGGTCGGCGGCAATCCGATGTCGACCAGCTCCATCTACGCGCTCATCCACAAGCTCGAGAAGGATGGCGGCGTCTGGTTCGCGATGGGCGGCACCAACAAGCTGATCGCGGGGATGGTGCGCCAGTTCGAGCGGATCGGGGGCACGATGATCGTCGGCGATCCCGTGACCGCGATCGAGACGGACGGCACGCGCGCGACGGCGGTGTCGACCCGCAGCGGCCTCCGGATCGAGACGGACATGGTCGCCTCGAACGGCGACCTGGTGCACAGCTACCGCGACCTGCTGAAGGGAACCGATCGCGGGCGGCGCGAGGGCAAGCGGCTGGCAGGCAAGCGCTTCTCGCCCTCGCTGTTCGTGGTGCACTTCGGCGTGCGCGGCACCTTTCCGCACATCCCGCACCATATGATCCTGTTCGGCCCGCGCTACAAAGGGCTGCTCGACGACATCTACAAGAAGGGCAAGGTGGCCGAGGATTCCTCGCTCTACCTCCATCACCCGACCGCGACCGACAGCGGCATGGCGCCCGAGGGGCACGCGACCTTCTACGCGCTCGCACCCGTGCCGCACATGGGCAAGAGCAAGGTCGACTGGGATGTCGAAGGCCCGAAGCTCGCGGAGCGCATCCTGGACGAGGTGGCCGAGCGACTGATCCCGGACCTGAAGGACCGCATCGTCACGCAGTTCCACTATGCGCCGACCGATTTCGCGGCCGACCTGCAGGCCCATCTGGGCAGCGCCTTCAGCCTTGAGCCGGTGCTGTGGCAGTCGGCCTATTTCCGCGCGCACAATCGCGACGACGTGATCCGCAATCTGTACTTCGTGGGCGCCGGCACCCATCCGGGCGCGGGCATCCCCGGCGTGGTCGGAAGCGCCAAGGCCACTGCGGGGCTGATGCTGGAGCAGGCATGATGGCGGACGGGACGGACCTTGCGGCGTTGCAATGTCGCCTGCGCGAAGAGCATGTGAACGGTGCGTTCGGAGCGTTGGTCTCCGGCCTTGTGTGGTTCGTCGTAGGCCTTGCTCTGCTGAGAGCGGACCTGAAAACGGCTTTCGCCGTCTTGTTCTTCGGCGGGATGCTGATCTTCCCGCTCGCGGCTGTCGCGGGCAGGATCGCCGGGGCTCCGAAAGGCGACGACGTACCGAATCCTCTCGAAGTCTCCGCGTTCGAAGGCACGGCCGTCCTCTTTGCAGGTCTTTTCGTCGCCTACCTTCTGATCGGAGCCGCCCAATGGCTCGTTCTTCCGGTTGTGGGCCTGGCGATCGGGGTTCGCTACCTGACGTTCAACTCGCTTTACGGCGAGCCTGCTTATTGGCTGTTAGGGCTCGCGCTGGTAGCGGTGAGCATCGCTGCGGCGCTTCGCGTGATCGGCTCGCCGCCATACCCGTTTCTCATAGGCGGCATCGAAGTGGTGTCAGGCGCGCTGCTGTTTGCGCGCTGGCGTGCTATACATTGAAGCGCCTGGCCGTTTATTGCGGCTCGGCGACGCCTGCCGATCCGCGGTACCTCGGGCTGGCGCGCGAGGTCGGCCGGGGGCTTGCCGAGCGGGGCTTGGGCGTCGTCTATGGCGGCGGGCGGCTCGGGCTGATGGGCGCGGTCGCCGACGCGGCGCTTGAGGCCGGCGGCGAGGTGATCGGGGTCATCCCTGATCTGCTGGTGGGAGCCGAGGTCGCGCATCGCGGCTGCACCGAGCTGCGCACGGTGCGCACCATGCACGAGCGCAAGGCGCTGTTCACCGACTTGTCCGACGGGTTCGTGACGCTGCCTGGCGGGGTCGGCACGATGGACGAGCTGTGGGAGGCGGTGAGCTGGGCGCAGCTCGGCTATCACGAAAAGCCGGTCGGCCTTCTGAACGCGTTCGGCTTTTTCGACCACCTCCTCGCCTTCAACACACACATGGCCGAGATCGGCTTCGTGCGGCCGCAGCATCGCGGCATCCTTGTCGTGGACGAGACCCTGCCCGGCCTGCTCGACCGCATGGAGGCCTACGAGCCGCACCGCACGATCGTCCGCATGACAGCGGATGAGCTCTGACACGCCCACCCGCCACGCGATCGTGGCGACGGCGCGCGAGGCGATCGCGCGGGGCTCGAAAAGCTTCGGGCTGGCGAGCCGGCTGTTCGACCGCCGTACCCGCGAACGCGCGTGGCTGCTCTACGCCTGGTGCCGCGCCTGCGACGACCTGGCCGACGGGCAGGCGTTCGGCGGCAGCCTGGGCGCCGGGCGCGATCCGGCGGCGATCCGCACGCTCACCGATCGGGCGCTGGCCGGGCAGTGGGTGGGCGAGGCCTCGTTCGACGGACTGCGGCTCCTGTGCGCCGAGGTGCCGATCCCGCGCACGATGATCGAGGACCATCTCGCGGGCTTCGACCTCGACGCGGCAGGCTGGCGGCCGCAGACGGAGGCCGACCTGATCCGCTACTGCCACCATGTCGCGGGCGCCGTGGGTCAGATGATGGCAGTGGTAATGGGCGTGCGCGCCGACGACGACGAGACGCTCGGCTACGCCGACGATCTCGGCATCGCCTTCCAGCTCGCCAACATCGCCCGCGACGTGCGGGAGGATGCGGCCGGCGGACGCGTCTACCTGCCCGTCGAATGGCTGGATGAGGATGAGAGACTCCGTCAATTTCGAGAGAAGTCGAGAAATGCGGATCGAGGCCCGAACGGCTTTTCGACTTCGCTCGACGCGGACGGAGAGGTTCAGGCGATGGTCCTGCTCACCCGCCGCTTGGCCGACCTGGCCCAGACGTATGAGGCCCGCGCCCGGATCGGGGCGCGGCGGCTGCCCTTCCGGTCGCGCTGGGCGGTGCTGGCGGCGGCGGGCATCTATGGCGACATCGCGCGCGAGGTGGCAAGAAGAGGGGCCGCCGCGCTCGAGACGCGGGTCGTGACCTCGAGAGCGGCCAAGCTCGGCTGGGTCATGCGGGCGCTGTGGCAGGCACGGGAGGGGGCAAGGAGATGAGCGACCGGACCTTGCGAACCTGGCTGCGCTGGAGCCACCTCGCGCTCGGCTTGACGCTGCTGATCTACCTCTTCTCGCCCTACACTGGCGACCCGACCGTTACCATGCTCGTGCGGTTGGGAGTGCTGCCGATGCTGTTCGTGACCGGCCTCTGGATGTGGTCGCAGCTCTCGACCGCGCGCTTCAGCGACAAGGCGGATTGAGGCGGTCCGTGCGGGTCAGGCCCGGGCGGACGAGGTATCGGTCTCGCCCACCGGCGCCCGCACGCCCTTGCGACCGCGGGCGGCGAGTTCGGCCTTCAGCGACTCAGGGGACGGCGCGACGAGAAAGCCGAAGCTGACGGTGCCCTCGCGCGTTTCGACGGCATGGTGCAGCCGGTGCGCCTGCGTAATGCGCTTCATATAGGGCGAGCGCGCGACATAGCGGTGGGCCACGCGTTTGTGCACGATCACGTCGTGAAACACGGCATAGATGACGCCGTAGGCGGCGATGCCCGCGCCGACCCACGCCGCCCAAGCGCCCCATCCCAGATTCATGCCGCCATAGACGAGCAGGATCGAAGGCCCGGCGAAGATCACGGCGTACAGGTCGTTGAGCTCGAACGGGCCGGTGCGCGGCCGGTGATGGCTCTTGTGCAGGAACCAGCCCGGCCCGTGCATCAGCCAGCGGTGCGCGGCATAGGCCACGCCTTCCATTAGCAAGACTGTGGCCACGAAGATGAGGAGACCGAGCCAGACGGACATGCGCGTGATATAGGATAAGGCAGCGCCTCGCGTCACCCCCGTCCGGTGCCTGCGAGTCAAGGCTCCGCTGGAACGCCTGAAGAACCTGCGAATTCTGAGCTGCTAGGCCCACCCCGGCCGCTTAACTGCCTGGCAAGAGCACCAAATAAGGCGGGGCCACGGCCCCCGCTTTTCTTCAAGCTCAGTTGCCGGTGTTCGAGCCTTGGCCGGCGCCGCCGGGGACGCCGATGGTGCCGACGCGGCCGATATTGCCGAACAGGTCTTCGAAGAAGCCGCGCTTGCGGCCGAGCGTCGGGGTCTGGGCGCGGGTCGGCTCGATGGAGGCGACCTGGTCGAGCCCAAGCTGGCGCACCGACTGGACGTTGCCCCCGCCGTCGAAGCGGACGTGCAGCACCGTCTGATCGACCGCACGCGGCTGGCCGAAGGCAAGCTGCTTGGTCTCGCGCGCGACGTAATACCAGTCCTGGTCGGTGAACTGGCCGGTGAAGCTCGGGCGGCCGAGCGTGCGCTGCACCGATGCCTTGTTGTCGACGCCCGGCGCGACGGTGGCGACCAACTGGCGGTCGACAAGATAGCCCTGGTGCCCGGCAATGCGGGTGCAGCCGCCGAGCCCCGCGCCGGCGACGAGGAGGGCGGCGACGGTAAGCAGGCGCCGCGAGGGGTTACGCATGGTGTTCGAACTCTCTTCGCACGAAGGGCTCCGGCATTGCGCTCGCCGCCCGCGCCCTCAATATGATCTCGCACGGCCATGCACAAGCGCAGGCCCGAAGACGGGAGCTCCATGTCCTTTCTCGACCGCCTGCTCGGCCGTGGCCGCGTCCGTGACAACGAGGCAATGCGGCCGCTCTACAATGCGTTGGTGGGGGAGGCGCGCGACCCGGCCTGGTACCTGAAGGGCGGCGTGCCCGACACCATCGACGGGCGGTTCGAGATGGTCTCGGCCATCCTGTCGCTCGTCGTCGCGCGGCTCGAGCTCGAGGTGGAGCAGCGGCAGAACGTCGCCTGGCTCATCGAGCTGTTCGTGGACGATATGGACGGCCAGCTGCGCGAGATCGGCATCGGCGACATGGTGGTGGGCAAGCACATGGGCCGGATGATGGGGGCGCTGGGCGGTCGGATCGGCGCCTATCGCGATGCGCTCCGCGACGGCAGCATCGAGGCGGCGCTGGTGCGAAACCTGTACCGCGAGACCGCGCCGGACCCGCAGGCGCTGGAGTTCACCGCCGATCGGTTGCGCGCGCTTTACCTGGGACTGCACGCGGCCCCCTCCGACCGGATCGTTGCGGGGCGGCTGTCGTGACGCCCGAGTTTTCGCGGCCGATCGACGCGGCAACCGTCTCGGACTCGGCGCGCCGGATCGACGTTTCAGCCGACGAAGCCGAGCGCAGGCGGCTGGCCGGGCGCTTCCGGCTGCTCGGGCTCGACTCGCTCGAGGCTGCGATCGACCTGCAGCGGCGGGCCGGGGTGGTCCATGCCGAGGGCCGGGTGACGGCGCGTGCGGTGCAGGCCTGCGTGGTGACGGGCGAGCCCATGCCCGCCGCGATCGATGCGCCGGTCTCCGTCCGTTTCGTCGAGGAGGTGGCGGCGGGTGCGCCGGACGAGGAGGTGGAGCTGAGCGCCGTGGATTGCGACACGCTCCCGATCGAGGACGGGCGGATCGATGTGGGCGAGCTCGCGGCCGAGACGCTTGCGCTCGCGCTTGACCCTTATCCGCGCAGCAGCGGCGCAGACGCGGCGTTGCGCGAAGCGGGAATGTCCGGAGAGGCGGGCGTTGGTCCGTTCGCGGCGCTCCAGGCGCTCAAGGATAAGTTCTAGCGCGCCTCAGGCGTCGGTGCGGCGGGTCGCGTCCGGCCGGACCGCACGGAGCCGGCCCCGGCGGGCTAAAGTGGCGGGATCGAGGTCAAGGCGCTGGTAAAGGCGGCGGCGCTCAGCGACGGTGAGATCGCCCGGGCGGTTGATCTCCCTCTTCGGGCGGCGGTGGCGTTTGTTCATGATCGCGAGCGCTCCCCATGCGGCCAGAACGGCACAAAGAGCGACGGCAAAACCGGCCATGAACGCACACCTTCTGCGGGCGGAGAGCAGAGCGGACTACGCGCGACCGCGGCCTGCCGTTCCTTGTTCGTCAGGGCTGATCGAACAGGCTGGCGAGCTGCTCCACCATGGTTCCGCCAAGCTGCTCGGCATCCATGATGGTGACGGCGCGCTGATAGTAGCGCGTGACGTCGTGGCCGATGCCGATCGCGACCAGCTCGACCGGCGACCGGTTCTCGATCCACGCGATCACCTGCCGCAGGTGCCGCTCGAGATAGCTGCCGCTGTTGACCGACAGGGTCGAGTCGTCGACGGGCGCGCCGTCCGAGATGACCATGAGGATCTTGCGCTCCTCGGGCCGGCCGATCAGCCGCTGATGCGCCCAGAGCAGGGCCTCGCCGTCGATGTTCTCCTTGAGCAGCCCTTCGCGCATCATGAGGCCAAGCGCCTTGCGCGCGCGCCGCCACGGCTCGTCGGCGCGCTTGTAGATGATATGGCGCAGGTCGTTCAGGCGTCCGGGCGCGGGCGGCCGCCCCTGCGCCAGCCAGTCCTCGCGCGCCTGGCCACCTTTCCACGCGCGTGTCGTAAAGCCCAGCACCTCCGTCTTGACGCCGACCCGTTCGAGGGTGCGCGCGAGGATGTCGGCGGAGATGGCGGCAATGGAGATCGGGCGGCCGCGCATTGAGCCTGAGTTGTCGAGCAGCAGGGTCACCACCGTGTCGCGGAACTCAGTATCGCGCTCGACCTTGTAGCTGAGGCTGTGGGTCGGATTGATGACCACGCGGGCAAGGCGGGCGGCGTCGAGCAACCCTTCTTCCTGATCGAAGTCCCAGCTGCGGCTCTGCTGCGCCATCAGGCGGCGCTGGAGCCGGTTGGCGAGCCGGGTGACCGCGCCTTGCAGGTGCACGAGCTGCTGGTCGAGATAGGCGCGCAACCGCCCGAGCTCCTCCTCGTCGCACAACTCGGCCGCCTCGATCACCTCGTCGTAGCGGGTGGTCCAGACCTTGTAGTCGAACTGGGGCGGCAGGTCGGACAATGGGCGGTTGGGCCGGACGGGGAGCATGCCCTCCTCGCCATCGTCGCCGGCCTGCGCCTCGCCGTCCGCGTCATAGTCCTGCTCGGACTCGCCCTGCTCGTCGTCGGATTCGTCGCCCTCCTGCTGCTCGGCGCGGGCTTCCATCTCGCCGTCCGCACCCGACGAGCCCTGCTCCTCGTCCTCGCCGTCCTCGCCTTCGTCGGGATCCTCGCCGTCGCCTTCCTCGCCCGCATCCTGCTCGTCGGTGGGGTCGGCTTCAGCGTCGATCAGCTCGAGATGCTCGAGCAGGCGCGTCGCGAGCCGGGCGAAGGCGGTCTGGTCGTCGAGCGCGAGCCCGAGCCCGTCCAGGTCGCCCCCGGCCTTCTCCTCGATCCAGTCGCGCACCATGGCGACACCGCCTGCCGCCGTCTCGGGCGGGGCCTGTCCGGTCAGCCGCTCGCGAACGATCAGCTGGAGCGCGGTGGAGAGCGGCACCTCGTCGGCCGAGCGTGCACGCGCGATCGGGTCCGAGCGCAGGCGCAGCCCAAGCGCGTGCGACAGGTTGGCCTCGACGCCGGCAAGTCCGCGGCTGCCGAGCGCTTCCACGCGCGCGGTCTCGATCGCGTCGAACACGGCGCGCGCGATCGCCTCGGCAGGGGCGCCGCGCCCGTGCAGCGCCGCGTCATGGTGCCGCAGGCGAAGCGAGAAGGAGTCCGCGAAGCCGCGCGCCTCCGCCACCTGTTCGGGCGGAAGCGAGCGCGCAGGCATGGGCACCCGCATCGCCCGGCCCGACTGGGTGGGCGCGTCGGCGGTGAAGGCGAGCTCCACCTCCGGCTCGCGCGCGAGCACGCGCGCGGTGCCCGTCAGCACGGTGCGGAAGCGATCGATCGGAGAGTCGGCCATGCTCGCTCCCCATGCCGTCCCGCCCATCCGTCACGCAAGCGGCCTTGCGTGACGCTTAACCCTGTTTGGCACTGTTACCGAAACGGCAACCACCGCATCACCAGCCCCGGAACCGCCGTCGGTCCGCTTTCATGATTCGGGGATGGAGATGATGTTCACCCGTTCGCTCGCCGCCTTTGCCGCGCTGGCCGTTGCCGCGCCCGCCCAGGCCTGGGTCACGGTGCATGTGGAGGAGGGTGCGT
>ERZ1066121.2197-NODE-2197-length-12654-cov-8.921025_pt1 | contig 12654 bp, 10 predicted proteins | sample MGYA00382768_ERZ1066121 | MGnify/ENA primary metagenome ERZ1066121 (study PRJEB33369, sample SAMEA5778351) | biofilm metagenome | biome: Industrial cooling water; feature: Water cooling tower basin; material: Biofilm | place: United Arab Emirates | collected... | reverse complement strand
GCGAGGGCAAGGAGCACTGGATGCGCTTCGAGCACGGCGATGCCGTCGCCCCGCTTGAAGTGAAGGGCGATGCGCCAGCCGGCAAGAAGGGCACCCGCGTGACCTTCAAGGCGAGCCACGACACCTTCAAGAACGTCACCGAGTTCGATTTCGAGAAGCTCGAACACCGCTACCGCGAACTCGCCTTCCTCAACTCGGGCGTGCGCATCCGCCTGCGCGATCTGCGCCACGAGGAGGTGCTGGAGCACGATCTCTATTACGAGGGCGGGATCGCGGCCTTCGTCAAGTATCTCGACCGCAACAAGCAGCCGCTGATCCCCTCGCCCATCGCCGTCTCTGCGGAGAAGGACGGTATCGGGATCGACGTCGCTCTGGAATGGAACGACAGCTATTACGAGAACGTCCTCGCCTTCACCAACAACATCCCGCAGCGCGACGGGGGCACGCACCTCTCGGCGTTCCGCACCGCGTTGACCCGCACATTGAACAACTATGCCGAGCGGTCGGGAATGCTGAAGAAGGAGAAGGTCAGCCTCGCGGGCGAGGACATGCGCGAGGGCCTCACCGCCATCGTCAGCGTCAAGCTGCCCGACCCCAAGTTCTCCAGCCAGACCAAGGACAAGCTGGTCAGCTCCGAGGTGCGCCAGCCGCTCGAAAGCCTGATGGGCGAGAAGATGACCGAGTGGCTCGAGGAGAACCCCAACGAGGCGCGCGCGATCATCCAGAAGATCATCGACGCTGCCGCCGCCCGAGAGGCCGCCCGCCGTGCGCGCGAAATGAGCCGCAAGGGCGCGATGAGCGTCGCCTCGCTGCCCGGCAAGCTGGCGGACTGCCAGGAGCGCGATCCGGCCAAGTCCGAACTGTTCCTCGTCGAAGGGGACTCCGCAGGCGGATCGGCCAAGCAGGGGCGAGACCGCAAGACCCAGGCGATCCTGCCGCTGAAGGGCAAGATCCTCAACGTCGAGCGTGCACGGTTCGACCGGATCATCTCCTCGAAGGAGGTCGGCACCCTCATTCAGGCGATGGGCACCGGCATCCGCGACGAGTTTACCATCGACAAGCTGCGCTACCACAAGATCGTCATCATGACCGACGCCGACGTGGACGGCGCGCATATCCGCACGCTGCTGCTGACCTTCTTCCACCGCCAGATGCCCGAGATCATCAAGGCCGGGCACCTGTTCATCGCCCAGCCGCCGCTGTTCAAGGTCGCCAAGGGGCGCTCGGAGGTCTATTTGAAGGATCAGGCCGCGCTCGATCGCTATCTTGTCGATGCCGGGCTTCAGGGCCGGGTGCTGGAGACTGCGGGCGGCACCCGCGGCGCAGAGGAACTGCGCACACTGGTCGACGGCGCGCTGCGGCTGAAAAACCTCCTTGCCTTCGTGCCGCGCCGCTATGACAGCGGGATTGTCGAGCAGATGGCGCTGACCGGCGCGCTCGAGCCGGGCCTTTCGGGCGATGCGCTCGCCGCGGCGCTGACCCGTGCCGCCGGGCGTCTGGGCGCGGGCGACCGCGAGGCGCGCTGGTCGGCCAGCCAGCGCGAGGATGGCACCGTGGTGTTCGAGCGCCTGTGGCGCGGCGTCACCGACGTGCACGAAATCGACGCGCGCTTCCTCTCCAGCACCGAGGCGCACAAGCTCCACGGCCTCGCCGCCGCACAGGCCGAAGCCTATGCCGAACCGGTCAAGCTGGTGCGCGCCGGAGCCGAAGCCGAAGAGCCCGAGCCCGAAGCCCCCGCCGCCGCCGATCCGCTCGCCGGCGAAGCGGAAGAGGCCGCCCCCGCTCCCGCCGCCACCTTCGACGGCACGATCAGCCGCCCCAGCCAGCTGCTCGAGGCGATCTTCGCCGCCGGGCGCAAGGGCCTCTCCATCAGCCGCTACAAGGGCCTTGGCGAAATGAACGCGGAACAATTGTGGGAAACCACGCTTGATCCCGAAGCCCGGGTGCTGCTGCAGGTTAAGGTCGAGGATGCCGACGTGACCGACGAGATCTTCACGCGCCTGATGGGCGACATCGTCGAGCCGCGGCGGGAGTTCATTCAGGATAATGCCCTCAACGTGGCGAATCTCGACGTCTAGAGTGCTCTAGCCCGCCCAAAGGACCCTGATGGCCCACCAGCCCCACCGCACCGAGGATCTGCAACAGGCCAGCTTCCTGATCATCCTTGCAGGTGTCAGCCTGCTGATGACGGTGATCGTCTGGCCGTTCTTCCAGCCGCTGCTGTGGGCTGCGCTGGCGGCGATCATGTTCCAGCCGCTCTACCGCCGGGTCCTTCGGCGGATGCGCGGACGGCGCAATCCGGCGGCGGGCCTCAGTCTTCTCATCATCTTCATCCTCGTGCTGGTGCCGGCCGCGTGGATCGCGAGCATGGTGATCGAGCAGGCCATCGTGCTGGTCACGAGCCTGCAACAGCAGCCGATCGATCTCGCCGCGTGGTTCGACACCGTCTACACCGCCCTCCCCGAAATTGCCCGCGACGCGGTCGATCGCAGCGGCTGGGCGGATGTCAGCATGGTGCAGACCCGTCTCCAGGAACTGCTCACCGAAAGCGCCGGGGTGATCGCGGCGCAGGCCGTGTCGATCGGCAGCGGGGCGCTGGGCTTCTTCCTGTCCTTCGGCGTGGCGCTCTATGTCATGTTCTTCCTGCTGCGCGACGGGGAGCGGATCGGCCGCACCGTGCTGTGTGCCGTCCCGGTCGAACGCAGCATCGCCGACCGGCTGGCCGAACGCTTCCTCGGGATCGTGCGCGCGACCATCAAGGGCACCGGCGTCGTCGCGCTGGTGCAGGGCGCGCTCGGGTGGATCACGCTGACGATCGTCGGCGTGCCCTCGGCCTTGCTGCTGGGTGTGGTGATGGCGATCTTCTCGCTCATCCCGGTGATCGGCACCGTGGTGGTGTGGGGCCCTGTCGGGCTGTGGCTGCTGTTCTCGGGCTCGGTGTGGCAGGGCCTGTTCGTGCTGGTGACCGGCGGTGTCGTGATCTCGTCGGTCGACAACGTGCTGCGTCCGATCCTGGTCGGGCGCGACACGGGGATCCCCGACTGGATCATCCTCATCACCACGTTGGGCGGGATCAGCCTCGTCGGCTTTTCCGGCGTCGTGCTCGGGCCGCTGGTGGCGGGCCTGTTCCTCGCCAGCTGGTCGATCCTGCGCGAACAGCGCGAGGTCGACGAGCAGGCGCTGCGGGACGAGGACACGATTCGCGTCGATGCATCCGGACGCACCCCCGACGCGCCGGACACCGTGGCCGCGGCCAAGGCGGTCTGAGACGATGCAGCCGCTTGTCACCCCCGGCTCGCAGGGCGAGGCGATCGGCCGGCTGGTGGTGGCCGGGCTGGTCGTCACCACGCTCCCGGCGCTGCCCTTCGGCGCCTACCTCGTCTACCCCTTCGCGATCCTGACGACCTGGTTCCACGAGATGGGCCACGGCCTCACCGCGCTGCTGATGGGCCAGCATTTCGAGCAATTGCAGATCTTCGCCAATGGCTCGGGCGTCGCCGAAAGCAGGCTTGATCCCGATGCCTCCCGCTTCGTCCATGCCGCGATTGCAGCGGGAGGCCCGCTCGCGACGAGCGCGGCTGGGGCAGGGCTGATCGTCGCGAGCGCCCACCCGCGCGCATGGCGGCCCGTGCTGTGGGTGGTGACGGCGGCGATCCTCGCCAGCACGATCATCTGGGTGCGTTCCCCCACCGGCTGGTGGGCGCTGCCGCTGGTGGCGGCGATCATCGGGCTGGTCGCCTTGCGCGGCTCGCCCGGCTGGGCGCGTTTCAGCCTGCAATTCCTCGGAATGCTCGGCGCGCTCAGCGCCCTGCGCGACTGGGGATACCTGTTCACCGAGGAGGTCGTGCTCGGCGGGCAGGCGATGCTGTCCGACACCGGCGCGATCGAAGCCGCGCTCGGCCTGCCGCACTGGTTCTGGGCCGGAGTGCTCCTGCTGATGTCCGGAACGATGGTCGGCGCGGCGCTCAAATACGCGCTGGCCGAGGACCGCCTGCGCCCACCCCCGCGCAAGCTGCCCGCCAACGTATTGCAGTTCCGGCGCGACAAGCCGCGGTGACGGGGCGTTGACGGGGCGTGCGGGCGCGATAGGCTCGCACCCATGGACCTGACCGAACTTGCCGACCGGCTCGCGATTGCCGAGACGCTCGCGCTTTACTGCCGCGGGATCGACCGCTGCGATGCAGAGCAGCTCGCCGCCGCTTTCACCCCCGATGCCACGATCGACTACGGCGACGGGGCGCGGCCGGTGGCGGAGATGATCCCCGGCCTGATGGCGGGGCTCGGCGCGATGCGGGTGACGCAGCACAACATATCGAACACGGTCATGCGGATCGACGGTGACAGCGCCAAGGCGGAGACCAATTGCGTCGCGATCCACATCATCCCCTCGCCCGAGGGCGAGAACGAGCTGGTGGTCGGCGGGCGCTATCTCGACTGGTTGGCGAAGCGCGAAGGCCGCTGGCTGATCGCCGAGCGGCTCTACGTCATGGACTGGAACCGCTCGGGCCCGGCGACGATGGCGCTGGAGGGCGGACTGCTGGCCGGCCTGCAAAAGCGTGGCGCGCGCGGAAGCGACGATCCGGCAAGCGCGTGGTGGGGTGAGGCCTAGGACGCGACCTTCAGCGTGTTCAGCCCTGCCGCATCGCTCCCTGCCTCGCCCGACAGCCCGATGAACATGGTGTCGACGATCCGCGCCAGCTTCTGTTCGGTCAGCTTGTCGCCGAGATAGATCAGCGCGTCGGGCAGGGTGTAGTTGGATATCATCTGGTTGATGAGCGACAGTGCTTCGTCGATCTCGAGCCCCGCGAAGAAACCCTCGGCCTGTGCCTCGGCGATCAGTTCGCACAGGTAGTGGTCGGCAAGGTCGACATAGGAGCGCACCCGTTCGAAATTGGCCGCGCCCATTTCGCACAGGATGTTGAAATGCTCCGGGTCGGCGCGGAAACGCTCCTGCGAGATGACGAAGCGGCGGCGGAAGAATTCGTACATCTTGCGCTGCGGGGGCAGGTTGGTGGAGAGCACTTCCTCCATCACCGCCATGTGCGGGGCGAGCCAGGTCTGGGCAACCGCGTCGAACAGGTCGTCATAATCGGCAAACAGCGCCTCGAACCGCGCGCGGGTCAGTCCGCTTTCGGCCATGGCGACCGTCCATGGCACCTCGGCCCCGCGCTCACGGACGAGATCGAGCACATGGCGGGCGATCCTTTCGCGTTCGGCCTCGCGGGCGGTCTGGTTGATCGGCATGTCGCTCGCGCCTCCTTGCGCGCCGGGCACCATAGGCGAACGGCGGACGGTCATAAAGGGCCGCTCGTCGATTTTTGTGCGTCGCAGCAAGGGGAAGGTCATGAGGGCGAAACGGCAGTGCCGCCCGTCAGTTCCGCGCCCTCACTTCCGGGGCGGCAGCGGGAAGAAGGCCGAGGTGCGGCGCTTGTAGTCGGCGTATCTGTCGCCCTTGGACCTGTCGAGCCCGCGTTCGAGCAGGGCCACGCCCGACCATTTGGTGAGGGTGAAGCTCAGGAACAGCGGCCCGATGACCGTTGCCGCCGCATAGCCCCAACCGGCCGCCGCACACGCCAGCCAGATGCCCCACCACGCCGCGAAATCGCCGAAATAGTTGGGATGGCGGGTGTAACGCCATAGCCCGGTGTCGAGCACCTTGCCGTGGTTGGCCGGGTTCGCCTTGAAACGGGCGAGCTGCCAGTCTCCCACCCATTCGAAGAACACGCCCATGCACCATAGGCCGAACCCCGCCCACGCCAGCGGCGGGATCGGGGCGGGTTCGGGGCTGGCGAGGATGCCGACCTGCGCGGGGCTGGAGACCATGAACAGCAGCACCGCCTGCATCAGCCACACCCGGGTGAGCGCGGCCTGCGCGAAGCGGCCCGCCTCGCGGTCCTTCTTGAGGATCAGCTTGTAACGCTTGTCCTCGCCTTCCTTGCGCCAGCGCAGGAACAGGTAAATGCCGAGACGGAAGCCCCATGCAGCGGTCATCGCCATGAGGAGCGTCGCCAGCGCGCCGGGGCCGCCGGGGACATGCAGCCAGCTGGCGACGGCGAGGATGCCCATCCCTGCCCCCCAGAAGGCGTCGATGAAGCTGACGTCGTCGATCTTCACGCTGATCGCCCACTGGATCAGGACCAGCCCCAGCAGGATCGCGGCATTCAGGGCAAGCAGTTCAAACATCGTTCTTTCCGGCGATGATGTCGCGCGCCTGCTGTTCGAGTACCTTGAAGCGATCGTAATCGGGGAGCCTGGAGCGGAACCACTCCGCAATGCGCAGCAGGTCCTCGCCGTAATTGCCGCTCGGCACCAGCGGCGGGCCGAAGCTGATGATCCGGCGCGCGTTGTCGGCAAAGGCGGGGACGATCGGGACATTCGCCGCGCGGGCGATGTGGTAGAAGCCCGATTTCCACTTGCCATCGGTCTTGCGCGTGCCCTCGCAGGCGATCACCAGCGCAAGGTCGTCGCGGCGCGCGAATTCGGCAGCGACCTGCTCGGTGGCGTTGAGGCGGCTGCGGCGGTCGACTGGGATGCCGCCCATGTCGAGCATGAAGTTCTTCATCGCCCCCTGGAACAGCGTGTGCTTGCCCATGAAGTTGGGGCGGATGCCCTCTTCGTGCGTGGCGCCGGTGAAGAACACGAAGTCCCAGTTGGTTGTGTGCGGCGCGCCCGCGATGACGAACTTGCGCAGGTGCTTGGGCAGGGGGGTTTCGATCTTCCAGCCCTGTGCATACCAGATCGCAAGGATGATCCGGCGCACGATGCGCGACAGCAACGTCGGCGCGCGGGTCGGCACGGGGGTGATCGGTGAGTGCAAGGCGCGCCCCTCCCAATGGGCCACTCCTTGTGGCCTAACATGGGTTAGATACGCAAGTGGTCGCGTCGCGGTTTCAGGGAGTGCCAGACTTCTTAAACCTGTCAAGACGTCCTAAGCCTCGTAAGATTTTCCTTCTCGTAAAAATAAGATAATTCCAGAGAGCAAAAAACGGATTCATTATATAGACTGACGTTAAAACAGCCATGACCAGAGAAATAGTTGATACAAGTATTGAAGAAACGATGTCATTTCTATCGAGAACTATGCGAACCCCCGGCTTATTTAATGATACTAGGTCAGATATCATATTCAAAACCAAGAAAAATATAAAGAGTCGAGCGAAAAATCTAAGGGTTAGGTGCGAGATCCATAAAGCAATCAATCTAGAGTCGTCATATGACTCCTGAGAACGCATTATAGTAGGCCTGAGAGCCTTTAAGTAAGCTTTCTTCACGCCTATTGTAAACGAATCTATAATAATGGTCAGTATCGTTGGGACAGTAGAAATGAGGAATATGATTAGTGTGCCAATTGCTACAATTATCGAAAGTGCTTGAAGAAAGGGGTTATCAACAATCCATTTTGCCCATTCTTCCATTTTCTAAATCCCTGAAGCGCCGTAGATTGCTCGCTCTGGTATAAGTGCCTTAAGACTTACCGCGATGGCAAGGCCCATCAGGACTGATGCGGCTGAATCGTTCCGTGGCAAATAATTATCGCTGGACGGACGCGCGGAGCAAGGCAGAGCCGAAAAGCGCGTCGCGGACGCTGGCGCATGCGCTGCACAATCGCTAATCCTCGGCCCGGATGACGACCCCGCCGCCCCTGCTCCGCTTCGCGGCGGTGACCTACCGTTTCGGCGCGGTGACGGCGGTCGGCGGGGTTTCCTGCGACATCGCCCAGGGCAGCTTCGTCGCGCTGGTCGGGGCCTCGGGATCGGGCAAGTCGACGCTGCTCAAGACGGTGAACACGCTGGTGCGGCCGAGCGAGGGCCGCGTGCTGTTCGGCGGCGAGGACGTCAGCGCCCTGCCGCCCGCGCGCCTGCGCCGCCGGGTCGGCTATGTCTTCCAGTCGATCGGCCTGTTCCCGCACATGAGCGTCGCCGAGAACATCGCCATCGGCCCGCGCCTCACCGGCGAGAAGCTGCCGGGCGAACGCATTGCCGAACTGCTCGAACTGGTCGAACTCGATCCGGTCTTCGCACGCCGGATGCCGGACGAACTCTCCGGCGGGCAGCGCCAGCGGGTGGGCGTGGCGCGGGCGCTGGCGGGCGGGCCGGAGCTGCTCATCATGGACGAGCCCTTTGGCGCGCTCGATCCGCTGACCCGCGACGCGCTGAGCCGCAAGGTGCGGGAGCTGCACGAGACCCTCGGCCTCACCACGGTGATGGTTACCCACGACATGGCCGAGGCCCTGCTGCTCGCCGACCGCGTGCTGGTGATGGATTCCGGGAAGCTGGTCGCCGACGAGACCCCGCGCGCACTGCTGGCCGGGGCGGGCGGCGCGGTGGCGCAGCGCCTCGCCAGCGTCCCGCGCGAACAGGCCGAGCGGCTTGCGGCGCTGGAAGGCCTTGGGGAGAAGCGCGGCTGATGCGCGAGGTGTGGGCGATCCTCCCCGACCTTGGCGACAAGCTGGCAGCGCACGTGGTGCTGTCGGCCAGCGCGATCGGCCTTGCCATGCTAATCGCCCTGCCGCTGGCGGTGTGGGCAGGCCGCTCTCAGGTGGTCGCCAGGCTGGCGCTGAGCCTCGCCAGCCTTGTCCAGACCGTCCCTGCGCTCGCGCTGCTGGCGCTGTTCTTCCCGCTGCTGCTGTCGCTCAGGGCGGTGTTCGGCGAGGGGCTGCCGACCTTGGGCTTCCTGCCCGCCCTGATGGCGCTGACGCTTTATGCCCTGCTGCCGATCCTCAGGAACGCTGTCACCGCGCAGGCCAATCTCGATCCTGGCGTGCTCGAGGCGGCCGACGGCGTGGGCATGACCCGCTGGCAGAAACTCACTCTGGTCGAGGCGCCGCTCGCCGCGCCCTTCATCATGGCCGGCATCCGCACCGCGAGCGTGTGGACCATCGGCGCTGCGACCCTTGCCACCACCATCGGCCAGCCGAGCCTGGGCGATCCGATCTTTGCGGGCCTCCAGACCCAGAACTGGGCGCTGGTGCTGGCCGGATGCCTGGTGAGCGCGGGGCTGGCGCTGGCGGCGGACAACCTGCTGTGGGTGATCGAAGTCGGGCTCGACCGGCGCGCCCGCTGGATGACCTTTGGCGGCATGGCGGTGGTCGCACTCGGCATTTCGGCCGCGTTGTGGGGTCAGGGCACCGAACGCGGTGAGCGCCCCATCGTCATCGCCGCCAAGCAGTTTTCCGAACAGTACATCCTCGCCCAGGCCATCGGCGCGCGGCTGGAAGAGGAAGGCTACCGGGTCGAATATCGTGACGGGCTGGGGAGCGCGGTGGTCCATTCGGCGCTCGCCAGTTCGAGCATCGACATCGCCATCGACTACACCGGCACGATCTGGGCCAACTTCATGAAGCGCAAGGACAATCCGGGGCGCGAGGCGATGTACCGGACCATCACCGAATGGGAAGCGCGCGAAAACAAGGTCCGGGTGCTCGGCCGCCTCGGGTTCGAGAACGCCTATGCCTTCGCCATGCGCGAGGACCGCGCGCGCGACCTGGGCGTCGCCTCGCTCGCCGATCTCGTGGCGGTCGGCCCGCGCCTCACGGTGGGCGGCGACCCGGAATTCTTCGAGCGGCCCGAATGGATCGCGGTGCGCGACGCCTACGGGCTGAGGTTCGGCAGGACCCGCAATTTCGCGCCGACCTTCATGTACAGTGCGCTCGCCTCGGGCGAGGCCGACGTCATCAGCGCCTACACCTCCGACGGGCGGATCGCGGCGGACCGGCTGGTGGTGCTGGCCGACCCCAAGGGGGCGCTGCCGAGCTACGACGCGCTGCTGATGCTGTCACCGCGCATCGCCGGGGACGAGGGCGTGGTTGCCGCGCTCCGGCCGATGTTGGGCGCGATCAGCGTCGAGGCGATGCGCGAGGCCAACTACGCCGTCGACCGCGAGGATGCAGGCAAGCTGACGCCGAAGCAGGCGGCGGAGCAGTTGGCGAGGAAGGCGGGGTTTTGATCCGTGCCTACCTCTTACCCCGCTGATACCCCTCCCTCACGCGCGCGCGAGGGGCCTTGGCGCTCGGACCGCTAAGACGCCTTCTTCCACACCTGTGTCTGGCAAAACGGACCGATGCAGCCCTTCACCTCAAGCGCGCCTGCACCCTTGCGACGAAGCACGGAGCGGTAGCTCTTGCCGCTCTTGGGATCGTAGATCTGCCCGCGCCACAGATCGCCATCGGCGGTGAAGGAGGACAGGATCGGCGTAGCGCCCAGCAGCCGCCGCTTGCGCTTGGCGGGATCGGGATTGTTCACGTCGCGCTGATCGTTGCCCTGCGGTGGGGCAACCAGGAACCGTTCGATCGTGCCGCACAGCGACCCCTTGCCGGCGGAGCCGCCGCACGGGGCGACGAGGATCACCGCGTCCTGTTCGGCCGTCAGCCAGCGTCCGGTGACAGGCTCTGCCGCGCTCAGCGTGACAGGCGCTGCGACAAACAGAAGCGCGAGGGTGAGTGGCCAGCGGCCGATGCGCAAACTCACGGCACGATCCTCCCAGTTGCAGGCCGCCGGTTCGCACGGCCGGGCGCGGCGGTTACACTCACTCGAACCCCGCGCCGAACGGCCAGCGCCGCCCGCACAGGCCCAGCACCTTGAACAGCGTGCCCATCTCGCTTTCCTTCACCAGCCGGTCGCGCTGACGCTGGAACTTCTCGCGCTCGTAAGGCGCGCGGCGGCGAAGCATCTCCATGCGGGTGTCGATCCCCATCTGGATCAGCCATTCGCCCTGGTATTGCAGCCCCATCACGTCCGCGCCGTTCGCTGCCGCGACATGCTGGAGCAGCTCGAAATCGACATGGGCGGTAAGGTCCGCCTCGCCGGGGTGCGCGAAGACATCGACCTTCTGGTGCGACTTCAGCGCCTGCAAGGTCGATCCCGAGCGCAGCTCCATGTGGCCGTAGTCGATGATGAGCGCCGCCCCGCCCTGTTCCTTCAGGCGCCGGGCGATCTCGGCCATCACCGCGACCGCCGCCGGACTCGTCTCGATCAGCGTGCCCTGCGAGGCCGTGACCCAGCTCGGCGGGACGAGGTGATCCATCCGCTCCTTGCCGGTCACGAAGGTGAAGGCGTCGTCCTCCAGCCCCACCATGCGCGGATACCAGCCATCGGTCGATCGGATCAGATGCTGCACCGGCAGGGCATCGAAGAACTCGTTGGCGACGATCAGCAGCGGCGCATCGTCGGGCAGGGTCGAGATGTCGTGATGGTGGATGCAGTCGGGGAACGCCTCGCGCTGGAGGGCGCGCAGGGTGGCCGAGGTTTCGACAAAGTGGACCTTGGGCTTGAGCCCCTGTTTGGCCGCCGCGCCGAGCGCGTCCCGGGCCAGCGTGCCGCGCCCTGGCCCAAGCTCGACATAGTGGATGTATTTGCGCCTCGTCATGCGCGACCACAGATCGGCCAGCCACACCCCGATCAGCTCGCCGAAGGCCTGCGTGATCTCGGGCGCGGTGATGAAATCGCCCTGTTCGCCCAAGGGATCGCGGCTGGCGTAGTAGCGGGCGTTGCTCTCGCCCATGAACTGCGAGAGCGGGATCGGGCCGGTCTCGCGGATCAGGCGCTTCAGGACGGCGGGCACGTCGACATTGGCGCGGGCGTGCATCTCTGCCTCGAGCCGGGCCTGTTCTGCGGCGGCGGCTTCCTCCGCTTCGCGCCGCGCCTGTTCCTCGGCCGCGATGCGGGCGGCCTCCTCGGCGGCGATCCGGGCCGCTTCGGCTGCCTCGCGCCGGGCCTTTTCCTCGGCTGCCAGCCTCGCCTTCTCCTCGGCGGCAGCCTTCGCACGGGCTTCGGCTTCCGCCTTGGCGCGGGCCCTGGCTTCGGCCTTGGCGCGGGCTTCGGCTTCCTTCCTGATCCGTGCTTCTTCGGCCGCACGGGCGCGGGCCTCTGCCTCCGCCCTGGCGCGCGCCTCTGCCTCGGCTTTCGCACGGGCCTCCGCCTCGGCCCTGGCCCTCGCTTCGGCCTCGGCCTTGGCGCGGGCTTCGGCGATGCGGCGCGCTTCGGCTTCGGCCGCGGCGCGTTCGGCGGCTTCGGCGGCGGCAATCTCGGCCTCGCGGCGCGCGCGCTCTTCCGCCTCGCGGCGGGCCTTGGCCTCCGCCTCGAGGCGCGCCTTGGCCTGCTTGCGCGCTTCCGCCTCGGCAGCCGCCCTCGCCCGCGCCTCGGCCTCCGCACGGGCGCGCTCCTCGGCCTCGGCGAGCTTCCTTGCCCGGGCCTCGGCGGCGGCGCGTTCGCGGGCTTCGCGTTCGGCACGGGCGCGGGCTTCGGCTTCGGCCTTCTCGCGGGCGCGGGCCTCCTTCAGCGCCTGCGCACGCGCGGCCGCCTCCTCCTTCGCGCGGGCGAGCTCTGCCGCCTTCTCGCGCGCGGCCGCCTCGGTGCGGGCGCGGGCCTCGGCCTTGGCCCGGGCGCGCACGCTCTCGATCGCAGCGCGGGCCTGCGCGGTGTTCTCGTCCTCGGGATCGATCAGCCGGAGCGCGCTCTTCCACACCCCCGGGCCATCGCCGGTCAGGCCGGCGCCGCCGTGCCCGCCGCCAGCGGCTTCTTGCGCAGCGCGTAGATCACGACAGTCAACCCAGTCAGGATAAGCGGTATTGTCAGCCATTGGCCCATCGATAGCCCGGTTCGGGCTGCAAAGTCAGCCAGTTGTTGATCCGGCTCGCGGAAAAATTCGTTCACGAAG
>ERZ1066121.2196-NODE-2196-length-12674-cov-6.899041_pt1 | contig 12674 bp, 11 predicted proteins | sample MGYA00382768_ERZ1066121 | MGnify/ENA primary metagenome ERZ1066121 (study PRJEB33369, sample SAMEA5778351) | biofilm metagenome | biome: Industrial cooling water; feature: Water cooling tower basin; material: Biofilm | place: United Arab Emirates | collected... | reverse complement strand
CTGCTGCTCTTGGCGATCCCCTGGCCAGGCTTGCCTTACGCTCGTCCTCTCTTCCGAGTCGGAGGCTAGGGCTCGCGGAGCTCCGACCTGCCGCTCGCCTCGTTTCTCCTCCATGGTCGACGAAACACAGACGAGGGCCGAGCTCCTCAGCGCGGCGGCTCGTGGTGAAAAGCGCGCCATCAACGAGCTGGTTCGTCGCCATCTGCGCTTCGCCTATGCGGTGGCGCTCGCCGTCCTCGGCGAGCGCGGCGATGCCGAAGACGTGGCGCAAGAGGCCTTGGTCCAGGCCTGCGCCAAGATCGAACAATGCCGCAATGCCGAAGGGTTCGCGGGATGGCTACGCCAGATCACGCGGCGCTTGGCCTTTCGTCATCGCAGGCGCCGTAGGCTGCAGCAATTCTGGGCCACATCGGGCGAGGAGGTGATGCCTCTCGCCGCTCAAAGCGCCGATGCCTTGCTCCGCAGAGATCTCCTCGCCGCTCTAGCGCAGCTGAGCGAACGTCAGCGCGAAGTGCTCCTGCTGCATGATCTCGAGGGTTGGAAACATCTGCAGATTGCGGCATGCCTCTCGCTTTCGGAAGAGATGTCGCGGCAAACTCTCTTTCAGGCGCGCCGGCGTCTGCGCCTCCTGCTCGGCAGGGATGCATCCGAGGAGAATCCCAATGAACGATGAGCGCATCGACCTTTCGGTCCTCGATCCCCAAGGCGACGCCGCCCGCTGGGAGGCGTGGTCGGCAGACACTGCCGAGCGGGCCTGGCGAGCCAGACAACCCCCGGCCACCTTGCTGGCGCAATGGGCCGCGTGGTGGCGCCCTCTCTCGGGCACCCTAATCCTCGTCGGCTGCGGCGCCCTCATCGCGATGTGGACGCAGAGACCGCTCTCCCCTGCGCCTCGGCCGCGCGACCCCGATTGGGCCTTGCTCGCTTGGTCCGAGGGCAGCGCCTCTTCGCCAGGGGAAGTCTTTACCATCCTGGAAGTGAGCGATGAATAAGCCGACCTCTCCGACGAAGCGATTGCGCCTCCTGGCCGCTCTCCTGCTCTGCACCGTTTTCCTTTGCGGCATGCTTTGCGGTGCTTTGGTGATGCGAAAGATGCCGCCCCCGCCTAAGCAGGTCGAAGCCGCTTTTCTTCCTCAGCCCGTCGACGAAGCTCTCTCCCTTTCTCCTCACCAACGCCGTCAGGCGAGAGCGATCGCCGAATCCTACCGCCCGGAAATCCAAGCGATTCGACGCGAGCTGCAGCCCCGCCTGAGCCAGATCCATACGCGTATGCAAAAGGACTTAAGAGCGATCCTGGACGCGGAACAGCGGCAGAAATTCGACGCGCTCCTCGAAAAAAAACATCGGCGACGCTAACGCTTTGTTCACTGGCGGCCTCTTTCAGTGGAAAGGCTGAAGCAGGAGCGCAGGAACATGCAGAAACGTAGAGCTTATTACAGCACATCGACTCTCGGCATCCTCTTGGCATTGGCAGCCGCATGCAGGGGCCAAAAGGAAATATCGAACTCCGATACGCTCGGCACGCGCTACACCCTGGTCGATACGGGGCAGATGCAGTGCTTTTCCGAGCACGGAGAGCTGCCTTGTGAGCAAGCCGACCTCCAGTTTCCAAGGCAGGATGCACACCAGCAGGGCAACGCCGCTCGCTATCGCGACAATGGCGATGGCACGGTCGATGACCTCGTCACCGGCCTCACCTGGATGAAGGCCCGGGGCGAAAAAATGACTTGGGATGAGGCGATGCAAGGTGCCGCGCAGCTCTCGCTCGGAGGCGCGCGCGATTGGCGGGTGCCCACCATCAAAGAGCTCTATTCGCTCATCGACTTCAATGGGAGGTCGGCCATCGACGGCGATCCGGCACATTCCATCCCCTACCTCGATACGCGCGTTTTCGATTTCGCCTACGGTCAGAGCAGCGCCGGAGAACGCCTCATCGACGCGCAAGACTGGTCGGCGACGGAGTATGTGGGCTTGACGATGATGGGAGACGCCACGGTCTTCGGGGTGAACTTCGCGGACGGTCGAATCAAAGGTTACCCCAAGGTCTTCCCGGGTCGCGGAGCCAACCGTCTCTTCGTGCGTTATGTGCGCGGCAATCCCGCTTACGGTCGCAACGACTTCGTCGAGGCTACGCAGAGCATCCACGACCGCGCCACGGGCCTCGTTTGGCAGCGAGACGATAGCGGCACTCCCCTCGATTGGGCGGCGGCGCTGCACTACTGCGCCAACCTGAGACACGAAGGCGAAAGCGATTGGCGTCTGCCGAATGCCAAGGAGCTGCAGAGCCTCATCGACTACAGCCGTGCGCCTGCCGTCACTTCTTCGCCGGCCATCGATCCACGCTTCACGACGAGCCAGATCGAGTCCTATTTTTGGACGAGCACCACGCATCTCGAGGGTCCCGGCGGAGGGCCCGGAAGCGCGGCAGTCTACGTCGCTTTTGGACGTGCCCTCGGACGGATCGAGATGCCGCCCATGTCGGGTCAGTACTCCCCCTTTCTCGACGTGCATGGCGCGGGTGCGCAACGCAGCGATCCCAAGCAGGGAGACCCCAGCGTTTATGGGCCGCAGTCGACACCGCAAGGGGACGACGTCCGCATTCGCAACTACGTTCGCTGCGTACGTTGAGGCAGCGTGCGCGCGGCTTTCTCGACAGCCTCTTCGATCTCCTCGGGCGTGAGCGAAGCAAAGCCGAGACGCATCCAAGGACGGGCGCGGCGGTCGAAGGCAAAGTCGCGCGCGGTCGCGAGCCGAAGCCCTTCGCCCGAGGCGCGGCGCTTCCAGGCTTCGACATCGTAGCCGGGAGCGATCGCGGCCCAGAGGCTCATGCCGCGCGAGGGCGTTCGCAGGCGCAGCACATCCGGGAGGTGGCGATGCAGAGCACGGAGCAAGAGGTCTCGGCGTTGGCGGTAGACGCGATGGAGCGTTTGCACGTGCCGCTGCAACTCGCCCTCCTCCATCAAGCGCGCCACCGCCAGCTCGAGTAAGGGATCGCCGCCTCCGTCGAGCGAGATGCGTTCGGCGGCCAAGGCGTCGATCACCTCCACCGGAGCGGCGATGTAGCCCAGCCGAAAGGCGGGGTGGAGGAGCTTGGAGAAGGTGCCGACGTAGAGCACGTGCCCAGACGATTCGTCGGCCAGCGCTGGCAAACTGTCGCCCTCGTAGTGAAAGTCGAAATCGTAGTCGTCCTCGATCACGATGCAGGCAAAGCGGCGCGCGAAATCGAGCAGCGCCAAGCGGCGGGGAAGCGAGAGGCTCACAGCGGTCGGATATTGATGATGGGGCGTCGTGTAGACGGCCTTCAGCGGTGTACGAGCGTGCACCGCTTCGAGACGCTCACACTGCATCCCCTCGTCGTCGACTTTCAGCGGCACGAGCTTGCACCCCCGCGACTGCAGTGACTGCCACCAGGGCCGATAGCCGAAGGATTCGACGGCAACGCCCTCGTCCTTGCGAAGGAGTCCTCGCGCGATGAGGTCGAGCGCCATCTGACTGCCGCGTGTGATCACGATCTCCTCGGCCGAGACCTCGAGACCGCGACGGCGTCGCAACATCAAGGCCAAGGCCTCGCGGAGGCGCGGCTCTCCGCGAGGGTCGACCGGCCGGGAGAGAAAGGTCGCGCCGCGACGTAGGACGTGGCGGTAGGCGCGGCCCAAGGCTTCGAAGGGCGCGAGCCGAGGGTCGGGTGTCGTACGCCCCAGATGAAGCGCATCGGCTCCGCCCAAGGGCAAAAGATCGCCCGCGCTCACGACCTGCTTCAGGCGACCAAAGGGCGAGGCACGATGCAGCGCGACGCGGCGACGAGAGAGGGCGCCGATCCGCGGGGCGACGAAGGTCCCCTGCGCGGCACGCGTCTCGATCCATCCCTGCGCCGAGAGCTCGCGGTAGGCCGCGACCACCGTATTGCGGTGCACGCCCAACTGGCGTGCGAGGGCTCGGCTGCTCGGCAGGGCCTCCTCCGGCCGCAACCTTCCCGCGGCGATGGCGTCGCGGATCGTCTTGGCGATCGCTCGGTAACGGCGGCCGGGAAGGCTCTGCGCCTTCGCCATCCACGTCCAGGCATCCCAGCTCGCGGGCATCGGACTGGACTAGCAAACTTTCGCTCTTCTGGCTCTTTTATGGACCAGCTTCATCGCCCAACCTGAGCGCATGACATCGACATCGTTTGCTCCTCCCCCTGATCGAGCGCGCCTGCGCAGCCACCCCGAACGGGCGGTGCAGGATATCGACTTCCTACACGAGGTCTTGAACGAGGCTCTCCTCTGCCACGTCGCCTTCGCGATGGAGGGTCAACCCTTCGTCCTGCCGATGGCCTACGCTTACAGGGATAGGCGCGTCTACCTACACGGCAGCGTGCAAAGTCGCACGTTGCGTCACCTCGCCGAGGGGCATCCCGCCTGCATCGCGCTGACGCTCTTGGACGGTCTGGTACTCGCTCGCTCCGGCTTGTACCATTCGATGAACTATCGCTCACTGACACTCTTCGGCTGGGCAGAGCGCGTCGACGACGAAGGGGAAAAAACCTGGGCGCTCGAAGCCTTCGTCGAGAGGCTTTTTCCGGGACGGCAAGCGGAGCTGCGTCCGACGAGCGCGACGGAGCAGCGTGCGACCCTGGTCATCGCGTTTCAGATCGAGGAGTTCTCCGGCAAGAGGCGCGCCGGGGGCCCTAAAGACCCTCCGGCCGATCTCGACTGGCCCTGTTGGGCAGGAGAGCTGCCGCTTCGCCTGCAGAGCCAGCAAGCGCGCAGGGCCGAAAGCTGCCCTGGCGAGGCGCCCCCTCCTTTGCTTCGCTCGCCCGCGGGCTAGCTCTGCGCGGCCTCATCGGCGCTCGATGCCTCGAGGTGCTAGGGTCGTGGACGCGCCGATGCGGCTGCGCTCTCGCGATATGCTGATCGTCCACCTTCCCTACCCAGAACCCTTCGACTGGCCGGGCATCTTGCGCTTCCTCGCGGCGCGCCTGGCCTCGGGCGTCGAGAGCGTCGAGGGAGAGGTCTACGCGCGCACACTGCGCCGCGGCGAAGACAGAGGTTGGCTACGCCTGCGTCCTGCGGCAGAGCCCGGCCACCTGGAGCTTGCGTTCAGCGCCTCGTTCGCGGAGAGCGAAGAAAGCGTTTGCCCTGCGATCGCTCGTCTTTTCGATCTCGGCGCCGATATGGGGCATATCGGAGCGCAGCTCGGCCGCGATCCCGCGCTGGCTCCCCTAGTCCAGAAAAACCCCGGAATGCGCTTGGTCTCCGCCTTCGACCCCTTCGAGCTTGCGTTGAGGGCCATCCTCAGCCAGCAGATCAGTGTGAAGGCCGCCAGCACATTTTATGCGCGTCTGGCGCAGCGCTTCGGCAAGAGGTTCTCCTGCGAGAACGCCTCCCTGCGCTCCGTGTTCCCCACTCCCGGCGAGCTCGCGGCATCCTCTCCCGCCGACATCGCCGCGATCGGCCTATCGCGGGCACGCGCACAAACCATTCAACGTTTCGCCATCGCAGTCGCCGAGGGCAAGCTCAACCTCGATGCAACTCGCGAACTCGATACCCTCCTCGCCGAGCTGCAAGCGCTTCCCGGCGTAGGCCCCTGGACCGCGCATTACATCGCGATGCGCGGCCTCGGCATGCCGGACGCCTTTCCCTCGGGGGATTTGGGGTTGCAGCGCGCGATGGGTGGGCTCTCGGCCGCCGCCTTGACGAAGCGGGCCGAGAGATGGCGTCCCTGGCGTGCCTACGCGGCCATTCATTTATGGAACCAACTCGGAGGAGGCTGAGATGAGCGTAAGTTTCGACCTTGTACAGAGCCCGATCGGCGAACTTCTACTCCTGGCCCGCAATGCCGAACTGGCCGCACTCTACCTCGAGGGACAGAAAGGCCGCCCCGCGATCGACGAGAGCTGGCGACACGTTCCCGCGCATTTCGACGAGTCCCGGCGCCAGCTCGAGGAGTATTTCGCAGGAAGGCGCCGACGCTTCGATCTGCCGCTCGCCCCGCAAGGCTCCTCCTTCCAGCTCCGCGTCTGGCACGAACTCCAAGCCATCCCTTTCGGCGAGACGCGCTCCTACGGCGAGGTGGCCACACGCTTGGGCCAGCCCAAGGCCTCTCGCGCCGTGGGCGCCGCAAACGCCCGCAACCCGCTATCGATCGTCGTGCCTTGCCACCGCGTGATCGGCACACGCGGCGCCTTGGTGGGCTATGCCGGCGGCAGCGAACGCAAACGTTGGCTCCTCGAGCTCGAAGCTTCCGCCTCGTAGTTCGCTCTGCTGAGGAGGGCTCATCCCGCAGGGCGAAGGACGAAGCGGCCGCGGCGCGTGGCAGCGTTCAGCCGAGGTGGTCTTCGAGGACCTGGAAGAGGGCCTCGAGCTTGATCGGCTTGAAGAGCAAGGTCTGCACCTCAAGCGAGCGCATCTCGGCACGCGCACGCTCATCGGCGGTGAGGACTACCGTAGGGATCGAGCGCCACTGCGCATGTTCCAGCTGCTTGCTGCGAAACTGATAGCCGTTGACCACCGGCATCATCAAGTCGAGCAGGATGAGGTCGGGAGCCTGCCCTTGTTCGAGAAGCAGGAGCGCGCGCACGCCGTCCTCGGCTGCCGAGACCTCGTAGCCTTCGTCTTCGAGCAACTCCTTGAGGGATTCACGAATGTCTTGATCGTCTTCGACGACGAGAATGCGTCCGCGTTTCATCCTGTAGCCTCGACTGGGAAGAAGGCGGCCATCGTCGCCTCGCCGACGTTCTGTGCGAGGGGAATACGCGGGAGGAGCAGGCGGAAGACTGCGCCTTTGCCGCGCTTGCTCTCGACTTCGATCTCGCCTTGATGTCCTTCGATCACGTGTTTGGCGATGAACAAGCCCAGCCCAAGTCCACCGTAGTTCGCCACGGGCACGCCACGTCCAAACTTCTCGAAGAGGCGTTCGCGCACGGCCTCGTCAAGCCCACGCCCCCGATCCCGCACCTCGATCACGATGCGCTCCCCTCTCTCGTCGAGGCAGACCTCGACCTTCTCGCCTGGCCCATATTTAAAGGCATTGGCGAGCAGGATACGCAAGCATTGCTCGATGCGTTCGCGGTCCCAGTGCACCATGATGCTCGCCGCCGGGAGCTCGAAGGCGAGCGTCGAACCCACACGTTGCGCCTGCGCACGCAGCTCCTCGACGACCGAACGAACGCACTCCACCAAATCGAAGCGCACGAACTCGAGCGGCAAGCGCTTGCCTTCCGAGAGACGGGATACACAGAGGAGTTGCTCGATGAGCGCCGTGAGGCGCTGCACCTGGCGCAAGCAGGTCTCCGCTTTGCGGTGCAGCTTCGAATGCAAACGTGTCGCTTCCCCATCCGAGGGGAGTCGCACGAGTTGCTCGAGCTCCAAGCTCAGCGCGGTAAGCGGCGTACGCAGCTCGTGCGACGCGACGGATAAAAACTCATCGCGTAGGCGGAGCGCGTTCTCCAAATGCTCCATCAGACGCAGGCGCTCACGCTCGGCACGCTCGCGTTCGCTCACGTCGATGACGCCGCCGATGACGCGGAGGGCACGCCCATGGTCGCCGATGATTCTGCCGCAGTCCTCCACATGGCGATACGCGCCGTCTTTGTGACGGATCCGGTAACGGGTGCGGAAGCTCGTGGCGTTTTGGTAAAGCGCCTGAGACTCGGCGCGGCAAAACTCTCGGTCGTCGGGGTGAATCTGCTCGAACCACCAAGCGATGGGCTTCGGCACCTCTTCGGCCTCGTAGCCGAGAAGTTCGGCGATGCGGTGCAGGGCCGCGATCTCACCTCGTTCGAGATCGGCTTCGTACACCATCACCTTGGCGGCGTCGGCAGCGATACGAAAACGCTCTTCGCTATGTACCAGGCGCTCCTCGTGCCGCACGGCCTCCGTGGTCTCCCGTACGACGGCCAATACCGTCGCGACCTCGCCTTTGGCGTCGCGTTCGGGCACGAAGCGAGTCTGGAAATGGCGCCGCTCGCCTTCCCGACCCATGACGATCACCTTTTCGAAAGGTTCGCCCGTGAAGGCTCGGCGCAAACCGGTCTCGAGCGCTTCGATATGGGCCGTCCCCAGCGCCGTTTGCTGCAGCGTTTTGCCGAGCAGAAACTCCGGACGCAAACCGAAGACGGCGCTGACCGCCTGATTGGCGAAGACGACGCGCCGTTGCCGATCGAAACGCGCGACCACGTCCGGGAGATTGGCGGCGAGCTGACGAAAGCTGGCCTCGCTTTCGCGCAGCGCCGCCTCGGCCTGACGGAGCGCCGTGATGTCGCGTTGCGTGCCCCAGGCGCGGAGCAGAAGCCCCTCTTCCACCACACCGACCAGGTTGTTGAGAAAGTGACGCTCCTGACCGTGGCGATCGATCTCGATCGATTCCTCGTCACGCAGATGATAGCCAGAGCGCACGAAGGCGCGGAGGTATTCGACATTTTCGGGCTTCGAGGCCGGCAAGAGCTCGCCGACGCGCACGCCTCGCAGTTCCCCCGCATGGTCGAAGCCGTACATCCGCGCCATGACGTCGTTGCACTCGCTGAGGTAGCCATGTTCGAACATGGCCTGGACCTGCTCGTCGACCGGCGCGTCGATGGGAATGCCTCCGGTCGCGATCTCCGCCCGCCAAATCCCTTCGCTGCCGTCGCCGATCGAAGCCCGCAAACGCTCTTCCTGATGCCGCGCTTGCAGAGAGGTGCCCGGCTCCGGCGCCGCCTCGGGCAGAAGGAATTCGGCGCTCTCGCCCCTGGCTTTGAGCTCGGCGAAGAGCTGCGCATGGTCGAGCGCCATCGCGATATGTTCTGCGCAGAGGTAGGCGAAGTTGAAGTCGCGCTCCGAAAAGGCCTCGGGCGTGCGATCGCGAAAAAGCTCGAGCGCCCCCAACACATGGTCGCCGATGCAGATCGGAACGACGATCAAACTATGGAGCGCGAAACGCGTCTGCAGATGGCCGTACTCCGGCACCAACGACTGGATGAAATCCGGCGTCAACCGCGCGAAGAAAATCGACTCGCCTTTCAGGCCGACGTCGTGCGCCGGAAAGAGCGAAGCATTGTCGGGGATCTTCATCTCCCGCAAAAACTCCAAGGTCTCTTCGTCCCGATGCATGACGCGGCGCAAGGGCGGACGCGTGTTGAGCCAAACGCTGCCGCCATCAGCCCAGCCCGCCGTCATGCTCTGCAGCCCCACATCGGCGATCTGCGAAGCATCGCCGGCCTTGAACTGCGCCAGCGCACGCGAGAGCCCGGTGATCATGCTCAACCGTGCTGCCTGCCGCTCGGCGTCTTTGGCAGCGCGCTCGATGGAGGCCTGTCGCTCCAGGAGCTCGTCGGCGAACTGCTGCTTGAGGACGGCATTGTTGAAGGCCAAGCTCAGGCGTTGAGGGCTGAGATACTCCATGTCGAGATAGTCTTGCGCCCCCATACGCAAGCCCTCGAGCACCCGCGCCTGGTCCTGCGCGTCGGCCAAAAGCACCACAGCGATGCTGCGCCCGACGAGGTCTGCACGCACTTTGGCCAAAAGCTGGAGGCCGTCCTGCCGCCGGAGACGATGATCGAGGAGCAAGAGATCCGGCCTGCGCGCACGCAGCGCATTCAGCACATCCGCACTCGCATCGAGACGATTGAGCTCGTACGCGAAACTCGGATCCTGCGCCAAGAGCCGCTCGAGCCGAGCGCAGTCGCGCTCGTTTTCGCTGATCAGCAGAACGTAACGTTGGGGCAACATCGTCGTCCTTACTCGCCGCGAATGAGGGTCTCCTGCCGCCTGCTCTCTTCCCCTTGCGCCTTTCGGACGGGGAAGACCGACGCAGGCGCCTGCAGCTGACGCGGCAACTCGATCGTGAAGGTGGTTCCGGAGACTTCGCTCGAGTGCAGCCGCACCTCACCCCCATGCGCCTCAGCGATCTCTTTGGTGATGTAGAGGCCAAGACCGAGGCCCGCCGTCTTCCGCGAGGCGTGCTCCGCGCGTCGGAAAGGGTCGAAGATGGTCGGCACGAGCGACTGCGCGATCGCGCCCTCGTTCCGCACGGAGAAACGCACTCGATCGTCGTCGTCTCCGTCGATCTCCAACTGCACTACCGGCGGACCGGAGGCATGCTGGATCGCATTGCCGATGAGGTTGGAGAGGGCTTGCGCCAGGCGGTCGGCATCCCAAAAGCCCAGCGCGCTGCCGATCACCTTGAGCTGGATTTTGCAGTCGCCATGCGTCGTGCGCACTTCGCCGATGATCTGCCTGCACACGGCCTTGAGATCGACCTCGCCGCGCTTGAGCACCAGACCGTTGCCGGCGCGGATACGCGTGACGTCGAGGAGCTGCTCGATCATGCGGGCCATCCGCTCACTGCTCGAGAGGATGCGCGAGAAGATCTTCTTTTCCTTCTCGTCTCGGGTGTGCATTTGCCCGACCTGCGCGCCCATCATGATGGCGCCCAGAGGGTTGCGCAGATCGTGGCTCAGCACGCCGATGAACATATTGTAGAAGTGCACCGTGCGCTGCAGATCCTGCAGCAAGCCCTCACGTTCGCGCGCGACCCTTTCGGCCTCCGCTTCACTCTTTTTGCGCTGCGTGATGTCGCGCAAGATGGACGAGACGGCGGTAACTTTGCCGCTCGAATCGAGCACGGGGCTGATGCTGATGGAAACGGGGATGAGCCGGCCGTCTTTGGTCTTCCGCTCGGCCTCGAACTCTTGGATGGCTTCGCCGCGAAGTGCCTTCTCGAAGAGCGCGACCACCTCGCTCTTGCGACCCGGAGGCGCCAGGCGCGTGACGGGTGAACCGAGCACGTCTTCGGCCGCGTAACCAAACATCCGCTCGGCGCCGCGGTTCCATGCCGCGAAGGTGCCGTCCGGATCGGCGATGCAGATGGCGTCGGCCGAGGAACTCACGATCGCCGCGAGGCGCGAGCGATGCCGCTCGGCTTCGATATGGTCGCTGATGTCGGTGATCGTGCCGATGAAAACAGGCTCGCCGTGGCGATCCCTCGCCTCGGCCGCCTGCGCCAGCACCCAAACCTTTTTCCCATCGGGCCGCAAGCAGCGGTATTCGCGCCGAAAGGGCTGCTGCGCGTTGAGCGCCGCCTGCCAGCATGCGATCGCCGATTTTTGGTCGTCGGGATGAATCGAGCGCTGCCACCCCATGCCCAAAGCCTCGGCCGAGGTGATGCCGGTGATGCGGCTCCACTCTTCGTTCACGTAGACGTAGTTGCCCTGGGCATCGGCCCGAAACATCCCTACCGGCGACATCCTCGTAAGGATACGAAAATGCTGCTCGGATTTGCGCCGCTCCTCGCCGGCGAGGCGTGCTTCATGGATGTTTTCGACCAAGCCGAGGGCGAAGAGGATTTCCCCTTCGGCGTTGCGGATCGCATTGGCCGTGACCTTCACCCAGAGCAGCGAGCCATCTTTGCGCACGTAGCGCAGCTCTGAGGAGTAGCTATCGAGACGGCTTTCGATGACGCGTGCCGCATGCGCCTGATCGAGCGCGCGATCTTCGGCATAAATGAACTCGTAGATTTTCCTGCCGATCAGCTCCTCGGCGGAGTAACCCAAGATCGTGCAGAAAGCCGGGTTGACCTCGGTCAAGGTGCCGTCGACCTGCGCACGGACGATGCCGAAGGGCGCCTGCTCCGTCGTCAGACGATGCAGAGTCTCGGCCTGCTGCAGCTGCTCGACGTGGCGTTTGCGGTCGTTGATATCGCGCAAGACGAGCACCAGTCCCTCTTCGTGCGGTATCGCGTCGAGGTCGAACCAGCGCTTTCGCGCTTTGTGGCAGACTTCGACCGCAGGTAAGGCCTCCCGGCGCTGCATCGCTTCGTGCAGCATACGCCGGGCATCGGGATCACGGAGATCGGGGAGGACTTCCCACACCGTCGACTCCAGCGCGCGCGACAGAGGCAGGACGCTCAGATCGCAGGCGACACGGTTGAGGTACTCGCAGCGCCACTCGCGATTGACGACCAGAGTCGCATCGGGGGTCGCCTCGAGCGCACGCCGCAGATGACTCTCGGCGATGACCTGCTCACTAACGTCGCGCACGAAGCAGCGCGTGTGCAAATAACGTCCTTGCGCATCGAAGGCCGCGCTCGTGGTGACGCGCACGTGACGAATGCTGCCGTCTTTATGACGCATCCGCACGGCATGGTTGCGCAGCGTCTCGCCCTCACGAAGGCGCCGGCGGAGTTCCTGATGGATGTCGGTATCGACGTGAAAGCGCGCGATGGGCTGGCCGATGTATTCTTCGGCCCGATAGCCCAGGGTCTCGTACATGGCTGCGTTGGCCCACAGGACCACGCCGTCCGCTCCGACGGACTGCAGCCCCAGCGCGCCCTCTTCGAGAAAATCGAAGAGGTCCTGGGGAGAGAACTGTGGTTTCCCCGCCTCGCTGGAGCTTCTCCCTTCTCTGGATAGGGCTCCGGATGTGAGCTTGGCTTCCACAGGCTTGTTCACCTTCGTTCTCGCAACGACTGTCGAGTTTTGAGCAAAAAACGGGAAGCGAAGAAGCCGCGATGGCTCAAGCCCATCGCCTGCGCCCAGCGAAGATTCTAAGGGTGTGAGCAAGCCAAGCTTGCAGCGTCAGCACACCGGTTCCAGAGAGAGCACCGATCCCAGAGAGCAAGCTCAGGAAGGAGAGACGAAAGCGCAGCGACGCTCACGAACACGGTCATCCTATCCAAAGATTGAAGGGACGCGGAACGGAAAAGGCATACCTTCCTAA
>ERZ1066121.2193-NODE-2193-length-12676-cov-15.890975_pt1 | contig 12676 bp, 20 predicted proteins | sample MGYA00382768_ERZ1066121 | MGnify/ENA primary metagenome ERZ1066121 (study PRJEB33369, sample SAMEA5778351) | biofilm metagenome | biome: Industrial cooling water; feature: Water cooling tower basin; material: Biofilm | place: United Arab Emirates | collected... | reverse complement strand
GCTTCTCTGGCTGGTGCGCTGTTAAGAGCCCCTCCCTTGAGGGAGGGGTTGGGGTGGGTGTTCCGCGCTATCGCTGACGCCGAACCCCCACCCCCGGCCCCTCCCCACGGAGAGGGGGGTCAAGGTGCGCGGCTTCCGTGACCGCCGCACCCTGAAGGACCCCTATCGCAAAGGAAGCTCGTTCTCCCGTTCGTGGTGAGGAGGGGCGGGAAGCCGCAGGCTGACGGCCCGTCTCGAACCACCTGGCGGGGCGTCTGGCCGGTGTTGGTGGCACTCCGCGTCTGCGCGCGAAGAGCCCTATTCGTTCCGGGTCGCGATCCAGCTGCCGCAGATCACCAGGATCGCGGTCGAGACCCACACCCAGGGCGTGCCGAGCGTGTACCAGGTGAACAGCACCCCCGCGCTCATCGCGCCGATCGCCATGACCTTGGCCCGGCGCCTGATCGCCCGGCGCTCGCGCCAGTCGCGCACTTGCGGCCCCCAGTGCGGATGGTCGAGGATCTTCTGCTCCCACACCGGATTGCTGCGCGCGAAGCAGAACACCGCCACCAGCAGGAACGGCACGGTCGGCATGATCGGCAGGAACGCGCCAACCGCTGCCAGCCCCAGCGCGGCCAGCCCGCCGGCGGTATAGAGCGGCCTCACCTCAGCCGCCCGCGATCCGCGCAGCGTGCTCGCGCACCAGCGCGATCATGTTGGGTACACCCTGGGTCCGGTTGCTGGACAGCTGGTTTGCGAGGTCGAACGGCGCGAGCGCGGCGGGAATGTCCATCGCCGCCACGTCGGCCGCCGGACGGTCCTGCACCGCGGCGATCACCAGCGCGACGATCCCCTTGGTGATCGCGGCGTTGCTGTCGGCGAGAAAATGCAGCCGGCCCGCATCCCCGGTGGGATAGACCCACACGCTGGCCGAACAGCCGCGCACCAGCGTCGCGTCGGTCTTGAGCGCATCGGGCATCGGCTCGAGCGCGCGCCCCAGCTCGATCAGCAGGCGATAGCGTTCGTCGGAGTCGAGAAACTCGTATTCTTCGCGGATGTCGTCGAGGGCGCGCATGGCGTGGCAGGTAGGGGCTGGGGCGCGGAAACGAAAGCCCCCGGTTATCAGCCGCTCAATCCGCCCGGGCGGGTGAGGACGTAGTAGATCACGTAGAACCAGCCGAAGAAGCCCTGGATGATCGCCCACAGCACCGACTGGTGCAGGCTCCAGCTGATCGCCACCGCGATCGCGCTGCCGAGCCCGATCCCGGCGCTGGCGGCGGTATCGCGCGCGCCGCTCACAGATCGACTCCGCTGGCGATCGCCTCAAGCTTGCGGATGCGTTCCTTGAGGTCGGCGAGCTCGATCCGCGCCGCGCCGACGGCGGAGCCGCCCTCCAGTTCGCGCTGCGGCGACAGCGCCCGCTCCAGCTCGCGCTCCTTGTAGCGCAGCCAGCCCTGCCAGCCCTGCAGCATGGCGATGGCCACGATCGTGACCCCCAGAAGCATGGCTGCGGCGAGAATAACCGGTTCGCTCATGTGCACTGCTCCCTTCCTCCTGGCGGGCGCGCCTACTGGTCGCGCAGCCGCTCGATTTCGCTGGCGATGCGGCGGCTTTGGCTCGCCTCCAGCGTGTTCATTTCGGTGGTGATCCGCTCCAGCACCTTGACCCGCTCGCGCAGCTCCATCAGCTCGCGGCGCAGCTCGCCCTCGTCGGACGCGGCGAGCGTCTCGTTGCCGTATTCGTCCTTGACGATGCCCAGCTTCGCCTTGCGCAGCTCGACGAAGCCCCAGATGGCGACGATGATGACGGCGGCAGTCCAGAAGGTCATTGCGCCCTGCTCCCGTTCTTCTCGTCCTCGCGCAGCTTCTCGATCTCGTGGGTGAGGTGGAAGCCGCCATCGGTGACGATCCGCTCGACGTTGGCGAGCCGGTCCTTGAGGCTGCCCAGCTCGGCGCGCAGCTGCGCGTTCTCCTGGGTCAGCAGGGTGACGCGCTGCTGCGCCTCGCTGGTCATGCCCGGTTTCAGCGACTGGCCCCACATCCCTTCGAGCGGATAGCCGTTCCTGATCTTCATCCGGGTGGTGTGGACCGAGGCAAGGATGCCGCCCGCCCCGAGCAGGAACCCGGCGCCGATCAGCCAGCCGAAATAGGGCGCGATCTGGGCAAACTCCATTACACGCGCTCCTTGCTGCCGAGGCCGAGCGGCACGCCGCTGCCGGCCCCGTCGACGCGGCGCGTGTCGCGCAGCGCCTCGATCTGTTCGGCCAGCCCGTAGCCCTTGTCGGTCACGATCCGCTCGAGCACGGCGACCCGGTCGAGCACGGTCCTGAGTTCCGACTTGAGCGCGGCGTTCTCGCGCTGCAGCTCGGCCTTCGAGCCGTCGTCGCGGCGTTCGCTGGTGCCGCCCCACTCGTCCTCGAGCGGATAGCCGTGCCTGGCGCGGATCCAGTTGTTGAGCAGCCAGCCGCCGGTGCTGACGGCGATGATGGCGATCACGAATGCAGGGCCGCCCCAGTCCATCACGCGCGCTCCTTGCTGTCGAGGCCGAGCGGCACGCCGCTGCCGGCCTCGTCCACGCGGCGCGTGTCGCGCAGCGCCTCGATCTGCGTTGCCACGTCATAACCGCCATCGGTGACGATGCGTTCGAGCACCCGCACCCGGTCTTCCAGCGCCTGCATCTTGCTGGCGTATTGCGCCGCCTTCTCGGCGGTGTGCTCGGCAGTGGCGCTGATGCGCATCTCCGCGATCTTCTGCTGGTGCCTGGTCCAGATCGCGACGATCGGGATCGACAGCGCCACGATCGGGATCATCAGGGCGAGTATTCCTTCCATTCAACTTCCCCTTCTTGAATGCTGTGTCAGCGCAGCTGCTCGATCTCGTCGGCGGTGCGACGGGCGGGATCGGTGGCGATCCGTTCCAGCACCGCGACGCGGTCCTGCAGCATGGCGACGGTTTCGTTCAGTTCCTGCTTCTCGACCGTCAGCCGCGCTTCCCTGTCGCTGCGGCCGTACCTGAGTTCAGCCATCTTCCGCCGGTGCTTGAGGACAGTGTCCACTATCCCCCAGATTGCAGGGCCGCCGAATATGAACCCGAACATGGCAGCGATCATCCACCCTTCCATCTCCGTTCCTCCTGCTAAACGGGGCCTAGCGCAGCCGCTCGATTTCGGCGTTGAGGCGCGGGTTGCTGCTGACGTAATAGGCCTCGACGTCCGCCAGGCGGCGGTCGATGTCCTTCATCCGGCTGCGGATCTCGCGCGCGGTCCGCTTCGGGCTCTGGCGCACGCCCTGCCAGAACTTCTGCTGCTCCTGATCGACGTAGAGATGCGGCGGCTTCTTGTTCAGCAGCATCCCCATCAGGATGTAGGGCATGAACACGAACCCGCCGGTGATCGGGATCAGCGCCAGCGCGCCAAGGCGGACCCAGATGGCGTTCACCCCGGTGTAATCCGCGATCCCGGCGCAGACGCCCATGACCTTGCGGTTGTAGGGATCCTTGTAGAGCGTGGTGCGCGGGCTGGTCACTTGCGTGCTCCCTTCGATTCGGCGAGCATACGGTCGAGCTCGCGCAGCTTGTCGTTGTCGGCGGCCTGGTCGTGGACGATCCGGGCGGGCCGGAAGTCGGCGTTGTCGACCGCGACCAGGCGCTCGACCGTGTCCATCCGCTCGTCGAGCCGCTTGGCAAGGTTGTAGAGCTCGTCGAGCAGCACCTCGTCGTCACTGGTGATGGTGGCGGCGGTCTTCCACTTGGTGATGTAGTGCAGCACGACCCAGGGCAGGCCGACGCAGATCACCAGGGCGAGCATGACCTCTTCCATGGTTCAGTTCCCCTTCTTGTCGCCGCCCATCCCGAGCGCGCGCTTCATTTCTTCCAGTTCGTCGTCGATCTTGTCGGCGCTCTCCAGCGCGGCGATCTCGTCGGCGAGCGTCGGCTTGCCGCCCTCGGCGATCGACAGCGCCTCGGCCCGCCCTTCGGCATAGTCGACCCGCCGCTCGAGCTGGTCGAACCGGGTCAGCGCCTCGTCGACCCGCTCGTTGGTCATCAGGCTGCGCAGCTTGACCCGGTTCTCCGCGCTTTCCAGCCGGGCAGCGATCGCGGTCTGGCGGCTGCGGGCCTCGCGCAGGCGGTTCTGCAGCTTGGCGATGTCCTGCTCGTAGGCGCGCAGCGCGTCGTCGAGCACCGCGATCTCGGCCTTGAGCTGGTCGGCCATGTCGGCCGCCTTCTTCTTCTCGACCAGCGCGGCGCGGGCCAGGTCCTCGCGGTCCTTGCTGAGCGCCAGTTGCGCCTTGTCCGCCCAGTCGGCCTGGAGCTTGTCGAGCTTGACCGTGTGGCGGTGCATTTCCTTCTGGTCGGCGATCGTGCGGGCGGCACTGGCGCGCACCTCCACCAGCGTCTCCTCCATCTCGAGGATGATCATCCGGATCATCTTGGCCGGGTCGTCAGCCTTGTCGAGCATGTCGGTGAAGTTGGCGGCGATGATGTCGCGGGTGCGGCTGAAAATGCCCATCAAGGGTACTCCGTTGATCGAGATGTCAGGGAATCCGGCCCGGGGCGGCGGGCCATCCTGCGTCGGCGTGGGGCTGCGGCGCAGGCGCTCGACTTCCGCGTCGAGGCGCGAGGGGCGGGCCGGAGCGCCTTGCGGGGACTGGTCGCCGCGCTCCGGCCCGAGGGGGTCGTGATCGACCGGGCGGGTCATGCCAGCTCCACCGTCTCGCACGGGATTGTCGCGGCGATCGCCGGGCTGACCTGGAGCTGGCTGCTCAGCGCCACGAAGGCGGCCATTGCGGCCACGCTGGCCATCGCGGCCTGGCCCAGCTTCGACTGGAAAAAGCGGCTGTCGTACATGGTGGATACCTCCCGATGGAAACGGACCTGCGTTGTTCACCTTTCAGCAAGGCCCGTGCCAAACCGCGAAACCGGGGAAAATCTGCGCTTTCGACGCTTTTCGACCAACGACATCATGGCGGGGATTGCCAACAATCGGGAAAACTCACTAGACCTTGGCCCATGGAGCGCGCGCAACAGTTCATTGGCCAATCCGGGGCCTTCCTCGACGCGGTGGAGCGCGCCAGCCGCGCGGCCCCGATGGCGCGCCCGGTGCTGGTGATCGGCGAGCGCGGCACGGGCAAGGAACTGATCGCCGAACGTCTGCACCGCCTGTCTCCGCGCTGGGGCGAACCGCTTGTCACCCTCAATTGCGCCGCCTTGCCCGAAACGCTGATCGAGGCCGAGCTGTTCGGACACGAGGCCGGCGCCTTCACCGGCGCTACCAGAGCCCGCGCGGGCCGGTTCGAGGAAGCCGACAAAGGCACCCTGTTTCTCGACGAACTGGGCACCCTCAGCATGGCCGCGCAGGAACGCCTGCTGCGCGCGGTCGAATATGGCGAAGTGACCCGGATCGGCTCGAGCCGGCCGATCCGGGTCGACGTGCGGATCGTCGCCGCCACCAACGAGGACCTGCCGGCCAAGGCTGCCCGCGGCGAGTTCCGGGCCGACCTGCTCGACCGGCTCAGTTTCGAGGTCATCACCCTGCCGCCGCTGCGGGTGCGCGAAGGCGACGTGGCGGTGCTGGCCGACCATTTCGGCCGGCGGATGGCGGCAGAGCTGGGGTGGCAAGGCTGGCCCGGCTTCGCGCCGCACGTCGCCCGCCAGCTGGAGGAATACGCCTGGCCGGGCAACGTGCGCGAGCTGCGCAACCTGGTCGAGCGCGCGGTCTACCGCTGGGACCACTGGGGCGAGCCGATCGGCCACGTCCAGTTCGATCCGTTCGATTCGCCGTGGAAGCCGTTCGTGCCCCAGCCGCGCGCGGCCGAGGCGGCGCGCGCGGGCGGCACGGGGCCTGCCGCGCCTGCGCCGGTGCCGGTCGAACTCGACGCCATCGACGATCTGCGCGCCGCGGTTGACGCGCATGAGCGCACGATCCTCGAACACGCGCTCGGCAAGCACCGCTGGAACCAGCGCCAGACCGCGAGGGCGCTGGGCCTCAGCTACGACCAGCTGCGCCACTGCATCAAGAAGCACGGGCTGGTCGAGTAGCGGCAAGCCTGCCTTAACCATTTTCCCCTATCCAGCGTGCGTCTCGCACGGGGAGCGGCGTATGAGCATCATCAAGGCAATCCTGGGCCTGGTCGCCACGGTCTGGATCGCGGCGGCGGTCGCCTACAGCGTATCGGCACCCCGGAGCGTGGAAGCCGTGATGGACCAGCCCAACCCGGCGCTGGGCGGCAAGAGCATCAACCAGCAGGTCGCCGAGACCCAGGCCCAGGTCCGCAGCGACCAGTGCGAACGGTTCACCCGCATGGCCCAGGACGCCTGGGACCGGGCGATCGAGCAGGGCACCACCGACCGCGACGCGGCCAACCTCGACGAGCTGGACCGCCAGGCGGAGCGGTACTGCAAGCCCTGAGCCCGCCTTTCGGCACCTCTCACCGGGAAAACTAGCGCTTGCATCCGGGTGGGTCTGCGCCTATCTGGCGCTCATCCCGACATTGTCGATGGCAAAGAGGGGCTGGCGCCATGCGGGGCCGGCACCACACGCCTATGCGGCAATGTCACCCCGACCGGAGATCGAGTGGCCGACATCGCGCGCCTTGCCCAGCTGATCGAACCCGAAGCGAATGCGCTCGGGTTCGAGCTCGTGCGCGTGAAGATGATGCCCTCCGAAGCCGGCGATGGTGCCATGTCGCTGCAGATCATGGCGGAAGACCCGGCGACCGGGCAGCTGGTGATCGACCAGTGCGCCGCCTTGAGCCGCCGCGTGTCCGACCTGATCGACGCGCGCGAGGAGGCGGGCGAGGTGCTGGTCGAGGGGGCCTATCACCTGGAGGTGTCGAGCCCCGGGATCGACCGCCCGCTGACCCGGCCGAAGGACTTTGCCGGGTGGGCCGGGCACGAGGCGAAGATCGCCATGGCCAAGGGTTACGACGGCCAGCGCACCCTGCGCGGCAGGCTGGAGGGGATCGCGGGCGATCAGGTCTCGATCACCGACCGCAAGGCGGGCCTCGTGACCGTTCCGCTCGGGCAGATCCATTCGGCGCAGCTCGTCCTCACCGACGCGCTGATCGCCGCCACCCGCCCGCTCGACGTGAGCGGGGCTGACGAAATCGAAGAAATCACAGAAGAGAAGGCTGACGACTGATGGCCAGTGCAATTTCCGCCAACAAGGCCGAGCTGCTCGCGATCGCGAACTCGGTTGCCTCGGAGAAGATGATCGACAAGGCGATCGTCATCGAGGCGATGGAAGAGGCGATCCAGAAGGCGGCGCGCGCCCGCTATGGTGCCGAGAACGACATCCGCGCCAAGCTCGACCCGATGACCGGCGATCTCAGCCTGTGGCGCGTGGTCGAGGTGGTCGAGGAGGTCGAGGACTACTTCAAGCAGGTCTCGGTCGAACAGGCGCAGAAGCTCCAGGCCGGGGCCGGGCTGGGCGACTACATCGTCGACCCGCTGCCGCCGGTCGACCTCGGCCGGATCGACGCCCAGAGCGCCAAGCAGGTGATCTTCCAGAAGGTCCGCGATGCCGAGCGCGAGCGCCAGTACGAGGAATTCAAGGACCGCCAGGGCGAAGTCATCACCGGCGTGATCAAGTCGGTCGAGTTCGGCCACGTCATCGTCAACCTCGGCCGGGCCGAGGGTGTCATCCGCCGCGACCAGCAGATCCCGCGCGAGGCGGCCCGCACCGGCGAGCGCGTCCGCGCGCTGATCACCAAGGTGGAGCGCAACAACCGCGGGCCGCAGATCTTCCTCAGCCGCGCGCATCCCGAGTTCATGAAGAAGCTGTTCGCGCAGGAAGTGCCCGAGATCTACGATGGCATCATCGAGATCAAGGCCGCCGCGCGCGACCCGGGCAGCCGCGCCAAGATCGGCGTGATCAGCCGCGATTCGAGCATCGACCCGGTCGGCGCCTGCGTCGGCATGAAGGGCAGCCGCGTCCAGGCGGTGGTGCAGGAACTGCAGGGCGAGAAGATCGACATCATCCCCTGGAGCGAGGACACCGCCACGTTCGTGGTCAACGCGCTCCAGCCGGCCACCGTCGCCCGCGTCGTGCTTGACGAGGACGAGGGCCGGATCGAGGTGGTGGTGCCCGACGACCAGCTCAGCCTCGCGATCGGCCGCCGCGGCCAGAACGTGCGCCTCGCCAGCCAGCTGACTGGCCACCAGATCGACATCATGACCGAGGAGGAGGCGAGCGAGAAGCGGCAGAAGGAGTTCGCCGAACGCTCCAAGATGTTCGAGGAGGAACTCGACGTCGACGAGACGCTCAGCCAGCTGCTGGTCGCCGAAGGTTTCGCCGAACTGGAGGAAGTGGCCTACATCGAGCTGGAGGAGCTTGCTGCGATCGAGGGCTTCGACGAGGAACTGGCGGAGGAGCTGCAGAGCCGCGCCGCCGAGGCGATCGAGCGCCACGAGGCCGCCGCGCGCGAGGAACGCCGCGCGCTGGGGGTCGACGACGCCCTGGCCGAGATGCCGCACCTGACCGAGGCCATGCTGGTCACGCTCGGCAAGGCCGGGATCAGGACGCTCGACGATCTCGCCGATCTCGCCACCGACGAACTGATCGCCAGGAAGCGCGACACCGCGCCGCGGCGCCGCAACACCGCCGATGGCCCGCCGATGCGCCGCCCGTCCGCGCGCGAGCAGGACAAGGGCGGTGTGCTGGGCGAATACGGCCTCTCCGAAGAGCAGGGCAACGAAATCATCATGGCCGCCCGCGCGCACTGGTTCGAGGACGAACCGGCAGCGCAGGGCGCGGCTGCAACCGAGGAGGCCGCCGATGCGGATTCCTCCCAATGAGCGCCTAGGTTCCGACTCCACGGGGCAGCAGCCTGAACGGCGCTGCATCCTCACCGGGGACCACGGTTCGCGGGCCGACCTGCTGCGCCTCGCCATTTCCCCCGACGGGCTGGTGCTGCCCGACCCGCTGGCGCGCGCGCCGGGAAGGGGGGCCTGGCTGGGCGTGGCTCGCACCGAACTCGAGGCCGCCATGGGCGCGGGCAAGAACGGGGGCAAGCTGCGCGGTGCACTGGCGCGCGCCTTCAAAGGTGCCGCGCTGACGGTGCCCGATGACCTTCCCGAGCGGATCGAGACGGCGCTCACCCGCGCGCTGCTCGACCGGCTGGGGCTGGAGATGCGCGCCGGGCACGTGGTGCTCGGGTCCGACCGGATTGCCGAGCACGCCCGGGGCGGGGCGGTCAGCCTGCTGCTCCATGCCAGCGATGCCAGCGCCGACGGCAGCCGCAAGCTCGACCAGGCCTGGCGCGTGGGCCGCGATGCCGAGGGTTCGGGGGAAAAGGGCGTGACCTTGCCTCTGGACCGGATGGCGCTGTCTGTGGCATTGGGCCGCGACAATGTCGTCCACCTCGCGCTGGCCGACGACCGGGCGGCCGGACGGGTCAACCAGGTGCTCGGGCGCCTGCTGCATTTCCTGGGTGAGGAACCTTCTGCCGCCAGCGGCAGACCCGACGAAGCGCGCGACCAGGCCGGGCGGCCTGCGCCGGCGGACGACATGATTGTGAAGGATTGACGAGTTTTATGAGCGACAGTGACACCCCGCGCCCCCGCAAGCCGCTGACCCTCAAGGGCAGCCAGCCGGGCGAGGTCAAGCAGACCTTCAGCCACGGCCGGACCAACAAGGTCGTGGTCGAGGTCAAGCGTCGCAAGCTCGTCGGCAAGCCCGGCGCGGCCGAGGCTGCTCCGCCGCCGCCGCCGCCCCCGCCGCCGGCTCCGGTCGCGCCGCCCCCGCCGCCGCCTGCGCGCAAGGCCCCTCCGGGCGAAACTCCGCAGGAACGCGTCGCCCGCCTCCAGCGCGAGGCCGAGGAAGACCGCCTGCGGATGGCCGAGGAGGCCCGCAAGCGCGAGGAGGAGGAAGCGCGCCAGGCCGCCGAGGACGAACGCCGCCGGGCCGAAGAGAACCGCAAATCCGAGGCCGAGGCCGCCACGCGCGCTGCCGAGCCGGTGGCCGAGGCTGCCACGGGCGAGGAAGCGCAGGCGGACGAGCCCGCCGGCGAGGATGCCTCGGGCGGTGCCGCTCCCGCTCCGCGCCGGTTCACGCCCGTCGCCCGGCCTGAGCCGAAGAAGGTCGAGAAGGTCGAGAAGACCGAGAAGGACGTCAAGAAGAAGAAGGACGAGAAGCGCACCGACCGCGGCGTGGATGCGGACAAGCGCCGCAAGCTGACCGTCACCCGCGCGCTCAACGAGGACGAGGGGCGGCGCGCGATGTCGCTCGCCAAGCTCAAGCGCGCGCGCGAGAAGGAGCGGCGGATGCACGGCGGCGGTTCCTCGCAGCCGCGCGAGAAGCAGGTCCGCGACGTGGTCGTGCCCGAGGCGATCACCGTGCAGGAACTGGCCAATCGCATGGCCGAGAAGGGTGCCGACCTGGTCAAGGCGCTGTTCAACATGGGCATGATGGTCACCGTCAACCAGACGATCGACCAGGACACTGCCGAACTGCTGGTGGAGGAGTTCGGTCACAACATCACCCGCGTGTCGGAAAGCGATGTCGACATCTCCACCGCCGAGGACACCGATCCGGCCGAAACGCTGCGTCCGCGCCCGCCGGTGGTGACGATCATGGGCCATGTCGACCACGGCAAGACCAGCCTGCTCGACGCGCTGCGCGGCACCAGCGTGGTCAAGGGCGAGGCCGGCGGTATCACCCAGCACATCGGCAGCTACCAGGTGAAGACCAAGGGCGGGGACGTGGTCACGTTCCTCGACACCCCCGGCCACGCCGCCTTCAGCCAGATGCGCGCGCGCGGTGCCAATGTCACCGATATCGTGGTGCTGGTGGTCGCCGCCGACGACGGGATCATGCCGCAGACGGTGGAGGCGATCAATCACACCAAGGCGGCCGGCGTTCCGATGATCGTGGCGATCAACAAGATCGACAAGCCCGAGGCCAACCCGCAGCGGATCCGCGAACGCCTGCTCGAGCACGAGGTCGTGGTCGAGGCGATGAGCGGGGACGTGCAGGACGTGGAGATCTCCGCCAAGACCGGCCAGGGGCTCGACGACCTGCTGGAGAAGATCGCGCTTCAGGCCGAACTGATGGAGCTCAAGGCCCGGCCCGACCGCGCCGCCGAAGCGACCGTGATCGAGGCCCAGCTCGACAAGGGCCGCGGCCCGGTTGCGACCGTGCTCATCACCCGCGGCACGCTGAAGCGCGGCGACACTTTCGTCGTCGGCACCGAAAGCGGCCGGGTGCGCGCGCTGGTTGACGACCAGGGCAAGCAGATCAAGGAAGCCGGCCCCTCGACCCCGGTCGAGGTGCTCGGCCTGGGCGGCGTTCCCAGCGCCGGCGACCTGCTGACCGTGGTCGAGAACGAGCAGCGCGCCCGCGAGGTCTCTGCGTTCCGTCAGCAGAAGGCAACCGAGAAGCGCACCGCGCTCGCTCCGACCAACTTCGATACCATGTTCGCCGGCCTCAAGAGCAACGTCATCGAGTATCCGGTGGTGGTGAAGGCGGACGTGCAGGGTTCGGTCGAGGCGATCGTCCATGCGCTCCACAACCTGTCGAACGACGAGATCAAGGTCCGTGTGCTCCACGCCGGGGTCGGTGCGATCACCGAGAGCGACGTCACCCTGGCGGCGGCGTCGAGCGCGCCGATCCTGGGCTTCAACGTGCGTCCCAATCCCAAGGCGCGCGATCTGGTCAAGCGCGACAACGTGCGGATGATGTACTACGACGTCATCTATCACCTGACCGAGGAAATCGCCAAGGAGATGGCCGGCGAACTGGGTCCGGAGCGGATCGAGACCGTGGTCGGCCGCGCCGAGGTCAAGCAGGTGTTCCCCGCGGGCAAGAAGGACAAGGCTGCCGGCCTGCTGGTGCTCGAAGGGATCATCCGCAAGGGCCTCCACGCGCGCCTCACCCGGCAGGACGTCATTGTCTCGGCCACCACCATCCAGTCGCTGCGCCGGTTCAAGGACGACGTCGACGAGGTCCGCGCCGGGCTCGAATGCGGCGTGGTGCTGGCCGATACCAACGACATCAAGGCCGGCGACAACCTCGAAGTGTTCACCGTCGAGGAGCGTGAGCGGACGCTGTGAGCTGGTTTCTCCGAAATGTGCTGATCGGCGTGCTGATCCTTTGGCTCGCCTTCAGCGTTTTCGGATTTCTGATGGCTCTCGGGTTCTCAGGATCGCTTCATTCCGTGATAAGCGAGCCTGGAGCATGGCTTGTTCTCGGTGGTCCTTGGTTCATTGTGATTGGGTGGGCGGTTTATCTGAAGGTGCGTCCTGAATGAACACGATGGAGCACGCCCTCGGTGCGGCGCATGCGGAGCTGATGGGGGTCGAGTTCGACAGCTTCGACCGGGAGCGCGAGGAAATCACCTTGCGCTTCCGCGCGCCTGACAGCTTCATCACCCCGCGCGGCAGTGTGCAGGGCGGGTTGGTGGCGGGGTTCCTCGACGAGGTGATGGGCTGGGCACATGTTTGGGCGACCGACCATGAAGAGGCCCCGCTCAACCTCGACCTCACCATGACGATACTCAAACCCGTCCCGGCCGGCTCGCTGGTCGGCAAGGGCCGAGTGCTGCGGCGCGGGCGGCGGGCAATCTTCTTGGAAGGGGAATTGTTCGATCCCCAGGGCAAACTGCTTGCCCGCGCCACCAGCACCGCGATCCCCACGCCCAAGCCGCAGCCGGGTGAATCGCTCGCGCGATGACGCGACTGGTCGCATTTCTCGGCAGCATCAA
>ERZ1066121.2192-NODE-2192-length-12678-cov-5.264359_pt1 | contig 12678 bp, 13 predicted proteins | sample MGYA00382768_ERZ1066121 | MGnify/ENA primary metagenome ERZ1066121 (study PRJEB33369, sample SAMEA5778351) | biofilm metagenome | biome: Industrial cooling water; feature: Water cooling tower basin; material: Biofilm | place: United Arab Emirates | collected... | reverse complement strand
TGGTCTTCACCGGCGCGATCGAGGATGAGACGCTCGCGGTGGACGCAGCCGCGACGGCGGCGCTGCGCGCAGGGAGGAAGGCATGTGCCCGCTGATCCAGGACCCGGGCCGGGTCCGCGACCTCGCGGCGGCGATGGCCGCCGGTACGCTGACGGCCGAGGCGCTGGTGCGGCGCTGCCTCGACCGCATCGCCGCCGTGGATGGCGAGGTGCGGGCCTGGATTCACGTGCAGGCGGAGGAGGCGCTCGCCGCCGCCCGCGCGCTCGACTCCGAGCGGCGCGCCGGGGCCGTGCGCGGCCCGCTGCACGGCATCCCGGTCGGGGTGAAGGACGTGATCGACGTCGCCAGCCTGCCGACGCGGGCGAACAGCCCCTCGCGTGCCGAGGCGCCGCCGGCGACCGCCGACGCCACCGTGGTCGCGCATCTGCGCGCGGCGGGAGCGATCATCCTCGGCAAGCTGCACACCACGGAATACGCCTACTTCCAGTCGCTGCCGCCGACGCGCAATCCCTGGGACCCGGCGCGCACGCCGGGCGGCTCCTCGGCCGGCTCGGGGGCGGCGATCGCCTCGGGCACGGTGCCGCGGGCACTCGGCACGCAAACCGCGGGCAGCGTGAACCGGCCGGCGGCCTACACGGGCACCTGCGCCTTCAAGCCCTCGACGCTCGCGGTCGGCGGCACCGGCGTGGTGCCCCTGGCGCCCTCCTTCGACACGGTGGGGGCCTTCGGTGCCTCGGCGCAGGACGCGGCGCTGCTGGCGCAGGGCTATTGCGCCGACCACACCGGAATGGCGGCGCCGCCCGCCATCGCCCCGCACATCGTGGTGCTGGAGGATGCGCTGATCGCCGGCAAGGTCGTGGCGAGCACGGCTGCGGCGGTCCGGGCACTGGCGGACCGGCTGGCGGATGCGGGGCTCGCCGTGCGCCGCGCCGCCGCGCCGGCGCCGCTCGAGGAGATGCTGGGGGCACACCGGCCCGTGATGGTCGCCGAGCTCGGCCGCACCCATGTGCGCCTGCCGCGCGACCGCATCGCGCCGCGCATCGCCGAGGACATCGCGGCCGGCCTCGCCACGCCGGATGCGGACTACCATGCCGGGCTGCGCCACCTCGCGGCGTTGCGCCGCGCCTTCTGGGCCGGCTTCGGCGCGGACACGTTCATCCTTATCCCCGCCGCGCCGGATGTCGCGCCGGAGGCCGGCACCACTGGCGACCCGAGCTTCGTCATCCCGACAACGGTGCTCGGCGGCCCGGTGGCGACGCTGCGCGCGGGCCGCTGCCCCGCGACCGGCATGCCGATCGGCGCGCTGCTCTTCGGGTCACCCGGCGCCGATGCGCCGCTCGCCGGCTTCCTGCTCTCCGAAACCGCCACGGCGATGGACCTTTGACCCATGCGCAACGTGCCCGTCATCGACGTCACCGCCTTCCGCACCCCCGACCCCACCGCGCGGCGCGCCCTTGCGCGCCGGGTCGGCGAGGCGGTGGACGCCATCGGCTTCCTCGTCATCACCGGACATGGCGTGGAGCCACGCCTGATCACCGAGGTCCAGCGCGTCTCCAACGCCTTCTTCGACCTGCCGCTCGAGGAGAAGCTGCGGGTCCGGCGGCCGGCGCCGGACGTGACGCGCGGCTACATCCCGCTCGAGGCCGAGAGCGTCGGCCGCAGCCAGGGCGTGGACGTCCCCGGCGACCTCAACGAGAGCCTGATGGTCGGCCCGGTCGACGTGCCGCCCGGCGATGCCTACTTCTCGGGTCCCGCGGCGGGGAAGCATTTCCACCCGAACCTCTGGCCGGAGCGGCCCGCCGAGCTGCGCGCGCTGTACGAGGCCTATTTCCGCGCCATGGGCGATCTCGCCGCGGGGCTGATGGCGATGTTCGCGCTCGCCCTCGACCTGCCGGAGGACTTCTTCGCCGACAAGATCAACCGCCACATCAGCCGGCTGCGCGTGCGGAACTACCCGGCGCCCCTCGTGCCGCCCAGGCCCGGGCAGCTCCGCGCCGGCGCGCATGCCGACTACGGCTCGCTCACCATCCTGCGCGCGGAGGACAAGCCGGGCGGGCTGCAGGTGCTGAACCGCGCCGGCGACTGGGTGGACGTGCCGATCGCGCCCGACGGCTACGTGATCAACATCGGCGAGCTCATGGCGCGCTGGACCAACGAGCGCTGGCGCGCGACGCTGCACCGCGTGGTGAATCCACCCGCCGAGCAGGCGTCCGCCAGCCGCCGGCTGTCGCTGGTGTTCTTCCACAACCCCAATTACGACGCGCCGGTGGAAGCCTTGCCGGGCACCGTGGCGCCCGGAGCGGCGCCGAAATTCCCCCCGACGACCAGCGGCGGCCACCTGCGCGCGCAATTCGTGCGCACCCAGGTGTAGGCCGGCCGCGCTACGCCGCCCGGCGCCGGCCCAGATAGGCGTCGAGCACCCGCGGATCCCGGGCGAGATCGGCCGAGCGCCCCTCGAACAGCACGCGGCCATTCTCCATCACATAGGTCCGGTCCGTCACCGCCAGCGCGTAGCTTGCCATCTGCTCGACCAGAAGGATCGAGAGCCCTTCCCTGTTCAGCGACGAGAGGACGGGAAAGAGCATGTCGAGGATCAGCGGCGCCAGGCCAAGGGAAAGCTCGTCGATCACCAGCAGCCGCGGCTTCGAGATCAGGCCGCGCGCGATCGCCAGCATCTGCTGCTCGCCGCCCGAGAGCGTGCCGGCTTCCTGGTCCAGCCGCTCGCGCAGGCGCGGGAAGAGCGCAAGGACGCGCTCCAGATCCCGCATCACTCCGGCCCGGTCCGTGCGCATGCGGCTGAAGCCGCCAAGCAGCAGGTTGTCGCGCAGGGTCTGGTCGGCGAAGACCATGCGGCCTTCCGGCACCATCGCCAGGCCCTTCGCCACCATCTGGTGGCTCTTCAGCCGCGTCACCTCGGCGCCGTCGAAGCTCGCGCGTCCCGCGGCCGGCTTCAGCACACCGGCGATCGCGCGCATCAGCGACGACTTGCCGGCGCCGTTCGAACCGATGACGCCGACGAACTCGCCGGCTCCGACCGTGAGCTCGACGCCCCGCACCGCCTCGATGCGGCCGTAGGAGACGCGCACGCCCTCGACGGACAGCAGCGCGGTCATGCCGGGGCCACCGCATGCGCCGCGGCCGCCGGCATGCCCTGCGCCGCGCCATGGCCGAAATAGGCTTCGATCACGCGCGGGTCGGCCTGCACCTGCGCGGGAGGCCCGTCGGCGATGACCTCGCCATGGTCGAGGACGGTGACGCGGTCGGAGACCGCCATGATCATCTCGACATGGTGCTCCACCAGGATCACCGTCATCCCCCGGTCCGCAAGGCCGCGGATCAGCGCGACCAGTTCCTCGATCTCCCCGTGGGTCAGGCCGGCGGCGGGCTCGTCGAGCAGCAGCAGCTTCGGCCGCAGCGCCAGCGCGCGGGCGATCTCGAGCCGGCGCTGGTGGCCGAAGGGCAGGTTGCGGGCCTGCTCCTCGGCAAACCCGGTCAGGCCCACGACCTCCAGCAGCATCCGCGCCTCGGCCAGCATGCCGCGCTCCTCGGCCCGGAAGCGCGGCGTGCGCAGGATGGTCGCGAAGAAGCCTGCCCGGTAGCGGCTGTGGCAGCCGACGAGCAGGTTCTCCAGCACGGTCATGGTGGCGAAGAGCTCGGTGTTCTGGAAGCTGCGCGCCACGCCGGCGCGGGCAAGCTGGTGGGGCGCGCGCCCGGCGAGCGTCTCGCCGAACAGCGACACCTGGCCGGAGGTGGCACGGTAGAAGCCGGAGACCACGTTCAGCACGCTCGACTTGCCCGCGCCGTTCGGGCCGATCAACGCATGCACCGTGCTGGAGGCGACCTCCATGCTCACCCGGTTCACCGCCGTCAGGCCGCCGAAGCGCAGCGTCAGGTCGCGGGTGATCAGCGTCGCCTGGCCGGCGGCCTCGCGCTCGGAGGCGACGGCGTCGAAGCCCGGCACGAAGTTCGGCCAGGCGCCGGTGCGCCGCTCCGCCATCCCGCCGCCGGCAAGGCGCCTGCGCAGCGCGGCGAGGCCGCCCACGATCCCCTGCGGCATCAGGAACAGCACCAGCACCAGCAGCAGGCCGTAGGCGAAGGTCTGCCATTCCTGCAGCCCCTGCAGCGCCTGGCTCGCGGCGAACAGCACCGTGGTGCCGACGAGCGGTCCCGCCAGCGTGCCGCTGCCGCCGAGGATCGTCATCAGCAGCAGCTCGATCGAGGCGCTGAAGGTGAAGGTCTCGTAGTTGATGAACAGCGCGAGATTGGCGAAGAGCCCGCCGCCGAGCCCGGCGAAGCCGGCGGAGATCGCGAAGGCCAGCGTGCGGATCGCCACGATGTTGATCCCGAGCGCGCGCGACGCGTTCTCGCTCTGCGACGAGGCGCGCATGGCCCGCCCGTAGCGCGACCGCGCCAGCGCCCACTGCACCCAGAGCGCCAGCAGCAGGCAGAGCACGATCAGGTAGTAGAGGTTGAAACCGGTCCGGCGCACCGCCATCAGCGGCTCGCCCAGGATCGTCGGGCGCGGGATGCTGGCGAGGCCGGAGGCGCCGCCGGTGAAGCCGACCCATTCGCGCAGCACGTTCACGAAGACGACGCCGAAGGCGATGGTGATGACCGTGAGGTAGAGCGGCCGGACCCGCACGGTGGGGAAGGCCAGCACCGCACCCATCATGGCCGGCAGCGCCACGGCGAAGACCATCGCGGCGGCGAAGGGGAAATCCGCGCGCAGCGCCAGCAGCGCGGCGACGTGCCCGCCCAGCCCCATCAGCGCCGCCTGGCCCAGCGAGACCAGGCCCGCGAAGCCCACCAGGATGTTCAGCCCGATGACGACGATGGCGAGGATCATCGCGCGGATGACCAGGCGCAGCTCGTAGCTGGTCGGCCAGCGGGTGTCGAGGACGTCGCCCGTCCAGGGAAACAGCGCCAGCGCCGCGACCATCAGCGCGACGGCGATCCGGGGTCCGGCGCGCGGGCTCATACCTTGGAGAACTCCTTCTTCCCGAACAGGCCCTGGGGGAAGAGCAGCAGCAGCAGCACCATCAGGGTGAAGCCGATGGCGTCGCGCGCGGCGGTGGAGAGGTAGCCCTCGATGAATTTCTCGCTCACGCCGTAGAGCAGGCCGGCGATGACCACGCCGCGCGCATTGGCGATGCCGGCGATGATCGCGACCATGAAGCCCTTGAGGCCGATGATCGCGCCCATCGTTGAGCTGGCCTGGATCACCGGCCCGATCAGCACGCCGGCCAGTGCGCCGAGCACGCCGGCGAGCGCGAAGGCGATCAGCGTGATGCGGTCGGCGTCGATGCCGACCAGCCCTGCGGCGGTGCGGTTGTAGGCGACGGCGCGCATGGCGCGGCCCAGCAGGGTGCGGCGGTAGAACAGCTCGAGCGCAACGGTGACCACCACCAAGGCCACCGGCAGCAGCAGCTCCTGCGGGTAGATGCCGGCGCCGCCCAGGCGGATCGGCTCCTGCGCGAGGGGGGAGGGCAGCATGCGCGGGTTGGAGCCGAACAGCGCGGTGGTCGAGGATTCCAGCATGGTGCCGACGGCGATGGTCGTCAGCATCCAGCCGATGGCGCTGGCCTCGCGGTTGAAGGGGCGGACGAAGCCGCGCTCGATCGCGGCCGCGCCGGCGGCGGAGGCCAGGATCGCCAGCAGCGCCGCCGGCAGCAGGCCGATGCCGATGTCCATCAGGACCACGGTCAGCACGGCGCCGAGCATGAAGATGTCGCCGTAGGTGAAGTTCACCGCCTTCGCGGCGCTCCACATGACGTAGAAGCCGAGGCCCATCATGGCGTAGACGCTGCCGACCGAAAGCCCGGTCAGCAGGTACTGGATCACGGCTTCCACGCGCTGTCCTCCGGGCGCAGGGCGTCGGGCCGCCGCGCCGGCCCTAGTTCGTCCTGGTGGCGAAGGGAGTCGCCTCGATCGGCATCAGCATGCCGTTGTGGAAGGCCTGCAGCTTGTAGGCCTCGGGCAGCACCGCATCCATCCGCTCCTGGTTGCCGCGGATGAACGCGGGACGGTAGTCGGCGACGAGGCCGGTGTAGTTCACGCGGAAGAAGGCGTCGCGCAGCCGGGTGCGGTCGTAGCTGCCTGCGATCTTCAGCGCCTCGGCGATGATGTGCACCGCGTCCCAGGCATTGGCCATGGCGGAGGGCTGCTCCATGTCCGCCGTCGTGCGGATGCGGTCGGGGAACTTCGCCTTCATGGCGTCGAAGGCGGCCTGCGCGGCCGGGGAGAGCGGGCCGTTCCAGTTGAAGGTGCCGGCGACCATGATGCCATCGGCGAGCGGGCCGACGGCGCGGGCGAAGGCGGTGGTCAGGCCCCAGGCGGAGACGATGCGCGGCTTCCAGCCGATGCGGTCCATGGAGCGCAGCATGTTCGCGCTCTCGCGGTCCACCGCCCAGAGCACCACGGTGTCCACGCCGGCGTCGCGCAGGCGGATCATCTGCGCGGACATGTCCTGGTCGCCGATGTTGAAGGTCTCGCGTCCGGCGAGGGTCACGCCGGCGCGGCGCGCGGCAGCCTCGATGTCCGGCAGCGCGCCCTGGCCCCATGCGGTGCCTTCGTAGACGAAGGCGATCCTGCCGGAGGGGCTGCGCGCCCTGGCCTGCTCGATGAGGTACTGGGTGACCCAGCGGTCCTTCATCGAGACGCGGAACATCCACTCGTTCCGGCCGTTCGGGTGCTCGATGACGCCCGTGCCGGCCGAGATGGCGCCGATCCAGGGCAGCCCCATCTCGGCCAGAGGTTCCCTGAGGGCGATCGCATTGGGGGTGCGGGCGCCGCCGAACATGACAACGCAGTTGTCCCGCTCACCGATGCGGCGGCCGTTGTCCACGGCGCGGGCAGGTTCGCCCACGTCGTCGTAGATCACGAGGCGCAACGGGCGGCCGAGCACGCCGCCGGCGGCGTTGATCTTGTCGAGCGCGGTCTCGACGGCGATGCGCAGCATCAGGCCCTGGTTGGCCAGCGGCCCGGTCAGTTCCCAGGACGCGCCGATGCACGGTTCCGCCCGCTGCGCCCGGGCCGGCACGGCTGCCGCCGCGGCCATCGCGACAAGTCCGAAGAGGGCGGCTCCGCGCCGCCCGAAGCCGAGCTTCCCTGTCATCGCCACCTCTCCGTCCCGCCCGGCCCTGCCGGCCGGACCGCTCTCTCCTAGCAATCTCCATGCCAACGCCCGCCTGGGGGTGCGGCGGCGAACGGAGAGCGGTTGGCACCGCGGCGCCTCCACCCGCGTGGCACAGTTCACGCCGGTCTTCAGGCCGCCTTGGCCGAGGCGGCGGTGGAGCTTCCCAGGCCCGGGCTGGTGCTGCGTCGCGCGGCCGCGGCCGACAGCGCCACGGCATGGCGGGCTATCCGGCCAGCCGCCGCTCCGCCCCGACCCAGGCCACCAGCCCGGGCAGGTAGAGCACCAGGTCGCGGATGCGCGGGGTCACGGCGAGTGCCGCCGCGACGCCCGGCGGCAGGCCAAGCAGGGCGCCGAGGCCAAGGAACCCGGCCTCCTGCAACCCGAGCGCGCCGGGCACCAGGAAGGCCGCCGAGGAGATCGCCTGGATCAGCGCCTCGGTGGCCAGCGACTCGGTCCAGCCGACGGGATGGCCGAGCGCCCAGAGCGCCACCCAGATCTCCAGCGCGCCGGCGATCCAGGCGGCGAACTGCCAGAGGAAGCTCCAGCCCACCACGCGGCGCCGGCGCCGGAGCCGGCGCGTCATGCCGAAGCCGGCCCCTGCCAGCAGCGCACCGACCGCGGCGAGGTCCTGGGAGGCAAGCAGCGCCAGAGCCAGCCCAAGGCCGGCGACGGCGAGGATGAGCCCGAGGCGGCTCACCCCAGCATGGCCGCGTAGCCGCCGCGTGGGATCGCCGCCACCGCGGCGCGCACGGCAGGGTCCAGCAGCGCGGCCAACTCGCCCGGATGGTCGTAGCCGGCCGCGCCGCCGGGGAAGCCGGAGGCGGTCGCCGGGTGCAGGTAGATCTCCGTCACGCCGGGCGGCAGGCGCGGCAGCACCGCGGCCAGGCGATCCGCCGTGAAGCTGCCGGACCAGGGCAACCCCACCACCCGGTCCGGCGCCGCTAGCCCGTGCCGCGCGACGAGCCGGCGCGGCAGGGCGGCGAAGGGCGCCAGCGCGCGCGGCTGGGTGCGCGCGGCGGGATCGACGCCGCGGATCAGCGCCGGTGGCTCCCAGGGGATGCGCACGGCGCGCACGCCATGCGCGGCGGCGGCACGGAAGGCTTCAGCGGCGATCACCGGATGCAGGTGGAAATGCCTGTGGGCGTTGAGGTGGTCGCAGGCAAGGCCGGTGGCGCGGAAGGCGGCGAACTGCGCGGCGATCTCGGCGCGCGGCTGGTCGCGGGCGGCGCGTGATGTCGCCAGGGCCAAGCCAAGCCCGGCCATGCTGTCGCAGAATCGTCCATCCGCGCGCACCAGCGCCGGGATGCGGTCCGGCGGCAGCACCGGGGTGCCGTCGGTCAGCACCAGGTGCAGCCCCACGGCGAGGCCCGGGCTGCGGCGCGCGATCGCCACGCCCTCCGCCGCGCGTTCGCCCGGCATCAGGCTGGCGGCGGTCAGGATGCCGTCGCGGTGCGCGCGACCGATTGCCGCATTCACGTCCGGCGCCAAGCCGAGGTCGTCGGCGGTGACGATGATGCGGCGGATCACGCGGGCCCAGTTGGGAGGCCGGTGGGAAGGCCGGTGGGGAGGCCGTCGAGGCTGTGGGCGTTCTTCTCGGCGCGGTAGGCGGCGAGCGCCGGCTCGATCGCGGGGAACTGGCGGGCCATGCGGCGGGGCTCCGGGCGGGGGCCGGAGAGTGGCGCCGGGCCGGGCGATGGGCAATGGTGGGCGACCCCCAACCCTGACCCTCCCCCGCAAGCGGGGGAGGGAACGCCATCCCTATCCCTCGGAGAAGAATTTCCGCCCGTCGTCGAAGATGTTGGGGCGGAGGAAGATGCCGAGCACGGTCGCGCCCTCCGGCCCGGCCCAGGCGACATGGGTGTTGCCCTCCGGGCGCCAGACGAACTGGCCGGGCAGGCACTCGCCCTCCTCGTCCACGAAGCGGCCTTCCAGCACGTAGGTCTGCTCGATGGCGGTGTGCTCGTGCAGCGGCACCACGGCGCCGGGCTGCATCCTCAGCAGCATGGTGCACATGCCCGTCGCGGGCTCGTTGAACAGCATCTTCATGCGGATGCCCTCGAACTTCGTCTCCTCCCACGGCATGTTCGGGGCATCGACGAAGACCGAGCGCGGCGAGCGCGTGCCGGGCGCGGTCAGGCGGTCCCGGACCAGCCCGGGCTGGGCCCCTTTCGGGATGGCGGCGAGGCCGTCGGGCATGCGCGTGTCCTCCTGCGTGAACCGGGGCGATGCTACGCCCCCGCGGCAGGGCGGCGCCAGCTTCCGCGTGACAAGCCCACTCCGCAGGCGACAGGATCGCGCCCCGGGGGAGGAGACCGCCATGACCCGCCTGCCGCCACGCCGGACGCGCCGTGCCGTCCTCGGCGCCGCGACCATCGCCGCGGCGCTGCTCGGACGTCCTGCCCTCGCCTTCCCGGAACGCAGCCTGCGCCGGATCGTGGCCTATCCCGCCGGCGGCGGCTCGGACGCGCTGGCGCGGCTGATCGGCCAGGCCATGGCGGAGCGCCTCGGCCAGCCCATCGTCGTGGACAACCGACCCGGCGCCGACGCGACCCTCGGCGCCGATGCCGCGGCCAAGGCGCCGCCCGACGGGCACACCGTGTTCAGCGGCGATTCCGGCTCGATGGTGAATGCCATCGCGCTGTTCCGCCGGCTGCCCTACGACCCGGCGCGGGATTTCCGCGGCGTCGGCCTGTTTGCCGATTTCCCGCTGGTGGTCGCGGTGCCGACGGCGTCCCGCTTCCGCGGCATCGCCGACTACATCGCCGCGGCGAAGGCGGCGCCGGGGACCATCGCCTGCGGCACGCCCGGAATCGGCTCGCCGCACCACCTGGCCGTCGAGCGCTTCATGAAGGAGGCGGGGATCCCCCTGAACCTCATCCCCTATCGCGGCGGCGCGCCCGGGGTGAACAACCTGCTGGCGGGCACGCTGGAGAGCATGATGCTGGACGTCGCCTCCCGCGGCGGGCCGCTGCGCGCGGGCAACCTGCGCGCCCTGGCGACCACGGCACCCGGGCGCTGGCGCATCCTGCCCGACGTGCCGACCCTGCGCGAGAGCGGCCTGCCGGACTACCGCGCGCCGGCGTGGCAGGGCCTGGTCGCGCCCGCTGCCACGCCCGACGACCGCATCGCCCGGCTCGGCGCCACGCTTGGCGAGGTGATGGCGCGCGACGCCATCCGCGCCCGGCTCATCGAGATCGGCGTCGAGCCTCTGCTGGGCAGCCCCGCGGAATTCGACGCGCTGATGGCCACGGACCGCGCCTACTGGGTGCCGCTGATCCGCGACCTCGGAATCACCCTGGACAGCTGAGCCGCACGATGACGATCCCCGAGAGCAGCATCGATCCCTTCTGCGCCGCCTACTTCGAGGATCCCTGCCCGGCCCAGCACGCCCTGCGCGAGGCCGGGCCGGTGGTGCGCCTGGCGCGCCACGGCGTGCTGGCGGCGGCGCGCCATGCCGAGGTGAAGGCGATGCTGGACGACTGGCAGACCTTCTCCTCGGCGCGCGGCGTGGGGATCCAGGACTTCGCGAAGGAGCGGCCGAAGCGTCCGCCCTCCCTGGTGCTGGAGACCGACCCGCCGCTGCACGACCGCACGCGGAAGGTGCAGGCCCGTGTGCTCTCCCCGGCCGCCATCGCCGGGCTGCGCGAGCCCTTCGCCGCGGCTGCGGAGGCGCTGGCCGACCGCCTGCTGGCGCTGCGCGAGTTCGACGCCATCCGCGAGATCGCCGAGGCCTATCCGCTGGAGGTCTTTCCCGACGCCATGGGCATGCCGCGGGAGAACCGCCGCCACCTGCTGCCCTGGGGCAACATGGTGTTCAACAGCTTCGGGCCGGAGAACGAGTACCTCGCCCGCGCCGTGGAGGATGCGCGGGAGGCGCTGCCCTGGGTCTTCGAGCAGTCCCGGCGCGAGAACCTGACCACCGGCGGGTTCGGCGCCGGCATCCACGCCGCCGCCGACACCGGCGAGCTGACGGCGGAGGAGACGCCGCAGGTGGTGCGCTCCGTGCTGACGGCGGGGGTGGATACCACCGTCTCCGGCATCGGCGCGGCGATCTGGTGCCTGGCGCGCTTCCCCGCCCAGTGGGACCGCCTGCGCGCCGAGCCGCGCCTGGCCCGCGCCGCCTTCGAGGAGGCGATCCGCTTCGAGACGCCGGTGCAGACCTTCTTCCGCACGACGACGCGGGAAACCGAGCTTGGCGGCGTCCAGATCGGCGAGGGCGAGAAGGTGCTGATGTTCCTCGGCGCCGCCAACCGCGACCCGCGCCGCTGGGAGCGGCCGGACGAGTACGACATCACGCGCCGCACGGTCGGCCATGTCGGCTTCGGCAGCGGCATCCATGCCTGCGTCGGCATGGCGCTGGCGCGGCTGTAGGGCGAGTGCATCCTGGCCGCGCTGGCGCGTCGCGTCGCGCGCATCGAGGTCACGGGGGCGCCGCGGCGGCGCTACAACAACACGCTGCGCGGGCTGGCGAGCCTGCCGGTGCGGCTGGTGGCGGGTTGAGCGTGGGCCCAGTCAGCCCGACGCGGGCGGCTCGCCGATATTCGGCCAATAGGTCCCAACGCTCCAGAGGTTCCGCTCGGGATCGCGGCAGGCGAATTCGCGGCTGCCATGGTCGGTGTCCCGCAGTGGAAGCTCGATGGTGGCACCCGAAGCCCGCGCCGCCGCGTGCAGCGAGTCGATGTCCTGAACGGCGAGATGGAGGGAATCGGTGCGCCGCCCGGCCGCATCGCCGACCAGCCGCGCGTAGTCGCTCTCCCGCCACTGGCCGAGCATCAGGATGGATGGCCCGAGCGCCAGTTCCGCATGCCGCACCGTGCCGTCCGCGGCGCGGTGCACCGCGTGCTCGCGGAAGCCGATCACCGCCGTGAGCCAGCGGATCATGGCGTCGGCGTCGTGGCCCGTCAGGGTGGGGAACAGGCAGGGTGCCCCCATCGGCGTGGCGTCGGCCCAGCGGCCTCCTCTGTGGTCGGCACCGAGGCTTGAACGCGGCCATCCGCGCCGGCTTGAAGCTTTGTCAGGTGTGCTTGAGGCTGATGACGGTGCCCGCCAGGTGCGGCGCCGGCGCGCGGCGGATCAACTCGAAGCAGGGGGCTGGCTGCATCCGTGGCAGCCCCGTCATCCGATGACCCTTCCGCGCCCCCGCCGCGGCGGGGGGATGCGGCGGCGGCGTGCCGAGGATAGCCTGCCTGCGGACCCCGCCGACAGCATGGCCGGCGGCATGACATGGACCAGGCGATGCCCCATTTCGAGTTCGAGGCGGCGCATGGCGGCCGCGTCGCCGGCGTCGACGAGGCCGGGCGCGGTCCCCTCGCAGGGCCGGTGATGGCGGCCGCCGTGGTGTTCCCGTCCGGCGTGCCGCCGGCGCTGGCCGCGCTGCTCGACGACAGCAAGGCGCTGTCCGCGGCCCGGCGCGATGCCGCCTTCGCCGCCCTGCGCACCGCCGCCGCGGAGGGCGTGGCGGAGATCGCGCTGGCCGCCGCCGCCGCCGCGGAGATCGGCCGGCTGAACATCCTCGGCGCCACGCATCTCGCCATGGCGCGCGC
>ERZ1066121.2191-NODE-2191-length-12679-cov-9.426252_pt1 | contig 12679 bp, 16 predicted proteins | sample MGYA00382768_ERZ1066121 | MGnify/ENA primary metagenome ERZ1066121 (study PRJEB33369, sample SAMEA5778351) | biofilm metagenome | biome: Industrial cooling water; feature: Water cooling tower basin; material: Biofilm | place: United Arab Emirates | collected... | reverse complement strand
CACCTGACCAGCGAAAGCCGCCAGCTCGCCGACGAGATCGAGAAGCTGCGCTGAGCCGGCCGCAAGAAAGGGGAGAGAGACCATGAGCTTTGGAGGGCCGATCTTCGTCCTCGCCATCATCGCGATGAGCATGGGTGCCTGGGTGATCACCACCGCCATCCGCGCCCGCCACGGTTATCCGCTGGAAGGCGAATGGGGCGGCACGGTGACGAAGGATAACCCGGAACTGGCCCGGCAGAACCAGCTGCTCGCCCAGGAAAACGACCTGCTGCGCGGCAAGATCGGCCGGCTGGAAGAGCGGTTGTCGGTGCTGGAACGCATCGCCACCGATGCCCCGGCCCGGCTGACCGCCGAAATCGAAAAACTGCGCTGAGGGAGGCTGGCATGGAGCTTGTCTGGAACTTCATGATCCCGCTGCTGGTGTTCATGATCCCGATCACGGCCATCCTGGCCAGCGTGGCCAAGCGCTGGATCAAGCTGAAGGAACGCCAGCTTGAGGTGGCGGCGCATCACAGCGCCGAAAGCGCGGCGCAATATGCCGCCAAGATCGCCACCCTGGAAGAGCGCGTCGCCGTGCTCAACCGCATCGTCACCGACCGCAACGAGGGCCTTGCCGTGCAGATCGAAGCCCTGCGCGACGAACCCAAGCAACTGAACTGAAAGGCGCGCCCCGATGGCCCTCGATCCTGTCATGCTCGAAGCCCTTGCCCCGGTTGCCGGCATCATCGGCTCCCTCAGCGTCGTCGGCTGGGTGGCGACCACCTGGCTGAAGGTGAAGAACGGCTACCCGCTGGAAAACAGCTGGGGCAAGCCGCTCTATCCCAACGGCGGCGGCGAGGCGATGGAGCGCATCAAGCTGCTGTCCCAGGAAAATGCGCAACTGCGCGCCGAACTGGGCAGCCTGAAGGACCGCATGGCGGTGATCGAACGCATCGCCACCGACCAGCCGAGCCGGCTGGCGGCCGAGATCGATGCACTGGCCACCAAGCAACTGAACTGAAAAGCACCGGCCCGCCCCCGGCCAAGCACAAGGACGAAGCTGATGAACCCGTTTGAAATGGTGGTGGCGATCATTGCGATCGTCACTGTTGGGCGAGTGCTGCGTGCGCGCTATGGCGACACGCCAGACAAATCACTGCGGGCGATGAAGCGGCTGGTCGGCAAGTCCGATGTCGATGCCGAAGCCGAGAACAGCCGACTCAATGCCGAAATCGCCCGCCTGAACGAGCGTATCCGCGTGCTCGAACGCCTCGCCACCGATCCGGCCAAGCGCCTGTCTGATGAAATCGATTCCCTCAAGGACTGAGAAAGGAGACCGCCATGCCCCCGGCTGAATCCCTGATGATCCTGTCCACCGCCACCCTTGCCGGCCTTGCCCTCCTGGGCGGGTTCGCGGCCTGGGGCTGGGCTGGCTGGCTGAAGCTGAAGACGCGCGAGCTGGAGGCCCGGCCCGCCGGCGCCGAACTGCCCGCCGTGAGCCAGCGCATCGACCTCGCCGACCTCAAGGAACGCATCCGCAAGCTGGAAGCCATCGCTGCGGGTGTTGATCTGTGACTTGACCGCAGCCCTGCGTAACCGCCAAGGGCTGCGGTCATGGCCATTACCACTTTCGATGATGTCGAGGCCGAGTTCGAGGCCTTCGACGACTGGGACGACCGCTACCGGCTGATCATTGCGCTGGGCCAGGCCCTGCCGCCGATGGAGCCCGCGCTGAAGACGGACGCCAACAAGGTGCGCGGCTGTGCATCGCAGGTGTGGCTGCACCCGCAGCTTGAAGGCGGTGTGCTGCGCTTTGCCGCCGACAGCGATGCCGCCATCGTGAAGGGCCTTGTCGCGCTGGTGCTGATGCTCGCCGATGGCCGCGCGCCGGCCGAGATCGACAGCGCGGCCATCAAGGCCCGCCTCGACGGGCTCGGCCTGTCGAAGCACCTCTCCTCCAACCGCACGCAAGGCCTGGCCTCGATGATCGCCCGCATTGACGCGCTGGCCAAGGATGCCGCCGGAGCCGCAGCATGAGCGCCAGTTTCGCCGAGCAGGTCAGCCAGTTCATGGGGCCGTTCGTCGGCCGGGTGCCGCACAACAAGAAGCTGGGCCTGCGCTTCATCGCCAGTGGGGACCGCTGGGTGGAGCTGCAACTGCCTTATGCGCCGCACCTGCTCGTTGATCCCGACCATGGCATCTGGGCCTCGGGCCCGATCATCACGCTGATGGATACCTGCGTGGGCATGGCCTCCATGCTGGCGCGCGGCGCCTTCGAGCCGCACGCCACGCTCGACCTGCGCACAGATTATGTCCGCAGCCCGAAGCCGCAGGCCACGGTGACGGCGCGCGGCGAATGTTACCGGATGACCCGCCAGATCGCCTTCGTGCGCGGCCTCGCCCATGATGGCGACCCCAATGACCCGATCGCCCACGTGGCGGGCACGTTCATGTTTGCGGCATCCAAGCTCGCAGGTGGCTGGCAATGACCAACCCCGCACTTGCCACCCTGCTGCAGCAGCCCTCCGGCCGGCTCGATCTGCTGCCCTATGCCGCGCTGCTCGATCTGTCGTTCGAGCGCGTCAACGGCGAACTGCAACTGGTGATGCCCTTTGACGAGACGCTGATCGGTTCGCCCGGGCGCCTGCATGGCGGCGCCATTTCCGGCCTGCTGGAACTGGCCGGCCTGCTCACCGTGATCGCCACCCAGCCGCCCGGCGAGGCTCTGCCGCGTGTGCGCCCCGTCACGGTGACGGTGGATTTCATGCGCGAAGGCGCCGCCCAGGAAATGCGCGCCGCGGCCAGCATCACCAAGCTGGGCCGGCGTGTGGTGAACGTGCACGCGCAAGCGTGGCAGGGCAACCGGTACAAGCCGGCCGCCGCCGCCCACATCAATTTCGTGCTGGACTGGCCGGAGCAGACCCCAGCGCCCTGACCGCCGCTGCGGTAGAATCGCTGAACAGGCCGTCGATGCCGGTCGCCAGATAGGCACGGATCTCGGCATCGACATCGCCGGGCTTGCGCGGATCGATCCCCGATTTCAGCTCCAGCGGCAGGAAGTAATTCTCCGGCCGGAAGGTCCAGGGGTGCACCTCCAGGCCCGCGGCGTGGGCATCGGCAACCAGCGACGTCGGCTTGCGGAGCCGGCCCACGGCGTCACGCGGCATCACCATCGCCTTTTCCGGCCCGATGCCGGCGGCATAGCTGGCCACCTGCTTCAGCCCCTCCGGCGTGGCCAGCGCCCGATACTCATAGCCGTCCGCCGACTTGCCCTCTCCCGCCATCAGCTGGATCAGCCGCACGCCGGTCTGGCCTTTCAGCGCCTTCAGATTGTCGACCTCGAAGCTCTGGATGAACACCGGGGCATCGCGCGTGGTCCAGCCGGCCTTCGCCAGTTCGGCGAGCAGCACCGGCTCGATGGGCAGGCCCAGCGTGCGGAAATAGCTGGGGTGCTTGGTTTCGGGATAGATGCCGATGGTGCGCCCGGTGCGGGCAGAGGCTGCCCTGGCCAGCGCGATCACCTCGGCCAGCGTCGGGATCTCGAACTGGCCATCGAACTTTGCATTGTCCGGGCGCAGCTGCGGCAGCCGCTCACGGGCACGCAGCGTCTTCAACTCGGCCAGCGTGAAATCCTCGGTGAACCAGCCGGTCACCTGCTCGCCGTCGATCGTTTTCGTGGTCTTGCGGGCAGCGAACTCCGGCCGGCTGGCGACATCGGTGGTGCCGGAAATCTCGTTCTCGTGCCGCGCCACCAGCTGGTGGTCCTTCGTCGGCACCAGGTCGGGCTCGATAAAGTCGGCGCCCTGCTCGATGGCGCGTTCATAGGCGGCCAGCGTGTGTTCCGGGCGTTCGGCGCTGGCGCCCCTGTGAGCGATGATGATCGGCGGCTGGGGCGGCATGGCAGGCGGCGGTGCAGGCTTGAGGGGCGCCGCCGCGATCAGCAGCGGCGCGAGGAAGAGGATGGCGCGCATGTTACCCGCATCAGCCTCAGGGACACCAATGGATGTCGATGTCCATGTCCAGCTCGGCGAGCAGGCGGCCGATGGGCAGCGGGCTCGATGCGCCCTGCTTCAGCGCCTGCTCCACCACCTTGCGCTTGGCCTTGCCCTGCAGCGTGAGCGTGACGGTGCGGGCCGAGACCAGCGTCGGCGCGGTGAGCGTGACGCGCGGCACCGGCGCATTGGCGGGCAGCGGATCGGGGCGCACGCCCACCGCGCGGCGCGCCTTCGGGCCGGCAATGGCGGCCTCGAAATCCGGGCCGGGGAAGATCGAGGCGGTGTGGCCATCCTCGCCAACGCCAAGCCAGGTGACATCCAGCGGCCAGTCGAAATCGGCGATGCGCTCGTCTGCGGCGCGCCCGGCCGCCACCGGGTCCTTTTCGCCGGCGGTCAGCGGCACCACGCGCGCCTTCTTCGGCAGGAACAGCCGCGCCAGCATGCCGGCGTTGGAGAGCGGATCGGTCACCGGCACCAGCCGGTCGTCGGTGGGCAGGATCGTCACGTCCGCCCACTCGATCTTCATGTCGGCCAGCAGCTTCAGCGAAGGGAGCGGCGTGCTGCCGCCAGGAAAGGCCACCATTGCGCGGCCACGGGCTTCCAGCGCCTGGCCGATGATGTAGCCGATGTCGCCGGCAACGGCCTCGGCCATCTCGTCGGCGTCGTCATACTCCCACCACTCGGCATCGATCACAGGTCAGTCTCCAACAGGCACGGTGTAGTTGAGGCCGAGGCGGCCGCCGTCGGCATAGAGGGTTTCGCCGGTGATGTAACTGGCTTCGTTGCTGAGCAGGAAGGCGGCGATGGCGGCGATTTCCGCCGGCTCGCCAGCACGGCCCATCGGCGTGCGCGACAGGATCTGCCGGCGCGCGGCATCATCCGCCAGCACGGCCTGTTTCGCCAGTTCGGTGAGGATGGTGCCCGGCCCGATGCCGACAACGCGGATATTGTGTGGCGCCAGCGCCACCGCGGTGTTGCGGGTGAGCTGGTTGAGCCCGCCCTTCGCCACATTATAGGCGAGCAGCGCCGGGATGGTGAGCAGCGCGTTGACGCTCGACATGTTGACGATGACGCCGCCGCCAGCGGCCTGCAGGTGCGGCACCGCCAGTTGGGTGGCATGGAAGGCGGACGTGAGATTGGTGGCGATGACGCGCTCGAACTGCTCGGGCGTTTCGCTCAGGATATCGCCCCTCGGCGCAATGCCGGCATTGTTGACCAGGCCATCGAGCCCGCCGAAGCGGTCCACGGTGGCGGCGATGGCGGCGGCGATCTGGTCGCGTTGGCACACATCGCAAGGGATGAACGCCGCTCTGTCGCCCAGTTCGGCGGCACGCGCGGCCCCTTCCGGCAGCACATCGGCCAGCATCACACGCGCGCCTTCCGCCACGCAGCGCTGCGCAATGGCCAGCCCCAGCCCCCGCGCGGCGCCGGTGACGAGGATGCGGCGATCGGCAAGGCGGGTGGCGTCCATGGCCCCCCGCTTAGCCGAGGCCGGCGTCAGCAGCCAGTGCCCGCGTTGCCGGGATTGATCACCAGCACCACGCGCACCTGCCCGGTGCCGGCGATCGGCGGCGAACGGTGGATGATCGGGGTTTGCGTGGGCCAGGTGCGGCCCTTGAACAGGCCGACGGCGCCAGCGGCCAGCCGCCGTGCCGCGGCCTCGTCGGCAGCACCATCCGGCAGCCAGTCGGTCCCAGGCCCCAGATAGGTGGTGACCAGCCGGGCAGGCACGAAATCGGCGTGGAACTTGCGGCATGCATCGCCGCGCACCAGGTCCAGCCGCAGATCGACACTGGTGCAGGCCATCACCCCGGCAAAGCGGCGCGCCAGCATGACCATATCCTCTGTCAGCGCCGGCGCCTGCCAGCCAGCCGCTGCCATGGCCGGCGGCAGCGCCGTGGCAAGTTCGTCCGGCGTGGCAGTCAGCCGGAGGTCCTGCGCGCAGCACAGATCGAGACTCGCCAGCTCGGCGAGCAGGCGATCATCGAGCGTTCGGGCCCACACCGCCAGATTCACCGCCGGATCATGCAGCGACGCCAGCACGGCAGGCGCCGGGCCGGAAGCGACATGCGGCGCGACTGAAGGTGCAGAAGCGGCATCGAGGAGCGTGGCCATCAGCATATCCAGTGAAGTTACAGTGTAACATCACACTTCCTGCCAAAGCGGAGCTGGTCTGGCAAGCCAGGCCAGCCCGGCAGCCCTATTCGGTCAGTTCGTTCCAGGCGTCCTTCAGCTTGTCGAAGAAACCCTGGCTTTTCGGCGTGTTGCGGCCGCCTTCTGCCGTCTCGATGGCGCGGAACTCTTCCAGCAGTTCGCGCTGGCGGGCGGTGAGCTTGACCGGGGTTTCCACCTCGACCTCGATGACGAGATCGCCGGCGCCGCCGCCGTTCAGGCTGGGCATGCCGCGCCCGCGCACGCGGAACTGCTTGCCGCCCTGGGTGCCGGCGGGAATCTTGATCAGCGTCTTTTCCTTGTCGAGCCCCGGCACCTCGATCTCGCCGCCCAGTGCCGCCGTGGTGATGGAGAGCGGCGCCACGCCGAACAGGGTGGTGCCGTCGCGCTTGAAGATCGGGTGCGGCTTCAGGTGCACGAAGATATAGAGGTCACCGGGCGGGCCGCCGCGCATCCCGGCCTCGCCTTCGCCAGCCACGCGGATGCGGGTGCCATCGTCCACGCCCCTGGGCACATTGACGTTGATGGTCTTCTGCTTCTCGACACGCCCGGCACCGCGGCAGCTGTCGCACGGATCGGCGATGATCTGGCCCTGGCCGTGGCAGGCCGGGCAGGTGCGCTCCACCATGAACAGGCCCTGCCGCATCCCCACACGGCCCGAACCGCCGCAGGTGGTGCAGGTGCGTGCCGAGGTGCCGGGCTTGGCGCCACTGCCACTGCACGGCTCGCAGGCGGCGGCGACTTCCACGGTCAGGGTCGCCTGGCGGCCGTGGAAGGCCTCCTCCAGCGTCATCTCCAGATCGTAGCGCAGGTCGGAGCCGCGTGTGGGGCCACCGCGACGGCCGCGATTGCCGCCCATGAACTCGCCGAACACGCTTTCGAAGATATCGGCAAAGCCGCCAAAATCCTGGCCGCCGCCAAAGCCGCCGCCACCGCCGCCCTGCGTGAAGGCGGCATGGCCGAAGCGATCATAGGCGGCGCGCTTCTGGGGGTCCTTCAGCACGTCATAGGCTTCGTTGATCGCCTTGAACTGCTGTTCGGCCTTGGCGTCGCCGGGGTTGCGGTCCGGGTGCCATTTCATTGCCAGCCGGCGATAGGCGGATTTCAGCGTCGCCTCGTCGGCCCCGCGCTCCACCTCCAGCCGTTCATAATAATCGATCTCGGTGGCCATCACTCAGTCGCCCCACAACAAACGGCAGGGGTGCGCCCGCATCGCTGCGAACGCACCCCGACGACCGGCTTACTTCTTGTCGTCGTCGCCGTTCACATCGGTGAACTCGGCGTCCACCACGTCGTCGGACTTGGGCGCATCCGCCGGCTGCGCGGCAGCCTGCTCGGCCTGGTAGATGGCCTCGCCCAGCTTCATGGCGACCTGGCCCAGCGCCTGCACCTTGGCGTTGATGGCATCGGCATCACCCGAATCGAGCACCGCCTTCACATCGGCGATGGCAGCTTCGATGTTCGCCTTCACGTCAGCGCCCACCTTGTCGCCATGCTCGGCGAGCTGGCGTTCGGTCGAGTGCACCAGGCTGTCGGCCTGGTTGCGGGCCTCGGCAGCGGCGCGGCGCTTCTTGTCTTCCTCGGCAAAGGCCTCGGCATCCTTCACCATCTTCTCGATATCGTCCTTCGACAGGCCGCCCGACGGCTGGATGCGGATCTGCTGTTCCTTGCCGGTGCCCTTGTCCTTGGCGTTGACCGAGACAAGGCCGTTGGCGTCGATGTCGAAGGTCACCTCGATCTGCGGCACGCCGCGCGGGGCCGGCGGAATGCCGACGAGGTCGAACTGGCCGAGCAGCTTGTTGTCGGCGGCCATCTCGCGCTCGCCCTGGAACACCCGGATCGTCACCGCCGACTGGTTGTCGTCGGCGGTCGAATAGACCTGGCTCTTCTTGGTCGGGATCGTGGTGTTGCGGTCGATCATGCGGGTGAACACGCCGCCCAGCGTCTCGATGCCCAGGCTGAGCGGGGTCACGTCGAGCAACAGCACGTCCTTCACGTCGCCCTGCAGCACGCCGGCCTGGATGGCGGCACCCATGGCCACCACTTCGTCCGGGTTGACGCTGGTGTTGGGCTCCTTGCCGAACAGTTCCTTCACGAACTGGCGCACACGCGGCATGCGAGTCATGCCGCCCACCAGGATGACTTCATTCAGATCACCCGGCTTCACGCCGGCTTCCTTCAGCGCATCCAGGCACGGCTTGCGGGTGCGCTCGATCAGGTCGAGCACCAGCTTTTCCAGATCGGTGCGGGTGATGGTCTTGACGAGGTGCTTCGGCCCGTTCTGGTCAGCGGTGATGAAGGGCAGGTTGACCTCGGTCGCGGCCGAGGACGACAGTTCGATCTTCGCCTTTTCGGCGGCTTCCTTCAGCCGCTGCAGGGCCAGCTTGTCCTTGGTCAGGTCGATGCCTTCGGCGCGTCTGAAATCGGCCGAGAGGAACTCCACCAGCTTGGCATCGAAATCCTCGCCGCCCAGGAAGGTGTCGCCGCTGGTCGACTTCACTTCAAACACGCCATCGCCCAGTTCGAGGATGGAGATGTCGAAGGTGCCGCCGCCAAGGTCATAGACGGCCACCGTCTTGGCATCGGTCTTCTTGTCGAGGCCATAGGCCAGCGCGGCGGCCGTCGGCTCGTTGATGATGCGCAGCACTTCCAGGCCGGCAATCTTGCCGGCATCCTTGGTGGCCTGGCGCTGGGCGTCGTTGAAATAGGCCGGCACGGTGATGACCGCCTGCGTCACCGCCTCGCCGAGATAGGCCTCGGCGGTTTCCTTCATCTTCTGCAGGATGAAGGCGGAGATCTGCGACGGGCTGTAGTCCTGGCCGCCGGCGTTCACCCAGGCATCGCCATTGGGGCCGCGCGCGATGGTGTAGGGAACGAGGCCGGCATCCTTGCTGGTCAGCGGATCATCGAAGCGGCGGCCGATCAGGCGCTTGACCGCGAACACGGTGTTGGCCGGGTTGGTGACGGCCTGGCGCTTGGCCGGCTGGCCAACAAGGCGCTCGCCATCCTTGGTGAAGGCCACCTGGCTGGGCGTGGTGCGCGCGCCTTCCGCATTCTCGATCACCTTGGGTGCCGAGCCTTCCATCACCGCCACGCAGCTGTTGGTGGTGCCCAGATCGATCCCGATAACCTTCGCCATCGTGCTTGTCCCTGCTTGCTTTGGAGCCCGGCCCACAGCGCCCCATCAAGGCTGCGCAGCACGAACCGTCCCCGGTTGATCCATTGGCCGGTGCCCCGGCCTGCATATGCTTGCACCGGCGATATAGGGAGCGAATTTCGGGCTGCAAGACGGCAGCGATGCGATTAACGGTGAGGGCGATGGGCCGGGACGACGACCAACTGCCGCAGCAGCGCCCCCTGACCGCGGGCGAGATCGCGCTGGCGGCCAGCGTGTTCGGCGATGCCTTGGATGCCGGCGCCGTGACGGTGCGCCGCGCCAAATACTGGGCGCTGCACCCGTGGTGGGTGACGATGGCGCCCGATGGCCATATCTGGTGCCACCCCAACGGCTTCAACTGGCAGGCCGATTATGCCGCGTGCACGCCAGGCCTGCAGGGGCATTTCATCCACGAGCTGGTGCATTGCTGGCAGGTGCAATCGGGCGGGCACCTGGCACTGCGGCGGCCGCCACTGGCGCGCTATCGCTATCGCCTTACGCCCGGCAAGCCGTTCGGCCGCTATGGCATCGAACAGCAGGCCAGCATCGTGGAGCATGCCTTCCGCGCCCGGCTGCGCGGCACGCCCGATGCCGTGCTGGAAGCCCTGCTGCCTTTCACTCCGGTCGCGGCCGGCCCTTGAGCATGCCCATCAGCACGTTGTCGCGCTTGCGATCATGGTGCCAGAAGGCCGCGATGATATGGACGATGACAAGGCTGAGCAGCGCCCAGGCCAGGGCGAAATGCGCCCAATAGGTTGGCGCCACCAGCGGCTTGTACTTGGGGATGATGCCCGGCACGGTGAACAGGCCGAAGAATTTCGTGCTGCTGCCGAACGCCGATGACGCCAGCCAGCCGGTGATCGGCACCAGCAGCATCAGCGCATACAGGCCGATGTGGGCGCGGTGCGACCACAGTGCCTCGAACGGGGCGAGCGGCGCGGTGACCGGCACCACATTGCGGCGCCGCCAGCCGATCCGCACCAGCACCAGCAGCAGCGCGATCAGCCCCGCCGCCTTGTGCCAGTGGATATAGGTGATGAAGGTGAGCGGCGAGGACTTGAACCACGGCATCGAGCCATTGACGTGCAGCACGAAGATCGACGTGCCGATGATCAGCAGCGCCATCAGCCAGTGCAGGGCACGGGCCGCCCCGCCCCACTGCACCGGCGTGTTGCGCAGCGGCATCAGAACTGGGTGCCCAGCACCACGCCGAACTGCCGCCGCCGCGGCGCGGAAATGGCGAAGTCGCGGAAGAAGGTGGTCTGGTTGAGGCCGGTGAGCGGGTTCACGCGCGTCAGCAGCCGGTTGAAATCGAGCAGGCGGGTGACCACCAGCGGCGTCTGGTCATCCAGCAGGTTGCGAGCGAACAGGGTGATGCTCCAGTGCTTGCCTTCCAGCCCGATGTTGACGTTGAGATTATAGCTGTCACCGGCCCAGTTCAGATTGTCGACCTGGGAGAAGCGCTTGCTTTCATAGGCAAGATCGCCGCGCAGGAAGCCGGACAGGTCATCGTTCAGCGGCGCCGTGATCTGGCCGGTGAGCACGAACTGGTGCTGGGGGGTCTGCGGCAGGCGCTTGCCGCGCAGGTCGCCGCCCGACAGGCCATCGACATCCAGCGGATTGGGCGAACCATCGCGCAGCCGGGCCGGGCGGCCATCGGTGTCGAAGATCTCCTCGGTGGTATCGTCATAGAATTGCTTGAAGCGCGCATCAACGAACGTGTAGGCGGCGCGCAGGAACAGCCACTTCGTCGGGTTGCCGCTCACATCGACTTCGAAGCCCTTGATCTGGGAACGGCCGGCGTTCTGGATGAACACCACCGAGTTGGGCGTGCCGTTGGTGCGGGTATAGCTTTCGCCCCGGCTCAGCTGTTGCTGGCTCCAGTCGATCAGGAAGGCGGCGGCCGAGAAGTTGAGCGCCCCCAGCCGGCCCTTGGCGCCCACTTCATAGGACCAGGCGCTTTCCTCGCGGAAGATGTCGAAGCCCTGCGCGCGGAAGAAGTCGATATCGGCCTGGATGCCGTCATTCGGCAGGGCGTTGAAGCCGCCCGGCTTGTTGCCCTTGGCCGCGGTCGCGAACAGGTTGAGATCGGGGCTCACCTCGTAGGCGACGGTGAACCGCGGCAGGAAGGCGCGGAAGCTGGCCTGCCGCAAGCCAGTCGGCACCGGCGCCGGCTGGCCTTGCGTGCCCAGCGTGCGCGAGGAATCAAAGATGGTTTCCCACTGGTAGCGGGCTTCCGCCCCCAGGGTCAGCGCCTCGGTGACATCGGCTTCCACCATGCCGAACAGCGAATAGTTGCTCACGGCCTCGGCGCTGTCGAAGGGCCGGCGGGTGCGGTTGGTGTTGGTGAACTGGAAACCGCCCTGGTTGTCCTGCCGGAAATGATAAGCACCAAACAGGCCGCGAATGGCGCCAACCTGCGGGGTGCGGATGCGCACCTCCTGCGAATAGTCGCGGTTCTTCGCCTGGTCGACGGCGAAGGCGGCATTGGCGCTGGGCAGCAGCGTGTTGTCCTGCCCGGTGATGCTCACATTGCGGTTGAAGGCCGACAGCGAGGTGACCGTCCAGCCGCTGTCGAACGTGTAGTTGAGTTCCAGGGAGGCCCGCCAGAAATCGCGCAGCAGGCCATCGAAGCCGGCCGCCTTGATCTCGTCGATATTGTAGGAATAGCTGGGTGGCACCACGACCTCGCCGCAAAAGAAGCCGCGCCGCGCCGTGTTGGTGCGCGGGAAGGGCACGGTGGCGACGATCGGCGGCGCGAAGCAGTTGTTCTTCGCGCTGCCCTGGAAGCCATAGACATAGCCGCCATCGCGATCCTTGCTGTAGCCGAGCCGCAGCACCGCCTCGAAGTTGCTCGACGGGGTCAGCACGATGGCGCCGCCCACGTTCAGGCTGCGCTGCTGGCCCAGCTCGCGGCGGCCGCTGTCGGCATTCACCCAGTCCCCGCCGAAGCTGTAGGTGCGAAAATTCAGCTCTGCCTTCAGCACGTCGCGGATGATCGCGCCCGACACATAGGCCGATGCTTCAAGATTGTCATATTCGCCGATCGTCACCCGGGCGCGGCCGCGCAGATCATTGCCGGGCTTGCGGGTGACGAAGTTGATGGCGCCCGAAAAGGTCTGCCGGCCAAACAGCGCCGATTGCGGCCCCTTGATCACCTCGACCCGCTCCAGATTGTCGAGCTGGTAGCTGTTGATGTTGTCCGACACGAAGATGCCGTCAACGAAGAAGGCGGCGTTGGGCGCGCCGACCACGCTCGACATGCCGCGCACCGAGGGGCGGACGCCGGCACCGCCGCCACCGCCGATGCGGCCGAAGCCCTGGCGGAACGAGAAGCCCGGGGTCTGGAAGGCGAGATCGGCGACCGTGTCCAGAT
>ERZ1066121.2189-NODE-2189-length-12691-cov-45.890947_pt1 | contig 12691 bp, 7 predicted proteins | sample MGYA00382768_ERZ1066121 | MGnify/ENA primary metagenome ERZ1066121 (study PRJEB33369, sample SAMEA5778351) | biofilm metagenome | biome: Industrial cooling water; feature: Water cooling tower basin; material: Biofilm | place: United Arab Emirates | collected... | reverse complement strand
CCGTACAGCGTGATCCTGCTCGACGAGGTCGAGAAGGCGCATCCGGACGTGTTCAACGTGCTGCTGCAGGTGCTCGACGACGGCCGCCTGACCGACGGACAGGGCCGCACGGTCGATTTCCGCAATACGGTGATCGTGATGACCTCCAACCTCGGCAGCCAGCACATCCAGGAGCTGAGCGGCGAGGGCGACGCGGCCTACATCCAGATGAAGGCGGCGGTGATGGGTGTGGTGCAGTCGCACTTCCGCCCGGAGTTCATCAACCGCCTCGACGAGATCGTCGTGTTCCATCCACTGGGCCGCGAGCAGATCCGCGAGATCGCGCGCATCCAGACGGCCTACCTCGCCAAGCGTCTCGGCGAGCGGCAGATCAAGTTCAGCATCGACGACAAGGCATTGGACGTGCTCGGCAACGTGGGATTCGATCCCGTCTACGGCGCGCGGCCGCTGAAGCGCGCCATCCAGCAGCAGATCGAGAATCCGCTGGCGCAGAAGATCCTCGGCGGCGAGTTCGTGGCCGGCGACACCCTGCAGGTCAGCAGCGAGGGCGGGACGATCACTTTCCGGAAGGGCTGACCCGATCGGCTCTGGCATTCTCGGCGCTCCTGCCGCGGAGCGCCGTCATGCGACCGATCATTGCCCTGGTGTTGGTAACCCTGCTGCTTACGGCGCCGTCGGTGCGAGGCGCGTCGGAAACGCCGCCCGCAGCGCAGGTGGAGCCGGCAATGACCGCGGACGGCGACGCTGCCGCGGCGCGCGTCGAGACGACGCTCAGCGGCCCTGAAGACGCCGCGCGCGCGGTGGCCGAGGTCGAGCGCGCGTTCGCAAAAACCATGGCCGATCGCGACCTCGACGCTTTCGCGTCCTTCCTGCATCCGGACACCGTGTGGTTCTCGGGCCCCGGCGGCAGCGCGCTGCACGGGCGTGATGCGGTGATCGCGGCGTGGCGTGGGTTCTTCGAAGGCCCGACCGCGCCGTTCGCGTGGGCGCCGGACCGCGTGGCGGCGATGCCCGATGGACGCATCGCGATGAGCATGGGCCCGGTGTTCAACCCGCAGGGCCAGCCGATCGCGCGCTTCACCTCGGTGTGGCAGCGCGGCGAGGACGGCCGCTGGCTGATCCTGTTCGACAAGGGTGAGCCGGGCGCGCCCAGCGACTGAACGTCGCTGCGCCCGGCGAACGCCCCGAGCGCTGCGAGGGGCCGGCCAAAGCCGGGCGCGCCCAGCGACTGAACGTCGCTGCGCCCGGCGAACGCCGACTAGCGCGGCGCGCCGATCGTCCGATCGCCCGGCAGCGGCGCGCCCTCGCGCAGGTGGGCGAGCATCGCATCAAGCGCCTCGTACGCCAGCGGCATCAGCGGTTGGTAGCGCGCCGCGAGGGCAGGATTGGCGAGGAAGGCGTCGAAGTGCTGCGCGCCGGCGATGCGCCAGTAGCTCAAGCGGGCGCCGTGATGGCGAGCGAATGCGGCGTAGGGCGCGCTGTTCGTCCACTCCGGCACCAAGCCGTCGTCGAGGCCGTGCAGCAGCAGGATGGGCAGGCCTTCGCGCGGCGGCTGCACCCGCGTGAGCGCGATGGCCTCGCGAATCGCTGCGTCATCCTTCGCCAGCGCATGCAGCCCGAGCAAGCCAAGCGTACGGCCATCGTCCCCCGGTGGATCCAGCAGCGCCACGCCGCTGCCGGGCGGGATGCCGCTGCTGTCGCTCCACCACAGCGCGGCCTCTGAGGGCGTCGCGGGCGGCACGCCCCCCTGCGCATCGCGCACGGCGTAGCGGTAGCCCAGCGGCATCGCGTCGGCCGGCGTTCGCGCATAGGCCGAGGCGTAGCCGGCCGCGACCGCGCGCCACAGGTCGAAGGCAACGCTCAACGAGCCCGCGCGCATGGCGGCGTCGGTCCAGCCCGCGGCCTGCATCGCGTTCCACGCGTTGGTGGCCTGCGCGGCGACGTCATCGCCGTCGATCTGCTCATGCTGTGCCAACGCTGCGCAGGCGGCGTCGTACGCCGGTGGACGCGCGCCGCCGGGCCGCAGCAGCGCGTCGTCGTCGAAGTGCGGCGCGGCCAGCGCGCAGGGCATCAGCAGCGCCGCGTGCGTGGCGACGTCGAAGAGTGGCCTCGCGCCGTGGACGTGGACGTTCGGCGACACCGCGACCACGCCGTCAATGCGCGGCGCATTCGCGATCCCGCTCCCGTCGGCGACCTCGTCGCCCGCGGCGCGCAGCACCGCGCCCGCGCCGTTCGACACGCCGGCGGCGATCACGACGAGCGCGTCGTCGTCGATGCCGGTTTCGCGCACCAGCACGTCGCGGCCGAAGCGCGCGGCCTGCAGCACGTGGCGGCCCCAGTCGGCTTCCGGGTGGTCGCCGGAATGCGCGTGCGGGACGTATACCGTGTCGCTGGCGCCGCCGTCCGACGCCGCCGAAACGTTGCCGCGCGCGGCGAGGTCGGTATGAGCGCCGCGCCGCCAGTCGGTGCCGGCGCCCTTGTCGCTGTAGGCCACCGCGCAGCCCTTCGGCAGCCCCCAGCCACCGGCCAGCGCGATGGCGCCGTAGACGCCGCGCGAGCCCGACGAGGCGGTCACGACCAGGCAGGGCCGCTTTCGGTCGAAGGCATCGGGCAGTTGCAGCAGCAGGCGATGCGGATGCGTGGCGCCCGGCACGGTGTCGCTGCCGTGGAATTCGCGGCCCGACACCGGCGCGAGATCGCCGTACGCGGCACCGAGGCCGCCCTCGCTGACAACGTCGGCGATGCCGCGCCAGTTCGTCCACACGGCGCGGCGGCGCAGCTCCGCGAAGGTCGGTGCGGCGGGGTCCGCCAGCGCGGGGATCGGGCCGCGCAGACCGTCGAGGCCCAGGCCGGCGGTCAGCAGGTCGTCGCTGCCGCGGTGCGCCGACTCGGCGGGAACGGCGATCGCCCCGGCGATGGGCGTTGGCGCTGAAGCGGCGGATGCCGCGGGCGAGGGCGCCACGGCGAGCGTCGCGAGCGCGGCAAGGGTCAGGACGGAGCGGGGCATCGGCGCAGTCTCCGGCGCAGGGCGGCCGCCGGCATCGTACGTTCGTCCAAGGGTCGCCGCGGCGCGCGCGCGGCAAGCTCGCGGCATGACTGATCGATTCCTCGAAGGCCGCGTGGCGCTCGTCACCGGCGCCACGTCCGGCATCGGCCTCGCCGTGGCCGAAGCGTTCGGCTCGGCGGGCGCGGCCGTGCACATCAACGGCCTCGGCGACGCCGCGCAGATCGAGGCCGCACTCGACGCCGTGCGCGCGGCCGGTGCGGTTTCGGCCACCCACCACGACGCCGACCTGCGCGACGCCGCCGCTATCCGCTCGATGATGCAGGCCATCGGCGCCATCGACGTGCTGGTCAACAACGCCGGCGTGCAGCACACCGCCGCACTCGCCGACATGCCCGACGAGCGCTGGGACGCGCTGATCGCGATCAATCTCTCGGCCTGCTTCCACACCATGAAGGCCGCGCTGCCCGGCATGGCCGCGCGCGGCTTCGGCCGCGTCATCAACATCGCCTCGGTCCACGGCCTCGTCGCGTCGGTGAACAAGGCGCCGTACGTCGCGGCCAAGCACGGACTGATCGGCCTGTCGAAGGTGGCGGCGCTGGAAATGGCCGGGCAGGGCAGCCGCGAGTCCGGCGGCGTCACCGTCAACTGCATCTGCCCCGGCTGGGTGGAGACGCCGCTGATCGAGCCGCAGATCCAGGCCCGCACGAACGGCGGCGACCGCGACGCCGGCGTGCGCGCGCTGCTGTCGGAGAAGCAGCCGACTCTTCGCATGACGCTGCCCGCCGAGATCGCCGCGCTCAGCCTGTGGCTGTGCCGTCGCGAGGCGCACAACCTCACCGGCGCAGCGCTGCCGGTCGACGGCGGCTGGACGGCGCAGTAGCGCGCGGTCGCGGGATCGGCGCGCGACGTCGACCTGCTAACGTCCCGCCATGCACCACCTGCTGATCGTCGACGACCACCCGCTCTACCGCATGGCGCTGCGGCAGACGCTGGCCGCGGCGCTACCCGAGGCGCGCATCGACGAGGCCGGCGACCTCGCCGCTGCGCACGCCGCGCTCGACGCCGCGCCCGACACCGACCTCGTGCTGCTCGACCTGCAGCTGCCCGGAACGCACGGCCTGCTCGCGCTGGGGGAACTGCGCGCCGCGCACCCCGGCGTGGCGGTGGCGATCCTCTCGGCCAGAGACGATGCCGCCACGGTGCGTCGCGCGCTGGCGATGGGGGCGTGTGCGTACATCACGAAGCACGCGGCGACCGAGGAGCTGCAGGCCGGGGTGCGCGCGATCCTCGGCGGGGAGTCGTGGCTGCCCGCCTCGCTGCGGGCGTCGCTTGCCCGGGCACCGCGCGACGCCGACGCCGAGGGCATGGCGGCACGCCTCGCCAGCCTGTCGCCGCAGCAGCTCAAGGTGCTGCAGCGCGTGGCCGAGGGCCGGCTCAACAAGCAGATCGCCGACGAGCTGGGCATCCAGGAGCGCACGGTCAAGGCGCACCTGACGGTCGTCTTCGAAAAGCTCGGCGTGCGCAACCGCACGCAGGCCGGCGTGCTGCTCGGCGGGCTCGCCGGCGAGCCGCCCTGAGCGCGGCTCAGCCGCGCGCCGCCGCGGCCAGCAGCGACTTCAGCCGCAGCGGCTTCAGCGGCTTGGTCAGCGGCGTCGCGCCGGCGGCCAGCACGGCGGCCCGCACCGACTCGGCGTGGTCGGCGCTGAGCACGAAGCCCGCGGCATGGCGGTGGCGCGCCGCCAGCGCCGCGTGCAGGGCGTCGCCCGTGGCCCCGTCGTCGAGGTGGAAATCCAGCACCCAGGCCTGCGGCTGCAGCCGTGCCGCCTCGCGGAGCGCGTCCTCGGGCGACGCCGCGGTGCCGACGGTGGCGCCCCAGCTTTCGAGCAGGGCGCGGGTGGCGGCGAGCACGCTCGGGTCGTTGTCGACCACCAGCACGCGCAGCGGCAGGTCGGCCACGGTGTCGTCGCCGGCGTCGGCGTCGGTCGTGCGGCGATCGCTCGGCGCGGCGCGCGGCAGCACGATGGCGAAAACGCTGCCGCGGCCGGGACGCGAGCGCAGCGACAGCGGCGCGCCCAGCAGCCGGGCGAGGCGATCGGCGATCGCGAGTCCGAGCCCGAGGCCCTGCCCGCCGCGCTGCAGGCGTCGGAACTCCTCGAAGACGAGCCGCTGCTGGTCGGGCGCGATGCCGGGCCCGGTATCCCACACCTCGACGGCGATCGCCCCGGCGCCGTGCCGCCGCACGCCGAGCGCGATGCCGCCCTGCGCGGTGTAGCGCACGGCGTTGGCGAGGAAGTTCTGCAGCACGCGGCGCAGCAGCTGCGGATCGCTGTGCACCCACGCGCGCGTCGGCACGCGCCGCAGCGCGAGGCCCTTGGCCTCGGCCAGCACGCCGGCCTCGCGCGCGAGGCCCTCGAGCAGGGGCTCGAGCGGCAGGGCGACCGGCTGCGCGCGCAGGCCGCCGGCGTCGAGCCGGGAGATGTCGAGCAGGCCGCCGAGCAGGTCCTCGGCCGATCCGAGGGCGCCGGCGATCCGCGCCACCTGCGGCGCGATCGCGCCGCCGTCGCGGCCGGGGGGATCCTGCGTGCGCTGCGCCAGCGCGTCGGTGAACAGTCGCGCGGCGTGCAGCGGCTGCGTCAGGTCGTGGCTGACGGCCGCGAGGAACCGCGACTTCGCCTGGTTGGCGCGCTCGGCCTCGGCCTTCGCGGCGGCGAGCTCGGCGGTGCGTTCGGCCACGCGCGCCTCGAGCGTCTCGGCGTCGCGGCGCAGCGCGTCCTCGCTGGCGCGGAAGGCCGTGACGTCGGTGAACGTGGCCACGAATCCGCCGCCGGGCATGGGCTCGCCGCGGATCTCGATGATCGCGGCCCCGATGCGGCGCTCGCTGCGGTACGCGGTGCCGGCCCGCATGTGGGCCAGCCGCTCCTCGAGGCCGCGGGCCACGTCGAGGTCGCCGGACAAGCCGCGGCGCAGGTTGTGCGCCACCAGCTCGGCCACCGGCAAGCCGACCTGCAGCAGGCCGTCCGGATAGCCGAAGATTTCGCGATAGCGGGTGTTCCAGACCACGAGCCGGAGATCGGCGTCCACCACGCTGATGCCCTGGCTCATGTGCTCGAGCGCCACCTCGAGCAGCCGCTGGTTGAAGCGCAGGCCCTGCGTCGCTTCATCGACGAGTTCGGCCACTTCCTCCGGGTCGGGGCCGCTGGGCTGCCGCAGCGCGTCGAGCAGCAGGCGCGCGGACGAGGCGCCGACCACGGCGGCCAGCTCCCGCTCCACGCGCCGCTGCCGATCCGCGGGCAGCGCGCCGCGGGCCGGCGCGCCTTCGAACGCCGCCTCGAGCCGCTCCGCGCCGAGGAAGCGCGCGGCCAGCCGGCGCAGCGCCGCGGCCTCGATGGGCCCGTCGCGCCGTGCGCTCGCGGTTCCGCGCCAGCTCGCCAGCAGAAGCGGCAGCGCGCCGCCCACGAGCAGTCCCGCCACGACGCCCCGCCCCAGCGGACTCCAGCCGCCCAGCCCGAACAGTCCGTCGGGCGACAGCCAGCCGAAGCCCGGCGGGGCCTGCCGCAGCGCCGAAACGTCGACGCCCATGGCCTGCGCAACGTCGGGCAGCAGCACCCATGCCCAGGTCAGGAAGCCGGCCACGAGGCCGGCGATCACCGCCCACGGCGGCGTTTGCGGCCGCCACAGCGCGAATCCCACGGCCGGGGCCAGCATGCCCAGCGCCGAGAACGACAGCGCGCCGATGTCGGCCAGCGCCTCGCTGTCGTCGATCGCCCGGCTGTAGGCCCACGCCAGCGCCAGCACCACCGCGATGCCCACGCGACGCTGGCGCAGCACGGCCCCGCGAAGGTCGCCGTCGCCGCCGCGCCAGCCGGTGCGCAGGCGCAGCGGCGTCAGCCAGTGGTTGCCGATCATCACGCTCAGCGTCAGCGTGGCGAGGATCAGCATGCCGGTGGCCGCCGACAGTCCGCCCAAGAACGCGAGCAGGGCCATTCCCGACGCGCCTTCCGAGAGGGGCAGCGCCAGCACGTAGAGGTCGGCCGGCACCCCGAGTGCGCCGAGGCGCGCCTCGCCGGCCACGGCCAGCGGCAGCACCGGCAGGGCGATCAGCACGAGGTAGAGCGGAAACAGCCAGCGCGCGGTGCGCAGGTGCGACTCGTCGCGCGCTTCGACCACGCCGACGTGGAACTGGTGCGGCAGGGTGAACATCGCGAGCGCGCCGAGCAGGACCAGCGCGGGGAAGCCGGCGCTGCCGCCCGGCACCGCGGGCAGCGGCGCATCGGGCAGGCCGCCGGGTCGCAGCAGCAGCCACGCGCCGAGCGCCAGCATGGCGCCCAGCTTCAGCACCGATTCGGCGGCCATCGCCAGCACCAGTCCGCGGTTGTGCTCGACCGCCGAGGCGCGGCGCGTGCCGAACAGCATGGCGAAGGCCCCGAGCGCGATGGCCGCGTACAGCGCGCCGTCCTGTCCGGGTGGGGCCGCGAGATCGCTGCCGCGGGTGACGAGGCCATGGCTCATCGCCACCGCGCGAAGCTGCAGCGCGAGGTAGGGCACCATGCCCAGCACCGCGATGCCGGTGACGGTGGCGGCCAGCGCCGAGCTGCGCCCGAGGCGGGTGGCGATGAAGTCGGCCAGCGACGTGCTGTTGAGCTCGCGCGCGAGGCGATAGAGCTTGAGCAGCAGCGGGAATCCGAGCGCGTAGAGCAGCAGCGTGCCGAGGAAGGTGGGCGGCAGCGCCCACCCCGAGTCGCGCGCCTGCTGCACGGTGCCGAAGAAGGTCCAGCTCGTGCAGTAAACGGCCAGCGACAGCGCGAACACCGCGCCCCAGCGGCGCCCGAGCGCGTCGGGGTGGCGCTCGCCCCACAGCGCTGTGCCGAACAGCAGGCCGAGCCACAGCACCGCCGCGGCGAGGACGACCCACTCGTTCAGCACGGTCGCGCGCTCAGCGCGGCTGCAGCAGCCGGTCGAGCAGCGCCGACACGAAGCGCACCTGCGCGCCGTCGCGGGTGTCGTAGTCGGTGCCGCCGTAGCCCCACCAGTCCCAGCATGCGTTCGGATTCAGCGGCACGTAGCTCGATCGGGCCTGAGGATAGACCACGACCACCCGGTGGACGTCGGCCCAGCGGTTGAACCCGGCGTCGCGCACGAAGGCCTCGCCGACCGACGCCGCGTCCTGCCGGCAGCCGTGGAAGGCGACGAGCGCCCCGCAGCCGCCCGAGGCGCAGGCAGCGGGCGTGTAGACGAATCCGGTGCGTGCGAGACCGGCCGGCGCTTCGCCGCCCAGCAGCTCGCGCTGGTCGAAGGCCTGCAGCGTGCCGTCGGGCCTTGGTGCGGTGCTTTCCACGGGCGTTCCCGGCGGTCCGGCCGCCGCACCCGCGTCCGAAACCGAATCGCCGAACAGCGTCGCCATCACCAGCGCCGCCCCGTCGAACCCGCAGTCGAGCAGCCACGGCGAGGCCGCGGCGTCGCAGGGAGCGGGGCCCTCGGGCGTGGGCAGGCCGTGGCCGAACGGCCGCGCATCGTCGAGGGTCACCGCCAGCGCGTCGCCGCCCGCTTCCCGGTAGAGCGCGGCCGTCAGCGGCGCCAGCGACGGCGAGACGGTGGCGTCGCGGGTGCCGTGCAGCACCAGCACGCGATCGCCGGCGAACGCGTCGAGCGGATCGACGCGGCCGGCTTCCGAGCGGTCGCGCATCGACGCCGCCAGCCTCGCCACGTCGGGCGGCGCGGGCTGGCCCGTCATGCACGGGCCGAGCGCGGTTTCGAGCGAGCCCTGCGCGCAGCCGTAGGGCCCGCCGGCCACCAGCGCCGCCCCGCGCACGCGCGCGTTCAGCGCGACGTGCACCTGCGTGGCCATGTAGGCCCCCGACGACAGGCCGGCCACCGCCACCCGCGCCGGGTCGACCGCCGCCGGGGCCAGCGGCGCGGCGCCCTCCCCGCGGCACGCCACGGCGCCCCCCAGCACCGTGGCGGCCGCGAGCAGGGTGACGGAGCGGGTCGCGCGTCGCACGCCGGCCTCAGAAGTCGTAGCGGACCGACAGGCTGTACTGGCGCGGCGGGCCGTAGAAGCCCGTGTACACGCCCAGCGCCTGCGCGAGGTTGTAGCCGGTGGTCAGGTACGCCTCGTCGGTGAGGTTCGTGCCCTGCAGCGAGACCGACCACGGGCCGCCGCTCGTCCAGATCACGCCGGCGCTGACGAGGCCATAGCCGTCCTGGCTGATCGGCGGGCGGCCGAACGGCGCGGCCGGCGGCACGTTGCTGCGGATGATTTCGGTCGTCGCGATCACTTCGCTCTGGTAGCTGTAGCCCAGCCGCGCCGCGATCTCGCCGGCATCGCCCACGGCGGTGCGCCATTCGAGGTTGATCGCGCCCGAGAACTCGGGCGCATTGGTGAACTCCTGCTCGTTGGCGATGTTGACGCCCGCGAAGATGAACTCGTCGTACTCGGCGTCGAGCCAGGCGAGGTTGCCGCTGACGGTGAAGCCGCCGCCGGCGAGCCACTGGTACTCGGCCTCGAGGCCCTGCACGGTGCCGCGCCCGGCGTTGGTGAAGTCGCCGAAGAAGCCGCCCGCCGGATTGGCGGTGAACACCGAGAGCTGGATGTCCTTGTAGCGGTTGTGGAAGGCCGCGAGGTTCAGGAACAGGCGCTGGTCGAGCAGGCCCATCTTCGCGCCGACCTCGAAGCTGTCGACCACCTCGTCGTCGAAAGGCTCGGCCGAGCGCGGCACCAGCGTGGCCTGCGCGCGGATGTTGTAGCCGCCCGACTTGAAGCCGCGCGAGGCGAGGCCGTAGACCATCACGTCGTCGCTCACGTCGAAGTTCAGCGCGATCTTCGGCGAGAAGTTCTTGAAGTTAATCGTGCGGTCGAAGTTGGCCGCCGCCGGGTCGTCGTTCGGGATCGCCGGCGTGCAGTCGCGCAGCGTCGTGAACGTCGCGCTCGTGTAGCAGCGGTTGAGCACCTTGGCGCGCTTGTCCTCGTCGGTGTAGCGCGCGCCGAGGTCGAGCGAGAGCCGGTCGTCGAGGTCGAAGGTCCAGTCGGCGTACACCGCGATGCTGTCGGTGAAGACCGTGCCCTGCGTGTCGCCGAAGCTGAGGTTGAAGAAGTTGTTCAGCACCTGGCCGCCGGCCTCGCCGTCGAAGGCGTAGAGGCCGACCACACCGCGCGAGCGGCCGCCGGCGTCCCAGTTCGCCTGCAGCTCGTGGCTGACCTGCTCGTCGGCGTAGAAGGCCTTGACGTCGGCGATCGGCGCCGGCGTCGTGTCGAAGTCGATGTTCGTCTCGGTCTCACTCTGGCGCTTGGCCAGCACGTACTTCAGCGCGAGGCTGTCGGTGGCGCGCCAGTTCGCGGTGGCCGACGCGCCCTCGATCGTCGTGTCGTTGACGTTGGGCATGCCGTTGCGTACGTCGTAGCGGTCGGCCAGCGGCGGGAACGCGCCCAGCGCGGGGAACAGGATGGCGTTGAAGCGGTTGGGCTCGAGCATCTGCGCGCCGCGCACGCCGCTGCGGTCCTCGACGCGGTCGGTCGCGAACTGGATGTCGAGGTCGTCGTTGACGAAGGCGCCCAGCTGAGCGCGGAAGGCCGTCACGTCCTTGTCGCTGACCGCTTCGCCGGTGCGCAGGTTCTGGCCGAAGCCGTCGCGGTTGAGATCGGCCACGGCGACGCGGCCGCGCAGCGCGCCGTTGCCGGCCAGCGGGCCGCCGATCGCGGCCTTGACGTCGAGCTGCCCGTAGTTGCCGACCGTCACCGAGGCGTTGCCCTTTATCTCGGTCGGCAGGCCGCGCGAGATGTACTTGATCGCGCCGCCGATGGTGTTCTTGCCGTAGAGCGTGCCCTGCGGGCCGCGCAGCACCTCGATGCGCTCGACGTCGAACACGTCGAGCAGCGCGCCCTGCGGCCGCGCGATGTAGACGTCGTCGAGGTACAGGCCCACGCCGGGGTCGACGCCCCACAGCGGGTCGGCCTGGCCGACGCCGCGGATGAAGGCCGTCAGCGTCGAGTTCGAGCCGCGAGCCGCGTAGATCGTCAGGTTCGGCACCTGCGCGTCGAGGTCGGCGATGTCGCGCGTGCCGAGCCGGTCGAGCGCTTCGGCGGTGAAGGCGGTCACCGCGACCGGCACCTCCTGCAGGGTCTCCTCGCGCTTGCGCGCGGTGACCGTCACGGCATCGAGCGTCTTGGCCTCTTCGGCGGCCGGTGCGGCCTGCGCGAAGGCCGCGGGCGAGGCGAGGCTGCCGGCGATCAGCGCGGCGTGGATGGCGAAGCTCAAGCGGCTGCGAAGCATGGATGGACCCCCGGTCGTGTGTTGCCCGCGCGATGCGCGGAACGCGCCCCCCGGCGCATGGCCAGCAGACTAGGCGCGGGGCCTGAGCGCAGCACCTGTACGTTCGTCCAATCACGCGCCCGCGCTGGCGCCGCGCATCCTCGCCGCGCACCTCGCCCGGAGCCGTCCCGATGCTGAGCGCCCTCGGCCTCGCCTTCGCCCTCGCCCTGCTGATCGCGCTGACCATGCGCGGCTGGACCCTGTTCGTGGCCACGCCGCTGTGCGCGCTGCTGGTGGCCCTGACCTCAGGCATCGCGCTGCTGCCGCCGCTCGCCGCCGAGGGAGCGCCGAACCTGGTGGGCGCCTACATGTCGGGCTTCACCGGCTTCGTCACCAACTGGTTCTTCATGTTCCTGCTCGGCTCGATCTTCGGAAAGCTGATGGAGGACAGCGGCGCCGCCGACGCCATCGCCGCCGCGGTGATGCGCCACCTCGGGCCCTCGCACGCCGCGCTCGCCGTGGTGCTGGCCTGCGCGATCCTGACCTACGGCGGCGTCAGCCTGTTCGTGGTCGCGTTCTCGGTGTATCCGGCCGCGCTGGCGCTGTTCCGCGCCGCCGACCTGCCGCGCCGCTTCATCCCGGCGGCACTCGCTTTCGGCTCGGTCACGTTCACGATGACCTCGGCCGGTTCGCCCGAGATCCAGAACTGGATCCCGATCCAATACCTCGGCACCACGCCGTGGGCCGCGTGGGAGGCGAGCCTCGTCACCGCGCTGTTCATGGCCGCGCTCGGCCAGCTGTGGCTGGGCTGGATGCTGAAGCGCGCGAAGGCGCGCGGCGAGCGCTTCGTCGCGCGCGACGGCGACCCCGGCGAGCTGCGCAGCGATCTGCCGCCGCTGTGGGCCGCCCTGCTGCCGACGCTCGTCGTGCTCGGCACCTCGTTCGCGCTGCACGGCCCGCTCGGCGTCTCGGCCCTGATCGTGGCGCTGCTCGCCGGCTGCGCGGCCGTCGGCCTGCTGTGCCTGCGCACGCTGCGCGCGCCGGGCAAGGCCATCGGCGAGGGCAGCACCGGCGCGCTGGTCGCGATCGGCAACACCGCCGCGGTGGTCGGATTCGGTGCGGTGGCCAAGCTCTCGCCGGCCTTCGACGTGGCCGTCGACGCCATCACCCACATGCCCGGCTCCGATGTCGCCACCGCCGCGCTCGCCGTGAGCCTGATCGCCGCGATGACCGGCTCGGCCTCGGGCGGGCAGGCCATCGCGCTGCCGATCCTCGCGCCGATCTTCCTGGCGCAGGGCGTCAATCCCGAGCAGCTGCACCGCTCGGTGGCGATCAGCTCCGGCGTGCTCGACTCGCTGCCGCACAACGGCTACGTGGTCACCACCATCCGCGCGATCTGCGGCGAAACCCACAAGGACGCCTACCTGCCGGTCGGCGC
>ERZ1066121.2188-NODE-2188-length-12692-cov-7.423043_pt1 | contig 12692 bp, 11 predicted proteins | sample MGYA00382768_ERZ1066121 | MGnify/ENA primary metagenome ERZ1066121 (study PRJEB33369, sample SAMEA5778351) | biofilm metagenome | biome: Industrial cooling water; feature: Water cooling tower basin; material: Biofilm | place: United Arab Emirates | collected... | reverse complement strand
TGACAAATCTGTGGTCACTGGTGAATCCCACAGGCCCGAGACAGCAATGGCAACAGCAGAGAGAGAATGACCCCGATCTTGCCCCCAACCGTCTGCCGCAAGTTTGTCGGAATTGGAGAAAATGCTGGAGATAGCGCGCAAAAAACCCCGCCGAAGCGGGGTCTTTCGCGAGTCTAGCCTTAGGGAGTTATCCCTTCGCCAAAGCCTTGATAGCGCCATCGACGAGCGCTTTGTCAGCGCCCGCATCATGCTTGGTAGCAATCAGGGTCGCAGCAGCCTCGGTCGCGGCACGGGCGGCGGCGGCGCGAACTTCGCCGACCGCGGCGGCTTCGGCCGCGCCAATGCGGTCCTCTGCCATCTTCTTGCGGCGGGCGATCAGCGCAGTGGTGTCGGCCTTGGCCTTTTCCACCAACAGCGCAGCTTCGGCCTGAGCGCGGGCGCGCATCTCAGTGGCTTCAGCTTCGGCGCCAGCAATCTTGGCGTCATATTCGGCTCTCAGCGCTTCGGCTTCCTTGCGCAGCGTTTCCGCCTCAGCAAGTTGCTGGCGGATAGCTGCGATCTTGGTGTCAAGGCTCCCGGCGATCAGCGCAGGCACCTTTTTCCAAACCAATATGCCGATGAACACCAGCATGGCGATCGACACCCAGACGGTCGCGTTAAGGCCGAATGCAGTGGGTTCGGCATGAGCCGCGCCCTCAACAGCCAACAGGGTCAGAACATCAGCCATTGATTGCCGCCTTCACTGCCTTGCCGGCCTCTGCCGCAGTAACATTCGCACCCGACAGACGGGCCACGAGGTCGCGGGCGGCGTCGGCTGCCACCGCCTCGATCTCTACCATGGCGGAAGATTTGGCTGTGCCCAGCGCAGCTTCCGCTTCTGCCAGTTTGGCGTTCACCTCAGCATCCGCCTTGGCCAGTTTTTGCTCCGCATCGCGCGCGGCCTGGTCCTTGGCGGCCTGAACCGCCTTTTGCGCTTCGGCGCGGCTGGCATCGAGCATGCTGCGATATTGCTCGTCGAGCGTGTCGGCATCGCCATGCGCCGTCTTGGCTGCGGCCAGATCGTCCGCAATCTTGCGATCGCGCTGATCAACCGTCGCTTCAATCTTGGGAAGCATCCCGCGACCAATAAAGACATAGATGCCGCCGAAAACAACGAGCAGCCAGAATATCTGCGAAAGCAGATACCAGCCGTCCTCGGTCAGTTGGGCAATCTGGGGCATGGTTCAGCGAGCCTTGATACGCAAAGAAAATGGGTCCGGAGCCGCGCACCATCGCTGGCGTGCAGCCCCGAAACCGAAATCAGACGACGAACAGCAGGATCATCGCGACGACGAACGCGAGCAGACCGAGAAGTTCGGCAGCCGCGAAGCCGATGAACAGACGGCCCTGCTGACCATCAGCAGCCGCCGGATTGCGCAGCGCGCTTTCGAGGAAGCTGCCAAAAACATTGCCCACGCCGATGGCGGCCATACCGGCGCCAATGGCAGCGAGACCGGCACCGATCAGCTTTGCGGCTTCTGCGTCCATGATAAAACTCCTTGAAAAAATAACAGGTTGATGTCGGATGACTTAGTGAAGATTGACCGCGTCGTTGAGATAAAGCGAGGTCAACAGAGCGAAAACATAGGCCTGAATACCTGCCACCAGCAGTTCCAGCGCGCTGATCCCGATCATCAGCGTGAAGCTGAGCAGCGACACGACCGAGCCGATCACGATGTTGTCGGCATTGAAGCCATTGATGACAAAGCCGGACAGCACCTTGAGCAGCACATGTCCTGCGGTCATCGCGACAAACAGCCGCAGCCCGAGCGAAAAGGGCCGGATCATGAAAGAGATGAACTCGATCACCGCAATGAAGGGAATCATGGGCAGCGGCGTACCATGCGGTACGAACAGCGAAAAGAAATGCAGGCCGTGCCGCCAGAAGCCGACAACCAGTACGATCGAAAAGCTGAGCACCGCAAGAATGCCAGTGACCGCGATATGGCTGGTCACCGTAAAGGGATGCAGACCCAACACGCCCAGCGGCAGCAGGCCGAGCAGGTTGCAGAACAGGATGAACATGAACAGCGAAAAGACATAGGGCGTGAACTTGCGCCCTTCCTCACCAATGTTCGACGTCATCATGCTGGAGATAAAGCCAGTGAAGCCCTCGACCGCGGCCTGCCAGCGGCCTGGGACCAATTCGCGGCGCATCCCGCCCCACATGAACAGACCGAGCGCGACGGCCGCAACGACCATCCACAGCGCACTGTTGGTGAACATGATATCATAGCCGCCAAGATTGAAGCCGCCCATGGGCGTCACTTCAAACTGGTGCATCGGATCAATCTTGCCGGATTCTGATGCGGCCACAGCCAGTCACTCCACCTGAATATGCGAACCGGCGACAAGGTCGTCCGGCAACCGATTGCAACAGCGCTATTTTCTCGCGCCATTCGACAAACGGATGATGTTTCTGAAGGCCACGATGATGCCCAGCATCAGCATGCCCAACAGACCCCAGGGAGCAGTTCCCGCCAGCCGGTCGATCAGCCAGCCCAACAAGGCCCCGCCGATCATTCCGCCCAGCAGTTCGGCCAGGACGCGGTTGCCGAGCCGGTAATTGGCATCGGATTCCACATTGGCCCCGCTCGCGGTCCGTTCTGCTTCTGCGGCTTCGGCCCGATCCAACCGCTGTTCAAGCGACGTCAGGCGCGAATCTTCCGAAGCGGGTTTCGGATCGCTGTCGGTCCCGGACATTTCGTGCAATCCCCTGCAAAAGCGTGCGAAACGGGCCGCGCGCACATAGCGGAAAGTGCCCGAAAAAGGCGCGAGCCCCCTAAGGCGCGGTCCGTTTAGAAATGCGACCGCGCGAAGTCAACCGCCAGAGCTGGGGCAATTGCTGCACCGCGCAAAAAAGCGGGCGTGATCAGGCGGCACAGCGCCCTATGGACAGCGGGGGTCGCGCACCGGGGACGAGGCATCGCGGGTCAGCCAGCGACCGTCCGGAGCCTGATATTTCTCGCCCGGCTGGGTGCGCGCGATCAGGTTACATCCTGAGGTAAAGGCGAATTGTTCCACCGTTGCCCCGGTCGAGGCAGCGCTGCGGGTATAGGCGTCCTTGCGCTTGATATTGATATCGAGCACCAGCGCGCGGATTTCGGGCGTCGGCGGGGTGACGTGGCCAAGGTAGCCGTCGGGCTGTTCCCCAACCTGCCCTGCCTGGCGCGCGGCCTGATACGCGGGGTCGCGCTGGGCCTGCGCCGCAGGGGCGGCAAGCAACGCTGCACCAACAAGCGCAGCCCCAGCGGCGGCCAAACGGTTGAAACGGGCGGTCATCTTGCTCTTCTCCATCAGAAAATCTCGCTGTTTTGCTCGATCAGTTGCTTTGCATCACCATCCAGTCGGTACACGATTTCCTGGCGGATATTGATGTTCAAGTTGATTTCGATAGGCTTGGTTGGCGTGTCGATCTGAACGCACCCGCCAAGCCCCGTCGCCATCATGGCCGCCACCGCTGCTGCGGCCCATGTTGCGGTTCGCACCTTGTCTGCTGATGGCTTCATCGCACGGGTTCACTTTCGGAAGGCTGAACGGCTGGCGCGGGCGTGGTGGCCTTGCGCTGCGCCTCGATCAGGGTGAAAAGATTTTGGTCGATCAGCACCGACGGGTCATAGAGGCTCTTGGCCGAGCTGATCAATTGGCGAAACGGCGCGTTGACGCGGACGTTGAAAACGATAGGCAATTTTTCGATCTGGCGGGTGATGATGTTGCGCTCTGCCCCTGCCCCTTGCCCCAGCCCGACAATCTTGACATCCGTCAGCATTTCGCCGTCAAGGTCGCCGTTAAGCGTAATGACCATGTCATCATAAGATAGGGATTTCAGCGTGTTGAACGCATAATTTGCAAACACGCCCAGGTTGCGGTTGGTCAGTTCGCCCACATAGGCCACCTCGCCGCCACCCGCCCGCGCGACCAGCCGCCCACCGACGATGCGTCCGCCCAATCCGCTAAATTCCACGGGCAGCACACCGTCGAAAACCCCGCTGGCATTGATATTCTGAAACCCCAGTTCGGTCAGGAACACGGCGGCATCGACACCCGACAGCTCGAATTCCAGTCGTCGCACCGCGGTGACGTCAAAATCGAGGGTCGTGGGCTTCAGCCGCAGCTCGCCTCCAGCAAAGGGCCAGCGCCCGCCCTCGATCCGGGTCCGAGTCGCATCGAGCAATTGATAATCGATGAGACCGCCCAGCACCGGAAAACCCGGGTTGATCTGATCCAGACTGATGCGCTGTCCCGGCGCAGTGCGCAGGCCGATGAGATCGTCAAAGGTGATGGTCGTGCTGGCCCCGTTGACGGAGCCAAAGGCGGCCGCAAAGTCGCTACCGGCGGTGGTGAAGGTGCCCGTCGACGTGACACCTTTCACCCCCCAGTCGATTCGCCCACGTCCGGCGACGGCACCCCGGGCATTGGCGATCACCCCCAGGGCAAGCGGGGTCAGGTCACGGGGCTGAAAACCGGTGGTAAAGCGCAAGGCATCAACCATGAGATCGGCGGACCCAGCGGCGCTGGCAAAATCATGCTCTATCGCGACACGGCCGACCGCCGCATCCTTGACCCCCTCGGCAAAAGCGGCGGTCGCGCTGATCCGACCATCGGCGAAGCGCAGCGCGGCATCACGGCTGACCAGCGGGAAAAAGCGGGGCGGCACGGCTGTGTCGCTCACCTCCAGCCTGCCATTTAGCGTCAGCGCACCCTCCGCCCAGCGCCACTCACCGGCAATTTTCGACATGCGTAGCGGGATGGTGCCGATTTCCCCGCTGGCACCCTCAATCCGGCCGGCCAGCATAGTGCCGCTTAACTTGCCCTCAATGATGGTGGCCGCAAAATTGGTGGCAGCATCGCCGGTGCCGATAACAGCGGTCAGATCGTCAACGCGCAGCGTGCTGGTAGCCAAGGCGTAGCGGAGCCGCGCGGCGCGCAGTTGAACCGGGTTAGCACCGCTGCGCGCAGTTATCACCAGGCTGGCGATACGCACCTCCCCAGCCAATCGACCGCCGCGATAATCCAGCATCGGCGCGCCCGGCGCACTGCACAGGGTCAGGGCGTTGCGCCCAAGCCGAAGCCCGCCAAGGCTGGCGCTGTCCAGCGTCAGCGGCTGGCACCCGCCGGCCAGCGCATAGTCTCCATCAGGCTCCACTACACCACTCAGCGGCAGCGACAACCCGTCGACGCGACCACCAGCGAGTGGGCCAGACAGTGTGACCCGCGTGGCCAGCCGCATCGCGCCGCGCCGGTCCCCGCTGATGGCAATGGGGGTCAGCGCCAACCGCGATCCGCTTGCCGCCAATGGCGCGATGGTGGCCCGGCCCGTCAAACTGCCGTCACGGCGGCGGATCAGCGCAATGTCCGCTGCGGGCAGTCCCCCGCCATTCACCTGCCAGCGTCCATCGGCGAGCACCAGCGGACCAGCGTCCGAAAAGACGATCGACACCCGGCTTGCCGCGTCGCCGCTCAGCCGGGCGCCGTTCGCACTGGCGATCCGGGGCGATATGACGTCAAGGCGGCGTGTGCCGCCTTGGTCGATGAGAAGCAGCCGTCCCGTTCCCGACAAAGGTCCGTTGGCGGTGGTGGCGACGCTGCGCCGGAGCTGCTGAACAACAGGCGTCAGCGGGCCGACATCGGCGTTAAACGTCGCCAATGCGCTGCGGGCTTCTGGCGGCAATGTCGCCCTGGCAAAGGTCAGCCGCGCATCGCCCGACACGTCAGCGGCAATCGCCGCCGTTCCTTTCAGGCCCAGCGAGCCGATAACGCCATCGCCAAAGCGCGCCTGCGATCCGTTCAACGCAAAGCTGGCCTTTGTCCCTTCAGCGCCGCCGGAAAAGTCGGTGACGCCGCTGATCCGGTCCACGCGCCCGCCACCCGCCGCGATGCCGCGGATGGCCAGGTCGAGCTGACCCGACCATTGCTGCAAATCCTTGTCCAACCGCGCGTCGACGCCGATATCGGCGCGGTCGATGCTAGCGTCATTCGCACATACAACGCGATCCGCCCGCACCGGACCGGCGAAACTGGGCCGTCCCGCGCTAATCCGCACCTCACCATAAGCAGTGACCCGGCCGGTCGTACAATCGGCCGCCGCTGCCCGCTCGGTCACCAACGCGATCCTGCCGCGGAAATTGCGGCTCAGCGGCCCGGAACCGTCGAGCCGCGCGCCAACCAATCCCCACGGCATTTCAAACCGCCCGCGTGCATCGTTCAGCGAAAGGGCAAAATCGGGAAAGGCTAAGGGTTCGTCACTCGGCGGCGGCAACAGCTTGTCGACCTCTCCCAGCGACAGCCGCCCATCCACCCAGCGACCATGCAGCCGCACACCATCGGCACGGATGGCGGTAATGCGGGGGCCGGTCCAGCGCCAGCCCACATCCACCTCCACCCGCCGTGCAACCAGATCGGGGCGCGCGGGGTTGCCGATGACTACATCGCCCAGCGTCTGGGTGCGCGGGCCGATCGCCTCGATCCGATAGCTGGCCCGGACGTCGCGGCTTTCCAGCTGATCTTCGACAATATTATCTGCCAGGGGCGCGCGCAGCAGCCATAGCGCAGCACCGATCGTGGCCACCGCCCCGGCAGCGTAAAGCCAGCCCCGCCGCCGCGCTGGCACGGCGGGCGGTGCCACCGGTTCGTCTGGGGAGGCGCTGGCCATCTCCTTCGTCTATGGGCGTTGAGCCGGAGCGACAAGCCGGTTATCGCACCGGTGTGACGAACGCCCCCGACAACACGCCCGACCACAGCGGCCACCGCGCCCGGCTGCGCGCCCGGCTGCTCGATGCAGGGGGCGACGCGCTGGCGGACTATGAACTGGTCGAATATCTGCTCTCGCTCGCCATCCCGCGCCGGGACACCAAGCCGCTGGCGAAGGCGTTGCTGAATGAATTCGGCAGTCTGGCCGAACTGGTGGCGGCAGACCCCGAATCGCTGCGCCGCGTGCCGGGAATGGGTGATACCTCGGTTGCCGCGCTGAAGGTTGTTCACGCGGCGAGCCTCCGCCTGCTGAAAGGCCGCGTGACGCAGCGCCCGGTACTCGCGAGTTGGTCGGCGCTGCTCGACTGGCTTCGCGCCGACATGGGGCCGATCGCGCACGAGCGGGTGCGCGTCCTGCACCTTGATGCGCGCAACCAGTTGATTCGCGACGAGGTGATGAGCGAGGGGACAGTCGATCAGTCAGCGATTTATGTCCGCGAGGTGGCGAAGCGCGCACTGGAATTGGCGGCATCGGCCGTTATTCTCGTACACAATCATCCCAGCGGCAGCCCGGAACCCAGCCGCCAGGACATCGCCATGACGCGGACCGTTGCAGAGGCGCTGTCAAAACTGGGCATCGACCTGCACGATCACATCATCATCGGCGGCGGCACGCACTACAGCTTTCGCAGCGCAGGGCTGCTGTAGCGATTGGACGCGCCGCAGACGCGCTGCTAACGCGCGCCATCACGCAATTCCGCCCACGAAAGGCTTTTCCATGGTCCCCCGCTACGCCCGCCCCGCCATGACCGCGATCTGGGAGCCGGAGGCGCGGTTGCGCATCTGGTTCGAGATCGAGGCGCACGCAACCGATGCGCTCGCGGAGCTGGGCGTGGTCCCACAAGATGCGGCAAAAGCTCTGTGGGATTGGTGGGCAACCAACCCCGTCATCGACGTTCCCGCCATCGACGCGATTGAGGCCGTGACCAAGCATGACGTCATCGCCTTCCTCACGTGGGTGGCGGACAATGTCGGCGATCAGGCGCGGTTCATGCATCAGGGGATGACATCGTCGGACGTGCTCGACACCTGTCTGGCAGTTCAGCTCGCGCGCGCGAGCGACCTGCTGCTCGATGACATCGACGCACTGCTCGCCGCGCTGAAACGCCGGGCTTTCGAGCACAAGCTGACCCCCTGCATCGGGCGCAGCCACGGCATTCACGCCGAACCCGTAACCTTCGGCCTCAAAATGGCGGAGGCCTATGCCGAGTTCAGCCGTTGCCGCGCGCGGCTGGTCGCGGCGCGGGCGGATGTGGCGACCTGCGCCATATCGGGCGCCGTGGGCACCTTTGCCAATATCGACCCGGCAGTCGAGGCGCATGTCGCGGCGAAACTGGGCCTGACGGTCGAACCGGTATCGACGCAGGTCATCCCGCGCGACCGCCACGCGATGTTCTTCGCCACGCTGGGCGTCATTGCTTCCTCGATCGAGCGGCTGGCGACCGAAATCCGCCATCTGCAACGCACCGAGGTGCTGGAGGCGGAGGAATATTTCTCGCCCGGACAAAAGGGCTCGTCGGCCATGCCGCACAAGCGCAACCCGGTGCTGACCGAAAATCTGACCGGCCTCGCCCGCATGGTCCGCGCCTATGTTACGCCTGCGCTGGAAAATGTGGCGCTATGGCATGAGCGCGACATCAGCCATTCGTCGGTCGAACGCTATATTGGGCCGGATGCCACCATCACCCTCGACTTCGCGCTGGCGCGGCTGACAGGTGTGGTCGACAAGCTGCTCGTCTATCCCGCACGGATGCAGAAGAATATGGACCGGATGGGCGGCCTGATCCATTCGCAGCGCGTCCTGCTGGCCCTGACACAGGCCGGGGCGAGCCGCGAGCAAAGCTATGCCTTGGTACAGCGCAACGCGATGAAAGTGTGGGAATCGGATGGCGCGTTGTCCTTGCTCGACCTGCTGTCCGCCGATGCGGAGGTAACGGCGCTGTTGCCGCCCGACGAACTCGCGGCACGGTTCGACCTTGGTTATCACCTCAAGCATGTCGACACCATTTTCGCACGAGTGTTCGGGGGCTGACCCCGTTAACCCCGCGCGGGTGTCGCCATCATGGAGCGCAACGGATCAGCGTCAATTTTCTGGAAGCCCCTTGCGGGTGCCATTCTAGAGGCCGTGGGGATTCAACGCGAAAGTTTCCGTTTCGTTTAATTTCGTCAGTCCCGCGAAAGCGGGAATCCATATCCTGCCAAATAAATTTCAACAGCAAGCGATGGATTCCCGCTTTCGCGGGAATGACGAATTAAGAAAGCACGGAAATCTGTGCGATGAATCTTAACCGCCCCTAATTTTCAGACTATTGCAGACAGCCCCGCATTGACCTTGTTCAGCCCACTGTTTTTCCGGCAACCGCCTTCTTCACCGGTAACTTCTTCTTAGCCGCCGCCTTCTTGGCCGGAGCCTTTTTCTTTCCCTTGGCTGGCCCCTTCGCGGCGCGAGCATCGATCAGGGCGGCGGCTTCCTCTACTGTCAGTGCGTCGGGGTCGGCCGTCTTGGGCAGAGTGGCGTTGGTGGTGCCGTCGGTGACATAGGGGCCATAGCGCCCGGCCATGAGCTTCATTTCACCGCCACTTGCCGGATGCGGGCCAAAGGTTTTAAGCGGTGCCGCCGCAGCGCCCCGCGCCGGTCTGCCGCCGCCTGCCGCTGCCTCCGCAATGCGCGTGACGGCGGCATTCATGCCGATTTCAAAGATTTCGGCGGTGCCCGTCAGCTTCGCATATTTGCCATCGTGGAGGAGATAGGGGCCATAGCGGCCTAGTCCCGCCACAATCGGCTTGCCGCTTTCCGGATGGACGCCGACATCGCGCGGAAGGGCGAGGAGACGCAGGGCATAGTCAAGGTCAAGCTCATCTGCCGGAATGTCAGCGGGGATCGAGGAGCGCTTGGCCTCTTTCCCCTCGCCCAGCTGAACATAGGGACCAAAGCGGCCGCTGCGCTTGCTTACCTCTTCCCCGCTCGCCGGGTCGGTGCCCAGCACTTCGGGGCCGCTATCCTCGCCGCCACCGCCGGGCTGCGCGAATTTACGGGTGTATTTGCAGTCGGGATAGTTGCTACACGCGATGAACGGTCCAAACTTGCCGCCGCGCAACGACAGGCTCCCCGCGCTGCACTTCGGGCACAGGCGCGGGTCGCTGCCATCCTCTTTTTCCGGGAAGAGATAGGGGCCAAGGAATTCGTCGAGCGCGGCGGTGATCTCGCTCGGCTTCTGTTCCATCACCTCGCCGGTGCGCGGTTTGAAGTCGCGCCAGAACGCCTCCAGCACCGCCTGCCACTGCGCGCGGCCGCCGGACACATCGTCCAGTTCCTCTTCCAACCCGGCGGTGAAATCATATTCGACATAGCGGGTAAAAAAGCGTTCGAGAAAGGCGGTCAGCAGCCGTCCGCTTTCTTCCGGGATAAAGCGGTTTTTCTCGATACGGACATAGGCCCGGTCCTTAAGCACCTGAAGGATAGAGGCATAGGTGGACGGGCGGCCGATCCCCAGCTCTTCCATCTTCTTGACCAAGCTGGCCTCCGAATAGCGCGGCGGCGGCTGCGTCTCGTGCGCCTCGACCTCCACGCCGGTCTTGGCCGGGGCGTCGCCGCGCGCCATGGCGGGGAGCAGGCGGGCGTCCTCGTCCTCACTGTCGTCGCGCCCCTCGTCATAGAGCGCCAGAAAGCCGGGGAACTGGACGACCTGGCCGGTCGCGCGCAGCATCACCTTGCCCGTGCCGTCTTCCAGCTCGACGGTCGTGCGTTCCAGCCGCGCCGCCGCCATCTGGCTCGCCAGCGCGCGTTTCCAGATCAGTTCGTACAGCCGCGCATGATCGCCGCTGCCCGCCGTCTTGCGGGTAAAGTCAGTCGGCCGGATCGCCTCATGCGCTTCCTGGGCATTTTTGGCTTTGGTTTGATACTGGCGCGGCTTGTCGGGAATATAACCGCCATCATAACGATCGACGATGGCCTTGCGCGCCGCGCTGATTGCGCTGCCGTCCATCTGTACCCCGTCGGTGCGCATATAGGTGATCGCGCCATCCTCATACAAGGCTTGCGCGAGCCGCATCGTGTGGCTGGCCGAAAAGCCAAGCTTGCGCGCGGCTTCCTGCTGCAAGGTAGAGGTGGTGAAGGGCGGCGGCGGGTTACGGGTCAGCGGTTTGGTCTCGACCGAGACAACAGTGAACCGGCCCGCCTGCACGTCGGCTTCCGCCGCGCGGGCGTCCGCTTCGCTGGTGATCGACAGCCGCTCGATCTTGTCCCCACGCCAGCGAGCAAGCCGGGCGCGGAAGGGGGTGCCGCCTTGCTCGAACAGGCCGGTGACCGACCAATATTGCTGCGTCTTGAACGCCTCAATCTCGCGCTCACGCTCTACTACCAGCCGCAGCGCAACCGACTGCACCCGCCCCGCCGACTTCGCACCGGGCAGCTTGCGCCACAAGACCGGCGAGAGGGTAAAGCCAACCAGATAATCCAGCGCGCGGCGGGCACGGTAGGCGTCGATCAGATCCTCATCCAGGTCGCGCGGCGCGGCCATGGCCGACAGCACCGCATCCTTGGTGATGGCGTTGAAGGTCACGCGCGCAACCGATTGCGGCAGCGCCTTTTTGCCGCGCAGTAGCTCCTGCACATGCCAGCTGATCGCCTCCCCCTCCCGGTCAGGGTCGGTGGCAAGGATCAGGCGGTCGGCAACCTTGGCCGCGTCAGTGATTTCCTTCAGCCGCTTGACCTTGTCGGCATAAACTTGCCACTGCATCGCAAAGCCGTCGTCGGGATCGACCGAGCCGTCCTTGGGCGGCAGATCCCGGACATGCCCATAAGAGGCAAGCACCCGAAAATCGCGGCCCAGATATTTTTCGATGGTTTTGGCCTTGGCCGGCGATTCAACGATAACCAGTTGCATATGCTTGATATTATCCCTTGTGCAGCATTGCCCTCACGTACGCGCGATGGTGGCGGCGGATGGTAGGACGCGTCAAGGGGGTGTAAGAACAGACCGCAAATTGGTTTCTCCAACCGTTTGCCCTAAGCTTGTTTAAGGGTTGGCCTTTTCTTGGGAACGTATAAACTAAGGACAATCCTTCGACAGGCTCAGAGCAGACCGATTAGGGTAAACTACGACAGTTTGCCCCCTATCCCTTGTCCCACCGATAGCCGCGCGGCAGGATGCATTTGCCTGCATCGTATTTGCCGACGCTGCGGATGACCTCGTCCTTTTCGGGTTCCACACGCCGCCCACTCAGCTGGCTGTCGATCACGCGGCGGACCAGCGCATCGAGGCGGGTGACGAGGTAGCAGTCGACCGCGGGCGGCGCATGCGGATTGCCCACCCCGCTGTCGTCCGTCAGGAACAGGTAACGGGACTGGGTTGCCGCCGCCATCGCGCGCATGGCATATTCCGCTTCGCCCGCCACGCCCGATGCCGCGATCGGTGTGATATGGATACGGCTCGTCCGCGCGGCCTCTGCAGCCGCCCAGGTGCGGCCGAACTTGTCGTCATGCGGCGGCGCATCGGCCACCGGGAACAACGATTTCACCGCATCTGGGCGCCATTTATGGCCAATCGCGCGGATCAGCGCCTGGTCCATCGCCTCAGGGTAATCGCCGCCGCCATTGGCATCCTGCCGCGCCAGCACCGCCTGTTGCCGACCGATATCGCGATTAAAATCGACGCTATAGGTCACATAGTCATCGCCATCGTCGCGGTAGAATACAAATCCAAGCCGGATGTCGACGCCCTGATGCTTGCGCGTCACGGTGTCGATGATCGATTTCAGCTCGGTTTGCAGATAGCGTATTTCGTCCCCCATGCTGCCTGTCGTGTCGACAACGAACATCAGGTCGAGCTTGTCAACGCGGGTGTCCGCTGCACTTGCGGTAAGGCCAACGGTCTGCCCCCCCGCCTTGCCACTCACCAAGA
>ERZ1066121.2184-NODE-2184-length-12709-cov-16.808124_pt1 | contig 12709 bp, 18 predicted proteins | sample MGYA00382768_ERZ1066121 | MGnify/ENA primary metagenome ERZ1066121 (study PRJEB33369, sample SAMEA5778351) | biofilm metagenome | biome: Industrial cooling water; feature: Water cooling tower basin; material: Biofilm | place: United Arab Emirates | collected... | reverse complement strand
CAGTGCTGGCTCAGCGTCGGCGTGTTCATCGTCTGCCACGATGCGATGCACGGCAGTCTGGTGCCCGGCCACCCGAGGGTGAACGGCGCGATCGGCGCGGTGCTGCTGGCGCTGTATGCCGGTTTTGCATGGAAGCAGCTGCGGGACGCGCATTTTGCCCATCACAAGCTGGCGGGCCGGGCCGGCGATCCCGATTTCGACGAGCATCACCCGGATGATTTCTGGCGCTGGTATGCGACCTTCTTCCGGCGCTATTTCGGCTGGCGCTCGCTGGTTTTCGTCCACACGGTGGTGGGGATCTACTGGCTGGTGCTGGATATCCCGATGGCGCAGATCGTGCTGCTCTACGGGCTGCCGGCGCTGGGATCGTCGCTCCAGCTGTTCTACTTCGGCACCTTCCGCCCGCACCGCCATGTCGCCGATGAGGACCCGGCCCGGTTTGCCGACCATCACAACACCCGTTCTGAGGATTTCGGCACGCTCGCGAGCCTCGCCTCCTGTTTCCATTTCGGCTATCATCTCGAACACCACCGCCGCCCCGACGTGCCGTGGTGGGCATTGCCCGGCGCGCGCCGGGCGGGGGTGGGCCGCGTTGAATTGACTGAGAAGGTGCCCGCATGAGCTGGCTCGAAGCCGCCGCCATCGTCCTTGCCGCGCTGATCGGGATGGAGCTGTTCGCGTGGTACGCGCACAAGTACATCATGCATGGCTGGGGCTGGGGCTGGCACCGCGACCATCACGAGCCGCACGACAAGGTGCTGGAGAAGAACGATCTTTTCGCGGTGGTGTTCGGCACGATCAACGCCGCGATGTACATCCTCGGCTCGCTCTACTGGGACTGGCTGTGGTGGACCGCGGTCGGCATCACGCTCTACGGGGTGATCTACACGCTGGTGCATGACGGGCTTGTCCACCAGCGGTACTGGAAATGGGTGCCGAGGAAGGGCTATGCCAAGCGGCTGGTGCAGGCGCACAAGCTCCACCATGCGACGATCGGGAAAGAGGGCGGCGTCAGCTTCGGCTTCGTCTTTGCCCGCGACCCGGCGAAGCTGAAGGCAGAACTGAAGGCCCAGAAGGACGCCGGGATCGCGGTGGTGCGCGATTCTGTCGGTGCCGGGGGCGAGGGGTTCGAGACGGCGGGGCGCAACCTCTAGGGCGCAAGGGCGCGCACCTGACCGGGTCGGAGCCTTGCGGCCCCCTTCAGACCCGCGCCGGAGCCTGCGCCTTTGGCTGTTTCACGTGAAACATCGCTGCCTATCCGGCGGCAAGGCGCGCGGCATGTTCCTTCACCAGAGCGATCATGTTCGGCACCCCCTGGGTGCGGTTGCTCGACAACTGGTTCTTGAGGTCGAAGGGGGCGAGCGCGCCCATCACGTCCATCTGCGCGACCTCGGCGGCGGGCCTGTCCTGCACCGCGGCGATGACGAGCGCGACGATCCCCTTGGTGATCGCGGCATTGCTGTCGGCGAGGAAATGGAGCTTCGTGGCATCGGTCCCGGCCGGATAGACCCACACCGCCGCCGAGCATCCGCGAACCAGCGTCGCGTCGGTCTTCAGGGCATCGGGCATGGGCTCGAGACTGCGGCCGAGCTCGATCAGCAGGCCGTAGCGGTCGTCGCCGTCGAGGAACGCGTATTCCTCGCGAATGTCGGAAAGGGTGCGCATCGCCCGCCCTTAGAGGGCTGCGGCTCCAACGCAAAGGGGGCTTTAGCCGGTGAGGCCGCCTGGCCGGGTGAGGGCATGGTAGATCACGTAGAACCAGCCGAAGAAGCCGTGGACGATCGCCCAGATGATCGACTGGTTGAGGCTCCAGCTGATCGCCACCGCGATCGCGCTGCCAAGGCCGATGCCGGCCTGCGTCGCGGCGTTGCGTCCGCTGCTCACAGCTCGACCCCGCTGGCGATGGCTTCGAGCTTGCGGATGCGCTCCTTGAGGTCGGCCAGTTCGATGCGCGCGGTGCCGAGGCCTGCGGTGTCATCCGCCCCGCGGACGGCGGGGGCATGTTCAAGCTCGCGGCGCTTCAGGTCGAGCCAGCCCTGCCAGGCCCGCAAGCCTGCACCCACCACCACGATCACCGCCACCAGAAGGCCTGCGGTAAGGACCAGCGTGGGATCGAGAAGAACACTCGTCATTGGCTCGGTTCCTCCTTCTTGGCGACGGGCAGCGCCCGCAGCGCTTCGATTTCGGCCGCGATCCGCGCCTGTTCGCGCGCATCGCCGGAGTTGGCATCGGTGGCGATGCGTTCGAGCACCTTCACCCGTTCGCGCAGGTCTGCCAGTTCGCGGCGCGTCGCTTCCAGCTCGGTGGTCGCCCGGCTGTCGTCGCGCGGGACGAGCGTTTCGTTGCCATTCTCGTCCGTGACGATCCCCGCGCGGGCCTTGGCATATTCCACCACGCCCCAGACGATGATCGCTACCATCACGACGATCGCCCAGCTGCTCATTTCAAATGATCCCTGGCAGCCTCGACGCGCAGGTCCTCGATTTCCATCGCAAGCTGCGGCCCGCGATCGGTGGCGATGCGTTCGAGCACCTGCAGCCGGTCCTCGATCATCTGCTGGCGTTCGGTGATCGCGCGAATGCCCTGCCGGTCGGTCTCCGGCCGGGCCTCGTAGCGCAGCCGCCTGGCCTGCATCACCTTGTCGACGATGCCGTTGAGGCTCACCCCGGCGATCAGCACGATCGCGATCAGGGTCATGGCGATGACTATCTGTTCGCCCAGCATCACGCGGCCCCCTTGTCCTTGAGGCCCGCCAGCGCCCGGTCGCGCGCCGAATCTCTCAGCGCGTCGATCTCGGCGCCGAGGTGGTAGCCGCTGTCGGTGACGATCCGCTCGACATTGGCGAGGCGGTCCTTGATCGATCCCAGCTCGGCGCGCAGCTCGGCATTTTCCTGGGTCAGCAGGGTCACGCGGTGCGCGGTCTGCTTGTCGGCGCCCGGCTTCAGCGACTGGCCCCACATGCCTTCCAGCGGGTAGCCGTTCTTGATCTTCATCCGGGTGGTCTGGAACGAGGCAAGGATGCCCAGCGCGCCGAGCCCGAAGGCCCCGGTGATGATCCAGCCGAGATAGGGCAGGAAGGGGGAGAGCTGTTCCATCAGACCCGCTCCCTCGCCTCAAGGCCGAGCGGGACGCCCGCGCCGGCCGCGTCGACCCGGCGCTGATCGCGCAGCGCCTCGATCTGGGTCGCGATGTCATAGCCGCGGTCGGTGACGATGCGTTCGAGCACCTGCACCCTGTCTTCCAGCCGCTGGATCTGGCTGGCGTATTGCGCTGCCTTCTCGGCCGTCTTCTCGGCGGTGGCACCGACCTGAAGTTCGGCGATGCGCTGCTGGTGCCTGGTCCAGATGGCGACGATCGGGATGCACATCGCGACCAGAGGTATGAAAATCCAGATGGTATCGGGCCCCATGATCAGTCCCCTGTGATTATCGTTTCGGGTTCAGCGCAGCCGCTCGATCTCTGCGGTCAGGCGCGGGTTGCTGCTGACGTAGTGGGCTTCCACCGCGGCGAGGCGGCGGTCGATGTCGCGAAAGCTCGCCTTGATCTCGCGCGCGGTGCGGCGCGGGCTCTGGCGCACGCCCTGCCAGTACTTCTGCTCGCTGGCGTCGCGGTAGAGGTAGGGCGGCTTCTTGTTGAGCACGAAGCTGGCAACGAGGTAGGCGAGCAGCACGAAGCCTTGCGTGGCAAAGGTCAGGAACACCGCGGCCAGGCGCACCCAGAGGACATTGACCCCGGTGTAGTCGGCGATCCCGGCGCACACGCCGGTCAGCTTGGCGTTATGCTTGTCGCGGTAAAGCGTTGTGCGGGGGCTGTTCACGAGCGGATTCCTTTCTTCTCGGCGATCAGTGCTTCCAGTTCGCGCAGCTGCTGATTGTCCTTCTCCTGATCGGCGATCAGGCGGCGGGCGGGGGCAAAGGAGGGGTCGTCACTGGCGACGAGCCGTTCGACGGTGTCCATCCGTTCATCGAGCCGCTTGGCGAGGTTGTAGAGTTCCTCCAGCAGCACCTCGTCGTCGGCGGTGATCGTCGGCGCGGTCTTCCACTTGGTCATGTAGTGCAGCACCATCCAGGGCAGGCCGATGAAGATCGCGATGATGGCCAGAACAACTTCGAATTCCATGACTTACCTCCCCTCGCTGTCGTCGGCCTTGCCGAGGGCCTTCTTCATGGCAGCCAGTTCGTCGTCGATCGCGTCCGAACCGGCGAGCGCGGCAATTTCATCGGCGAGCGACGGCGGGCCGTCCTCGGCAATGCGCAGCGCGTCGGCGCGGCCTTCGGCGTAGTCCACCCGGCGTTCGAGCTGGTCGAAGCGGGCGAGCGCCTCGTCGGTGCGCTCGGTGCTCATCAGGGTGCGCAGCTTGACACGGTTCTCGGCGCTTTCGAGGCGCGCGGCGATCGCGGTCTGGCGGCTGCGGGCCTCGCGCAGGCGGTGCTGCAGCTTGGCGATGTCCTCCTCGTAGGCGCGCAGCGCATCGTCGAGCACCGCAATCTCGGTCTTGAGCTGATCGGCCATGTCGCCGGCCTTCTTCTTCTCGACGAGCGCGGCGCGGGCGAGGTCTTCGCGGTCCTTGCTGAGCGCGAGCTGCGCCTTTTCGGCCCAGTCGGCCTGGAGCCGGTCGAGCTTCACGCAGTGGCGGTGCATCTCCTTCTGGTCGGCGATGGTGCGCGCGGCCGACGCGCGGACTTCGACCAGGGTTTCCTCCATCTCGAGGATAATCATGCGGATCATCTTCGCGGGGTCATCCGCCTTGTCGAGCATGTCGTTGAAGTTGGCGGCGATGATGTCGCGCGTGCGGCTGAAAATGCCCATGAAGGCTACTCCGTCTAGAAAGGCGTTGACCCGGTCCCGCGATGCGACTCGCTCGTCCCCGGGCGGGGGTGTGCGCCCCCGAGATTGCGCCCGGCCGGGGTTGCGGCGCAAGGCTTCGATTTCCTCGTCGAGCCGCGACAGCCGCCCGGCCGAGAGCAGGCGGGAAGGTTGGGCCGGAGCATCGCCGTCTTGCGCGTCGCGGGCGGGGCGTGCGTCGCGGTCGGCGTCAGCAGGGGGGGCATCCTGCGCGGGGCGCTCCGGCCCGAGGGGGTCATGCTCGCCCACGTCAGGCAATCTCGATCACGCCGGCTTCGGCGGTGGGATGGGCGAGCGGGGCGGCCTGGGCGGCACCCGGCTGAAGCTGCGAGGACAGCGCGATCATCATCACCATCGCGGCGATGCTGGCCATAGCGGCCTGTCCGAGCTTGGAGTTCCAGAAGCTGCTGCTTTGGGCGTTGCGGTCGATCATTGTGGGCCTCCCCATTGGTGTCCGTGGGTCTTGCCCGGTATTTTGCAACCCGCGTGCCAAACTTGGCGAATGGCGGATTTGCGCCGTTTTTGGCCTTGGGTGGCGGGGAGGTGTTGGTCTCTATTGCCAAGCCTTGGGAATTTTCACTATAGTTTGGACGTGAAGCTCGAAAGCCAGTTCATCGGCCAGTCGGGGGCCTTTCTGGACGCGGTCGAACGCGCCAGCCGCGCGGCGGCGATGAACCGTCCGGTGCTTGTGATCGGCGAACGCGGCACGGGCAAGGAACTGATCGCCGAACGCCTTCACCGCCTGTCGAGCCGCTGGGACGAGCCGCTGGTGACGATGAACTGTGCGGCGCTGCCCGAAACCCTGATCGAGGCCGAGCTGTTCGGACACGAGGCGGGCGCCTTCACCGGCGCGACCAAGGCTCGCGCGGGCCGCTTCGAGGAGGCGGACCGCGGCACGCTGTTCCTCGACGAACTGGGCACGCTCAGCATGGGCGCGCAGGAGCGGCTCCTGCGGGCGGTCGAATATGGCGAGGTCACCCGCATCGGTGCCTCGCGCCCGATCCGGGTCGACGTGCGGATCGTGGCGGCGACCAACGACGATCTGCCCGCGCTGGCGGCGGCGGGCGAGTTCCGCGCCGACCTGCTCGACCGCCTGAGCTTCGAGGTGATCACCCTGCCGCCGCTGAGGGTGCGCGAGGGCGACATCGGGGTGCTCGCCGAATATTTCGGCCGGCGCATGGCAGCCGAGCTAGAGTGGGACCGCTGGCCCGGCTTCGCGCCCCACGTGATGGACGCGCTCGAGGACCATCCCTGGCCCGGCAACGTGCGCGAGCTGCGCAACGTGGTCGAACGCGCGGTCTATCGCTGGGACGTGCCCGACATGCCGATCGGCCATGTCCAGTTCGACCCTTTCGACAGCCCCTGGCGCCCGCGCCCGCCCGAACATCGCCGCAGCGGCGGGGGGAGCGCAAAGGCTGGCGGGGAATCGGCGGGTGGTGCGGCCGTCGTCGCGATGCCGTCGGCAGGTCATTTCGATGCCGTCGACGATCTGCGCGCCGCCGTCGACGCGCACGAAAGGGCGATCCTCGCCCATGCGCTGGGCAAGCACCGCTGGAACCAGCGCCAGACCGCCCGCGCGCTCGGCCTCACCTACGACCAGCTGCGCCACTGCATCCGCAAGCATGGGCTGATGGAGGGGCAGGACTGAGAGCGTTCCTAACGGATTGGCAAGTCTTTTCGATTATTGCGGTGTTTCCGCTCAGGGCGACGCGACACCATGCATTTGCTTTGCGAAAATTTCCCGAGAAATTCCTGCATCCTGTGCAACGGCATGGGCGAATCGCGCTTGCCTGCGTCCCGGTTCGGCAAGGCGGCCTGAGATGCGTCCCGATCTGTCCGACAGCCCCCGTCACTCTTTGCCAGCGCCCCCGGTTTCGGATAGGGTGAATCCGGTCGCACCTACATCCACGGTCGAATCGTCCGCTCAATCGCCCGCGGGCCGTCCGGCTCTGGACCGACTGCGGGGTGAACAGGGGATGGTGGACCCGAAGCCCGAGGGCCCGGATGCGCCGGCGGTGCCGATCGGGCGTCGTTCCGCGCCACGCCTGCGTCTCAGCCTTCCGGCCCAGCTTGTTGCGGTGGAGAAGGTTCACACCTGCATCCTTCTCAACCTGTCGCGCACCGGCGCGCAGGTGGCGATCCTCGATTCCATGCGCGAAGGCGAAGGCGCGATCCTGCGCTGCGGCCTGATCAACAACTTCGCGATCATTACCCGCAGCGAGTTCGGCCTCAACGCGCTCGAGTTCGACGAACCGCTGACCGATGCGATCGTGCTCGAGGTGCGCCGCTATCACGAGAATTTCGAGGAACGCGAGAAGCGCGCGCTGATCGAGAACGCGCGCAAGTGGGTGACGGGCGACACCAGCGACGACCGCCCGATCTGACCGGCGATCCCGGCCTGACCGGCACGTAATCGTGCGGGGGTGGGCGCCGCGGCGATCTTCACCCTCTCCCTGCGAAACTGGCCGGGTCATGGCACCCGAACCGCCTTCAGCCGACGCCCCGGACGAACCGGTAACCGCTGGCCGGCGGGCAGCGGCGCGCCTGCGGCTGGCCGTCCCCGCGAAGTTCGTGTCGATCTGCGAGACGCAGGACTGCGTCCTGATAGATGTCTCGCGTACCGGCGCGCGGGTCGCGCTGGCGCGGCCGCTGGCGGTGGGGCAGTCCGGCTATCTCGCGCTGGCGAAAATGGAGCTGTTCGGCGCCATTGTCCGCAGCGAGCGGGGCGAGGGCATGGCGATCAACGCGATGGCCTTCGATGAGCCGATCTGCCGAGAGGAGGTGCTCCGCATCAGAAGCTTCGCCGAGAGCTTCGAGCTTCGCCAGAGCCACGCGCTGCGTGAGCAGGTGCGGCGCTGGGTGTCGGGCGAGAGCTGACCGCGCACAGCGGCGAAGGCGCTTGCCAAACGGGGCGAAGGCGACTAGAGCGGCGACCAATCCCGACATTGTCGCGACAAGGTTTGGATGCTGGCGCCTCGCGGGGCCGGCCCCACACCGCGTTTCCGCAATGGCGCTGCAACGAAAGAACCGCGTGACCGATATTGCCCGCCTGACCGCCTTGATCGAACCCGAGGCCACCGCGCTCGGCTTCGAACTGGTGCGCGTGGCGATGGTGCCCTCGGAAGCGGGCGACGGCGGCATGGCGCTCCAGATCATGGCCGAGGACCCCGCGACCGGCCAGCTGGTGCTCGACCAGTGCGCCGCCCTCTCGCGCCGCATCTCCGACGCGATCGACGCGGCCGAAGAGGCAGGCGAGGAACTGGTAGAGGGCGCCTATCACCTCGAAGTCAGCTCGCCCGGCATCGACCGGCCGCTGACCCGCGACAAGGACTTCGGCAACTGGGCGGGCCATGAGGTCCGCATCGTCATGGACAAGGGCTATGACGGTCAGCGCGTCAACAAGGGCGTGCTCGGCGGCCTCGAGGATGGTATGGTCCTCGTCAAGGAAGTGAAGGCGGGCGATGTCCGCCTGCCGCTCGCAGACATCCATTCCGCGAAGCTCGTCCTCACCGACGCGCTGATCGCCGCCACCCGCCCGCTGGACACCAGCGGGGCTGATGAACTCATCGAAGAAGATACAGAGAAGGCAGACGACTGATGAGTGCCATTTCCGCCAACAAGGCCGAACTCCTCGCGATCGCCAACGCGGTTGCCTCGGAAAAGATGATCGACAAGGCGATCGTCATCGAGGCGATGGAAGAGGCGATCCAGAAGTCGGCGCGCAACCGCTACGGCGCCGAGAACGACATCCGCGCCAAGCTCGATCCCATGACCGGCGATCTGACGCTGTGGCGCGTGGTCGAGGTGGTCGAGGAGGTCGAGGACTACTTCAAGCAGGTTGACCTGAAGCAGGCCGAGAAGCTCCAGCCCGGCGCCAAGGTCGGCGACTTCATCGTCGATCCGCTGCCCCCGGTCGATCTCGGCCGCATCGACGCGCAGTCGGCCAAGCAGGTGATCTTCCAGAAGGTCCGCGATGCCGAGCGCGAGCGCCAGTACGAGGAATTCAAGGACCGCCAGGGCGAAGTCATCACCGGCGTGATCAAGTCGGTCGAATTCGGCCACGTGATCGTCAACCTCGGCCGCGCCGAGGGCGTGATCCGGCGCGACCAGCAGATCCCCCGCGAAGCCGCCCGCGTCGGCGAGCGAGTCCGCGCGCTGATCACCAAGGTCGAGCGCAACAACCGCGGCCCGCAGATCTTCCTCAGCCGCGCGCACCCCGACTTCATGAAGAAGCTGTTCGCGCAGGAAGTGCCCGAAATCTACGACAACATCATCGAGATCAAGGCCGCCGCCCGCGACCCGGGCAGCCGCGCCAAGATCGGCGTGATCAGCCGCGATTCCAGCATCGACCCGGTCGGCGCCTGCGTCGGCATGAAGGGCAGCCGCGTGCAGGCGGTGGTGCAGGAATTGCAGGGCGAGAAGATCGACATTATCCCGTGGTCCGAAGACACCGCGACCTTCGTCGTCAACGCGCTCCAGCCCGCCACGGTCAGCCGCGTCGTGCTCGACGAGGATGATGGCCGCATCGAAGTGGTGGTGCCCGACGACCAGCTGTCGCTGGCGATCGGTCGTCGCGGTCAGAACGTGCGTCTGGCGAGCCAGCTCACCGGCCACCAGATCGACATCATGACCGAGGAAGAGGCTTCCGAGAAGCGCTCCAAGGAATTCGCCGAGCGTTCGAAGATGTTCGAGGAAGAACTGGACGTCGACGAGACCCTCTCGCAGCTGCTGGTCGCCGAAGGCTTCGCCGAGCTGGAGGAAGTGGCCTATGTCGACCTCGCCGAACTCGCGAGCATCGAAGGCTTCGACGATGAACTCGCCGAGGAACTCCAGAGCCGCGCGCTCGAGGCGCTCGAGCGTCAGGAAGCCGCGCACCGCGAAGTGCGCCGTGGCCTCGGCGTCGAGGACGCGCTCGCCGAGATCCCGCACCTCACCGAGGCGATGCTGGTCACGCTCGGCAAGGCCGGGATCAAGACCCTCGACGACCTCGCCGATCTCGCCACCGACGAGCTGATCGCCAAGAAGCGCGAGGCCCCGCGCCGCCGCGCCGCGGCCGACGGCCCGCCGCAGCGCCGTCCGCAGCGCGAAAGCGACAAGGGCGGGGTGCTCGGCGAATACGGCCTCAGCGAAGAGCAGGGCAACGAGATCATCATGGCTGCCCGTGCACACTGGTTCGAGGACGAGCCCACCGAGGAGGCCGCCCATGCGGACTCCACCCAATGAGCGCCTGACGTCCGACATCGACGTGTCGCTGGCCTCCGCCAAGGCGGAGAGCGAGCGGCGCTGCATCCTCTCCGGGGCTTCCTCGGCGCGGGATACGCTGGTGCGTCTGGCGATATCGCCCGACGGACTGGTGCTGCCCGATGCCGCGGCCAAGGCTCCCGGGCGAGGGGCATGGATCGGCGTCACCCGGTCTGCGCTTGAAGATGCGCTGGCCGAGGGCCATCTCAGGAAGGCGCTGATGCGCGCCTTCAAGGGCGCGCCTCTCACCATTCCCGAGGATCTCCCCGCAAGGGTCGAGGCGGCGCTGGCGCGTCACCTGTGCGACCGGCTGGGGCTCGAACTGCGCAGCGGCAACATCGTGATGGGTTCCGCCCGGATCGAAGAGCAGGCACGGGGCGGGCGTATCGCATTGCTGCTCCATGCAAGCGACTCCAGCGCGGATGGCCGCCGCAAGCTCGATCAGGCGTGGCGCGTGGGCACCGATGCCGAAGGCTCGGGTGCGCGCGGGCAGGTCTTGCCACTGGACCGCACCGCGCTGTCTGTGGCATTGGGCCGCGACAATGTGGTCCACCTGGGCGTCGCCGGCCACGCGGGCGACATGCGCGCGGCCGAACGCGTGCTTCAGGCGGTGTCCCGGCTGGTGCATTACGCCAGCAACGACCGGGCGAGCGCAACGAACGAAAGCGGCAGGGACACTCCCGGCCACGCTGACCAGCCGCAGGGCGGGGCAGCGCAAATCGACGAATACGTGAAGGACTGACGAGCGATAATGAGCGACGACAACGACAACCAGCGCATCCGCAAACCTCTGGGCCTCAAGCGCTCGGTGGATGCGGGCGAGGTCAAGCAGACCTTCAGCCACGGCCGCACCAACAAGGTGGTGGTCGAGGTGAAGCGCCGCCGCGTGCTCGGCAAGCCCGGCAGCGAGGGCGCCGCCCCGCCGCCGCCCGCCCCTGAACCGGTGGCTGCACCGCCCCCGCCGCCGCCCGCGCCTACCCCGGCTCCGCGCCCGGCCCGTCCCGCACCTGCGGGCGAGACCCCGCAGGAGCGCGTCAAGCGCCTCCAGCTCGAGGCCGAGGAAGAGCGCCTGCGCCTCGCCGAGGAAGCGCGCAAGCGCGAGGAAGCCGAGGCCCGCGAGCGCGAGGAGGAAGAGCGCCGCCGCGCCGAGGAAAACCGCCGCGCCGAGGAAGAGGCCGAGCGCCAGCGCGCCGAGGCGGCCAGTGCCGCGCCCGAACCGGAAGCCGCGCCCGCTGCGGAGGCTCCCGCTGCGCCCGCCGAGGCTGCCGCCCCGGCCGCGCGCACCGATGCCATGCCCGCCGCGCGCCGCTTCACCCCCGTGGAGCGGCCCGAGCCCAAGCGCCCCGCCGCCCCCGAGGTCAAGGGCAAGAAGAAGGAAGACGGCAAGCGCGCCGCGCCGATCGATGCGGGCAAGGACAACCGTCGCTCGGGCAAGCTCACCGTCACGCGTGCCCTCAACGAGGACGAAGGCCGCCGTGCGCGCAGCCTCGCCGCGCTGAAGCGCGCACGCGAGAAGGAGCGCCGCGGCCAGGGCGGCCCCAGCAAGCCGCGCGAGAAGCAGGTCCGCGACGTCGTCGTGCCCGAAGCGATTACCGTCGGCGAACTCGCCAACCGCATGGCCGAAAAGGGTGCCGACCTCGTGAAGGCGCTGTTCAACATGGGCATGATGGTCACGGTCAACCAGACCATCGATCAGGACACCGCCGAGCTGCTGGTCGAGGAATTCGGCCACAACATCACCCGCGTCTCCGCGAGCGATGTCGACATCGACACCAGCGCCGATGAAGATCCCATCGAGACGCAGAAGCCGCGTCCGCCGGTGGTGACGATCATGGGCCATGTCGACCACGGCAAGACCAGCCTTCTGGACGCCCTGCGCGGCACCGACGTGGTCAAGGGCGAGGCCGGCGGCATCACCCAGCACATCGGCGCCTACCAGATCACCACCAAGGACAAGTCGAAGATCACCTTCCTCGACACCCCCGGTCACGCGGCCTTTACCGAGATGCGGATGCGCGGTGCCAACGTCACCGACATCGTCATTCTGGTGGTGGCGGGCGATGACGGGCTGATGCCGCAGACGATCGAGGCGATCAACCACACCAAGGCGGCCGGCGTGCCGATGATCGTGGCGATCACCAAGTCGGACAAGCCCGAGTACAACCCGCAGAAGATCCGCGAACGCCTGCTCGAACACGAAGTCATCGTCGAGGCGATGAGCGGCGACGTGCAGGACGTGGAGCTTTCGGCCAAGACCGGCGCGGGGCTCGACAAGCTGATCGAGGCGATCCAGCTCCAGGCCGAACTGCTCGAGCTGAAGGCGCGCCCCGACCGCGATGCCGAGGCGACCGTGATCGAAGCCCAGCTCGACAAGGGCCGCGGGCCGGTCGCGACCGTGCTCGTCACCCGCGGGACGCTCAAGCGCGGCGACAATTTCGTGGTCGGCACGCAAAGCGGCCGCGTGCGCGCGATCGTCGACGACAAGGGCCAGCAGCTCAAGGAAGCCGGTCCCTCGATGCCGGTCGAGGTGCTCGGTCTGGGCGGCGTGCCCTCGGCGGGCGACCAGCTCACCGTGGTCGAGAACGAACAGCGCGCCCGCGAGGTCGCCAAGTATCGTCAGGAA
>ERZ1066121.2182-NODE-2182-length-12721-cov-31.924364_pt1 | contig 12721 bp, 12 predicted proteins | sample MGYA00382768_ERZ1066121 | MGnify/ENA primary metagenome ERZ1066121 (study PRJEB33369, sample SAMEA5778351) | biofilm metagenome | biome: Industrial cooling water; feature: Water cooling tower basin; material: Biofilm | place: United Arab Emirates | collected... | reverse complement strand
ACGTCGAACAGCGCGAAGCTCATGTCGCGCACGGGGGCTTTGTAGGTGTTCATGGATCGGCGTTGGGCAGGGAAGGGAAGGGTGGGGTCGCGGCGGCAACCGACGGGCGGAGCTTGGAGCGTCGTGCGCGCAGGCGGCGTCGAGGCGTGTGACCCGGGAGGGTTGCCGCGCGTGCGGCGTTCCGATGCGCGGCGCCCTCAGCGCAGGACGCCGTCGAGGCCCGGCACGGGGCTCAGCGCGCTGCTGTAGTCGATGCGCGTGGGACGACCGCTGGGATCGAGCGTGATGGTGCCCACGAGGCGGTAGCGCAGCGCGGTGCCGTTGGCCAATGCGGCGCGCGCCCGCTCCGCGGCGTCGGTCGACAGGGCCACCGACAGCGGTAGCGCCTCGGCCGCCTGCGGCAGCACCGTGGTCCCCGGGGAGGCCTGAAGGCGCGCCGCTTCGATCCCGGCGACTTCCAGCGTCAGATCGAACGATTCGACCACGCTCTGCACGGTGCTGAAGTTCTGCACGCGAAGCGCCAGCGTGCCGGCCTGGAGGTCGACCTGCTGCACGCGCACTTCCGGCGGAAATACGCGCTTGACGGGCCCCGCGCTCCCGCAGGCGACGATGCACAGGGCGGACAGGGCGACGAGCAGGCGGCGGAGCATAGGCGGATCCGGGGTCGGGGCCCCGCGAGCATACCAGCGCGTATGGGGAGGCGATCCGGCCGCCGGGCGCTCCCGGCTCGGAATCAACCCTTCCCGCTGCGCGGCGGGGCCTCGAGGTCGTTGAGCATCCGGTTGCTGCTGGCCAGCATCGGCAGGTAGTCGGCGCCGGTGCCGAAATTCCGCAGGTTGGGGAAGATCTCCATCGCGTCGCCGAACCCCAGCCCGAACCAGCGCGCCATGGTGCTGCCGAGCTGCTCGACCGCGGTGGTGGGAATCATCCGGCCGCGGCCCACGTCGAGCGCCGAGCCGAGCGCGTACTCGGGCATCGTCCCGTAGATGCGTCGCCCGACGACATCGCCACCCAGCACCCACGAATGCCCGCCCCAGCCGTGGTCGGTGCCGTCGCCGTTGTTGTTCAGCGTGCGGCCGAAGTCGGTCATCGTGAACGTGGTGACGTCCTGCGCGATGCCGAGTTCGACCGTCGCGTTATAGAACGCAGCGAGCCCCTGGCTGACCTGCGCGAGCAGGTTGGGGTGCGTGGTGGGCTGCCCGTCGTGCGTGTCCCAGCCGCCGATCCCGACGAAGAACACCTGGCGACGCTGCCCGAGCGCGCCGCGCGCCGCGATCGTGCGCGCCACCGTGCGCAGGGTCTCGCCGAAGCGCGTGACGCGACCACTGGCGTCGGTGGGGAAGGGCGTGTTGATGGCCGGCGCACCGTTGATGGCGGCGAACACCGACTCGCTGAAATCGATGGCGCGCCGATTCGTGCGTCCGTGCTCGCGGACAAAGGCCGACCCGTCGCGCTGCGCGGCGTCGAGAAGCCGGTTGAAGGCGTTGCGCCGGGCCGTGGTGCGGCCGTCCCACGGGGCGCGCAGGCTGGCGTCGAGCCGCGAGGGCCCGCTGCTGCCCAGCGTGTACATCCCCGACTCCGAGCCAGCCAGCCACGCGTTCGCGCCCGAGAGGGTGAGTCCGATGGGCAGGCCAAGCGACGAGCCGTACCCGGCCGCCTGCAGGCGATCGGCGATGCGCGCGCCCCAGCCGGTCTTCGCGGCCGTCTCGCTGCCCATCGACATCGAGTACGCCTGCTGGTCGACGTGCGAGAACAGCTCCGGCGGCAGCGGTACGCGTCGCGCCTGGTAATCGGCCTTGCTGGTCGGCGCGACGAGCGGCCCGACGTTGCCGAGCAGCGCGGCGCGTCCGCCCTCGAACAGGCTGCGCAGCTCCGGCATCGACGGGTGCAGTCCCCATTCCGCGCCGCCGCCGCCGGCCGACGGCGTGATCGGCAGCAGGGTGTCCCGCGCCACGGCCAGCGCCGGGCGGGCCGCGCTGTAGCTGGCGTGCGCGGTCGTCGAGCGCGGCACGAGCATGTTGAAGCTGTCGTTGCCGCCGAACAGGTAGACGCAGACCAGCGCCTTGTACTTGTCGGCGGGGCGGGTGGCCGCGTGGGCCATCTGCAGCTGTCCCAGCGTGGCCATGGCGGCGGCGCTGCCGAGCGCCATGCGGCCGGCGCCGAGCAGGAAGCGGCGGCGCTCGTTGGCCTTGTCGATGCGGTCCATGGGCTTACCTCTGCACGGCGAACTGGGAGGACGAGGCGATCAGGAAGATCAGGTCTTCCACGCGATCGCCGCCGCCGTCGTTGAGCGGCGTCTCGTACATCGCCGATACGAGGATGCTGCGCATGTCCGGCGGCATGCGTCCGCCCATCATCAGCAGGTCCATGCGGTCGACGAGGCGCTCCGGGGCGTGCGCGAGGGCCTTCTCGCCACCGAGGTTGAACCGGTAGTCCGTCCAGTAGAAGCGGGGATCCGAGGTGGTGGTGCGGATGCCGGGATCGTCGCGGTCGGTGCGGAACAGCCGGTGGTGGAAGTGGTTCAGCGTGCTGACGGCCACGGCCTCGTTGAGGATCTGCAGTTCGGGCGCGACGAGCCCGCGCTGGCGGAGGTCGCCCGTGGGCATGAAGTTCGGCCGGTAGAAGTTAAACACCGACGGCGACGCCATCAGGGACTGCGCCATGTCGACGCCCACGCCGCGGTTGCGCAGCAGGCTGCGGGTCGCCGGGCCGGCGGGCGTCGACACCGATTGCCCCTCGGCCTGGAAGGCCCGCAGCACCTGGGCGAAGCGCAGCATCGGCTCCTTGACCTTCCCGTAGCCGTACTGGCGCACCAGCGCGGTATCGCGCGCCTCCGGGTCCATCAGCACGGCGCGGACCACCGCCTGCATGTCGCCGCGGACGCCGGCGCCGTTGTTGTTGAAGCGCTCCGCGACGCGACGCACGTAGGCGGGCGATGGATTGCTCGTGACCAGCCGCTGGATCAGGTGGCGCGCGAGGAACGGCCCGACGTTCGGGTGGTTGAACAGGTTGTCGAGCGCCGCCTGCAGGTTGCCGCGGGCCGTGCCTCCCGCCGGGATCGTGGCGCCGCGGAGCAGCACCTTCTCGCCCTTGTCGTGGTAGATCTCGCCTTGCGCCGTGGTCCACGGCGTCATGTTGCTGACCAGCCCCGGCAGCTTGACGTCGTCCTCCCAGTTCCACCAGCGCGTCGCGTTGCTGAAGTTCCAGCCGGTGAGCGCCCGCGCGAGGTGGGTGATCCGCGCGTTGTCGTAGGTCGGGATGGTGCGGCCGTTCGCGTCGAGCCGCGGCGTGCCGTCGATGTTGAGCTCGACGAGGCCGATCGAGAACAGCTGCATGACCTCGCGGGCGAAGTTCTCGTCGGGCTCGGTGTTGGTGCGTGGATCGGCCTTCTCGTTCTGGAGCATGCCGAGGTAGCGGCCCATCAGCGGATGGAGGGTGACCTCCTCGAGCAGGGTGCGGAAGTTGCCGAGGCCGTGGACCGCGAGCGTGTCGTAGTAGTCGCTGATCGCCTGCTGCGAGTACCCGACGTTGTCGCTGATCTCGGAAATGACGAAGAACTGGCTCAGCGCGAAGGCCACGCGCTGGCGCAGCTGGTCGTCGCCGCGTACGGCGATCTGCCACCAGGTGTCGTGCCGCGTGAGCTGGCAGGGATAGCTGAACTCGCAGTTGACGTCGCGCGCTTCCCCCCCGAGATGGGGCGTCATCTCGGCGTGGATGGCGCGGTGGATCTCGAGGTGACTGGACGCCGGGCGGCGGAACTGTTCGCTGATCCACGCGTCGTAGCCCATCGACGCGACGCGGTCGATCTCGGCCAGCGTCGGTCCGAAGCTCGCCTGCTGCAGGAAGCGCGCCGCGTCGGCTTGGGCCACGGTGGGGGGCGAGCCGGCACCGAACCCGGCGCTGGCCGAACCGGCGAGCGTCCAGTTCTGGTTGCGTCCCGCGGTGGGCGCCTGGCAGGTCCAGTGGTGCACCGTCGCGCCCGTTCGGGTGCTGTTTCCGCTGACATCCGCACAGCGGCCGGTGGCGATGTTGCGGAGACGGAAGCGCTGGCCGTTCGCGGCGAGCTTCTCGAGCCGGAACTGCTGCACCGGGTTGTTGCCCCCGGCAGTGCAGGCGGCCTGCACGAGGGTGACGCCGTCGGACGCCGACGCGGCGCTCGCGGCGAGGCACTGGCCGCTGTGCATGGCGCTGATCGTGTAGAGGTGCCGGGCCGCGTCGACGACCGTGAAGCGGAACGTTTGCTCCGGCCGGCCGCTGCAGGTGTTCTGGACGAGCGCTGCGCCGGCTGCCGTCGATCCCGCGTTGACCTCGAGGCACAGGCCGCTGTGCTCGACCGTGGCGCTGCTCGTGAACGTGGATTGGGCAAAGCCCGGGGCCGCCGTCCCAAGCAGCGCGACGGCAAGGGCGGAGCGGAGCAGGGGGAGCGCCATGGAGACCTCGGCCTTGGGCCGTTATGGTGGTTCGAGGCTAGGCCGTGACGAATTGCAAAACAACGTCAACAGACCGGTCGATGCGCGGACCTTGCGCTCCGTCACACTATCTCAACGGCGCGCGGCGCGCGCGGGGTGGCGGGTTTCGGCGCTGGCCCCAAAAAAAGGCCCCGGCATTGCCGGGGCCTCTGGGAATGGTGGCCAGGGAGGGAATCGAACCCCCGACACGGGGATTTTCAATCCCCCACTTTGCGGTTTCAGGCCGTCCAGCCCCGTTCAGGTAAAACCGCTAAGTCACTGAAAAATATGCGTGACCACTCTATCCCCGTCCAAGGGAGTCTGGCACTATCCGACGCCTAATGGTCACCGAGTGGTCACCGATATGGGCGAGCGGAAGCGCAAGGGGATAATCACGCCGAAGGTCATCGCTGCCCTGAAGCCGGGACAGTCGGCGACCGATCCCGCCCCCCGAGGCGGTGGCGCTTTCGAGGTTCGGAAGCTCGCCACCGGCGTCACGTACTACTTCCGGTTTATGGCCCCGGATGGCAGCCGGCAGCGTTTACCGCTGGGCAACGACTGGACGCTCGCCGAGGCGCGCGAGGAAGCCCGGAAGTACGCGCTCCGCTACCAGTCCGGCGAGCGCGACCTGTTGGCCGTGCTGGCCGACGAACAGCGGGAAGCCGCGACGGCCCGAGAGGCGAGGGCGAAGGCGGAAGATGCCGACAATGCCCGCAAGGCGGCCACGCTGGGGGCCTTGCTGGACGCCTACGTGCGCCAGCTTCAGCGCAACGGGAAGGCGAGTGCCCCCGAGGTGGCGCGCGCAATCGAGCGGAACGTCGCCAAACCCTTCCCGAAGCTGTGGGCCATGCCTGCGGATGACGTGCAGACGGAAGACCTGTTGAACGTCGTGGCGCGCGTCACCGACGCCGGCAAGCTGACGGAAGCGCGGAAACTGCGCGCGTATCTCGGCGCGGCCTACCGGGCGGCCATCCGCGCGCGGCAGGATGCGCGCAGCCTCCCCGACCTTCGCGCGCTTTGCATCCGAAACAATCCGGCGCGCGAGCTGGCGGCCGTGGACGGCGCATCGAACGCGAGGGAGCGCGCGCTGTCGGTCGCCGAGCTTCGGGCCTACTGGCAGCGCATCGGGGCCAGCGGCTCGCGCGATACGGCCCTGCTGCGGTTCCACCTGCTGACCGGCGCGCAGCGCATCGAACAGCTCGCGCGGCTGACCGTTGACGACTTCGACGCCGATACCGGAACCGTCCGCCTGCGCGATGCCAAGGGCCGCAGGAAGGCCCCGCGCGCCCACGTCATCCCGCTGCTGCCCGAGGCTGCCGAGGCGCTGAATGCGATGGCCCCGAAGCGCATCGGCCCGTTCCTGTTCACCGTGACCGAGGGCGAGACGGGGGCGGTCTACTCCACCGTGCAGCATCGGGTGCGGAAAATCGCCGAGGCGATGCAGGAAGCCGGCGAACTCGAAAAGGGCCTGTTCACCCCCGGCGACCTGCGGCGCACCGTGGAAACGCGACTCGCCGCTGCCGGCGTGAGCGTGGACGTGCGCGCGCAATTGCAGTCGCACGGCTTGGGCGGCGTGCAGGCCCGCCACTATGACCGCCACGACTACCACGCCGAGAAACGCGAGGCGCTGGAAACGCTCTACCGGCTGCTGACCGGCGAGCCCGGCAACGTCGTGAACCTGCGTCGCAAGGCCTGACCCCGGCCATGCTGGCAATAACAAGGATGCTATGATGACGGCGTGGCGCTTGAGCTTCTACAGCCCGAAGGTTGCGGCAGCGGTAGAACGCTGGCCGGTGGGCATCCTCGCCAGCTTCACCCGCATCGCCGGCTTGATGCAGGAACACGGCCCCGACCTCGGGATGCCGCACACGCGAGCGATGGGCGGCGGGCTGTTCGAGGTGCGGGCGAAGGGCAGGGAAGGCATCGGGCGCGCGTTCTTCTGCACCGTCGTGGGCCAGCGCATCGTCATCCTGCACGTGTTCACGAAGAAAACCGAACAGACCCCGGCGCGCGAGCTTGAAACCGCACGTGAGCGATTGAAGGAAGTGAAACCATGACCCGCGACCGTTACCAGCCCGTGCCGTTCAACGTGGAAGCCGCGAAAGCGCGATGGGCGAAGCGTCCCGGCTTCACTGCCGCGTTCGATGCGCTGGCCGACGAATTCGCGACGCTCGCCGAACTGCTGCGCGCGCGCCAAGCCGCAGGGCTGACGCAAGCCGAAGTGGCCGAACGCATGGGCGTGGCGCAGGCCACCGTGGGCCGCTTGGAATCGAGCGCCGGCAGCCGCAAGCACGCGCCCTCGCTCGCCACGCTCCGCCGCTACGCCGAGGCCGTGGGCTGCGAAGTGCGGATCGTGCTGACGCCTGCCGCGAAGCCGTCGCGCAAGCGAGCCGAGACCGCGTGAGATTGATTCGTCGCGCCTAGGTCGGCCAACCGAAAACGGGGCACCTTCCCCCGCTGGCGCGGCGTCCCATTGAAGGGCGCAGGGAGAGGTGCGCGAATGGCAGGTGTGGAGTTTTCGCGAGACGCCAAGCGAGTCTTCGGTGAGGCAGGCCTTACGCCTGACTACATGGATGCACTTCGGAAACCCGTCAATGACCTGATGCTTTCGCGCGCCGCACGAGTGCGGAGTGCGCCAACACTGCGCGCGCTATCCGCTGTCGAGAGCGCAGCTCGCCGTCTGCGAAAAAACTTCAAGGCGATTTCAGGGCCGCAGTCGCGTTACACGAGTGCCGTCGTCGCTGCCACGATGTTGGAGTCCCAGCTTACCTTCGAGCCTGGCCGATACAGCGACGACATGGCGTATCAGTTGGACGGAAATCCGATTCGTCTCGAGATCGATGCCCTAGACGCGCTTATCGCCGCAGTTGAGGCCGCAAGACGAGAACTCCCCCAGTTTTTTCCAGCCAACAAGAAAGGAGGCCAGCGTGCATGGAGTGCCGTTCCAGCTGTCTTCCATGCGCTCGAGCGAGTTTGGACACGGGTTCACACGCACCGAGGGGCTACGTCGGAACGTCCCGCTTTTCTCGTTGTATCCCACGCGGTGGATTCGCCGTTTCGGAGGATTGTCGACGCGTGCTATCGCGAAGCGGGGCTGGTGGACGGTGTGCCGAAAAAGGCGTTTGAGGTTTTCGTAACGGAGAGGAATAGACAAAGAAAAGAGCTTCGGCGCGCCATCGGAGCGGCGTGGGACTCCGAGCAAACGCGGATTCGCAACGAATGAACGAATCCTGTTCTTTCGCGGGGAATACAGCGCGGGGCTAGACGCGGATCGTGTCGGCCAACCCCGAGCAATGCCGCTTGGGGCGCGACCAAAGGCCCTGACACATGCACGCCAAGCCCGCACCTGCGGCGGCTCCCGAAGCCCCGCCCGCACTTCCCCCGATCCTCCCCGCTACCGGCTTCCTGCGCCTGCCGCAAATCATCGGCAGGCGTCCCGCTGGCGCTGACTCGCAAGGCATCCCCGCCCTTGTCCCCGTGAGCCGCGCGACGTGGTGGGCTTGGGTTCGCGCAGGCCGCGCGCCGGCTCCGGTGAAGTTGGGGCCGAACACGACGGCATGGCGAGTCGAGGATATCCGCGCGCTGATTCAGCGCATGGGCGGTGCCGCGTGAGCGCCTTTGTTGCGGAGTGCTACCGGATTGGCGCGCACTTATACGCGCGTTTCGAGGATGCGGCACGGACGCTTGATCCCTCGATCCTTGAGGCCGTCGCCGCTGAGTGCGAGGGCGCTGCGCGCGTCCTTCGCCGCATCGCTGCCGAACAGCGCCGGGAGGAAACGCCGGTATGACCACCAAAAAGAACGCGACGGCGGGAACCGTCGCGCAGCACATGCAGAACTTGCGGGGACTGTATGGCACTCCGAAGGCTACCCCTTCCGCGCCTGCGCGCAAGGGCTGGCGAGCGAACCCGAGCGCCCCGAACGATTGGCGCGACCGCTTGCCCGATCCCGTGACCTATTACGCGGCAAAGCTCGGCAAGCTGACGCGCCCAAACGCTAAGGGCTTCGCGCAAGGCCGGTGCCCCTTCCACAACGACACGGAAGCCTCGTTGTCAGTAAACGTCGGCGACCCTCGCGGCGGCTGGCGTTGCTTCGCCGGGTGCGGCAGCGGCGACCTCGTGAGCTTCCATATGCGGCTGCGCGGCCTGACGTTCCCGCAGGCCCGCGACGACCTGCTGCGCGGAGGCTGACGTATGGACGCATCGAACAACCCGCCCGAGGGGCGGAACGATGGCGCGCGCCGACTGTTTGGACGCGCGGTGGAATTAGGCTTCACCGAACGCGCCTTGCATCCCTACCTGACGGCTGACGGGGCCGAAGTGTTCACCGCTGTGCGGTTGAAGCATCCGACGTGGCGCGAACTTTCCGACGCCGACCGCAAAGCCATCATCGCCAAGCTTGGCAGCCTCGCGAACGGCATGAGCGAGAACGGGAAAATCATGCGTTCGATGCACCTTAAGGGCCTGCGCTATTCGCCTACGCGCGCCGATGCTCCGCCCGAAGGCTGGCCGCTGTACCGCCTGCCCGACTTGCTGGCCGCTGCGTCTGACGTGCCGGTGTTCGTCGTGGAAGGCGAAGCCTGCGCCGATGCGCTGCACAAGCTCGGCATGATCGCCACCACGTCAGGGAGCGCGTCATCGGATAGCGGGGCCGACTGGCGACCGCTGGCAGGCCGCCACGTGATCCTGTGGCCCGACCTCGACAAGGCCGGAGCGGAGTACGCCGAGCGTGTGCGCGCGCGTCTGAGTGCATCGGGGGCGGCCTGCGAAGTGATAGACGTGGACACGCTGGGGCTGCCCGAGAAGGGCGACGCCGTGGACTGGATCAAGGCGAACCCGAACGCACCCGCTGCCGACGTGCTGGCGCTGCCGCGCATGACCGTGCCCGGAATCGAGCGCGACGGCGTGGAGCTGGTGTGCATGGCTGACGTGGAAATGAAGCCCGTCGATTGGCTATGGCCGGGATGGCTGGCGCGCGGAAAGCTGCACGTGCTGGCCGGCTCGCCGGGAACCGGAAAGACCACCATTGCCATGGCGCTGGCGGGGACGGTTTCCACGGGCGGTCGCTGGCCCGATGGCGAACGGTGCGGAAACGGCAAGCCCGCGCATGTGCTGATTTGGTCGGGCGAGGATGATCCCGCCGACACGCTCGCCCCGAGGCTGGCGGCTGCGGGTGCCGACCTCGCCTGCGTCCACGCGGTGAAGTCCGTGCGGATCGAGGGCCAGCCCGTGCCGTTCGATCCCGCGATGCACCTGCCCGAACTGGCCGCGCGGATGGCCGAGCTTGGGGACGTGGGCTTGATCGTCGTCGATCCCATTGTGTCGGCAGTGGCCGGCGACTCGCACAAGAACGGCGAGGTGCGGCGCGCGCTGGAACCGCTGGTGAGATTGGGCCAGGACTTCGGCTGCGCGGTGCTGGGCATCTCGCATTTCAGTAAGGGCACAAGCGGCAAAGACCCCACGGAGCGCGTGACCGGCTCGATTGCCTTCGGCGCACTGGCCCGCGTTGTGCTGGGCACCGTCAAGCCGCAGCAGGAAGGCGAGCCGCGTCTACTGGTACGGACGAAGGCGAACATCGGCCCCGACTCGGGCGGCTTTGCCTATGACCTGCGGCAGGTTGAAGTGAAGCCCGGCCTGTTCGCATCCCGCGTCGAGTGGGGCGAGGCGGTGGAGGGCAGTGCGCGCGACTTGATCGGCGAGGCCGAGGGCAGCGACGGCGAACGGCAGGATCGGGAGGATGCCGCCGCGTGGCTGGCCGCGACGCTTGAACCCGGAGCGATGCCAAGCCGGCAGGTGAAAGCCGCAGCAGACGAAGCCGGCCACGCTTGGCGCACCGTGCAGCGGGCGATGCGATCCCTTGGCGTGCAGGTGAAGCGCGACGGCTTTGGCGGGAAGACCACATGGACGCTCCCGCAATCGCGCCAAACCGGCCCATCCGCGCCATATACGCCACACTCTGAGAATGGCGCGACTGGCGCGAATGGCGCGACTGACGGCGAACCGGAGGTGTTCGACCTATGAGCGCCGATGCCCTGATTCGTGAGGCGACCGCCTGCGGTGCGCGCCTGTCACTGGCCGGCGACCGGGTGCGGGTGGAGGCCCCGCCCGGTGCGATGACGCCCAGCCTGCGCGCGAGGCTCGCCGAGGCAAAGCCGGAGCTATGGATCGTGCTGGCGCAGGACGCGCAACCCGCCCGCCTGCGATCCCTCGCCAAGCTGGCCGGCTGCCCCGTCGCCACCGTTGACCGCCTTCACCCTGCCGAACTGGCGGAGTACGCCCGCTATCCCGATGCGGACGTGGTGGCCAGCCTTCGCCACCTTGCCGCCTGCGATGCCTGCCGGCGGCGGCAGACGCGGCCCGTTACCTGCGCCAACTGCGCGCGCTACGTGGCCGATGCGCTGAACCCGGAGGCCGGCATGGGCCGGTGTGGCGACCAATACGCGCGCGCGGGCGACCCGCTGACGTTTCCGCACGCTCCCCGGCACTGTCAGGCGTGGAGGGCGGCGGCATGACGGACGGCTACCTGTCGAAAGACCGCGACCGCCTGAACCGGATGCAGCGCGAACGGCGCGCGAGTCTCGTGCGGATCGACTATCACCCCGACGCCGACGTGCTGGCTTTGATCGAGGCGAAGCGTCCGCCCTTCGGCGTGCAGTCCACGAACAGCGCGGTGCTGAACGCCATCGTGCGCGAGTGGGCCGAGGCGACCGGAATAAAGTGCAGGGAAGTAGAGCGGGCCAAGACTTCGGCAGCGTCTGGGGTTTCCGTACGCATCGCGCCCGCGTGCGCGAATGAGGCCGGGGAGAACCGGAGTTTCCAGCCAGTACCGCGCGCGCGAGTTACGCCGGAGACTTCCGGTGAATCCGCAAGATTCGCAACCCTGCGCGCGAGTGAATCCGGGCCAGTGATCGCAAAGTGCCAGCGAGTGCCATGCGGGGGCAAGCGCCGACGCGACGGCCAGCCCTGCCAAGCCTTGAGCGTGCCGGGCAAGCGGCGGTGCAAGTGGCACGGGGGAGCGTCTACCGGCCCCGTCACGCCTGAGGGCAAAGCGCGCGCGCTGGCGAACCTGCGGCGGGGCAAGGCGAGGCCGGAGGGGTAGGGGGCCTGCGAATCTCTGCGGGCGTCAGGCGAAGAACCGCGCCCACCGCATTTCTCGCACGTCCCCAAAACTGGAAGCGCGGCCTAGCTCGCGCTTAATGGTCACCGAGTGGTCACCAGCGGAGGCCGGCCAAAAGAAAGGGGCCTGCGATTGCTCGCAAGCCCTTGTTTTGTATGGTGGCCAGGGAGGGAATCGAACCCCCGACACGGGGATTTTCAATCCCCTGCTCTACCAACTGAGCTACCTAGCCGCTCGCCGAGCGAGGCCGCGAACAATAGCAGCGCGAAGTCCGTTCCCGCAACTCTGGTCCGTCCTTCGGGGTACGACTGCGGACGGGGTCGCGGGTTGGACTGTCGCGCGGATAAAGTCGAATGGCATCCCGCCCGCATACAGCAAGGATTCCCGATGAGCGGCCCGATCCTTCCGACCGAGTCTCAGCGTGTCAGCAAGCTGTTCCGAAGCGTCCTGGTCTTGAGCTTTGCCGTGCTGATTGGCGGCTGTGCGACGGGAACGGCATCGGCACCGGGAGGCAGGGCCGCCGCTGACGCCGAGCGGCTCGAGCGTTTTCGCGCTGCGGCTGGCGAGCCGGTGCCGAGCTTCCGGCTCATGCGCCTGACCGATTTCACGCCACTGGGGGAGCGCCACCTCGTCGTGTGGACGCGTCGCAACGAGGCGTGGCTGCTCAGCGTCGATGCCCCGTGCAACGAGATGCGCTGGCATCCTGCCGTCGGCATCAGTTCGAGCCTCGGGCGTGTCTATTCGGATTTCGACCGCGTGTTTGCCGGCCGGGATCGCTGCCGTATCCGCGAGATCCGTCCGCTGGACGTCGCGCTGCTGAAGGACGATGCCCGGCAGGATCGCGAGTCACTCGACGTCAAGCCGCGGGACGAGGGCGAAGGCGGCGCTCAGGACTCCGGCGGCACGTAACCGGCGGGTTTGTCGGCGCCGCCGCCGAACAGGAACTTCTCCATCTCGCCTTCGAGGAAGGCCCGGTGCTTCGGGTCCATCGGGGACAGCCGGTTATCGTTGATCAGCATGGTCTGGTGGGCGAGCCATTCCTGCCACGCGGGTTGCCCGATGCTTTCGAAGATGCGCTTGCCGAGCGCGCCGGGCCTAGGCGCGAAGCGCAGGGCGGGCGCGTCGACGCCTTGCTTGACGCAGTGGACGGTGCGGCTC
>ERZ1066121.2181-NODE-2181-length-12724-cov-4.855316_pt1 | contig 12724 bp, 12 predicted proteins | sample MGYA00382768_ERZ1066121 | MGnify/ENA primary metagenome ERZ1066121 (study PRJEB33369, sample SAMEA5778351) | biofilm metagenome | biome: Industrial cooling water; feature: Water cooling tower basin; material: Biofilm | place: United Arab Emirates | collected... | reverse complement strand
CTCCAGAGCCGCGGTGGCGAGGAAGAACAGCAGGCCGAGCGCGATCGCCGCGGCGACGTAGGCCCACGCGCGGGCGTAGGCGCTCGTGGCGGCGGAGGTGGAGATGAAGCTCCCCAGGCCCCCGCGGGGTCCGCCGAAGTATTCGGCGACGAGCGCGGAGATGACCGCGAGCGAGCTGGCGATTCGGATGCCGGTGAGAAGGAACGGCGCCGCCGTCGGCAGCGTCACCACGCGGAAGGCCTGCGCGGAGCTCGCCGCGTAGCTGCGCATGAGGTCGCGGTGCACCGGCCGGGTCTGGCGGAGGCCCCGCAGGGTGTTGACGAAGACGGGCACGAACGAGGCCAGCGCCGCGATCGCCTGCCGCCCGAACTGGCTGTCGGCCCCGAACATCGAGTTCAGCACCGGGGCCAGCGCCACGATCGGCACGACGGCGAGGGCGGCGACGATCGGCGCCGACATGCCGTCGACCGCCTGCCATCGGGCGGCGAGGGCCGCGAGCACCACCGCGAGGATCGTGCCGACCACCAGGCCGATGAGGGCGTTCGTGCCGGTCACGAGCGTCGCGTCGGCGATCGCGGGGGCGAAGGCGACGAACTCCTCCGCGATGGCCGCGGGGCTCGGAAGGAGGTAGTCCGAGACACCCACGACTCCGACCAGCAGCTGCCAGACGCCGAGGAAGACCAGCCCGACGACGATCGGGGCGATGATCCGGAGGCGCTCGGCGGTCGCGGTCGTCATCGCATCTCCCGGGTCGCGGCGCGCTCGCCGTCGGTCTCGCCGTGGAGTGCGGCGCGCACCGCGGTGACGCTGTCGAAGAAGACGGATGCCTCGCGGAGGGCCTCGTCACGTCGGGTGGCCCCGAAGCTGACGTCGACCACCGCGGTGATGCGGCCCGGGCGGGGCGACATCACGACCACCCGGTCGGAGAGGAAGACCGCTTCGGGGATGGAGTGGGTCACGAAGACGACCGCCGCCCCGGTCTCGGTCGCGATGCGGGCGAGTTCTGTCTGCATGCGCTCGCGGGTCATCTCGTCGAGCGCGCCGAACGGCTCGTCCAGCAGCAGCAGCCGCGGCTGCTCGGCGAGGGCTCGGGCGATCGCTACGCGCTGCTGCATCCCTCCCGACAGCTGATCGGGGTACCGGTCGGCGAAGTCGGTGAGGCCGACCATCTCGGTGAGCTCGGTAACGCGCGCGCGTCGCTCCGCGGCCCCGATGCCGTGGATCTCGAGGGGAAGGGCGATGTTCGCCGCCACGGTGCGCCAGGGGAGGAGCCCGGCCTGCTGGAATGCGATGCCGTAGTCCTGGTCGCGGCGCGCGCGGGACGGATCTTTGCCGAACACCTCGATCCGCCCCGACGAGGCGGTATCGAGGTCGGCGATGAGCCGCAGCAGCGTCGACTTGCCGCACCCCGACGGACCGATGAGCGACACGAACTCGCCCGGGGCGACGGTGAGGTCGACGGCGGTGAGCGCCTGCACCTCGCCCGCCGCCGTCGCGAACGTCTTCGTCACGTCGGTCACCGAGACCGCGGCGGTCGTGGTCGGTGCTTCGGTGGTGGGGGTGGGGGCGCTCATGCGGTGACCTCGCCTCGTCGGTAGTTCTTCAGGATGACGCCGAGGAGCGCGATCGACCCGGCGGCGATGAGTCCGAGGGCGACCGCGCCGAAGATCGGGCCCCAGGCCTTGGCGGGGTCGCCCGATGCCTGCCCGGCGAACTGGATGAGAAGGCGCCCGATCCCGCCCTGGAGGCCGGTGGACACCTCGGCCACCACCGCGCCGACGACGGCGTTGGCGGCGCCCAGGCGCAGGGCCGGGAGGAGGTAGGGGACGGCGGCGGGGAGCCGAAGGCGCCAGAGTGTCTGCCAGTACCCCGCGGAGTAGGTGTGGAAGAGCTCGGCATGAAGGCGCTCGGGGGACTGCAGGCCCCGGAGGGCCCCGACCGCGATGGGGAAGAAGGCCAGGTACGAGGCGATGACCGCCACCGACATCCAGTCCTGCCACTGGGCGCCGGCGATCTCGATGCGCGACCCCCAGCTGCGGACGATCGGCGCGAAGGCGATCAGCGGGACGGTCTGGCTGAGGATGATCCAGGGGAGGAGTCCCCACTCCGCCAGACGCCAGCGCTGCATCACCAGGGCGAGCGCCATGCCGACGACGAGGCCCACGAGCCATCCGGCCGCGGCGATCCCGAGCGTGGTGAGCGCGGCGAGCGCCACCGCCGTCCAGAGCGGAGGCGAGCCGTCCTGCCGGGTGACCGGTTCTGCCAGGCGCACGACCATGTCCCAGACGTGGGGCATCGCGAGGTCGGTGGTGCGCGGAAGGATCCGCACGTCGGCGACGATGACCCCGTCCTCGGGGGCGAGGAGCTTGTACCCCTCCCAGAGCAGGATGACCGCGGCGACGCCCACCACACCCCACAGCCACGCCGCACCCCGGCGCCGGCCGCCACGCCCCGCGGGGCGCGTGGCGGTCACCGACGTGGACCGGGCGGCGGCGGTGACGACGTCGGGAGCAGCATCCGCTCGTGTCATCCGGCCCTCACTTCTTGGCCGCCACGTGCGCCTGCAGGGCCGGGATCACCGTCTCGCCGTACACGCGGAGGGTCTCCTCCTTGTTGTCGTGCTGCAGGTAGCCCGCGAACTGCGTGACCCCGAGGGCGCGCAGCTGCTCGAGCTTGGCGATGTGCTCCTCGGCGGTGCCGAGGATGCAGAACCGCTCGACGATCTCGTCGGGCACGAAGTCGACGTGATCGTTGTCGGCCTTGCCGTGGGTGTTGTAGTCGTACCCGGTGCGCCCCGCGATGTAGTCGGTCAACGCGTCGGGCACGGCACCGTGCTGGCCGTACTTGGCGACGATGTCGGCGACGTGGTTGCCGACCATGCCCCCGAACCACCGGCACTGCTCGATCATGTGGGCGCGGTCGGTGCCGATGTACATCGGCGCTGCCACGCAGAACGCGATGCTGTCGGGGTCGCGGCCGGCGGCCTCCGCGGCGTTCCGCACGGTCGTGATCATCCACGCGGCGATGTCGACGTCGGCCAGCTGCAGGATGAAGCCGTCGCCGACCTCGCCGGTGAGCTTCAGCGCGAGCGGGCCGTAGGCGGCGACCCACACCTCCAGCTCGGAACCGCGGCTCCACGGGAACTGAAGGGTCGCGCCGTTGTACTCCACGGGGCGGGAGTTGCCGAGCTCCCGGATGACGTGGATGGACTCCCGCAGCTCCTTCAGCGTCGTCGGCTTGCCGTTCGTCACCCGCACCGCCGAGTCGCCGCGGCCGATGCCGCAGATCGTGCGGTTGCCGTACATCTCGTTGAGGGTCGCGAACACCGAGGCGGTGACCGTCCAGTCTCGGGTCGCCGGGTTCGTCACGAACGGACCGACGATGACCCGTTTGGTCTCGGCGAGGATCGCCGAGTGGATCACGTACGGCTCCTGCCACAGCAGGTGCGAGTCGAAGGTCCACACGTGGCTGAACCCGTGCGCCTCGGCGAGCTTGGCCAGCTGCACGGTGCGCGCCGCGGGCGGGTTGGTCTGCAGGACGACGCCGAAGTCCATGGCCGCACTCATACGAGGTACTGGCTCAGGCCGCGACGCAGGTACTGCCCGTCGCCCTTGCTGCCGTGGTAGGTGCCGCCGTCGACGATGATCCTGCCGCGCGAGATGACGGTGTCCACGTGCCCGTCGACTTCGAAGCCCTCCCACGCCGAGTGGTCCATGTTCATGTGGTGGCTGGCCGCCGAGATCGTGGTGTGCCCGTGGGGGTCGTACACCACGACGTCGCCGTCGGCGCCGGGCTGGATCACCCCCTTCTTGCCGTAGAGCCCGAACATCCGCGCCGGGGTCGTGGAGGTCAGCTCCACCCAGCGCTCAAGCGAGATCTTGCCGGTGACGACACCCTGGTACATCAGATCCATGCGGTGCTCGACCGAGCCGATGCCGTTGGGGATCTTCGAGAAGTCGCCGAGGCCGAGCTCTTTCTGCCCCTTCATGCAGAACGGGCAGTGGTCGGTCGAGACCATCTGGATGTCGTTGGTGCGCAGGGCCTGCCACATGTGGTGCTGGTGCCCCTCGCCGCGGCTGCGCAGCGGCGTCGAGCACACCCACTTCGCCCCTTCGAACTGGCCCCACTCCTCGCTGAACGCCCCGAGCTGCTCCTCGAGGGACAGGTAGAGGTACTGCGGACAGGTCTCGCCGAACACGTTCCAGCCCTGGTCGCGCGCCCAGGCCAGCTGATCCACGGCCTGCTTGGCGCTCACGTGCACGACGTACAGCGGCGCGCCGGTGAGGTTCGCCAGCATGATCGCGCGGTGGGTGGCTTCCTCCTCCATCTGCCAGGCGCGGGCGATGCCGTGGTAGTACGGCGCCTTCTTGCCCGCCTCAGCCAGCTGGGCGGCGAGCACGTCGATCGCGGGGCCGTTCTCGGCGTGCATCATCGTCAGCAGGCCCGTGTCGGCCGACTTCTGCATCGCCCGGAGGATCTGCGCGTCGTCGGAGTAGAACACCCCGGGGTAGGCCATGAAGAGCTTGAAGCTCGTGACGCCCTCGTCGATGAGCGAGTCCATCGCCCGCAGCGAGTCGTCGTCGACGCCGCCGATGATCTGATGGAAGCCGTAGTCGATCGCGCAGTTGCCGGCGGCTTTCTCGTGCCAGGCGGCGAGGCCGTCTTCGACCCGCTCGCCGTAGCGCTGCACGGCGAAGTCGATGATGCTCGTCGTCCCGCCCCAGGCCGCTGCACGCGTGCCGGTCTCGAAGGTGTCCGAGGCGGCGGTGCCGCCGAAGGGCAGCTCCATGTGCGTGTGGGCGTCGATGCCGCCGGGGATCACATACTTGCCGGTCGCGTCGACGACGGTGTCGACGGATGCCGCCAGGTCGGTGCCCAGCAGCTGCGAACCGGGCGCGAGCACCGCGACGATGGTCTCGCCGTCGATGAGCACGTCGGCCTCGCCGCGGCCGGTCGCGGAGACGACGGTGCCTCCGGTGATGAGTGTGGTGGTCATGAAGTGATCTCCTTGGTTGTTGCTGCGCGGCGCAGGCGGCGCCGACGTGCGATCCGGCTTGCGGCGGCCGCTGCACGATCCGGCGGTCGCCGACGCATGCCCCCGCGGCGGCCTCCGGCCACCGCTCCCGCCAGACCCGATGCCAGCGTCGGCGACCGCCGGATCGCTCCGCTCGGATGCGCTTGAGTGCCGTCCATGTCGTCGCGGATCAGGGGCGGGCGATCTTCGTGTAGGAGTCGGGGCGGCGGTCGCGATAGAACTGCCAGTCGTCGCGCATCTCGCGCACCATCTCCATGTCGAGGTCGCGCACGAGGATCTCCTCCTCGGTGCCCGAGCCGCGCTCGCCGACGAAGTTCCCCCGCGGGTCGATGACCTGGCTGGTGCCGTAGAAGTCCACGGCGAGGTCGCCGTACTCGTTGTCCTCGCGTCCCACGCGGTTGGGCTGCAGCACGAAGTAGCCGTTGGCGACCGCGGCCGCAGGCCCCTCGACCTCCCAGAGCCGGTTCGACAGGCCGGGCTTGGTGGCATTGGGGTTGAACACCATGTGCGCGTCGTTCAGGCCGAGTTCGCGCCACCCCTCCGGGAAGTGCCGGTCGTAGCAGATGTACATGCCGATCCGGCCGACAGCGCTGTCGAAGACGGGGTAGCCGAGGTTTCCCGGACGGAAGTAGAACTTCTCCCAGAACCGGTCGAGGTGGGGGAGGTGGTGCTTGCGGTACTTCCCGAGGATGGTGCCGTCGGCATCGACCAGCACCGCGGTGTTGTAGTACACGCCGGTCTCCGCCTCCTCGTAGATCGGGAGGACCATCACGGTGCCGAGCTCCTTGGCCACCGCGGCGAAGCGCTGCACGATCGGGCCGTCGGCGGCCTCGGCGAAGCGGTAGTACTTCTTGTCCTGCGTGATCCCGAAGTAGGGCCCGTAGAACAGCTCCTGGAAGCACACCACCTGTGCGCCCTGTGCGGCGGCATCCCGAGCGAAGCCCTCGTGCTTGTCGAGCATCGACTCCTTGTCGCCGGTCCAGGTGGTCTGTGTGATCGCTGCGCGCACCGTCGTCATCTACGCATCTCCATCCGTGTCGTCCAGTACTTCTTCGTGCTGACGCCGACGGGGACCGGTGTCGGGACCGTCCGGTGAGTACTCACCCCGTGGACTGATCCTTCTTCCCGGACGTTTCCCGCCGGTTTCGGCCTGTGTCCGGACAGTAAAGCCTCGGGCCGCACGCCCACAAGGGGGGGTGTCCGCGTCGCGGAGATACATCGGAGGGCGGATGCCACGCGGCATCCGCTCCTCTAGCGTGAAACGGTGTTCCGACCGCTTCGTCCCCTCCAGACCGCGACCGACATCGCGCTGGCGGCCGGCTTCTTCTTCGTCGCTGTCGTCTTCGAGCTGAACGCGGGTGTCGGGGTGCTCGGGCCACCCACCGGGACGCTGACCGTGCTCGGGGTCGTCGGTTACGTGCTGCTGTTCAGCGTGGCGCTGGGGTTCCGCCGGTTCTCGCCGGGGGTGGCGCTGGCGCTGGCGTGGGCGGGCGCTGTTCTGCAGATGAGCCTGCTGCGCGGGCCGAGCCTGGTCGACGTCGCGATCTTCGGCGTGCTCTACGCCGCTGCCGCCTACGGGAGCGTCCGGGTGTTCTGGGCGGGGCTCGTCTCGGCAGTGACGGGCGCCGTCGTGATCACCCTCTACCTGTACCTGGGTCCGCTGTACTCGGGTCCGCTCGACCTGTCGGTGCTGCCCATCGCGGTGATCGTGCTCGGAGGAGCGACCTTCGCGCTGATGCTCGCCTGGACCTGCGGGGCGCTCGTGCGCACCGCGCGCCGCGCGCGGGAGAACCGGCTGGCCCAAGAGCGGGCCGAGGAGGAGGCGCGGTCGGAGTTCGAGCGCGCGCGGATCGCGCGCGACATGCACGACGTCGTGGCGCACTCGCTCGCGGTCGTCGTCGCGCAGGCCGACGGCGCGCGGTACGCGGCCGCGGCCGACCCGCAGGCGGCGACCGCCGCGCTCCAGACGATCGCGTCCACCGCGCGGGCGGCGCTCGCCGACGTGCGTCTGCTTCTCACCCAGCTGCGGCACAGCCAGGGCGATGGGCCGCAGCCGGGCCTCGCCGACCTCGAGGAGCTGTGGGCGCAGGTGCGCGCCGCCGGCGTCGACCTGCGGGTCGACATCGATCCCGCCCCGCCGGGCGAGCCGCCGGCATCCGTCCAGATCGCCGTCTATCGCATCCTGCAGGAGGCGCTGACGAACGCCCTCCGTCACGGGGAGGCGGGCGGCCCGGTCGATGTGCACCTGTCCTGGTGGGCGGACCGCGTCGATCTCACCGTGCGCAACCCCGTCGCGGCTGGGTCGTCGGCGTCGACCCGCACGGGGCACGGGGTGATCGGCATGCGGGAGCGCGCGCAGCTCGCCGGCGGCGACTTCGCCGCGGCGGAGGAGTCGGGGTCGTTCGTGGTGCGCGCGTCGATCCCCGTGGAGGGGCGCGCATGACCCGGGTGCGGCTGCGCACTCGGCGGCCCGGCGCAACTACTGCGTTCGCGCCGCCGCCGGGCGCAACCGCGGGTCTTCCGGGCGACACGCCGGGCCGCGTTGTCGGTGGGCGGCGTGTCGCCGCGGCGACCCGCTGTTGCGTCCGCATCAAGGGGGGAGAGCGATGATCCGCGTCGTGCTCGTCGACGATCAGGCGCTCTTCCGGGCGGGGATCCGAATGGTCGTCGACTCTCAGCCCGACCTCGAGGTGGTCGGCGAAGCCGCCGACGGGCGCGAGGCGCTGGCCGTCGTGCGCGCGGCGCGACCCGACGTGGTGCTGATGGATATCCGGATGCCGGTGATGGACGGCCTCGCCGCCACCGCCGAGCTGCTGGGCCACCCCGACCCGCCGCGCGTGGTCATGCTGACGACGTTCGACCTCGACGAGGCGGCGGCGCGGGCGATCCGCGGGGGCGCGAGCGGATTCCTGCTGAAGGACGCCGATCCCGAGTTCCTCCTGGCCGCGATCCGCACCGTCCACGCGGGGTCGGCGGTGATCGCGGCGTCGGCGACGCGAGATCTGTTCGCCCGATTCGCCGAGGCCGCGCCGCGGCCCGTGCCGCCGGCCTACGGCGAGCTCACCGAGCGCGAGCGGGAGATCTTCGCCCTCGCCGCGCGAGGTCTCTCGAACGCCGAGATCGCCGCGCGGGAGTACCTCTCCGAGGCGACGGTGAAGACGCACATCAGCCGCATCCTGACCAAGCTCGCCCTGCGCGATCGCGTGCAGCTGGTGGTCTTCGCCTTCGAGCACGGCCTCGCCTGAGCGAACGGCCGTCCGCGGTCGCGGGGCGGGATCGAGGTGGCGGAGGTGGTCGCTGTGGGGCGTTCTCCCCGACCATTTGTGCCACCTCGATGGGGGCCGTGAGAGGTGGCGACGCGGCCCCGCGTCATCCTTCCGATGTACACGGATCGGCCCCGGGGCCGACGCGCGAGCACCCCGTCGATTCCTAGCGTCGAAGGCATGCACATCTCCTCCACCGACCTGGGCCTGGCCGCCCGGGTGCAGCAGCTGACCAAGACCTACGGCACGGGCGACAGCGCCGTGCGCGCGCTCGACGGCGTGACGATCGGCATCCGTCGCGGCGAGTTCACCGCGATCATGGGACCGTCGGGCTCGGGCAAGTCCACGCTCATGCACGTCATGGCGGGGCTCGACGCCCCCACGTCGGGCCGCGCGTGGCTCGGCGACACCGAGATCACCGGGCTCACCGACCTCGAGCTCACCATCCTTCGCCGCCGCCGAGTCGGGTTCGTGTTCCAGGCGTTCAACCTGGTGCCGACCCTCGACGCGCTCGGCAACATCCTCCTGCCCTTCGACCTCGACGGACGGCGCCCGTCCGCCCTCGAACGCGCCCGCCTCGACCGGCTCGTCGACACGCTCGGCCTCACCTCGCGTCTCGGACACCGCCCGCACCAGCTCTCGGGCGGCCAGCAGCAGCGCGTCGCGATCGCACGCGCCCTGGCCACCGCCCCCGACGTGGTGTTCGCCGATGAGCCGACCGGCAACCTCGACTCCCGGAGCGGCCGGGAGGTGCTCCGCCTCCTCGCCGACGCCAGCCGCGAGCACGGTCAGTCGATCGCGATGGTCACCCACGACCCGGTCGCGGCGAGCCACGCCGACCGCGTCATCGTGCTCGGCGACGGCCGCATCGCGGCGGACAAGCCGCGACAGAGCGCAGAGGAGATCGCCGCGTTCCTCCTCGCCGGCGAACTGTCGGGCTCCGCATCCGCGCAGGTGACGGCATGAGCGCGCTCGCCCTCGCAGAGAGAACAGACCGGATGCCGCGGACCGCCGCCCCGCGAGGGGCATTCCTGCGCGAGCGCGGCATGGGCGCGAGCATCCTCGTCGCGGCGATCTCGAGCGCGTTCGGTGTGATCCTCGTGTCGGTCACCGGCTACCTCGCGGCGATCCTCCGCGCCGACCCCTACATCGGCGACAGCGGGACGCTGGCATTCGTGCTCAGCTTCCTCACCGTCATCCTCGTCGGTGTCGCCGTCTACGTCGCGGGCATCGTCACCGCGAACACCTTCGCCACGGTCATCGCCGGACGCACCCGGCAGATCGCCCTGCTGCGCCTCATCGGCGCGTCGGCACGCGCGCAGCGCCAGGAGGTGGCCCGGCAGGGACTGGCCGTGGGCGTCATCGGCGCCCTCGCGGGGCTCATCGTCGGCACCGTAGTCGCCGCCGTGGGTGTGGCCGTCGGCACGGAACTGCTGGGGATCGAGGATGTCTCCTATGGGGTGGTCACGCCGGAACTTCTCGTGCCCGCCGTGATCGTGGCGCTCACGACCTGGGTCGCCGCGTGGGCCGGGTCTCGGCGCGTCCTGACCGTCACCCCTATGCAGGCGCTCGGGAGTGCCGTCGAGGCGACCCGCGACGAGGTCACCCGCCGAACCGGACGCAACATCACCTCCGTTGCGCTGTTCGCGGCCGGCGGGGCGCTCCTCGCCGCGGGAATCGTGCTCGGTCTCGTCTCACCGCCGGGTGTCGCGGTCGCCTTCCTCGGGGGCATCCTCTCCTTCACCGGGATCGCGCTCGGCGCGACCCTCCTCATGCCGCCCGTTCTGCGGCTGATCGGCCGCCTCTTCGGGGGGTCGGCGACCGCGCGGCTGGCTGCCGAGAATGCACTCCGCTACCCCGAGCGGTCGAGTCGCATGGCGATCGGCGTCGTGATGGGCGTGACGCTCGTGACGATGTTCGCCGTGGCCATCGAGTCGACCAAGGCGGTGCTCACCGCGTCGGCGGGGGGAGAGCTGCCGAGCGAGATGGCGACGGTGCTCGACACCTTCGCCGCGGTGATGATGGTGCTCGTGGCGATCTCTGCGGTCATCGCCGCGGTGGGCCTGGTGAACCTGCTGACCCTCGGTGTCGTGCAGCGCCGTCGCGAGCTCGGGCTCCTCCGCGCGCTGGGCCTGACCGCCCCGCAGGTGCGGCGGGTCGTGCTGCTGGAGGCCGCGCACCTCACCATCGCCGCGCTCGCCACCGGGCTCGTGCTGGGGGTGGCGTACGGATGGGCGGGGGCCCAGTCGCTCCTCGGATCGGTGCCGGGCGACCCGAGCCTGCCGGCGGGGCCGACCCTCGTGTGGCCGGCCGTGCCGTTCCTGCCGGTGCTGATCGTGGTCGCGGCGACCGCGGCGCTCACCCTCATCGCCGCCGTGACCCCCACGCGCCTGGCAACCCGGGTCGCGCCGGTGGAGGCGCTCGCGGAGTGACGCGGGCGCCGCGGTCCTGCGGGGGCGCGCGGGCGGGTCCTGCGGGGGCGCGCTCGCCGGGCCGCTCGCCGACACACGGGAGGAGATCGACACACCGGAGGACGCGCCGCGGCGCAGCCGCCTCCCTCGTGTCGATCTCCTCCCGTGTGTCTCCGAGTGAATGGGCTCGGCGCGGGACGTTAGGACGCGCGCGCCGCGTCCGATCCCGACGCGGGCGCCGCGTCCGTGGGCTCCGGATCGTGCGCCCACGTCGGGGCGAGCGCGCGGATGCGCGCCGCGCGCCACTGCCAGGCTGCCCACAGCCCCGGCCAGAGCACGGGAGCGGCCGCCCCGCCGATGACGAGACGGTCGCGCCACAGGGTCTTCGTCGGATCACCCGGCGCGGGGGAGACCGCCATCTGGTGGTCCCACACGTCGAGGCTCGCGAGCGGCCCGGAGATCGGGATCCCGCTGTCGCGGAAGATGCGGATGGGGCCGTCCGGACCCTTCATCGTCCGATCGCTCGCATGGATGATCTGCCGCCCGAGCGACACCCGACCGCCGAACCTCATCTCGACGCCGACCTCGGCGCCCGGCTCCCACGCGGTCGGCAGCTCATCGGGTTCGAGGGGGGTCAGCTGCACGAGCGGGCCGTAGAGTTCCGCGACCGCGCGCGGGGAGTGCAGCGCCCGCCACGCGGCATCCGCATCGCAGTCGATGACGAGCTTCAGCATGATCCGCATAGGCCCACTCTGTCATTCCGCGCCGGCGTGCTCGCCCGTTTAGGCTGACGGAATGCCCGCGCCCTTCGATCAATCCCGCTACCAGGTGCGCCTGGACTGGGGGCTGGACGCCCTCGCGCGCCTCGCGCCCGCCGACGTTATGGTCGTCGTCGACGTGCTCCGCTTCTCCAGCACCGCGATCGACGTCGTCGACCGCGGCGAGGAGATGATGCTGGATGACACCGCCTTCGCCGTGTCACTGAACGGCGCCCGCGTCGCCGCCGCCGCCGCCGCAGCCGCGGGGCCCGAGCCGGTCGGCCTCCACGCGGTCGAGGACGAACCCGCCGGCCCGATCGTCCTCCTCGCGGGTCTTCGCAACGCCTCCGCTGTCGCGCAGGCCATCGCCGACGAGCAGTCCAGGCGCGGCCGGCGCACCTCGGTCGCGGTCATCCCTGCGGGCGAGTTGGGTCACGGCGGGGCCCCGCTCCGCTTCGCCGTCGAAGACCTGCTCGGCGCGGGCGCCGTCATCGACGCCCTCGCCACGCGCGGGATCGATCACTCCTCACCCGAGGCCGCGACCGCGGGCGAGGCGTTCCGCGGCCTGCGCGGCGCGGTGCGCCACCTGCTCACCGCGAGCGGCTCGGGCCAGGAGCTCATCGAGAAAGACCTGCGGCCCGATGTCATCCGCGCCGCCGAGGTCGACGCCTCAGATGCCGTGCCGGTGGTGCGCGGGGACCGCATCGCCCGACTCTGATCCGCCCGGACCGGCATCGGGTCGCGGTGTCAGCGCCGCGAGCCGCGTCGCGGCGGAGATCTCGCGCCGCGTCCAGGTGAACAGGTACCGGCGGTCGAACCGCGGTGCGCAGGCGACGCACGACGTCGCCCGCGGTGGTCGCCGGTGCCGGTAGGCCGTGTGCCCCGCGGGGCACACCCCCACCCAGGGCGCGAGTTCGACCGCGGTCTCACCGTCGTGGGTGGTGCCCCCGACATAGCCCAGCTCCCGCGCGATGCGCTTCCACTCCGCGCCGTGGCCCGCCGCCGGTCCCGCGAGGGCGTGGGCGACCTCGTGCAGGAGCGTCTGGTGATTGGTGTCGTCGTCGTACCGCGCCGACAGGTAGCGCGAGACGCTGATGCGCTTGCGGCGGAAGTCGCACAGGCCCGCACGCCGCTTGGCGTTGTCGAAGCCGAAGGACCAGGAGGGATCGAGGTGCTGCCGGATCAGCGCGTTGGCCCAGACGCGCACACGTTCAGGTTCTGACATACCCGAGACGGTAGAACGTACCTACGACACTC
>ERZ1066121.2180-NODE-2180-length-12727-cov-7.846275_pt1 | contig 12727 bp, 9 predicted proteins | sample MGYA00382768_ERZ1066121 | MGnify/ENA primary metagenome ERZ1066121 (study PRJEB33369, sample SAMEA5778351) | biofilm metagenome | biome: Industrial cooling water; feature: Water cooling tower basin; material: Biofilm | place: United Arab Emirates | collected... | reverse complement strand
CGCCAGATTGTCCTTGTCCAGCCGGAAGCGGTGGGTCAGCCGGATGGTGTCGCGCCAGGCAAAGGTCGTGCGGCCGACCACATCCGACGTTCGCGACGTCAGGCCAGTGCCGTCGGGGAACAGCGATGGCTTGTCCGACAGGCGATAACTTTGCCCGATCACCGAATTGATGGCGAGGCCGGGGCGGTTGAAGGTCCAATCGATGCCATAGGTGATCCGGGCGCCGTCCTCGAACCGGTCATGGCCCGGGAAACGGTTGAGCGCGAACAGGTTGCTGTCCTCCAGATCGAACGCGCGGGCGTCCTCGTTCGGGACTGCAAAATTGCGGATGGGCGGCGTTGCAACCAGCTGGATACGCGGGGTCAATTGCTGTGTCCCGTCCAGAAACTGGCCGATAAAGGGCCAGCGAACATCGACTGCGGCCGCCGCGATGCCGCGCGCCTGCCAGCCCGATTTGCCGCGATATCCTGGTACGGCGGTCAGCAGATTGTCGCTGCTGTGGTACACATCGCCGCGCGCAAGCCCGGTGAACGTCACCTCCTGACCCAGCCGGGTCAGCCGCCGCAGATCCCAGCGCACACCGGCAAAGGCACGCTGCGTATCCTGTCCAGTTGTACGGGTGATGGCGAGGGTGTTGAGCTGCATTTCAAACTGGCCGCCCAGCCAGGGGTCGGTCAGACGCTGACGGAAATCGATGACGGGAACGGCAATGGGCTGCGCTCCTTGGCGATCGTTGACGCGAAGCGTCTGCACCGCCCACCCCGCAATCGAGAGATAGCTGGACCCGCCGATCCGTTCCAGTTCAACCATCGAGCGTAACCGGTCGTCCCGGCTGATATCGTAGCGGCGCGCAAAAGTGCGGTCGGTGGTGATGCGCCCGGAAAAGCGCAGCGACCAGTTGGGATCGATCTGAAACTTGCCTGCGGTTTCGAGATAGCCACGAAAGCGATTGTTCCCGGTGCCCGGCTGGCCAGACACCGATACCGCCGAGCTATAGGTCGCAAAGGCGTTGATGCGATAGGCGCCTTGGCTGGTCAGCGCGCGATATTCGCCCTCCAGCATCGGTGCGGCGCTGGTATAGAGATGCGGCGTAATGGTCACGTCGCGGTTCGGCGCCAGCTGCAGGTAATAGGGCAGGGCCAGTTCAACCCCGTTCACCCGGTCGATCCGGATATCGGGCACCAGCAGGCCGCTGCCCGACCGGTTTGATGCCTGGTGGCTCAGGCCGGGCAGGGGGATCAGCGGCAGGCCAAACAGCTCGATTCGCGCGCCCTTGTACTGGACCCGGTCCTTGACCCGGTTGTAATAAACGCGGACCGCACGAATCTGCCATGTGGGGTTATAGGTTTCGCCCGGCGGCACGGCGTCGACGGGATAGGGGGTATAGGCCGCCTGATCGAGCGCGATGTCGCCGTTCGGCAACCGCTCCCCGCGATTCGCCGCCAGTCGTGCACCGTTCTCAAGCACCACGAGCAGATTTTCGACCACCCCATCGCGCAGACTGTCGGTCAGTTCGATCCGGTCGCCATAGGCGGTGTCGCCTTCGGGATTGGTGATGCGGATATTTCCTCCCGCAAAGACCTTTCCCGTCTTGCGATCCCACGTCACCTTGTCGGCGCGCAATTCGATGGCGTCGCGGCGCAATACGACATTGCCACTGGCGTCGACGATCTCGGTTTCGTTGTTATAGTCGAGCGCATCGGCGGCAAAGTTGACCGCATCCTGCGGCGCTGTGGGTGGTGCGCTCACCTGCGCCGCCACGCCGATCGGCAATAACGCCAATGCGAATATTGTCATAAACGCAGCCGCACGCGGCCCGTGACGGGGCGGGGCGATCGGGGCGATCCGCATAACCATGTCCGCCCTTTCACCTTAGATGACGCCGACAAGCGGCCTTTGAATTGCAACGGCTGTCCGCACCCCCTATCGGGCGAGTCGAAGAGTTTCAATCATCGCTTGAGAAAGTCGTTTCATGGATATTCGCTTCACCGCGCAATTGGGCGCATCTGCCGACACCATCGCCTATCCGGTGAAGAAGGGTGGATTGGGTTCGCTTGCCGCCGTGCTCGGCGGAGTGCGGGGGCCGCTGCTGGCGGGCGCGGCGGCGCAGGCGCGCTTTGACGGCGCGGCAGGCGGCGTGGCCGAAACGACGGCGGTGGAAGACGGCCGGGTGCTGCGTCTGCTGCTCGTCGGCATTGGCGAGGGCAGCGTGGCGGATGCCGAGCGTGCGGGCGCATCGATCGTCGCGCGGCTTCAGACCAGCGGCGTCGTGAGCGTCGCGGTCGATGCCCGCACGATCGAAGGGGCAACCGAGGCCCAGCTGGTTGCGCTGGCAACCGGCGCGCGGCTGCGCAGCTGGCGGCATGACGCCTATCGCACGCGGCTGGCAGAGGCGCAGAAGATCAGCCTGACCGCGCTGACCATCGCCTCGCCACTGGGCGACATTGGCGCGGCCTTTGCCCGCGACCGGGCGGTGGCCGCCGGGGTGGCGCTGACCCAGGATCTGGTCGCCGAGCCGGGCAATGTCATCTATCCGGAGAGCTTCGTCGAGCGCTGCCGCCACCTCACCGCGCTGGGCGTCGAAATCGACGTGCTGGATGAAAAGGCCATGCAGGCGCTGGGCATGGGGGCATTGCTCGGCGTGGCGCAGGGGTCGGTACGGCCCCCGCGCCTGCTCGTCATGCGCTGGAACGGCGGCAAGAGCGGCGACAAACCCGTTGTTTTCATCGGCAAGGGCGTAACCTTCGATACCGGCGGGATCAGCTTGAAACCCGGCCCCGGCATGGAAATGATGAAATGGGACATGGGCGGCGCAGGCGCGGTCGCGGGCGCGATGAAGGCGCTCGCGGGGCGCGGGGCAAAGGCGAATGTCGTCGGCATCTGCGGCCTGGTCGAAAACATGCCCGACGGCAATGCGCAGCGCCCTGGTGATATCGTGACCAGCATGTCGGGACAGACGATCGAGGTGCTGAATACCGATGCCGAGGGGCGGCTGGTGCTGTGCGATTGCATCACCTGGGCTCAGGACAGCTTCGATCCTGAGGTGATCGTCGATCTCGCCACGCTGACCGGGGCGATGGTCATCGCGCTGGGGCATGAATATGCGGGCATGTTCGCCAACGACGATGATCTGGCCGCCGCGCTGACAAAGGCGGGGCAGGCGAGCGGCAACCCGGTGTGGCGCTTCCCCCTCTCGCCCGCTTATGACAAGCTGATCGACAGCCCGATCGCGGACATGAAGAATATCGGCCCGCGCGAGGCCGGATCAATCACCGCCGCGCAATTCCTGAAACGCTTCGTCAAGGACGGCGTCAAATGGGCTCACCTCGACATCGCCGGCATGGCCTGGGCCGACAAGGACGGCCCGGTGTGGGGCAAAGGCGCGACCGGTTATGGCGTGCGCCTGATCGACCGGTTCGTGGCGGATAATTTCGAGGGGTAGGGCGGCGTGATTGGCAATGCCCCGCGTTGATTTCTATCGCCTGACCCGCGATCCGGCGCCGCGTGTCGTGCCGTTGCTGGCCGAGCGCGTGTTGGGGCTGGGGCAGCGGCTGCTGGTGGTGGCGGAGGATGAGGGGCTGCGCCGCGCGATCAGCGAGGCGCTGTGGGGCGGAAAAGCGCACAGCTTTCTGGCCAACGGGCCAACGGATGGTGAACAGGCGGCGGCCGATCCCATCCTGATTGGGGCTGTGCTCGACCCTGCCCCGGCGAATGGCGCGCGCATGATAGTGCTTGCCGATGGCGAGTGGCGCGTCGCGGCGCTTGGGTTTGAGCGCTGTTTCCTGCTGTTCGACGACAGCCGCATCGGCGAAGCGCGCGCGACCTGGCGGGCTCTGGGCGACGATGCCGCGGTGGAACGGCATTTCTGGAAACAGGAAGACGGGCGCTGGGTCGAGGGGCCTTAGCAATCCCGACCCCGCTCCCCGTCTGCCCCGCGCTTGCCTTTTGCGCGCCCGCCCTCTAACGGCGCGGCCAACGATAATCCCCTCTTCAGGAGCACTTCCATGGCCGTCACCCGCACCTTTTCGATCATCAAGCCCGACGCGACCCGCCGCAACCTGACCGGCGCGGTCACCAAGATGCTTGAGGAAGCCGGCCTGCGCGTCGTCGCGTCGAAGCGCATCCACATGACCCGCGAACAGGCCGAGGGCTTTTACGCCGTGCACGCCGAGCGCCCCTTTTACGGTGAACTGTGCGATTTCATGACCAGCGGCCCCGTGGTCGTTCAGGTGCTGGAAGGCGAGGATGCGGTGAAGCGCAACCGCGACATCATGGGCGCAACCAACCCCGCCAACGCCGAACCCGGCACCATCCGCCGCGAACTGGCCGAAAGCATCGAGGCCAATTCGGTGCACGGCAGCGACAGCGAAGAAAATGCGGCGATCGAAATCGCCTTCTTTTTCAAGCCGGAAGAAATTGTGGGGTAATTCCGCACCCCAATATTGTCGTCTGCCGCGCAGGCGGGAGCCTATCTTGAGCCGGTTTACCGGCCACCATTAGAGTCCGATGACGTTAGCTTGAATCGTCACCCTGAACTTGTTTCAGGGTCCATGGCGCAAAGGTGCGGCATTGCGCCATGGATGCTGAAACAAGTTCAGCATGACAGTATAATCAAACTAAACTCATCACGCTCTAGGTATTGAATCCCGCCCGTGCGGGTATGACGACTCAGAAAAAGGCCGCTGGTTCATCCCAGGGGCCTTTTTGCCGTCAAAACATATCCGCTGCATCCATCAGTCCGCTAAGTTTTTTCGGGGCGATGCTGCGCCAGCTGCGGGTGATCCACTCCGCAATATGGTCCCAGTCGTTGCGGCCGAGGTCCAGCCGGATGCCGATCCAGCCGTCGCCGAAATAGGCGGGGCGAAAATACATGGCGTCATCCTGTTCGATCAGCGCGGCCTGTTCGTCCGCTCCGCTGATCTTGACGAGCAGCGCGGTGCGGCCGTCACCGTGATGATCGTGCGTGAAATAGGCGAATTTCTTGCCTTTGATGATCCCGAAACACGGCATGCCGTGGCTGGTCACCTCGTCGGCCTCTGGTTGGGCCATGGCCAGCGCGCGTACCTTGGACAACCAATAGTCGGGGTTATTCTCGCGGCCAATCCATTCGCCAAGCGCGCGGGGATAAAGCTGATGCTCCGCGATCCGCACCCGCGCGCCAAGTGTGTCGGGGGTATCGCCCGGCAGGATCGCGACCGCTGTTTGCCCCAGCACCGCGCCGTCATCAACCTCAGCCGTCACCAGATGCACGGAACAGCCTGCATGAGCATCGCCCGCCTCCAGCGCGCGTCTATGCGTGTCCAGGCCCTTGTATTTCGGCAGCAGCGACGGATGGATGTTCAGCATCCGCCCGGCCCAGCGCTGCGTGAACTCCCCTGACAGCAGGCGCATATAGCCCGCGAGCACGATATATTCGGCCCCCGCGTCCAGCGCGGCGCGTTCCATTGCTGCGTCATGTTCGGCGCGGGTCAGCCCATCATGTGGGTGCACGAACGTGGGAATGTCCTCCGCCCCCGCCAGCGCAATGCCGGGTGCGGCGGGGTTGTTACTGGCCACCAGCGCGATCTCATAAGGGCAGTCGGGTGCCCGGCTGGCATAGAGCAGCGCGGCCATGTTGGTACCTTTGCCCGAGAGGAAGATGGCGATGCGGGTTCTGGTCATTGGTCTGCTGTCATCGCTTCAGGTTCATTTGTCTGTTCACCCCAGGCGAAGGGATCAACCGTGGTGCACGGCGCTCCAGTCCGCCATGGCGCTCCATGTCTCAACGCTGCCCGACACCGTGCACCCTTTGGCCCCGTCGGCGATATACCCGATCCGGTGCACGATCTCGCCCGCTGCGGTCAGCGCCGCTGTCACCGCATCCGCATCACCCGGCGCGACAACCACCGCCATGCCAATGCCGCAATTGAAGGTGCGGGCCAGTTCTTCCGGCTCGATATGCCCCTGCGCCTGAAGAAAGGCCATCAGTCGCGGCAGTGGCCAGGCATCGGCGTCCACATGGGCGTGGAGATGCGCAGGCAGCACGCGCGGGATGTTCTCCAGCAGGCCGCCGCCGGTAATGTGAGCGAGCGCATGGATGCGCCCGGCGCGAATTTCGGGAAGCAGCGCGCGGACATAGATGCGCGTCGGCGCCATCAGCGCGTCGATCAGCAGCACGTCAGGGTCGAACAACGCAGGGCGGTTCAGCTTCCATCCCTTGTCCGCCGCGAGCCGCCGGACCAGCGAAAAGCCGTTGCTGTGCACGCCCGATGAGGCGAGGCCCAATATGACGTCGCCTGCCGCGACCTTGTCGGCGGTCAGCACCTCGTCCCGTTCTACCGCGCCAACGCAGAAACCGGCCAGGTCATAATCGCCCGGCGCGTACATGCCCGGCATTTCCGCCGTTTCCCCGCCGATCAGCGCGCATCCCGCCTGTTTGCAACCTTCCGCGATGCTGGCGACCACGGCAGCGGCAACATCATGGTCGAGCTTACCGGTGGCGTAATAGTCGAGGAAGAACAGCGGTTCGGCCCCCTGCACGATCAGGTCGTTGGCGCACATGGCGACCAGGTCGATGCCCACGCCATCATGCCGCCCCGACTCGATGGCGAGTTTCAGCTTGGTCCCCACCCCGTCATTGGCGGCGACGAGCAGCGGGTCGGTGAACCCGGCGGCTTTCAGATCGAAAAAGCCGCCAAAACCGCCAAGATCGGCATCCGCACCGGGGCGCCGGGTGGATTTGGCAAGCGGCGCAATGGCGCGGACGAGCGCGTTGCCCGCGCTGATCGACACGCCCGCATCGGCATAGGTGTAAGGTTTCGGCTGGTTGTGCTTGGCATCCATGACAGGTGCGACTATCGCTTTCGCCCGGCAATTACCATGATTTCTGTGACCGCTCCCGTCCTGACCGATTCCCCGCGCTGGCGCTGGTTGGCGCTTGGCGTCGCGTCGCTGCTGGCGCTGCTCGCCTTTGCGGTGCAAAGCCAGATCGAACGCGGCAATCGCGGCATCACCCCGATTAACAGCAGCGCCGATTTCGTGGCCACCGGCATTGCCGTCGACGTCACCAGCACCAGCGCAGAGGGCGCACGTCAGGCGGGCTGGCGCGAGGCGCAGCGCAAGGGGTGGCAACAACTATATCGCAAGGTCAACGGCAGCGAGGGGCCGGCGCTGGGCGACACGGTGCTTGACGGGATCGTCTCGGCCATCGTGGTGGAACGCGAACAGATCGGCCCACGCCGCTATGTCGCGACGCTGGGCGTGCTGTTCGACCGGGTCCGTGCCGGACAGATATTGGGCGTCAGCGGCCGGGTGCTGCGGTCGCCGCCGCTGCTCGTCATGCCGGTCACCTCGATCAGTGGTCTGCCCCAGATGTTCGAACAGCGCAGCCCGTGGCAGCGCGCCTGGGCGGAATTCAACACCGGCGATACCGCCATCGACTATGTCCGCACCGCGGGCACCGGGGCCGACACGCTGCTGCTCAACCCCGGCCAGACAACACGGCGCAGCCGGGTCTGGTGGCGCAACCTGCTCGATCAATATGGCGCGGCCGATGTGCTGATGCCGATCGCGCGGCTGCAATACAGCTATCCCGGCGGGCCGGTAACCGGCCGCTTTTCGGCGCGCTTTGGTCCCGACAACAAATTGATCGGCAGTTTTTCGATGCGCGCGCCGACCCCTGCCGCCATTCCCGACATGATGGAAAAGGCGGTCGCACGTATCGACCGGCTCTATTCCGATGCGCTGGCCACCGGAGCATTGCGCGCCGACAATTCGCTGGTGCTGGAACGGGTGGTGGAGGAAGAGGAACTGGCCGACGACGCGGCGGCCGAAGATGCCGGCATCGCCGAAACCGACGCCAGCGTCCCAACCGAAGCGCCGCAGGGGGCGCAGACCTTTTCCATCCAATATGCCTCGCCCGATGTGGCCTCGGTTTCCGCGACCGAGCGGGCGGTCGGCGGGATAGCGGGGGTGCAGTCGGCGGCGACCAACAGCCTGGCGCTGGGCGGCACCTCGGTCATGCGTGTGGTCTATCGCGGCGATGCCGATGCGCTGCGCGACGCACTGTCCGCGCGCGGCTTTGCGGTGCAGGTCAGCGGGTCGACCCTGCGCATTTCCCGCTGATGGCCCGCGCATCCGCCGCCGCGCAATTTGCCCTGCCGCTCGACTGGAGCGCGGCGGGCAGCAACGACCCGCCGGTCATCATCGGGGATTGCAACGCCGATGCGCTGCGCTTTCTGGCTGACCCTGCCGCCTGGCCCGTGCGCTGCGCCGTGCTGGTCGGTCCCCCGCGCTCGGGCCGCAGCTTGATCGGCCGTGCCTTTTCGCGCGCCAGCGGCGGGCGCGTCGTCGATGGCGCCGCGAGCCTGAGCGAGGAAGCGCTGTTCCACGCCTGGAACGCGGCGCAAGCTGGGGGACGACCGTTGCTGATCATCGCCGATACCCCGCCGGGGATGTGGGACATCGCCTTGCCGGACCTGCGTTCGCGGCTGGCCGCCGTGCCCGTCGTCCGCATCGGCGCGCCCGACGATGGCCACGCCCGCGACCTTATCGAAATGCTGTTTGCGCAGCGCGGCATGACCATCGCGCCGGATGTGGCCGATTTCATCGTCCGTCGCATGCACCGCAGCCATGTCGTCATCGCTGCGGTCGTCGATGCGCTGGATGGTGCCTCACTGGCACAGGGTCGCCGCATCGGCAAACGGCTGGCGGGTGAGGTGCTGCAGCAAGCGGGCCTCATCACCGCCGATCTGGTGGACAAGACGGAGGGCGACGCATGACCGAGTTCGGCCCGCGCGAGCGCTATTTCAATCGCGAACTGAGCTGGCTGGCCTTCAACCGCCGCGTGATGGAGGAGGCGCGCAACCCGGCGCATCCTCTGCTCGAACGGCTGCGCTTCCTGTCGATTTCCGGCAGCAATCTGGACGAATTCTTCATGGTCCGCGTCGCGGGGCTGAAGGGCCAGCAGTTGCAGGGGATCGAGGATATGTCCGCCGACGGCCGCACACCGGGGCAGGCGCTGGCGGAGATCGAGGCAGAGGTGAACCGCCTGGTTGACGAACAGCAGCTGGAATGGCACCGGCTGCGCGGATTGCTGGCAGAAGCGGGCGTCGACGTCTGCCACCGGGTCAGCGATGCAGAGCCGCTGCGGCCCTCGCTGCGCAGCTATTTCGTCGACGAAATTTTCCCGATCCTGACGCCGCAGGTGCTCGACCCGGCCCACCCCTTTCCCTTTATCGGCAATCGCGGGCTGGGCGTGATTTTCGACTTGGTGCGAACGGGCACGCGCGAGACGGTGCGCGAACTGGTGATGATCCCGCCGTCGCTGCCCCGCTTTGTCCGCACGCCCGGCGACAATGCCAAATGGGTGCCGATCGACACGCTGGTTGAAATGTTCGGCGACGTGCTGTTCCCTGGCTATCTGGTACGGGCACAGGGCACATTCCGCGTCATCCGCGACAGCGACATCGAGATCGAGGAAGAGGCCGAGGATTTGGTCCGCCTGTTCCGCACCGCGATCCGGCGGCGGCGGCGGGGACGGGTGATCCTGCTGGAACTTGATGCTGATATGCCCGCCAATCTGGCCGCGATGCTGGGCGACGAGGTAATGGGGCACGAGGCGATCGTGGCCAAGATCGACGGCTTCATCGGTATTGCCGCACTCGCGCAGCTGATCGACAGCGACCGGCCTGACCTCAAATTCCAGCCCTACAGCCCGCGCTTTCCGGAGCGTATTCGCGAGCATGGCGGCGATTGTTTCGCGGCGATCCGGTCCAAGGATATCGTCGTACACCACCCCTATGAAAGTTTCGACGTCGTCCTGTCCTTCCTGCGGCAGGCGGCGGCCGATCCCGATGTAGTGGCGATCAAGCAGACACTGTACCGCGCCGGGGATCAATCGCCCGTCATCCGCGCACTGATCGAGGCGGCAGAGGCGGGCAAGTCGGTTACGGCCGTCGTCGAGCTGAAGGCCCGGTTTGACGAGGAACAGAATCTGCTGTGGGCGAACCAGCTGGAACGCGCCGGGGTGCAAGTCGTTTATGGCTTCATCGAATGGAAGACGCACGCCAAAATCTCGATGGTCGTGCGGCGCGAGGGCGGGGGCTATCGCACCTATTGCCACTTTGGCACCGGCAATTACCACCCGGTCACCGCGCGGATTTACACCGACCTCAGCTTTTTCACCGCCGATCCGCGTGCCGGGCGCGACGCGGCGCAGCTGTTCAATTACATCACCGGCTATGTCGAGCCCGAGGCGCTGGAACTGGTCACCATGTCGCCGCTGGGGATGCGCGAGCATCTGTTCCGGCTGATCGACGCGGAAATTGCCAATGCGCGCGCGGGGCGGCCAAGCGGCGTGTGGGCCAAGATGAACAGCCTGGTTGATCCGGCGATCATCGACAAGCTCTATCAGGCGAGCAGCGCGGGGGTTCCCATCGAACTTGTGATCCGCGGCATCTGCTGCCTGCGTCCGGGCGTGCCGGATTTGTCCGAAACGATCCGGGTGAAATCGGTCTTCGGGCGCTTTCTGGAGCACAGCCGCATCTGGGCGTTCGGCAACGGCGGCGCACTGCCGCATCGGGAAGCGCGGCTGTTCATCAGCTCCGCCGACTGGATGCCGCGCAATTTCGACCGGCGCGTCGAATATATGATTCCGATCCTGAACCCGACGGTGCACGATCAGATATTGGACCAGGTGATGGTTGCCAATCTGCTCGACAATGAACAAAGCTGGCAGTTACAGGCCGATGGCCGTTATGTCCGCCAAAGCCCTGGCGACAAACCGTTTAATCTGCATCATTATTTCATGACCAACCCATCGCTGTCCGGGCGGGGCACGACGCTGCGCAAACGTGGCGATGTCCCGCAGCTCGACATCGGCGAGGGAAATTAGGGCGATGCCGACACGGGCGCAGGGGCAACGACTGGGACTCGGCGAACGCCGCCGTGCAGCGGTGATCGATATCGGATCGAACTCGGTGCGCCTGGTCGTCTATGAAGGGCCGCGCCGTATCCCGGCGGTGATCTTCAACGAAAAAGTGGCGGCGGGACTGGGCCGGGGTCTGGCCGTCGATGGCCGGATTGCCGCCGCTGATGCAGAGCGTGGGCTGACGGCGCTCCGCCGTTTCGCCGCGCTTGCTCAGGCGATGAGCGTGGATGAACTGCAATGCGTTGCGACCGCTGCGGTGCGCGACGCCGCCAATGGTGCGGAATTCGTGGCGCGCGCCGCGGCCGAGGGGCTCGCCATCCGGCTGTTGACCGGCGATGAAGAGGCGCGAGCCGCTGGTTACGGCGTCCTGTCCGCCATCCCCGAAGCGCAGGGGATCGCCGTCGACCTTGGTGGCGGCAGTCTGGAACTGGCCGAGGTTGTCGGGGGCAAGGTGGGGCGAACCGTGTCTTTCCCCCTGGGTGTGCTGCGCTTGCCTGCGCTGCGCAGCGACGGCCCTCAGGCGTTCGACCGGACCGTGCGCGCCATGCTGAAACAGGCGGGCTGGCCAGGCGCGGCAAGGGGCCAGCCTTTGTATCTGGTTGGCGGATCATGGCGTGCGCTCGCACGGCTCGACATGGAGCTGACGCGGTTGCCGCTGCCGGTGATGGATCATCATGACCTGCCGCGCATCGCGGTGCGCCGCCTGTTGCGCGCGGTCGCCCGTATGGGCCATGAGGAACTGCGGGCCATATCGGGCATGTCGTCAAGCCGCGCCGCGGCCTTGCCCGACGCCGTGGCCCTGCTGGCGGCGCTGGCCGGTGCCATCGACGCGCCCGCGATGACGATTTCCTCGTCGGGCCTGCGGGAAGGGTTGCTCTACGGCGCGCTGCCCGATGATGTCCAAAGGCAGGATCCGTTGCTCGTCGCGGCGGAATATGAGGGCAAACGGCTTGCCCGTTTCGCCGCGCACGGGCACCTCGTGGAGGCATGGATCGCGCCGCTGTTCGACGATGATGATGCAGAGGCGCGGCGGCTGCGCCTTGCCGCCTGTCTGCTCAGCGATGTGGCCTGGTCCGCCAATCCCGATTTTCGCGCGGAGCGGGGGGCGGAGATCGCACTTCACGGCAATTGGCGCGGGATCGACGTTGCTGGCCGCGTAGTATTGGCGCAGGCCCTTCACACCGGCTTTGGCGGCGGCGACAATGACTTTGTCCGCTTTGTGGATGAAAGCGCATTGCCACGCCTCGCGCGGGCGCGGCAGTGGGGGCTGGCGATCCGCCTGGCCCAGCGGCTGTCTGGCGGGCTGGAGGCGCCGCTTACCGGCACACGGCTGGTGATGGCCGATGCCCGGCTACGCCTTGAACTGGGCCGGGACTGGTCGATGCTGGCCGGGGAGGCAGTCACCCGGCGCCTGCGCAATCTTGCCGCTGCACTCGGGCGGGAGCATGAGGTGGCGAGCGCGTGACCGCGTAAGCAGAGAATATGGCCGCCGTTCTGCCCACGGATGAAACCCGGCGAAGAGTAGGGCGATCAACGCTTACCCCGGCATCGGTCGGAACAGTATCGCACCTCGTCCCACACCTTCGCCCATTTCTTGCGCCAGGCAAAGGGCCTGCCACAGGCAGCGCAGTCCTTGGTCGGCAGGTCGGATTTGCGGCGCATCTTCACGCGGCCGGGGTAAAGCATGGCGATGCGATGGTGAACCCAAATCCATCACGCCGCTTGATGTTTACAGCCGTCCCAGCGCCGCATTTGCCATCTTGGCAAATTCCGGGTCCAGCTTCGGCTCGGTCATCGGCACCTTGCGCTCCAGTGTGT
>ERZ1066121.2177-NODE-2177-length-12740-cov-5.793457_pt1 | contig 12740 bp, 11 predicted proteins | sample MGYA00382768_ERZ1066121 | MGnify/ENA primary metagenome ERZ1066121 (study PRJEB33369, sample SAMEA5778351) | biofilm metagenome | biome: Industrial cooling water; feature: Water cooling tower basin; material: Biofilm | place: United Arab Emirates | collected... | reverse complement strand
GGTGCTATTGACGCGGCGACCCGTACGCCCCGCCGGGTTGCCGCTCTGCCCGTCTGCTCTTCATCACCGATGGTCGCTTCTGATTCTCCTTTTTCTTCGGCCGCCCCCGCCCCCGCCCCCGCCCCGGCGGCCGAGCAACAAGCCGCCGCCGAGCTGCTCGACCTGGCGGCCGTGCTCAGCGATGTCGTGCCCGACCTGCGCGCGGTATTCGCCCCGGACGGCCGGTTGCTGGCCCACCGCCGGGCATCGGGCGTGGGGGCCGACGCCTTTGCGGAAGCCGCCACGGCGCCGCTGCTGCTGCGCCACGGCCCGCTCCTGACGGCCCCTGCCGCGCCGTCCGGTATGCTGCCGCCCGCTCCCGACCACCCGCAGCGCATCGCCTTCAACCGCCGCACGGCGACCGTGCGCGAGCACCCGCTGCACCTGGTGGAGCTGACGGCGCTGACCCCGGAGCCGGCCGACGAGGCCGACCCCTCGCCCGACCCCACCGCCGACCTGCCCGAACTGACCGACGCCGACGTCCGCCGCGAAACCCACCGCCTGAGCACCGTCATCGGGCTGGACGGCGTGTACCGCGCCGCCAACGGCGTGACGGAACGGCTGTTTCGGCTGGCGGAGGAGCAGATCGTCGGGCGGCCGGTCAGTCAGGTGCTGCGCCTGACGGCGCAGGAGACGCAAACCCTGGCGCAGGCCATCAAGCACAGCCTCTTCGACTCGCCGCAGCACCTGACGTGGTGGTATCGGCCGCCGCATCAGGCTACGCCCGTCACGGCCGACGTCACGCTCCGGGCCGTGCGGTTCCGGGGCGAGACGGCCGTCCATACGCTCACGCGGCTCCTCACCGACCCGCGCGACCCCATCCACGCCGCGCACCTACGCAACGCGCAACTGGAGCTGGCCAACTTCCTGCTCAGCAACGCCAACCGGTTTCAGCAGACGACGCAACTCCTCGAATTCGTGCTGCGCCAGTTGATTGCGAAGTCGCCGGCCATCGGCGGCGCGCTGTATGCCTACTCCGGCGCCGACCACCAGCTCGTGCGGGAGCTGGCGCACGGCACGGCCCCCGCCGATGCGCTGCCGGAAGTGCTGCCGCTGCGGTCGGCGGCGGCCACCGTGGCGCGGCTCAATCGGCGCCGAATGCGCGTGGCCGGGCGCATCCTGAGCGCCGAGCTGGCCCTCACGGGCGCCACCACCCACCCGCTGGCCGTGCTGCCGGTGTGCTCCGAAGACTCGCTGCACTACGTGCTGGTGCTCACGCTGCCGCCTGCGGCCACCTTGCAGCACGGCTGGCTCGCGGCGCTGCTGAGCCTCATCTCCGACGGCCTCAACTCCGTGGCCACCCGCGAGCGCCTGCGCCACGAGTTGGCCACGACCGAGCAGCGCTACCACCTGCTGTTCAATTCGTCGGCCGACGGCATTTTGCTCACCGACGGGCGGCGGGTGCTCGAAGCCAACCAGACCGCCGCCGCGCTGCTGGGCTACCACCCTGCCGAACTGCTGACCATCGCCGACGTGGCCGACCTGCTCCCGCCCGACGCCGGAGCGCGCCCCGACGCCGACCTGCCGCCGGGCTGGCGCGAACTGGTGCGCTCGACGCGCCGCACCGGCGCGGCGCACACCTTCGAGACCAGCCTGCGCCGCGCCAACGGCCGCGAGCTGGCGGCCGAAGTGCGCCTGCGCCCCGTGCAGCTCGGGCCGGAAGGGGAGGCGCTGGTGCAGGTGCTCATCCGCGACATCGGCGAGCGCCGCCGCGCCGACGAGGCGCTACTCCGCGCCGAGGTGCTCCGGCAGTCGGCGCGCGAGCTGCGGAACCTGCTCGGGACGCTCTCGCTGGCGTACGTGAGCTTCGACCGCGAGGCCACCATCTTGGCCGTCAACGACTTCTTCGTCGAGTTGACCGGCTACGCCCGTGAAGAACTGCTGGGGCGCAACTACTTCGAGGTGTTCGTGACCGACCCCGCCGAGCGGGTGCGGCGCCTGGCGTACTACTTCGAGCAGGTGCTCGGCACCGAGCAGATGGAGCCGCAGTACGAATCCACGATCACGACCCGCAGCGGCGAGCGCCTGATTATGCGCTGGAGCCGCCTCTTCGAGCGCGACCAGACCGGCCGCGCGACGGCCACCATCAGCATCGGGCGCGACGTGACGGCCGGCGTGGCCGCCGTGGAAGATTTGCAGCGCAGCCGCGCCCGGTTTCAGGACCTCTTCGACAACGCCCACGACCTGATTCAGATTCTGGCGCCCGACAACCGGTTCCTGAGCGTCAACCGGGCGTGGCACCAGACGCTCGGCTACGAGAAAAACGACGTCCCGACGCTGTCGCTCCCCGACATCGTCCACCCCTACCACTCGGCCAAGCTGACGCACCAGCTCCGGGCGCTGTACCGGGGCGACGAGGTGGGTCAGATCGAAACCGTACTCCTCACCCGCGACGGCCGGCCGGTACACCTGATCGGGTCGGTGTCGGCGCAGTGGCAGGACGGACAGGTGGTGGCCGCACGCCTCATTCTGCACGACATTACCGAGCGCATCCACGCCGAACGGCTACAGAAGGCGTACTACAGCATCGCCAACCTCGCCATCAGCGCCCGCGACCTCGACACGCTCTACGGCGCCATCCACCGCGACCTGAGCCGCCTGCTCGATACGCACAACTTCTACATCACGCTCTGCGACGACGCCCGCACCCGCCTCACGCTCGCGTACTCCACCAGTATGCCCATCGTGGCGTGCGGCATCGGCGAGTCGCGCCCGTGGAGCGACGGCGCCACCGAGTACATCATCCAGCAGGGCAGCCCGGTGCTGCTGCGCCGCCACGAGCTGGAAGCAATGCGCGACGCCGGGACGCTGCGCCTGCTCCTGCGCCTGCCCGAAGTGCTCGCGGGGGTGCCGCTGACGGTCGGCGGGCGCATCATCGGGGCGCTGATTCTGGTCGATTACACCGACCCCGACACCTACAAGGCCGCCGACCTTGATGTGCTATACTTCATTTCGAGTCAGGTAGCGCTCGCCATCGACCGTAAGCGCAACGAAGTGCAGCTCCACCGCCAGAACGCGCGCCTCAACGCCATCTTCGAGAGCGGCTCGCACCTGATGTGGTCGGTGTCGCCGACGCGCCGCCTCACGGCCTACAACCGCAATTTTGCGCTGGCCTTCTTCCCGACCGACCAGCCCGCCACCGCCGACCCTTCGCGCGGCGGCGGCGTCTTCGACGACCACGGCCTCACCCTGGACCTGCGGCTCGTGGTGTCGCAGAACGAAACGCTCTGGGAGCGCGAATACGCCGCCGCCTTTGCCGGCGAAACGCGCCAGTTCGAGGTCCGCACGGTGCAGCTCGACGGCTCGGAGGCGTGGGCCGAAATCTTCCTCAACCCGATTCTGCTCCCCGACGGCACCCTCGAGGAAGTGTCGGGCATCGCGCACGACATCACCGAGAAAAAACTCACGCAACTCGAGCTCACGCGGCAGGAAGAGCTGTTTCGGGGCATTTTCGAGTCGTTTCAGGACGTGTACTACCGCTCCGACGGGCGCGGGCGCCTCGTGCTGCTCTCGCCGTCGGTGGAAGCCAACTTCGGCTTTTGCGCCCCCGACCTCATCGGCCAGTCGGGCGCCACGTTTTTCGACGACCCCGCGCGCTACGCCGACTTCCTCGACGAAGTGCGCCGCGAGGGGCGCGCGCGCGGGTTCGAGGCCGTCTTCCGCGACGCCGCCGGGCGGCCCCGCGACGTGCTCATCAACGCCCGCCGCCTCGTGGGCGCCGACGAGCGCACCATCGGCCTCGAGGGGCTGGTAATGGACATCAGCCCGCTCAAGCAGGTGCAGAACGACCTGATGCTGGCTAAGCAGGACGCCGAGCTGGCCCTGCACGCCAAGACGCAGTTTCTGGCCAATATGAGCCACGAGCTGCGGACGCCGATGAACGGCATCATCGGCATGATCGAGCTGCTCGAGCACACCGTCCGAACGCCCGTGCAGGCGGGCTACGTCGAGACGCTGCGGCGGTCGTCGGACGCGCTGCTGGCAATCCTCAACGACATTCTGGACCTCTCGAAAATCCAGGCCGGCAAGCTCGCCATCGCCCTCGCGCCGGTTGACCTGCTCGACGTGCTCGGGAAGGTGAAGGCGCTGTTCGCCAACCGCGCCGCCCAGAAGGCGCTGACGTTCACGAGCGAAGTCGCCCTCGACGTGCCGCGCTTCGTCGAGACCGACGAAACCCGCCTGCTCCAGATTCTGTCCAACCTGGCGGCCAATGCCATCAAGTTCACGCAGCAGGGCGGCGTCAGCATCACGCTCCGCGCCGAAACACCCCCGAGTGCCGACACCGCCCCACCCGCCGACCCACCTGCCAACGCCGAGGCCGCCGCGTACCCCCTGACCCTGCGGTTCGAGGTAGTGGACTCGGGCATCGGCATCGCGCCGGCCGACGCGGCGCGACTCTTCACCGACTTCACGCAGCTCGACACCACCTCGACGAAGGTCTTTGGCGGCACGGGGCTGGGGTTGTCGATTTCGCGGCAGCTCGCCGAGCTGCTCGACGGCAGCATCGGCGTACGGCCGAATCCGGCGGGCGGGTCGGTGTTTTGGTTCACCATCCGCTGCCGCCCGGCCGACGAGGCCACCAGTCGGCGCTGGGCCGAGGAGCACGAAGAAAGCCGTACCCGCCGCGCGCGCGGCCGGTTCACGGAGCATCCGCCGGTGCTGCTCGTCGATGACAACGTGGTGAACCAGACCGTTTCGGCGCGGCTCCTGGAGCTGCTCGGCTGCCGCGTCGATGTGGCCGGCAACGGCCACGACGCCCTGCGCCGCCTCGCCGACCCCGCCGCGCCCCCCTACGCCGTGGTGCTGATGGACATTCAGATGCCCGAGCTGGATGGCACCGAGACCACCCGCCGCCTGCGCGCCGCCCACGCCGCCGAGGGCCGCCCCTGCCCACCCGTGGTGGCTATGACGGCCTACTCGATGCAGGGCGACGCCGAACGCTTCCGCGCCGAAGGCTTCGACGATTACGTCTCGAAACCCGTCACCTCGCGCGAGTTGTTCGCGGCGATTCGGCGCCGGGTGCCCACGCTGGCCGTGGAAGCCGTGGCGCCGAAAACCGACGGCGCGGCCCCCGACGGCCCGGCCGCGTCGGTCAATCCGCTCGCCCCCGACCCGGCCGTGCTGGCGCAGTTGGTGGAAGTCGGCGGCGAAGAATTCGTGCGACAGCTATTCGTCGATTTCGTTGCCGAAGCCGCTCCCCAGCTCGAGCAGGCCGCCGCCGATCTGGCCGCCGGGCGGGTGCGGGAGGTGCTGGCGCCCGTTCACCAGCTCAAAGGCGCCGCCGGGCAGCTCGGCCTGACGCTGCTGGCCGATACCGCCCGCCACCTCGAGCAGCACCTGCGCCAACCCGACACTCAAGCGGGCGACGTGGCGGCCGATTTTGCCCATTTGCGCGCGTTGTTTAGCACCTTTGCTACCACCTGTCCGCCCACCACGCCTTCCGCACCCGCCTGAGCACGGCCCGGCGGCCCGTCACAGGCTCATTTTCACCAGTTGCCCTCTCCCGCCTCGCTATGGCTACCCCCACCGTCCTGATCGCCGAAGACTCGTCGGTTATCCTCAACCTGACGAAAAAAATCCTTGAAAACCAGAAATATGCCGTCGTGCTCGCCAAGAACGGCGCCGAGGTGATGCGTCAGGTCCAGACGCAACACCTCGACGGCATTCTGATGGACATCAACATCCCCATCCAGAACGGCCTGGAATGCACCCGCCAAATCCGCGCCCACCAAGACCCGCGCATTGCGTCCATTCCAATCATCGCCGTAACCGGCAACGCCGACAATTATTCGGAAGACGACTTCAAAGCGGCCGGCGTAAATGCCTACCTGCCGAAACCGCTCGATTTCGACCGGCTCGTCAAAACGGTGAAGGAGTTATTTTAGAAAAGCTGCAAGCCTCAGGCTGCAAGCTGCAAGCCTACAGTATGTAGCTTGCAGCTTACCGCTTGAGGCTCCTGCCAGATGAGATACACCAAAGCCACCCTCGCCCGCCTCGAAGACGTATTCGCCGAATCCGATTACGCCTTGCGCTACGAAAAAGGGCAATTCCGGGCCGGCTACTGCGTGTTGCGCGAGCAGCGGGTAGTGCTGGTCAACACGTATTTTCCGTTGGAAGGCCGAATAAATTGCCTCATCGACCTGCTGCGGACGCTCCCCGACCTCGCCCTCGACCACCTCACGCCGCGCTCGCGCGCACTCGTAGCCGAGCTGCGGGGCGGTGAGACGGTGGGGTAGTGAGGTGCGAAGGGCGGAGTGCGAGGTGTTAGGTATTGGGTGTTGGTTTTTTTGTCATTGCGAGCGAAGCGAAGCAATCTTCGTGTGCTCGGCGCGAGTGCTCAGCGACGCCCAACCGCCGTGCCCATTCTACGAGGATTGCTTCGCTTCGCTCGCAATGACAAAGCCCTAACACCTCGCACCTCGCACCCAAAATCTACCCCCTTTACCCTTCCCTCCTTTCCCTTTCCCAATGACCATCACCTTCCTCGGCACCGGCACTTCGCAGGGTGTTCCCGTCATCGGGTGCGGGTGCGCGGTGTGCCGGTCGGTCGATTTCCGCGATCAGCGGCTGCGGGTGGCGGTGCATATTGCGGTGGCGGGGCATAGTCTGTTGATCGACGCCGGGCCTGATTTCCGGCAGCAGATGCTGCGCGCGCGCATCGAGCGGCTCGATGCCATTCTGCTCACCCACGAGCACAAAGACCACACGGCCGGGCTGGACGACATCCGCGCCTACAACTTTTTGCAGCGCCAACCGATGCCGCTGTGGGCCGAGGAGCGCGTGTTGGCGCAAGTGCGGCAGGAGTTTGCCTACATCTTCGCCGCGCACAAATACCCCGGCACCCCCAGCATCGACCAGCACGAGGTTACGCCGGGCTGCGCCTTCGAGCCGTTGCCGGGGCTGCGGGTCGAGCCGGTGCGGGTGTTTCATCATAAGCTGCCGGTGCTGGGGTTTCGCATCGGCGAATTTGCGTACGTCACCGACGCCAACGCCATCGCGCCGGAAGAACTGGCGAAGCTGCGCGGCTGCGACACCATCGTGCTCAACGCCCTGCGGCACGAGCCGCACCTGTCGCACTACTCGCTCACCGAGGCCGTCGCCGTGCTCGAGGAGCTGGCGCCGCGCCGCGCGTTTCTGACGCACATCAGCCACTTGCTGGGGCGCCACCGCGACGTGGAGCCGACCCTGCCGCCGTTCGTCCGGCTCGCGCACGACGGACTGACGCTCTCCCTGCCCGACCCCGCGCCGACGGCCCCGCCCGCCGTGCCTGCCGCCGCCGTCACGTGACCTCGCTGCTCGCCCTGCTCGCCGCCGCGCTGCCCGCCGCCGACGCCCCCCTCGACTGGCTCCGGCCGGGCTGGTTTCGGCCGTCGGTGCTGCGGTCGTTCGAGTGGGCCTTTACGTGGGTGCTTTACGGTATCCCGGTCGTGCCGCTGCTGTTTGCGCTACGGGCGCTGCTGGCGTGGCGCACCCGTCCCCACCTCGACCTTACGTTGCTGCCCGGCCCCGGCACGGCGCCCACGGCCGGGCGCTGGCTGCGCTTCGTGCCCGACGCCGTGCTGACGCTCGCGCTGAGTCTGGTGCTGGTGGCGCTGGCGCGGCCTCAGCTCACGACGCAGCTCGTCGAGCAGACGTCCACCGGCCTCGACATCGTGCTCGTGCTCGACGTGTCGGCCTCGATGCAGCTCCCCGACCTGACGCCCAACCGCCTCGAAGCCGCCAAGCGCACGGCGCGCGAGTTCGTGCGCGGGCGCTTCAAAGACCGCATCGGGCTGGTGGTGTTCGCGGGCGAAGCCTACTCGCTCTGCCCGCTCACCACCGATTATGCCTTGCTGCTGCGGCAGCTCGACGGCATCCGACCGGGGCTGATTCGGGCCGACGGTACGGCCATCGGCTCGGCGCTGGGCGTGGCCATCAATCGGTTGCGACTGGCACCAACGGCCTCGCGGGTCTGCATCCTGCTCTCCGACGGCGAGAACACCGCCGGGCAGCTCGCGCCGGAAACCGCCGCCCAGTTGGCGCGCTCGTTCAACATTCGGCTCTACACGGTGGGGCTGGGCGCCGACGGCCCCGTGGCGTTCGGCCTCGACTCGCTCACCAACACGCCCCGCGTCGTGGAAACGCGCCTCGACGAGACCGCGATGCGCCAGCTCGCCCGCATCGGCAACGGCCGCTTTTTCCGCGCCACCGACCAGGCCGGCCTCGCCGCCATCTTCCGCCAGCTCGACCGCCTCACGCGCTCGCCCCTGCGCGAAACCCGCTTCCGCGACACGCGCGATTTCTACCCCATCTACCTGCGCTGGGCCATCGTGTGCCTGCTGGGGTGGCTGGTGCTGAAAAGCTCTTTCCTGACGAGTGCGTTGGAAGATTGAGTACCCGTTTCCCTTGCCCTCTACCCGATTGTCATCCTGAGCAAAGCGAAGGACCTTCCCCGCCAGTCAGACCCACCGCTCCGCTCTAGCCCGACTGTTTGAGAAACGCCCAACGCGGTAGCAAACGCGCGCAAGAGCGGCCAGTCTGCGAAGAAGTTGCTTTCCGTTCAGGGTGACACTCGGGACAGGGCGTTTTTGTCAAGCGTCAGGCTACAGCGGGGCGGCGGGCCAGTCAGGCGGGAAGGTCCTTCGCTTCGCTTCGCTCAGGATGACAGGTGAGAAAGAGATGACGAGCGTGAGGGGAATAGTAGCGGCTCAACCGCCGTGACCGCCCCAGCCCCTCCCCATCCGGGGAAGAGAGTTTTGACTTACCAGCAGCCGCATCCATCCCCACATTAGCACTTTCTTCCCCCCTCACAGCTCCACCTTCCGCGCCGCCTTTGCTTCTTCTTCGGCCAGAATGCGCCGCGCGTCGTCGAGCAGGCGCTCGCCGGGGTCGAGGCGGCGGAGCGCGAGGAGCACCGTCAGCACCGCCAGCGACACTACCGGCAGCACCAGACCCAGCGCAAACCACAGCCAAAACCGCCGCCCGTACGAATACGCCGCGTAGCCTGTCAGCAATGGTACCATCAGCACGGCGGCGGCGGCGGCAAGGAGCAGGTCGATAAGCATCGCGCAACAACTGACGGCCGGTAAGCATCCGGCCATATTCAAAGTTACAACCGCGAAGGCGCGGTTAGGATATCCGTTTCGCTTAAAAATAAAACGGCGCCGGAGCGAAGAAATTTCGCTCCGGCGCCGGGTGATGGTATATAAAAAATCAAGACGGCGCCCCCACCCGCTCGCCCGGAGCTGTGCACCGGTGCGGCTGAAGAAGGGGGGCTGTGCCCCCACGGCGGTTGGGTGCGAAAGAACCTTCCCTCCTCGTGATGGGGGCACGGCCCCCACAACTTCAGCCGCACCGGAGCACAGCTCCGGGCGAGCGGCTCCGTGCGGAAGAGCCGCTACAATCAACCACCTAAGCGGTCAGCCACAAGTTTTGCGGTTTTCGAGTAATTGCCAGTGTTTCAAAATCAACTTGTTAGCTTGCGGCTTGCAGCTTGAAACTTGTGGCTACCCGCTTAAATCGTATCCGTCACCACCAGGATCGAATAAATCATTCCGGGGAAGAAGAACAGGAGCGTGAGCAGCAGCGAAATCCAGAACCGCGTGGTGAGCTGTCCTTTTTCGTGCAGAAGTACCCCGATGGGCGGCAGGAAAATCGCCAGAATCAACTCCACGGCATCCACTTTGGCGCCGGCGGCTTCGCGGCGGGCCTCCTCGTGTTTCACCCGCTGGAGCACCCGCTCGTAGCGGCGCTCCTGGGAGCGCGTGAGTTGGCGCTCGGCGCGGGCCTCGGCCAGTTGTTCGGAGAGGCGCGGCGCGGCCGGTGCGGTAGCCACGCGGGCCGGCTCGGCGGGCGCTGCCGCCGATGCGGTGGCGGTTGCCGGCGGCAATGTGGCTTCGGCCACGGCCGGAGCTACGACCTCCGGCGCCTCAGAAACGCGGGCCGGGGCTACCTCAGCAGCCGCCACAGCGCCTGACGCCGAAACGTGATACGCCGAGTGGCGCGACGACGACGACGACGACGTGGTGAAATCGAAATACCGGCCCGAGCTGCACGACGACAGCGACGCGACCACGCCGACCGTAGCGGCGAACAGAAGAGAACGTACTTGTTGCATTGGGCAAATATAGGAGGAAACAAAAACAACTCGGGGAGCACCGTGCGCCCCATCTCGCGCCCTGCTACGGGCGGTTGGGCGGTAAGTTTGTCGTACCAAGCAGCCCCGCGAGCCGAACGGCTCGGCAGGTGACTGATTTTCACGCCGGAGACGGACCCGATGGGAGAAAAGTTCTTTTGGAAAAATCGGCGGCGCCCGCATCGCGGAGGCGCCGCGCTGCGGTCGGCCGCCGTGGCGGCGGCCTTGGCGCTGGCCACCGGCTGCACCGCCGACCCGCCTGCCACCAACCGGCCCGCTGCTGCCGCTGCCCCGGCGCACCCATCGGCCACGCCCACTCTCGAGAAGCGCGTACTGGCCCGCCACGACTCGCTGATGTTCCTCACCGACCGGCTTTACGGCCTGCGCCAACGCCTGATTGCGCGGCGGGCGGCCCTGCCACCGGCCGCCCCGCTGGCCGCGCGTCTCGACTCGGCCACCCGCGCCACGCTGCTCGCCGACGACGCGATGATGGACTGGATGCACACCTACCGCCGTCCGGCGGCCACCACGCCGCCCGATTCGGCGGTGGCGTATTACCACCGACAGCTCCGGCTTCTGGCCGAAGTTGACCGTCTGACGCATCGCGCCCTCGACTCGGCAGCCGTGCTGCTGGGGCCGGCGCCCTCTCCCACTGCCCGCTAAATGTCCAGCTCATTTCGCCCGACTGTCCTGGCCGGTATCGGCGCCGCGCTCCTGGCCGCGCTTGCCGCCTGCGACAGGCCACCGAACACCTCATCGCGCCTGCTCACCATCGGGCACTACGACGTCATCGCCGACCCCGCGCCCGATACCGTGTGGGCCACGGTACCGCCGTTTCGCCTCACCGACCAACTGGGACGGCCGTTCACCAATGCCGCACTCAAGGGCAAGATCGTGGTGGCCGACTTCTTCTTCGCCTCGTGCCCGACCATCTGCCCGGTCGTGAAGAAAGAAGAGCTGCGGCTGTGGAAGAAATACAGGAACGACCCGCGCGTGGTGTTCGTCTCGCACACCATCGACCCGCGCCACGACTCGGTGGCCGTCCTGCGCGACTACGCCGAGCGCCTCGGCGTGGCCAACTCGAACTGGTACTTCGTGACGGGCATCAAAGACTCCATCTACGCGCTGGCCCAACACTACCTCGTGGCGGTGGAAGAGACGCCGGGCTTCGGCGGCGGCTTCACGCACTCGGGCGCGGTGGCGCTCGTCGATACGCGCGGCCACCTGCGGGCCAGTCTGTCGGCCGGCACCGACAGCATCGCGCCCGCGCCGGTGTACGACGGCACCCGCGCCACCGACGTGGACCGGCTGATCGTGGACGTCGGGCGGCTGCTGAACGAGCAGTTTCCGGCGAAGAAATGATCTGTCCGCAGCGTTTTCAGCTGATGATGGGCGCTCTGCTTCGTGGAACGCTCCTGTGTTCGGCGCTGGGGCTGAGTCTGAGCGGCTGCTTCACCAGCCACGAGCGCGGCGGGCAGGCGCTCTACGAACAGCATTGCGCCAACTGCCACGGCCTCGACGGCAAGGGCCTCGGTAGGCTGATGCCGCCGCTGGCCGGGGCCGATTATCTGGCCGCCAACCGCGCGGCGCTGCCGTGCATCGTGCGGCAGGGACTGCGCGGCCCCATCAGCGTCAACGGCCAACGCTACGATGGGCTGATGCCGGCCATCGGCCCGGAAACGCTGTCCGACGCCGACGTTGCCAACGTGCTCAACTACATCCGGCAGTCGTGGGGCAACCGGGCCGACGGCCTCATCACGCCGCAGGAAGTTTCGGAAGCGCGCTGCCAATAGCGCGGCACCGAGGTGCCTGAAAGCAGCAAGCCCCGCAACGCCGCTACGAAAGGGCGTTACGGGGCTTGCTGCCGGGCTGCACATTGCAGCGTTGCCGACCTAGCGCGTCAGCAGGTTGTTGTTGTTGTAGGCCCGCGCCATCCGGGTGTTCTTTTCGGTGCGGTAGGTCTTGACGGCGGCGGCGTTGTCGCGCTGCTGCTTGGAGCGCGCCTGCGACGAAAAATCCTGCGTCGTGCGGACGCCCGTCGAGGTGCGCTCCACCATCCCGGAGTATTGCGTCTGGCGACGCGGCGCGGCGGCCAGGCGCTCGATGGTTTTCGGCGAGGGCTTCGGAATGGGCCGGGGCGTTGGTCGGGGTGCCGGGCGGCGCTTCACCACCACCGGTTTGGGCTTGGCGGCCGGCGCCGTGGGCGTCGGCGAGACAACGGGCATCGGCAGCGTGGGGCGGGCCGTCGGCTCGTCGTCCACGTAGTCCTGGTTGGCGCCGGTGTCGGCTTCGTTGGCGGTGCTACACGCCGCCAACAGCGCCACGGCACCGCTCAACAGCAGCGACCGGAATCGGGTGAGCGAGCGGCGGGGCAGGAAAGTCGAAGAGAACATCATAGCAACACGGCTACCGACAAGAAGCACGCCGAACGACGGGCCGAGCACAAGCAACCGAATGTAAAGATACGCCAGCGGGTCGGCGTTGGCCAACCTGGGGGTTGGTCTTTCACCCGATTATGTGAGGTGGTGAGGGTGGGGTGGTCTAGCGCCGTCAGACAGTTGCTAAGATAGGGGGTTGTTGCAGGTCG
>ERZ1066121.2176-NODE-2176-length-12742-cov-13.248759_pt1 | contig 12742 bp, 14 predicted proteins | sample MGYA00382768_ERZ1066121 | MGnify/ENA primary metagenome ERZ1066121 (study PRJEB33369, sample SAMEA5778351) | biofilm metagenome | biome: Industrial cooling water; feature: Water cooling tower basin; material: Biofilm | place: United Arab Emirates | collected... | reverse complement strand
CGTACATCCAGAAACAGGCATTCTTTGTTTAGCGAAAAAGCTACCAAGAGCTAACAAGAAAAAACCTGATGATTTGGTAGTAATAGATAAATACAAAGAGTACCGTAAAATAAATGAATTATGGTACTTGCTTACTTTCGATATTCCATACGGCGCCATAAATAAAAAATTGCATTCAGAAATTAGAAACATAGATGGAAGAATTTACATAGCTCGCAGGCGCCAGTGTAACAAAAAAGAAATCAAATTGATTTTGCAACAAATTAAATAATCCCCCCAACCCCCCTTAATAAGGGGGGCTTTAAGAAAAACTTTCTTTTCTCCCCCCCTTATTAAGGGGGGGTAGGGGGGGATCATAATTAAATAGGAACAAAAAAATGTCATACAAAACAATAGAAATACTCGAACAACTCAAAACCTTATCCGCACTCGAAACAACCGAACTAGTTGAGGATATTAAAGATACATTCAATTTACATCCTGCATTTAGTTTCACAACTTGTTTCCCCATACCTCTAATAGATTACGACTATTCGGCGCCCTTTGAATTTGATGTAGTACTTTTATCGGCGCCAGCTGATAAAAAAATATCAGTATTAAAAGCAGTGCGTCAAATAACAGATTTAGGTTTAAAAGAAGCAAAAGACTTTGTGGAGTCACTACCAAAAACAATCAAATCTGGAATTATTAAACCCGAAGCTGAAGATATTAAAAAGCAACTTGAAGATGCAGGCGCCTCCGTTTCAATTAGATAATAATGATTTAAAACCTAGCTAAATAAAGAAGGTGTAAATGTGAAATGACGAACATATCAGCAAAATTAGTCCAAACGTTACGCAAGAAAACCAATGCTGGAATGATGGACTGTAAAAAAGCATTAATTGCGAGTAACGGTGACATTGGTCAAGCAGAAGACTGGCTAAGAAAAAAATGTGTTACTTTACTAGGAAAAATTCGAGAGCGTACTACGGCAGAAGGGGTAATTGGTAGCTATATACACACAGGTGGAAAAGTCGGTGTTTTAGTAGAAGTTAACTGTGAAACAGATTTTGTCGCGCGTACAGAAGAATTTCAAAACCTTGTACGTAACATCGCAATGCAAATCGCAGCATCTCCAGATGTGGAGTATGTAAAAGTCCAAGATATTCCTACTGATGTAGTAGAAAAAGAAAAATCTATTGCAATGGGACGCGATGACTTAGCAAATAAGCCAGAAAACATTAGAGCCAAAATTGTTACAGGCAGAATTGAGAAGCTTTTAAAAGAAATGTGCTTACTCAACCAACCTTATGCGCGCGACTCCAATATAACAATTGAAGAACTAATTAAGCAAAACATTGCCAAACTAGGAGAAAACATCCAAGTCAAACGATTCGTTAGATATATGATGTAGCACAGTTTTGTAAGGTGGGCACTGCCCACCCTACGTTTGTTTCAACTTCCATAAATAGCTTGAAACCAAATTAGTCACAATATGAGCAACAATAGGCACAAGTAAATTACCGCTAATCAAAGCGCTATAACCAAAAATGAATCCAACAATAGTAGCCCATGCAACATAAGGCCATTGTTGGGGGCCACTCAAATGTAAAACTCCAAAACTAACACTAGAAACAAACACAGCCAAATGACTGGCGCCTAAAGCAGGTAATAACACCCCACGAAATAATAACTCTTCGCTTAACCCAGGTAACAAACCTAACCAAATTAAATCAGGTAAAGCTAAAGGTTTTAAAACTATTTCTAGATAATAATCAGCACTGCGACGATAATCAGGACTAAAGCGATAAGCAACACCACTCAAAGCAGTAATTGCGAGTCCTAAAATAATACCCGCTCCAAATGCTGAAGAGTCCCAACGCCAAGCCATAAGTGGAACATTAGCAAATTGTAAGCAGAGTTTAGCAACTATCCATAGAATAATTGCCGTCACCCCCATAGCTATCAGCACTTGGGTGCGAGTTAAAAATGGAATTTCTGGTTCTGGGTTTTGCTGTTGCGCCACGAGTAATTTATTTAATAGTTAGGAGGAGCGGAGGGACGGGTTTAGCTGTATCTTGGTAAATAAATCGGAGATTTAGGTGAACCCGCCCGTACAGGAGTTAGGAATTCATTATATATTCAAGAACCTAAGCGATGTAGTTATCGAAGTTAACGCTTCGGGGTTAACACCTGCCCTATGCGCCGCTATCACACCTACTGCTTCTAAATATGAACGTACCTGTAATGATTTTACTCCTAGTGGTTGAGATAAGACTTTAGAATGTGTTTCGTTTTCTTCTATTGTAACAATTAAACACTTTTGACTCAAACTTAGTATTGCACTATTACCACAAGCAGTCGCAGGTACAATCACAGCATCTACAAGACCAGCCCAAATATCATTTGGTTCACTCATATAGCCATGCTTACCTTTAACAATAAACTGCGGCGCCTTATTCAAGCCAACTAGTACGCTTGGAAGAAAAGTATAACCTATTTCCTCCGCCGCCGAACGTGGAGATAAATTTATATCCAAAGGAGGAGGCAAAAAAGCAGGTGCATGGGCACATGGTACCTCAAACTCCCGCACAATCAAATGACTAATCACCGCTTCGGCGCCAGCTATTAAGTCAACACCCTTACCCAAACGGTAATTTCTATCAGCTTCTTCATCAACTTCATCAGGAAACCGCGCCACAACAGCTACAGCGTCGGCGCCTACCTGATTTATCAAAGTATCTGCTGCCCTTAATAAACTATCAGCATTACCAATAGTTCCCCAACTGGCGCCGGACTCCGAAGTACGTAATTCTACATTTAACGGCGCATCCGTTACTACATAATCAGTTACCGTAATTCCTAAAGTTGCCCTAGCAGCATCAACCGCTTGTAACTGCCGTAATCTTAAATCTGGCTCAATACCCTGGTCTAAAAGCAAACCTATCTTATTATTATGAACCGGACGTAACCCCCAATCACCCGCCGCAAATTTATCAAGTCCATACCCCTCAACATACAACGCATTGGGAATGTTCCAATAAAGCATGGCACCGTTCATCACATTAGGGTGCGTAATAAGTCTATCTACAACCTGTGCCAAAGTCTTTGCCACAGGTAACGCATCACCCGCATATCCGCCAATCGCGGCGCCGATGCCAGTAGGTATAATTAAAATTGCAGTATATGGACGCATATAAATATTTGAAACCGGGTTTCTTCAACACTAAGCATAACAACCTTCACTATGTACTAAAAGAAACCCGGTTTCTCAATACACATTATGCCAAGCTGAGTAGTAAGTAGTAAGGTGGGCACTGCCCACCATACAAATTAGTTAAGTTAATTTATACGAATGAAGTTATTTGGCAACAAATGGCAAAAACTGCCAGAATAGTGAATTGGCGCCGAAGTAGATACATGGAGTCAGTTACAGCGCTTTCTCTTGCTGCTATAAATAAACATCGTGAAGTTTACGATTATCTGTACCCGCTAACATCAGAAGAAATTAGACAGCATTGCAATGAAGCAGTGGATTTTAACTAATTCTCTGCCATCCAAACTAAAAAAGCTAAAATTTGTCCTACAGGAGGTAAAGGATAATCATTCAAATCTATCGTCAAAACCTTTTCTTGTAATTGCATGAAACGCCATTGAGTCCCATTGCAAACACAGCCATAAATCGTAGCAATGGACTGCCCTTTCATTTGGTTAAACATTTGTGCTGCTACCATCTCTGAAGCGCACTGCCCCAAACCCGTTTTCAAGTCAGCTTTTTTTGCTTCAACCAAAATAAAAACTGGTGCTTCAATTTCAATTTGCTCTATGGAGCGACTTAATAAAAAATCACAAGTTCCGTTTAAACCTAGCGCTTCATCAACTGTAAAATCCTCGCCTGAAAAAAAGCTGATTTTTTGCTGTAAAATTTGGCGCACTTCTAATAAAACAGGGCTGATTATTAACTCTGAACGAGCTTTCTCACTTCCTGTTGCCGTTGCTATAGGTAAACTATATTCTAAAAAATTTTGAAGTGTGCTAGAAGGTTCTAGGGGCGATAACTGGGGTAAGAAACGCACATTTTCGCGGGTGACAATCCCAAATGCTGACTTTACACTTGTCAATGTTTTGAATTGACTGTAAGGCACAATTTAACTCCTGTGGGATGTGTATCTTGTAGGATCAGCCGGAAAGGTGATCTATATATCTAGAGGCGGGCAGGGATGCCCGCTCCACAAGATAAGAAAGAATTTACAATTTTTAGGGTTGTTTTGTTACTACTGCTTCTACTTTGGCTTTTTGTTGTTCGGTGTCTACAGAGGTTATTGCCCAGCGTAGGGGTTCACCTTGTTTTTTCAGTTCGGTTTCTACGGCTTTTTGTAGTTCGGTTGGGGTTTCTTGTAAATCGATTTCGGCGCTGATGAAATGTGTGGTCATGGTTGTGTGTCCATATGTGTTTATAACTATAACTGGCGCCGGGATGGGTTTACAATGATTTTTCGTTAATCATAATGATTTTTGGTTAACCCTACACCAAGGCGGGTTTACGATGATTTTTCGTTTTTGCCCTTGGATTTTTGGTTAACCCCTACTGCGGTATTTACTGCTTTGCTCATCCGGTTTACCTCACTGTGTGTATGCACATAATTGGCACAATAGGGACATATGCAACAAAGATTAATGAAATCGCAGCAATCAAGGGATTATTTGGATATGGCTATTATTCGTTCTTCTCGTCTAGGTGATATTCAAGCAATGCGTCGTGCAATGGATTCTATGTTTGGAGATATGATGGTACGTCAAACACAAATGGTAGCTTTCAGACCAGCGGTTGAAATGGAAGATACTGATGGAGCTTTGGTTTTACGCGCGCAAATTCCAGGTATTGATGCAAGAGATTTAGATATTCGTGTTACTAAGCAAGCGGTTGTTATCTCTGGTGAAAAGAGTGACAACAACCAAACTGAGAAAATTGGTTATTTCCGTTCTGAGTTTACTTATGGCAAGTTCCAACGGGTAATTCAATTGCCTGTTGCAGTTGAGAATGATAAAGTGCAAGCTGAATACAAGAATGGTATTTTGTCTTTGACATTACCTAAAGCAAGCGCTGCACGTAATCAAGTTGTGAAAGTTAACTTGTTAGGCAATACTCCTGCCACTGAGGCGCCTGCTATTCAAGAAGCAGAACATACCACAGCAGTTGAAGAAGCTCAACTTACTCCAGCAGTTAACGAAGTTGTAGCTACCGAAGTTGCACAAACTACTCAATTTGATGAAGAAACCCAAGACGTTTGGGCTGCTTAAAAGCTTGTTTCACTGCTTTTTGGCAAATAGTCGTTTTACCAGATATCGATATAACGTAATCAATACTGGTAAAACGCGCCCTTATCTGTGCTAGTTAAATTTATATTCGTATCCATCAGCACGGTAAGCGAATTTTACGCCTATTCGCCAACAGAATAATTTATTTGGCGCCTACGCACCTGAATCATAACATATTCAATAACCGAGCGTGTTTGCCAAGTCTGGGAACTATAACGATAGATTTTCTTGGTAGTGCTATTGCTCTTTACCTGACTGAACTTTGAATAAGAAGTAGAGTTACCAAGGACCCCAAATAGCAAAGGTGATTCCTGGATTTTGTATGTTGACAAACATCGTCTGAGCATCAGGAGAGAAACAGACCCCGGCGAACTCTGATGTATTGAGGGCATTCTTAGCAAACTTGTAAAGAGTGCCAGTAGGAGTGATGCCTAGAATGTAATCCGTTCCATCCCCATCTTCACACAGGAAGATGTCGCGGTTGGGGACAACGACAATATTGTCTGGATTATCTAGCACGCCAGAATCGTTGGGTTCAATATAGAGTTCAACGGTATTATTACCCGGCGAATAACGCCAAATCTGCCCATCTCCAGAACTACCCCCACTCTTACAAGTGAAATAAACATAATCACTGCCATAAAAGATACCTTCTCCACCTGAAAACCTGGCAGCACCTTTGTTATACCCTTCTGTTCTGACGGTATCAGAGGTGGGGTCAGGATTGTCAATCGTCACCCATTCCACTGCCATAGGTACATTTTTTATGAAACCTGTAGCTGTATTAATTCCAGGCAACCCTGTAATGTTTAAGGCATATAGCGAGCCACCAGCACTCAGGTTGTTGCTATCGTTAGGAATGAAGCGGTAGAACAGCCCGTCCCCTCGGTCTTCTGTCATGTAGATATACCCAGTGTTGGGGTCTACTGCGGCAGCCTCGTGATTAAAACGCCCCATTGCTGTTAGTGGAATGGGGGTAACAAAATTAGTTCTGCTACTGGGAACTTCAAAAACATAGCCATGCTTCTTGCTGTTATTGGTTTCAAAGGTTTCCTCACAGGTTAACCAGGATCCTAAAGGGGTAGGGCCACCAGCACAATTGCGAATGGTTCCCGCTAGGACTCCCCGATGTGATACCAAGGTGCGGTTCGGACGAACAACCACTTTAGTGCAACCACCCTTCGCATTTGAGTTGTACTTCTTATTAATGGGAGCGCCTACCCCGTTGCTAGAAGAGGGAGCGAGTTCATGATTGCGAATTAGAATTGTATTGCCATTGGAACCTGCAAAGGCGCCCATACCATCATGACCACCAGGTACCTGGTAACCATCATTCATGGTTTGACCCGTTTCGGACAGTCTGCGGTAGGTGAATCCAAATGGTAAATCTAATACTCCATTCGGGTCGGGCACTAGATTGCCGTAGGGACCCGCAGCGATTGCAGGTTTAGCATAGAATGCTTGCAAAGGAGATAAAAGCACAGCACCTGTAGCCGATACCCCTGCCAGGGTAAAAAACTGACGTCTCGATAGATTCAATGTATACTCCCTAATATTTTGAAAGAGGTTTAATTTATTGCAAATACATAGGCTAGATTATCTAGGATAAGCAGATTTTTTCAAATTAATAAAAGCTTAAGAAAGCTTATTATCTTATATCTTGCGCCTCACTGTATATACTCAGTCTCAGTATAAACAAGAGCAATAAAGTTACATAATTTTTATCAGCTTTTAATATTAAATAAATAACTTTATGCTTTATACTGAGTGCTTAAAATCTATCAAATTTTCTTGGTGAAGATGTAAGTTATCGGGTTATCAACAGCTTTCCGCTCTACTAAGGTACAGTAGGTAAGTCAGGTTGTGTATAGTAGTCCTAAATCAGTCATAAAATCGTGCATTGTAAAAACTTTACAATCGTGTTTCTTCGTGGGTGTAATTTTTTACAAATAATTTCAAACTGCTATAGTAATTCCTCTTGACAATAGATTTGCTAATTATGCGGTGCCGATAAATTTACAACGGATATAACGGATAATTGATTTTTCCATCTATTACATCCGTTGTATCCGTTACCTAGGCTATTTCCCAAATTGTTGTTGATATACAACTTCCTCTTGGTCGGTTATTATTTTCAAGTCGGAACGGGGATAGGATACACATAATAATGCATAACCATCTTTTTGTAAGTTAGGATTGATACCCATACCCTCACTTTGGTCAACTGTTCCACCGTTGGTAATTTTTGCTGCACACGTGGTGCAAACACCTGCGTGACATGAAGCAGGTAGTTCTAAACCAGCTTTTTCAGCTACTGCTAAAACTGTTTCGTCTTCAGGTACTTGAATTGTGAGAGTTTGACCCTGATGGTTGAGTTCTACGGTATATGTTTGTGTCATATGGAGATTTGATTATAACGATACAATTGACAAATCCAACATTTTAACTTAAAAGAAGCGTATTTTACCAAAATTGTAGCTATACTTAATACGAACTCCGGAGTCAGGATAAACTACCTTTAAAGCTAGCAATAATTGGCGATACAGTAATAATTATAAGCTAGAGGCTTACAGACACTTATAACTTGGCTGTCACATTAACAAGTTAAGCTAAAAAGTTGGATTGATTGATACTTGGAGAGCAGAATGCTGGAATCATACCGCAAACACGTTGAAGAAAGAGCAGCACTAGGAATACCAGCGCTGCCATTAGATGCAAAACAAACATCAGAACTATGCGAACTACTTAAAAATCCACCTGCGGGTGAGGAACAGACATTACTGCATTTTTTACGTGACAGAGTACCACCTGGTGTTGACCCTGCTGCTTATGTTAAAGCTGGTTTCCTCACGGGTATTGCTAAGGAAGAAATTACTAGTCCTTTAGTTTCCCCAATAGAAGCGGTTGAGTTATTAGGTACAATGATGGGCGGTTACAATGTACAATCACTCATCGATTTGTTACAAGTCCCGACCGTTTCATTATCTGAGTCTTCGGAAACTCCGTTAGTAATGGGGGGACAAGGTAAGGAACCTATCGCTGCATACGCTGCTGCGGCTTTGAGTAAGATATTGCTCGTATATGATGCATTCCATGATGTTATCGAATTATCTAAAACTAATCCTTTTGCTAAACGAGTTGTAGATTCTTGGGCAGAAGCGGAATGGTTTACTACCCGCGCGCAGTTACCAGAATTTATTAACGTCACTGTCTTTAAAGTACCTGGTGAAACCAATACCGATGATTTGTCACCAGCACAACACGCTACGACTCGTCCCGATATTCCTTTACACGCATTAGCAATGTTGGAAACTCGGCAACCAGGAAGTTTAGAGACAATTGTCGAACTGAAGAAAAAAGGACACCCCATTGCTTACGTTGGAGATGTAGTAGGTACAGGTTCTTCGCGTAAGTCAGCTATCAACTCAGTGTTATGGCATATTGGTCAAGATATTCCTTTTGTACCCAATAAGCGCGCGGGTGGATATGTACTTGGTGGTACTATTGCCCCTATTTTCTTTAATACCGCAGAAGATGCAGGCGCCTTGCCAATAAACTGCGATGTCACAAAAATGGAAACAGGGATGGTAATTACTATATATCCTTATAAAGGAGAAATTACCAATGAAGTTGGAGAAGTTATTTCCACCTTCCAATTAAGACCTGACACAATTTTAGATGAAGTACGCGCGGGTGGACGTATACCTTTACTTATTGGACGTACCCTCACAGACAAAACGCGCGTAGCTCTAGGTTTAGAACCAAGCAAATTATTTACCCGTCCTCAACAACCTGCTGACACAGGTAAAGGTTACACCTTGGCACAAAAAATGGTAGGCAAAGCTTGTGGTTTACCAGGAGTTCGTCCTGAGACATCATGCGAACCTATTATGACAACCGTTGGTTCCCAAGATACTACAGGGCCAATGACGCGCGATGAACTTAAAGAACTTGCATGTTTAGGTTTCAGTGCTGACCTAGTAATGCAAAGCTTCTGCCATACTGCTGCATATCCCAAACCAGTAGACATTAAAACCCATAAAGAACTCCCCGACTTTATAGCTCAACGTGGAGGTGTAGCATTACGTCCTGGTGATGGAATTATCCACTCATGGTTAAACAGAATGTTACTACCCGACACAGTAGGAACCGGTGGAGACTCACATACACGCTTCCCCCTTGGTATTTCATTTCCCGCAGGTTCAGGGTTAGTTGCATTTGCAGCAGCTTTGGGTGTAATGCCATTAGATATGCCAGAATCAGTATTAGTACGCTTCAAAGGAGAATTACAACCAGGTGTTACATTACGCGATGTTGTAAATGCGATTCCCTACGTAGCGATTCAAAAAGGTTTACTCACGGTCGAGAAAAAGAACAAAAAGAACATTTACGCTGGAAAGATAATGGAAATCGAAGGTTTGCCAGATTTAAAAGTCGAGCAAGCATTTGAATTAACCGACGCTTCCGCCGAACGTTCTTGTGCTGGTTGTACAATTAAACTCAGTGTAGAAACAGTTTCCGAATATATCCGCTCGAACGTAGCACTGCTCAAAAACATGGTAGCAAGAGGTTACGGTGATGCTAGAACCATCATGCGCCGTGTAGCCAAAATGGAAGAATGGTTAGCAAACCCTGTATTAATGGAAGCAGACGCAGATGCGGAATATGCGGAGATTATAGAGATAGACTTGAACGAAATTAAAGAACCAATTGTAGCGGCGCCAAACGACCCAGATAACGTTAAACTACTATCAGAAGTAGCAGGCGACCCAGTACAAGAAGTATTCGTAGGTTCTTGTATGACTAATATTGGGCATTACCGTGCAACTGCAAAAGTATTAGAAGGTGCCGGACAAGTATCAGCAAGGTTATGGGTGGCGCCTCCCACACGGATGGACGAAACTCAGTTAAAGAAAGAAGGTGTTTACGATATTTTTGTGGGGGCAAACGCGCGGACAGAAATGCCAGGTTGTAGTTTGTGTATGGGGAACCAAGCCAGAGTTGAAGATGGAACAACGGTATTTTCAACTTCCACCAGAAACTTTAACAACCGCATGGGTAAAGACGCTCAGGTATATTTAGGTTCTGCCGAGTTAGCTGCTGTATGCGCGCTGCTAGGTAGAATTCCTACAGTACAAGAGTATTTAGATATTGTAGGCACAAAGATTCAACCGTTTGCCGATAATTTGTATCGCTATTTAAACTTCGACCAAATTACAGGTTTTGAAGATGAAGGAAGGGTAATAAGCAAAGAAGAAGAGGAGAAAATTTTGGAATTAAGCGTGAAGTAGTTTTTATGTCTTGTCTTGTGGAGCGGGCATCCCTGCCCGCCCCCAAGTTATAAAGGGCTTGCAGAGGCGCCGACCTTACAAAATGCACAATTTATTTTAATTTCTCGCTCTCAATCTTCCAGAGCCTGCATAACAATATGTGGAGCTTTCTCAATAACACGGAGATACGACCGCGTTGCCGTATCGGGATATTTAGCCCCTTGTTCCCAATCCCGTAATGTGCCTAAAGGAACATGGAACTTCATTGTCAATAGAGAGGACAAAACGATAGGGGTAAATTGTAAAAAGACAGACCTGGATAATCTTAAATTTACTGAACGATTAGTATAGAAAATATACAGCCCTGAAAGACAGAACAACATCTAAACCGCCACTGCTTGCAAAGAGGGTATTTGAATTATAAATTCAGTCTGTCCAGGTCGGGAAGTACATTTCAGTAACCCGCCGTGGGTGTCTGCGATTATTTTATAACTGACAGCCAGACCCAGACCCGTGCCTTGTCCCACTGCTTTGGTGGTGAAGAAGGGGTTGAAAATCTGAGCTTGTACCGCTTCGGGAATGCCGCAGCCGTTATCGGCAATTCTGATAATCACCTGCTTGGCATCGAACAGTTCAGTACTGATTTGAATAGTCGGTACAAATACTGTTTGGCTCTCGCCGCTCATCTTTTCCCAACCTGCCGTTTCCACCACCTCTAAAGCCTCAATGGCGTTAGATAAAATGTAAAGAAAAACTTGATTCAATAGGCTAGGGTAGCATTCTACTTCTGGAAGTGGGGCATAGTTTTTAACAACCTGTATTTGGCTCTTGCATACTTAACGTGCTAAAATGTTAGAATATTTATTCAGCGTTTAAGTAAAATCAATTATGAAAAGAGTCCTTACTCAACTATTAAATTTGCCAGATGTAGTGGTGGAATCAAGTCTACAAGAGGGTTGTGTCTTAATTTTATCAGTAAGTAAAAAGACTAAAAGCGCAGTATGCCCGGATTGCGGTAAAAAGTCCGAACATCTACATCAAAATCAAAACTACTTAGTAAAAGATTTACCGATGGGAGATAAAGAAGTAATATTAAACGTAAATAGACGAAGATTTAAATGTAAAACGTGCCGAAAAACATTTAATGAGAAGCTTGATTTCGTAGGGGCGAGAAAGGGATATACGCATCGATACGCAGAAAATATTGTTAAACAACTTATTAGTAGTAATGTAAGTAATGTAGCGGAAAATAATGGATTAACCGATGAAGAGGTTAATTCGATGCTTGAAGATGTAGCTAAAAATATATTACCAATAAATTTAAATAATTTGAGGAGGTTAGGAATCGATGAAATAAGTTTAGTAAAAGGGCAAGGAAAATATATTGTTGTACTTGTAGATATAGATTCAGGAAAATTAATAGGGTTAGTAAAAGAAAGAACACAAATTGAAATAGAAAATGTTATGAAAAGCTGGGGAGAAGAAGTTCTAGAACGAATAGAAGAAGTAAGTATGGATATGACCGGAAATTATAAAAGTTTAATAGAGAAGATTTGCCCAAGCGCTGTTATTACGGTAGATAGGTTTCATGTTACCAAAATGATACATGAAGAATTAAACTCTGCTAGAATAGCAGAAAAGAAAACAGCATTAGAGTTAAACGTTAAGGATAGGGAAAAAATTTTTGATAGTTTAAAAGGTAATAAATTTACAATTTTAAGAGCAGAAAATAAGTTGAGCGATAAACAAAAAGAAAAGTTAGATACAATCAGAGAAGCATCTCCTTTAATAGCAATGATGCATTTATTGAAAGAAGAATTTCGTAATTTATTTGATACAAGTAAAGATTCAGGAACAGGAATATTAGGGCTACTTGATTGGTTAAAAAAAGCTGAACCTTATTATCAGAAAAGTGTTAAGACGATTAAGCGGTGGTTTGGAGAAGTAGCTGGATATTTTGAAAGAAAAACTACTAACGGGGTAGTAGAAGGGATTAATAATAAATTGAAACTAATAAAACGAAACGGATTTGGCTTTAGAAATTTTCGCAATTTTGAAATTAGAGCTTTACTTTCTTGGCATTATAATATTAATTTAGCACGTTAGGTACGCAAGAGCCGAGATATCGCAGCAAAAACCACTTGGTCTAGTCAAGAAATGGAGAACCATAGGAA
>ERZ1066121.2175-NODE-2175-length-12742-cov-15.572712_pt1 | contig 12742 bp, 11 predicted proteins | sample MGYA00382768_ERZ1066121 | MGnify/ENA primary metagenome ERZ1066121 (study PRJEB33369, sample SAMEA5778351) | biofilm metagenome | biome: Industrial cooling water; feature: Water cooling tower basin; material: Biofilm | place: United Arab Emirates | collected... | reverse complement strand
GGACGCGCCGGCTCCTGCGCCCCGAGCGCGGCGGCGGCGTCGACGCCGAGGGCGGGCGCGAGCAGCGCGGCGAGCGCGAGCAGGGTGGCGAGCGCGCCGGCCCGCCGCGCGAGGGGTGGGCGCGGGGGGAGTGGGCCGGCGGCGGGCGGGCGATCGAGAGGCATGGCGGGGGACGTGGGCCGTGCGGGAGGGCCGTGCGGGAGGGCCGTGCGGGAGCGACGGGGCGCGGTCGCGGACCCTCCTCGGACAGCCCGACCCCGCGAAGGGTTGGGAGCCGAACGAAACGTCGACATCCGGGCGCCGCTCGGGCCGCACGGGCGGCGCGGTTACCTTTGCTGGCATGGCCGACGTGCCGACGCTTCCCGCGCTCACCGCCCTGCGCTACGTCCACCCGCTGCGCGAGGGCGGCTCGCTCCCCGCGGTGATCGAGGCCGACGACGGGGCGCTCTGGGTGGTCAAGTTCCGCGGCGCCGGGCAGGGAGCGCGCGTGCTGATCGCCGAGCTCGTCGTCGGCGAGCTGGCGCGCGCCCTCGGCCTCCCCGTCCCCGAGCTCGCCGTCGTCGGGCTCTCGCCGGAGTTCGGCCGGCTGGAGCGCGATCCCGAGATCCAGGAGCTGCTGCGCCGGAGCGAGGGGGTCAACGTCGGGATGCGCTACCTGGACGGGGCGTTCAACTTCGACCGGCTGGCCGCCGGGGCGTACGTGGACGCCGGGCTCGCCGCGCGCATCGTCTGGCTCGACGCGCTCGTGACCAACCCCGACCGCACCGCCCGCAACCCCAACCTGCTGATCTGGCAGCGGCGCCCGTGGCTCATCGACCACGGGGCGGCGCTCTACGCGCACCACGACTGGCGCGGCGTCGACGAGGCGCGCACCCGTGCCCCCTTCCCGCTCGTGCGGCAGCACGTCCTCTTGGCGCAGAGCGGCGACCTGGAGCGCGCCGACGCCGCTCTCGCCCCGCAGGTGACCGGGGCGCTGCTCGCCGCCGTGCTCGCCGCCGTCCCCGACGCCCTCCTCACCGACCCGTCGGGGCCGGTCGGCGGCGGCGAGCTCCCCGACGTCGCGGCCGCCCGGGCGCGCTACGTGGCCTACCTGGGCGCGCGCGTCGCCGGGCCGCGCCGCTGGCTCGAGGAGGCGGTCGCCGCGCGCGAGGCGCTCCGCCAGGCGCCCCCCCAGCGGCTGCAGGCCCGTCGGTGAGCGGTCCGGTGAGCGGCCCGGTGAGCGAGCGGCCGGTGAGCGAGCGGCCGGTGAGCGAGCGGCCGGTAAGCGAGCGGCCGGCGAGCGGTCCCCCCCCGAGCGCGCGCGTCGCCTACGACTTCGCCGTGCTGCGCGCCGTCCCGCACCCCCACCTCGGCACCTTCGTCCCCGTGGGCGTGGTCGTCCACGCGCGGACGCGCGAGTTCGTGCGGCTGCGCGCCCTCACCGACGCCGCCGAGCTGGCCCGGCGGGTGCGCGAGGTCGACGCCGAGCTCCTGGCGCGTTACCTCGCCGCGTGCGAGGCCGTCTGTCGTGGCGAGGACGGCGCCGGGGTCGTGGCGCTCGCGCCGCCCTCCGAGCGCTTCCACTGGCTCACCGCGCCCCGCTCGGACGTCCTGCAGTGCTCGCCGGTCCACGGCGGGCTCTGCGACGATCCGGCGGTGGCGCTCGAACGGCTGTTCGCCCTCCACGTCGGTCGCTGAGCGTCGGCGCCCGAGCGCCGACGCCCCGAGCGTCGGTGCGGGCGCGTCGCCGGGCGTCCCCGACCGGCGCGCCGATCCCCCGCCACCTTCCGTTCGTGACGACCCCTCCCTCCGGATCCTCCCCCGCCGACGGCGGCGCCCCGGGCCCCGACTGGCACAGCGTCGTGTACTCGGCCGACACCCTCGGGGCCGCCGAGCTCGACGCCCTGCCGTACGGGATGATCCAGCTCGATCCGCGCGGCGTCATCCTGCGCTACAGCAGCGCCGAGTCGCGCCTGAGCGGGCTCACCGCCGCCGAGTGCGTCGGCCGGAGCTTCTTCGACGAGATCGCGCCCTGCACGCACGTGGCCGAGTTCTACGGCGAGTTCCTCGAGGGGGTGCGCCGCCAGCAGCTGGACGTGGTCTTCGGCTTCCGCTTCGCCTTCCGCCCCCCGGTCGACGTGCGGGTGCACATGTTCTACTCGAAGGTGACGCGCTCGGTGTGGGTGAAGGTCGTCAATCTGGGCCCGGCCGCGGAGTGACGTGGCGGCTCCCTGCGATCCCACGCATCCTGGGAGCAAGGTGGCACGCGACGCGCGTCGTCGGCCCCGCTCCGTGGCCCCGCTCCTGCCTGCCGACCGTCGCCCCATGAGCCCCTCCCCGAGCGATGGCGCGCTGACGCGCGCGCTCTTCGAGAGCCACCCCGATCCGTCGTTCACCCTCGATCGGGGCGGGGCGGTGACGGCGGTCAACGGCGCCTTCGCCGCCTTCGTCGGCCAGCCGGCCGAGGCGGTGGTCGGCCGGCCGCTCGCGGCGCTCGTCGCCGAGCCCGAGCGGGCCGCCGCCCAGGCCGCCGTGGACGGCGTGCTCGCCGGCGTCGCGCACGCCTGGCAGACCGAGTTCGTCGGGCCCCACGGCACGGCGAGTCTCGCCTACGTGACGCTCGTCCCGCTGGGCGTCGAGGGTGGGGCGGTCGCCGCCCAGGGGGTGGCGCGCGACGTCACCGTCTACCGGGTGATCGAGGAGCAGCTCCAGGAGCGCGTCTTCACCGACCCGCTCACCGGGCTCGCCAACCGCACGCAGCTGCTCGAGGCGGCCGACCGCGCCGTGCGCCGGGCGCGCCCCGACGGGCACCTGGCGCTGCTGCAGCTCGACGTCGACGACTTCCGGCTGGTCAACGACGGCTTCGGCCAGCAGGCGGGCGACCGGCTGCTGGTGAGCGTCGCCGAGCGGCTGCGCCGGGCGACGCGCGGGATCGACACGGTGGCCCGGCTCGAGTCGGACGCCTTCGCCGTGCTGCTCGACGGCGCCCCGCAGCGCGACGACGTCCACCTCGTGGTCGCACGGGTCCGCGAGGCGCTCGGCGCCCCGCTGACGCTCGCCTCCCACGTCGTGCGCCCGTCGGTGAGCATCGGGGTGGCGCACTGGGACGGCGGCGCCTCGGCCGTCGAGCTGCTGCGCGAGGGGGGGCTCGCCCTGGCCGAGGCGCAGGCCCGCGGCAAGGGGGGGCTCGCCGTCTACGAGTCGGCGATGCACGCGGCGGCGCGGGCGCGGGTGGAGCTCGCCGCCGACCTGCGCGAGGCGCTGCGCCGCGCCCTCGCCGACGATCCGGCGGAGGGCGACGGCGGCCTCGGCGCTCCCCCGGCCGACGGGCTCTGGGCGGCCTACCAGCCGATCGTCGACCTCGCCGGGCGGCGCGTGGTGAAGGCCGAGGCGCTCGTGCGGTGGGCGCACCCGGCGCGCGGACCGATCTCGCCGGCGGAGTTCGTCCCGATGGCGGAGGAGCAGGGGCTCGTCGCCGACCTCGGGCGCTTCATGCTGCGCTCGGCGTGCCGGCAGCTGCGCGCCTGGGACGCCGCCGCGGCGGGGCGCACGGCCGCGGTGGGCAACGTCGCCGTGAACGTCTCGGGGCACCACCTGGAGCAGGGGACGCTCGTGCACGACGTGCACGCGGCGCTGGCCGAGGCCGGCGTCGCGCCCGAGCGGCTGACGATCGAGCTCACCGAGAGCGTGGCGATGCGCGACCCCGAGCGCGTGCTGCCGATGCTGCACGAGCTCGCGGCGGTCGGCGTGCGGCTGGCCATCGACGACTTCGGCACCGGCTACTCGTCGCTCGCCTACCTGCACCGCTTCCCGGTGCACGTGCTCAAGATCGACAAGAGCTTCGTCGACCGGCTCACCGAGGAGCCGCGCGGCGACGTGCTCGCCCGGGCCATGGTGGGGCTGGCCGACGCCCTCGGGCTGCAGACCGTGGCCGAGGGGGTCGAGACCGAGGCGCAGCACGCGCAGCTCCTGGCGCTGGGGTGCCCGCTGGGGCAGGGCTGGCTCTACGGGCGCCCGAGCCCGGGGGCGCTGCTCCTGCGTGCGCTCGGAGGTGGGGGCACCGCGGCGCACGCGACCGTGTGCGCCGCGGCCTGAGCGCCGCCCCGCCGGCGCACGCCCCCACCGCAGGGGGCGCAAGCGCCGAGGCTGGCGCCGCCTGCGGCGGCGGGGGCTACAGCGCGTCGTGCGGCGTCAGGGCGGTGTCGGTGCGCTCGACGACGATCGTGAAGCGGGCCGCCAGCGCCGCCACCCCCCCCACCGCCGCCCAGAACGGCAGGAGCGCGGCGCCGACGATCCCGGCGTTCAGCGGCACGTCGAGCACCGTGCGCCCCTCGGCGTTGCGGATGACGACGCGGCGCACGTTGCCGGCGCGCACGATGTCCTTGATGGTCGCGAGCAGCTTGTTGCCGCTGACGTGGATCTCCTCGGTGGTGCTGCGGCCGGCGTTCATGCGGGATGCCTGGGTGAGGGGAAGGTGTCGCCGATCCCTACGCGCCCCCGGGGCCGCGGGATTCACCGCCGCGCGCCGCACCCCGGCCGTCGCCGCCCGCCGGAGCGGGGCGCTCAGCCGTCGGTGAACACGTCGGCGTCGCCGCGGTGGCGCGCCTTCCAGGCGGCGACGTAGCGGCAGGTGGCGATCAGCCGAGCCCCCGTGGCGCGGGCGTGCGCCACGGCGGCGTGCACCAGGGCGTCGGCCACCCCCTCACCGCGCGCCTCGGGCGGGACGAGGGTGTGCTGCAGGTCGAGCACGTCGCCGCCGACGCGGGCGTAGGCGAGTTCGGCCTCCCCGTCCGGGCCCAGGTCGGCGACGAAGCGCTCCCCGCGCTCGTCGTGGGTGATCGGGATCGGGGTGGGCGTGTCGGACATCGTCGGGAGCGCGGAAGGAGGGTGGAGGGCGCCGGAGGGGCGCGCCAGCGGAGTGGACTCGCTCCGGGCACACGCTGCGCCAGCGCCGCCGCCTCCCCCCGGCGCACCCACCGGCCGGCGGGAAGCGCTCCCCCGCCGGCCGGCGCCGCGCCTCGCGGACCGCGCACCGGGCGCTCACCCGGTGCGCACCGGGCGCTCACCACGCGATCCCGTAGTCCTCGCCGTGGTGCGCCGAGGCGCCCCAGAGGGTGCGGTGCTGCCGATCGAAGAGGATCGCGTTGATCGGCCCGTTGGTGCGCGCCTCGAACTCGAGCGTGTACCCCATCGCCGCCAGCGCCCGCCGCACCGGCTCGGGGGTGGAGGCGTTGACCAGCAGCCGCCCGGGGCGCGACTCGTGCTCGCCGAAGCTCGCGCGCATCTGGTACGTGTTGACGTTGGGCGCCTCGGCGGCCTGCTGCGGGGTCATCCCCCACTCGACGATGTTCAGGAAGTACTGCAGGAGGTTCTGGTCCTGCGAGTCGCCGCCCTGCACGGCGAAGGCGAGGAAGGGCGCGCCGTCCTTGAGGGCGAGCGTCGGCGTCAGCGTCACGCGCGGGCGCTTCCCGGGCTCGATGACGTTGTAGGGCCCGTCCTCGGCGGCGGTGACGAAGCTCTGCCCCCGCTGCGACAGCCCCACCCCGGTGCGCCCGGCGATCACCGCCGGGATCCACCCGCCGCTCGGCGTGATCGACACCACCCACCCCGACGTGTCGGCGGCGAGCACCGAGGTGGTCCCGGCGTGGAACTGCGCGGCGAACGCCGAGTCGGCGGCGCCGCGCGCGGCGAGCGCGCTCCCGAAGGGGGGCGCCCCGTCGACCGCCGCGGGGGCGCGCCCCGCGGCCGACCGGCCGTCGGGGATCACGCGGTCCTGCTGCCCGCTGCGCCGCAGCGTGTCGGGCGCCGGGACCACCGTCCACTTCGCGAGCAGGTCGCGGAAGGGGTTGGTGCCGCCCTGGTACGGATACGGGTCGCCGGGCTTCGCCCCGGTGTCGTTGCGATCCCAGACGATCTGGGCGTAGCGCGCCCGCGCGTACTCGTCGGAGAGCAGCCCGCGCGTCGGCTCCTCGGGGGGAAAGGCGGGGTCGCCGTAGTAGAAGTCGCGGTCGGCGAAGGCCAGCTGCATCGCCTGCGTCACGGCGTGGATGTAGCGCGGCGAGTTGAACCCCATCGCCTTGAGGTCGGCGTGCTCGAGGATGTTGAGCGCCTGGAGCATCGCCGGCCCCTGCTGCCAGAACTGGAGCTTGTAGACGTCGATCCCCTTGTAGTTGACGTGCACCGGCGCCTCGAGCTTGGGCTGCCAGCGCGCCAGGTCCTCGGCGGTGAACAGCCCCCCCTCCTCGCGCACCGCGCGCACCAGCTCCTGGGCGATGTCGCCCCGGTAGAAGCGGTCGTAGGCCGCCAGGATCGCCGCCTTGCGCGGCTTGCCCGCCGCGAGCGCCAGCCGCTCCGCCTCGACCAGCTTGCGCAGCGTCGCCGCCAGGTCGGGCTGGCGGAAGATCTCCCCCGCCTCGGGGGCCTCGCGCCCGCCGGCGAGGGGGCGCTCGCGGTGCGGCAGGAGCGTCAGCGGCGAGTACTTCCACTGCTTGATGCGCGCCTTGTTGGTCTCCATCGAGTTGGCCGTCTGCGCCTCGATCGGATAGCCGTCGGCCAGCTGGATGGCCGGCGCCAGCACCTGGGCGAGCGAGAGCGTCCCGTACTCGGCGAGCATCACCATCAGCCCGCCAGGGGTCCCGGGGGTCACCGCGGCGAGGGGGCCGAACTCGGGCGGGTGGCGCATCCCCCGACTGCGGTAGAACTCCGCCGTCGCACCCGTGGGGGCGACGCCGAGCGCGTTGAGCCCGACGACCTGGCGCGTCTTCGGGTTGTAGATCAGCGCCTGCGTCTCCCCGCCCCACGACAGCACGTCCCACATGGTCGCCGAGGCACCGAGCATCGCCGCGGCCGCGTCGACGGCGTTCCCCCCCTGCTGGTACATCATCGCCCCGGCGGTGGCCGCGAGCGGCTTGCCGGTGATCGCCATCCAGTGGCGCCCGTGCAGCGGCGGCTTGTGTGTGCGGCGCGGCGGGAGCGGCCACTCGGGGTCGCCGGCGCCCCGTCGCGGCTCGGCGACCGGGGCGTTGGGCGAGGCCTGCGCGGTCTGCGCCCCCAGCGGCGCCGGCCGGGCCGCGAGGGAGAGCGCCGTCGCGGCGGCGAGCACCACGCCGGAGACGAGCGACGGGGTGCGCGGGCGGCACGGGCGCGCGGCGCACGGCGCGCCGGGCGCACCGGGCGCACCGGGCGCGAACGGAAGGCGGGGCGGGAGGAGCATGGCGGCGGCGAAGGGGGACGCTGCCGGTCGGCGCGTCCCGGCCGGCACCCGAACGGTACGCGACGCGCCGCGGGAACGCTGCCCGCGGCCGCCCCCCCCCACGTCAGGCGGCCCGCCGCCCCAGCGCCTCGACCAGCGCGAACGCCTCGACCAGCCCCCCCGCCTCCACGTCTCCCACCACGTGCTCGGCCGCCGCGAGCGCCGCGGGCTCGGCGTTCCCCATCGCCACCGCGTGCCCGCCCCCGGCGCGCACCGCGGCCATCGCCGCCGCGTCGTTCCCGCCGTCGCCGACGAAGGTCACCGCCGAGAGCGGCAGCGCGTACGCCGCGGCCACCTGCCGCACCGCCGCCGCCTTGTCGACCCCGGGGGCGAGGACGCTGACGAACGTCGTCTCGGGCATCACCGGGGAGAGCGAGGGGAGCAGCCGCGTCCCCGGCACGGCGGCGGCGAGCACCGCCGGGAGCGCCGCGTGGTCGACCATCCACTGGGCGCGCACCACGCCGTCGAGCGCGGCGGCCTCGGCGAGCGTCGCCACCGAGAGCGGCACGCCCAGGAGCGCGGCATGGCGGTGGGCGCGCGTCTCGTCGGGATCGACGGCGCCCGGGACGATCACGTAGTCGGCGTCGCGGTAGAGCTCGAGCGCCCACCCGGTGGCCGCGGCCCGGTCGACGAGCGCCGCGAGCGCCGCCGCGGGGAGCGGCGTCGAGCGCGACGCCCCGCTGCCGGCGTGGACGACGCTCGCGCCGTTCTGGAAGACGTGCCAGCCGTCGCCGTCCAGCCGCTCGGCGTGGCGGCGGGCGTCGCCGAAGCCGGGGCGCCCCGAGCAGACGGCCAGCCGCACCCCCAGGGCGCGCAGCCGCTCGGCGGCCGGCCAGACGGCGGGGTGGACGGCGCCCGAGGCGCCGACGAGGGTGCCGTCGACGTCGACGCAGACGAGGCGGGGAGCGAGAGGGTGCGGCATCCCGCAACGTAAGCCGCGCCGGCGCGCCGCCGAACCCCGCCCGCCCGGGGCGGACGGGCGCTTCCCGGTCGGGCCGCTCCCCCCCTCACTCGTAGCGCAGCGCCTGCACCGGATCGGTGCGCGCCGCGCGCCGGGCCGGGATCCACCCGGCGCCGAGCGCGACGAGCCCCAGCACGAGCGTCGCCCCGACGATCGTCGGCAGGTCGTGCCCCTCGAGCCCGTAGAGGAGCGAGCGCGCCGCGCGCCCGAGGCCGAGGGCGCCGGCCAGCCCGATCGCCCCGCCGACGAGCGCCATGACGCCGACCTGCCGCAGCACGATCCCGCGCACGTGCCCGGCGTCGGCGCCGAGCGCCATGCGCACGCCGATCTCGCGCGTGCGCTGCGCGACCGTGTACGCCAGCACCCCGTAGAGCCCCACGGCGGCCAGCAGCGTCGCCAGCGTCGCGAATCCCGCCGACATGGTGCTCACCAGCCGGTCGAGGAAGGTGTTCTCGCGCACCTGCTCGGTGAGGGTGCGCAGCCGCTCGAGCGGGAGGTCGGGGTCGAGGCGGCGCACCACGCCGGGCACGAGGCGCAGCACCGTGGCCGCCGGGAGCGCGCCGCGCACGTAGACGGCGAGCGCCCCGACGGTCGTGTCCTGCCGCCAGGGGGTGAAGTACACCGGCGGGACCTCCCCCTTCACCTCGCTGTACTTGGCGTCGCGCACCACGCCGACGATCTGGATGTCGAGGTCCTCCTCGCGCCCGACGGCCATGCGCTTCCCGACCGCGTCGCGCCCGAGGCCGAACTTGCGCGTGAACGCCTCGTTGACGATCGCCACCCGCGGCGCGCCCGGGCGGTCGGCCTCGGTGAAGGCGCGGCCGCGCAGCAGCGGGACGCCGAGCGTGCGGAAGTACTCGGGGCTCACCTGGTTCATCCGCGCGTTCGCGTCGGTGTCGGGGTCGCGGCGGAAGCCCTCGACCGAGACGTCGTTCCCCCAGTTGTCGCCCGAGAGGATCGGGACGCGGGCGAGGGCGACGCCCGTGATCCCCGGCGTCGCCGCCAGCTCCGCCTGCAGCCGCTCGAACAGTGCCGCCGAGCGCGCCGGGCCGTAGCCGTTGAGCTCCGGGGAGACCGCGAAGGTGACGACCTGCTCCGCCTCGATGCCGAGCTCCTCGCGGGCGACGTTGACGAGCGAGCGCACGAACAGCCCGGCGGAGACGAGCAGCGCCATCGAGAGGGCGATCTGGGTGGTGACGAGCGCCGTGCGGAAGCGCATCGCCGTGCGCGCGCCGCCGGCGATCTGGCCGGCGCCGGCGCGGATGCTCTGGATCAGGTCGGCCCGCGTGCTGTGCAGCGCCGGGAAGAGGCCGAACAGCACCCCCGTCGCCAGGGTGACGAGCGTCGCGAACCCCACCAGCCGCCAGTCGAGCGTCACCTGCACGACGCCCGCCGCCTCGGTGGGGAGCGTCGCGGCGAAGGCCGAGAGCGTCCAGCGCGCGACGACGAGACTCACCACCCCGCCGAGCGCGGCGAGGACGAGCGACTCGGTCATGAGCTGGGCGAGCAGGCGCCGCCGCCCGGCGCCGAGCGACATGCGCACCGCCATCTCGCCGGCGCGCGCCGCGCCGCGCGCCAGCAGCAGGTTGGCGATGTTGGCGCAGGCGATGAGGAGGACGATCCCGGTGGTCGCCAGGAGCATCGCCATCGGCGTGCGCGCCTCGCGGTGGATCTGGCTCTGGCCGCGCGCGCCCTCGGCGAGCTCGATCGGCTTGGCCCTGAAGCGCGCGAGCGTCGTGGCGCTCAGCCCCTCCTGCAGCGGCGCCTCGACGTCGGTGATGATCGGGCGGTAGACCGCCTCGAGCTGCCGCGCCGCCTGGGCCAGCGTCCCGCCCGGCGGCAGGCGCCCGAACAGGTAGGCCCAGTAGGTGCGCCGCTCCTCGAAGCTCCGCGCCGGGAACCACGGGCTCACCACCGACCGCATCGTCAGCGGCACGAACAGGTAGGGCTGCTCTCCGAGCACCGTGCCCTGGAAGCCGCGCGGGGCGACGCCGACGATGGTCATCGTCTGCCCGTTGACGGTGATCGTCGAGCCGACCACCCCGGGGTCGCCGCCCAGCCGCGACTCCCAGAAGGCGTGGCTCAGCACGGCGACGAAGTGGCCGCCGATGGTGCGGTCGTCCGCCGGGCCGAGCAGGCGCCCCAGGGCGGGGCGCAGCCCGAGCACCGGGAAGTACGACCCCGAGACGAGCAGCCCCTCGCCGTTGAGCGTCTGCCCGCGCACGGCGAGGTTGGCGCCGAAGCCGCGGTGCGCGGCGAGCCCCGCCAGCCCGGTGCGGGCGCGCTCCAGGTCGCGGAACATCGGGTAGCTGAACACCGCGTCGCAGTCCCCCGCCTGGCTGCACGAGGTGGAGCCGGGCTTCGGCCCCGGGGCGCTCAGGTTGACCAGCCGCTCGGGCGCCGCCACCGGCAGCGGGCGCAGGAGGAGCTGGTCGAAGAGCGAGAAGATCGCCGCGTTCGCCCCGATCCCGAGGGCGAGCGAGAGCACGGCGACGGCGGTGACCACCGGCGTGGCGCGCAGCGCGCGCAGGGCGAGGGTGAGGTTGCGCATCGCGGGTTCCCCCTCCTCACCACGCCTCGGCGCTCGCGCCCTGGCGGCGGGCGAGCGCGTCGACGAAGAGCCGGCAGTCGGCCGGGGTGAAGCGCAGCCCGTCGTCGCCGTCGCGGCCGCCGCGCCCGGCGCCCGGCCGGTCGGCGCCCCGGCGATCGCCGCCGACGTTCACGTGGATCCGTCCGTCCTTGCCGTCGCGCGTGCGGAAGTGCAGTCGCCCGTCGTCGCAGCGCGCCTCGCGCACCTCGGCGACCGGGATGCGCACCACCGTCCCCATCGCCGTCCCGACCGCCGCGTCCACCGAGCGGGCGACCACGCGCCCGACGAGCGCGCCGAGCCCCGCGTCGGCGGTGTCGCCGGGGATCGCGCCGCGCACCTCCTGGCGCACCGCGGCGCGCAGGCTGTCGCTCAGCCGGACGCGCACCGAGTCGCCGACGACCGCCATGAGCACCGTGCCGTCGGTGGAGCGGACCTCGACGTCGTCGGCGCCGAGCCGGGTGGCGGTGGCGCTGTCGCGCGTCGCCTCGCCGAGGGCGACGCGGACCCCGGCGCCCCCCTCCGCCGGAGCGCCCGGGGCGCCGCCGTGGCGCTCGCCCCGCGCGTGTCCGTCCGGACGTCCGCAGGCGGCGAGCGCGAGCAGCGACCCGAGCAGCCACGCGGCGGGGGCTGCGAGCGACGGCGTGGGGAGGGCCCGAGCGGCCGCGTGGGGGCGGCGCGGGGCAGGCGCGATCGGGGAGCGCATGGCGGCGGCGGTGGCGGGAGCGGGCGGGCGGCGGGGCTGGCGGCGCCCCAACGTGCGATCCCTACGCGCGGGGCGCCAGGAGGATTCGGCGGCGCTCGGTTCGCGATTCGTCGGACGGCCGACCGCCCCGCCCCGATGGCTCGGGGCGGGGCGGCGGCGCGCCCCCGGCGTGCCGCCGGCGTGCCTCAGCGCTCGGCGACGGTGATCTGCTTGAGCATCCCGTGGGCGATGTGCGGCTTGCCGTCCTTGGCGTCGGGAACGAAGCAGAACAGCGCGTACTCGCCCGGGGTGAAGTCGCTCGTGAAGCGCTGCACGCGCCCCCTCGCGAGCCCCGCCGTCCCGCCGGCCGGCATGATCGGCGGCGGGCCCTGCATCCCGGCCTCGAGCCACTGCGCCGCGTCGGCCACCGTCTTGCCCGGGGCGAGCTTGGCGAAGAACACCTCGTGCGGCTGCGTCGCCGCGTTGGTCACCTCGATCGTCCGTCGGCCGGCGACGAGCGGCGCCGAGAGGCGGAAGTCGTAGTCGTCGAGCGTCATCGTCACGTCGGCCTTCGGCGCCACCGTCCGCGCGGCCTGCCGGGCCACCGGCGCGGCGGTGACGGTCAGCGGCTTGAACATCCCCTTCATGCTGTGCGGCTTGCCGTCCCCCGGCGACGGGATGTGGCAGATCATCAGGTAGTTCCCCGCCTCGAGGGCGATGGTGCCGTCGGCCAGCAGCCCGGGGACGGCGGCGTTGGGCCCGCCGACGTCCACCGCCCAACGGGGGATCGGCGCGCCCTTGGCCGCCGCCTCGAGCGCCGCGAGGTAGTCGGCCGCCGTCTTCCCCTTCTCCAGGCGCACGAGCCAGACGTGGTGCAGCTCCTTCCCGGCGTTCTCGATGCGGAACGTCGTCAGCCCGGCGGGGATGGACGCCGGCGCCTCGAAGGCGTAGTCGAGCGTGCGCACGGTGACCACGCGGCCGATCCCGGCGTCCGCCGCGGTCCGCGCCGCGGTGGAGGCGCCGTGGGCGCCGTGGGTGCCGTGCGCGGAGGACGCGGCGGCGGAGTGGGCCGGCTGCGCGGCGAGCGCGGCGGGGAGGGCGGCGGCGGCGAGCAGCGAGAGGGCGAGGGAGAGGCGCATCGGTGTGGATCCGGTCGGAGACGGGGAACGTGGGGGCGGCGTCGGCGATGCCGCGCGAGGACGCGCGGCGCTGGGCTGCGCGGTGCGGCGGGACGGCTGGCGCGCGGGACGATGCGCGCCGACCGACGACGCCACGATC
>ERZ1066121.2170-NODE-2170-length-12763-cov-5.586560_pt1 | contig 12763 bp, 8 predicted proteins | sample MGYA00382768_ERZ1066121 | MGnify/ENA primary metagenome ERZ1066121 (study PRJEB33369, sample SAMEA5778351) | biofilm metagenome | biome: Industrial cooling water; feature: Water cooling tower basin; material: Biofilm | place: United Arab Emirates | collected... | reverse complement strand
CGCCCGTCCGCAGATCCTTCACCAGCTGATAGGGCTGCAGCACGTAGGACCGGATCTGGTGGCCCCAGCCGATCTCCGTCTTGGTGGCGTTCGCGGCATTGGCCTCGGCTTCGCGCCGCTGGAGCTCCAGCTCGTAGAGCCGGGCGCGCAGCTGGCTGAACGCTTCCGCGCGGTTCTTGTGCTGGGATCGCTGGCTTTGCGACTGGACGACGATGCCGGTTGGCAGATGGGTGATCCGCACCGCGGAATCGGTGGTGTTGACATGCTGGCCGCCGGCGCCGATGGACGCCGCTCTCGGTCTTCAGATAGCCATAGGCATTCTCGCCCTTGACGAGCAGCGTCGCGGACTTGATCCCCGCCTGCTCGCCGGCGTGGTGATCGATCAGCTCCACCTTCATGCCGTGGCGTTCGGCCCAGCGGGTGTACATGCGCTGCAGCATCCCGGCCCAGTCCTGGCTCTCGGTGCCGCCGGCGCCCGCATTCACTTCGATATAGGTGTCGTTGCCGTCCGCCTCGCCGGCCAGGAGCGCGGCCACCTTGTCGCGCTCCGCCCGGGCGGCAAGAGCGGCAAGCGTCGCCACGCCTTCGTCGACCAGCGCGGCATCGCCTTCCGCTTCGGCCATGTCCATCAGCTCGACGGTGTCGTTGAGCTCGGTCTCGATCGCCCGGGTGGCGCCGATCGCCTCGTCCAGCCGGCGCCGCTCCCGCATCACCGCCTGGGCAAGCTTCGGATCGTTCCAGAGCGCCTGATCCTCCACCTTGGCATTCAGCTCGTCGAGCCGGCGCAGCGCGCGGTCCCAGTCCAGGAACCGCCGCAGCAGGGCCAGCGCATCGTTGATCTGGTCGATATGGGTTTGCGCTTCGGCGCGCATCGAGGACGTCCTACTCTGTTCCGTTCGTGTCGCCGCATCGGCGGCGGTCGCACCAGGCGCTGTCGAGACCCGGCACCGTCGCGCGGCCGTTTCCCCGTCATGCCCGAAACGACCGGCGTCTGGCTGTTCCTGCCCGTCTAGTAAATCCCGCCCTCGCGCTCAAGAAACTCGCTGTCGCGGCGCGGCCGCAGGATGCGGTCGGGGCCCTCGCCGTTGCGCTTCGCGGCGTCCTCGGCGATTTCGGCACGCCGGATCGTGCGGCGCGGTTCGCTTTCGGGCTTGAACGCTTCCCAGATCACCGCGGCTTTCGGCTCGTCGCTCGGCCAGGTGCCGAACACCTTGCGGCCCGAGCGCCGGTCGATGCGCACCATCCGGATGCCGGGCGCCGCACGGAAGGGTTTGACCGGCATGTCCTTCATCGCGTCCCGGGCGAATTGCTTGAAGATCGGCGCGGCGACGGTGCCGCCCTGCGCATAGCCGCCAAGCGGTCGCGGCTGATCATAGCCCAGATAGACGCCGGCGACGAGATCGGCCGAGCCGCCGATGAACCACACATTGGTCGGCCCGCTCGAGGTCCCGGTCTTGCCCATCAGCGGGCGGCCGAGATCGCGCAGCGACTGGGCGGTGCCGCGCTGCACCACGCCTTCCAGAATGTGGACCATCTGATAGGCGGTCATCGGGTCCATCAGCTGGCGACCGGCCACCGGCGGACGCGGCATCGGCTTGCCATCCCAATCAGGGGCGTTGCAGGTGCGCATCACCGCACAGCGCGTGTCGGTGCGGAAGATCACCTTGCCGCGCCGGTCCTGGACGTAATCGATCAGCGTCGGCTTCAGCTCGCGGCCGAGTGCGATCAGCTGGGCGAAGGCGTTGGTCATCTTGAGCACGGTGGTGTCACCGGCGCCGAGCGCGATCGCCAGATAGGACTGATAGTCGCCAATCCCCATCCGCTTGATGGTGCGGACCACATTGTCCATGCCGGTCTGGGACGCGGCGCGCACGGTCATCAGGTTGCGCGACTGTTCAAGGCCCCAGCGCATCGTCTGCGGCCCGGCATAGCCGCCCGAGAAATTGCGGAAGCATTTCTGGCCGAGCAGCGCCGACTGGTAGACGCAGAACGGTCCGTCGACCAGGATCGTCGCCGGCGTCATCCCGTTGTCCAGGGCGGCAGCGTAGACGAACGGCTTGATCGTCGATCCGGGCTGCCGCATCGCCTGGGTGGCGTTGTTGAAGCTGCGCAGCCGGGCATCGAAGCCGCCCTGCATCGCCAAGATGCGGCCGGTGTGCGGATCCTCGACCACCATGCCGCCCGATACGGCCGGGATGCTGCGCAGCGACCAGGCGCTGCCTTCCTCCTTGACCACGATCACGTCGCCGACGGCGATCCGATCGAAGGCAGGCGTCGCGGTTCCGGCGGCGGGCATCTGCGCGGCGGCCGCCGGCAGCACGCCCGTCTCCCCGCTCGGAAAGCCGATCGTCGCCCGGCCGCCGGTCTTCTCGAGCACCAGCGCGACCCGCCAGTCGGGATAGCCGGCGCCCAGATTGGCGGCGGCAAGGCGCTGCGCCCAGTTGCCGGACGTGTCGAGCTGGCGCAGCGGCCCTCGCCAGCCGCGGCCGCGATCATAGCGGACCAGGCCGTCGCGGAGCGCGGTTTCGGCCAGCTCCTGCAGGCGCGGGTCGAGCGACGTGCGCACCCAGAGGCCGCCGGCGTAAAGGCTGTGCGGCCCGGCTTCGGCGTCCTCGCCGAAGCGGTCGATCAGCTCGCGGCGGACTTCCTCCAGGAAATAGCCGGCGCTTGATTCGAAGCGCGTGCCCTGGCGCGGAACCGTGCCGAGCGGCGCCGCCACCGCGGCGCGGTACTGGCCCTCGTCGATGAAGCCGTTGCGCCGCATTTCCCCCAGCACCCAGTTGCGCCGGGACAGGGCCCGTTCCGCATTGCGCTCGGGACTGTAATTGCTCGGCGCCTTGGGCAGGATCGCCAGATAGGCCATTTCCGGCAGAGTCAGCTGCTCGACATCCTTGTCGAAATAGGCGCGCGCCGCCGCCTGCACGCCATAGGCGTTCCGGCCGAGGAAGATCTGGTTCAGATAGAGTTCCAGGATCTGCTCTTTGCTGAGCGCATCCTCGATCCGGTAGGCGAGGATCGCTTCACGCACCTTGCGGCGGTAGCTGAGTTCATTGTCGAGCAGCAGGTTCTTCGCCACCTGCTGGGTGATCGTCGAGGCGCCGACCGGGCGGCCGCTCCGCGTCAGGTTGGTGATGAGCGCCGAGACGATGCCGGGATAATCGACGCCGCCATGGCTGAAGAACGTTCGGTCCTCCGCCGCCAGATAGGCCTGCACCAGCAGCGTCGGATATTCGGCGAAGGACAGCTGGACCCGCCGTTCGCGCGCGAAGCTGTGGACGGGCGTCCCGTCGATCGCGCGAATGTTGGTCGGCAGCGGCGGCTCGTAGGTGCGCAGCCGGTCGACCGACGGCAGGTCCCGCGCGAAGAGCAGCCAGATCACGGCATAGCCGGCCAGCAACAGCCCGATGCCCGCCGCGATCCACTTGACCCAGCGCTTCGCCCACCACGTCGCGATCAGGGCGGGCCCGTCGCGCCGCAGGGAGAAGCGCGTGTTCGACGATTCGGCCTGGTCCATGTGCCTGAGGGCCTTAGCAAGATCTCTGCGGTTTGAAAGTCAGGGTGCGGCGAGCCGCTTGGCGAAGTGGATCTCCACCGCGCGGGCCAGCGCCTCGGCGATGCGGGCGCGGCCGCCGGGGGAATCGATGAAGGCGAGATCGGTCTCGTTGGTGATGTAGCCCGCCTCCAGCAGCACGGACGGCAGATCGGGCGCTTTCAGCACGACGAGCGATGCGGTGCGGTGGTGATCGGGCCGGAACGGCACCGACCCCGCCGCCTCGCGGTGGAGCAGCCGGGCGAAGGAGACGGCGACGTCCCGGGACTCCCGCTGGGCCAGATCGATCAGGATCGACGCGACATCGTCGCCGGTGCCGCTCAGATTGATGCCGCGCACGATATCCGCGCGGTTCTCACTCTTGGCGAGTGCCGCCGCCTCGCGGTCGGACGCAACTTCGGACAAGGTGTAGATGGTCGCGCCATGGGCCGCGTCATTGAGCGGCGCCGCATCGGCGTGAAGCGAGATGAACAGCGCGGCGCCCAGATAGCGCGCGGTCTCGAACCGCTCGCGCAGAGACAGGTAACGGTCCTCGTCGCGGGTCAGGGCGACGCGCACGCGCCCGCCCGCCGCGAGCTTCGCCTTGACGGCGCGGGCCAGCGCCAGCGTCACCGACTTCTCGCTGACCGCCCCGGTGCGCGACAAGGCGCCGGGATCGTGCCCGCCATGGCCGGGGTCGATGACGACCAGCGGGCGTCCCGCCGGTCCGGTCACCGCCGGCAGCGGCGGTGGCGGCAGCGGCGGCTGAAGCTTCAGGATCAGCGCGGCGCCGTCATGCGCGGCGCGGCCGGGGGCGAGGGCGAACAGGCCGACGATGCCCGCGAGGACCGCGCCTGCCGCCGCGCCCCGCATCAGCCAGCCTGCGCTGCCAGTTCCTTTCTGCCCGCGTTCCACCCGTTCCGCCTCTGCCGGCGCTGAATAGAGGCTGATCATGGTAAAAGCGATGTTTGCCGGCACAAGGGCTGGCAACTTGCTCCGCCGCCCGCCAGATGCTAGCAGAGCGCACGCCGGGGCGCGTTTGCGCCTGGCGCTTTCAGACAGTCGGCACCGCTGCCGATTTGACAGGTTGATGTTGCAATGATGCATATTTTCCGCGTTTCGCATCGTCCGGCCAGCGCCGGCGGTTGCGCAGGGCGGAACGGGCGGAGTGAAGCACTCCGGGATGCCATTGCAACGGAAGCGTTTTTCACCTTTTCACCAGCATCGGCGGTCGGCGGAGCATCGGCTTCGGCACCGCCTTTTTCGTATCGCGCAGCCGCTGGGGCCGATCGAGGCCGCGCCTGCGCCCGGAGAACAATAAATGACCATGCGCATGCTGATCGACGCGCGCCACCGGGAAGAAACCCGCGTCGCCGTCGTCAAGGGAAACCGGATCGAGGAGTTTGATTTCGAGTCCGCCGAGCGGAAGCAGCTCAAAGGCAACATCTATCTCGCGAAAGTAACGCGCGTCGAACCATCGCTGCAGGCGGCTTTCGTCGATTATGGCGGCAACCGCCACGGCTTCCTCGCCTTTTCCGAAATCCATCCCGATTACTACCAGATCCCGAAGGAGGATCGCGAGGCGCTGCTGCGCGAGGAAGCGGAGCACGCGGCCGAGGAAGAGGCGCTCCGCGCGCGCGAGGACGCCGAGGACGACGCCGCCGAAGCGCGCGGCGACGAGGATCGCGGCGACAGCGACGAGGACGGTGAGGACCGGCCGCGCGCCGAGCCGGTGGACGGCAATGGCAACGGCCATCACGACGATGCGGTCGAATCGCTGCGCGAACGGCGGATGCGGCTGCGGCGCCGCTACAAGATCCAGGACGTGATCCGCCGTCGCCAGGTGCTTCTCGTCCAGGTCGTGAAGGAGGAGCGGGGCAACAAGGGCGCCGCGCTGACCACCTATTTGTCGCTGGCCGGCCGCTACTGCGTGCTGATGCCGAACACGGCCCAGGGCGGCGGGATTTCCCGCAAGATCTCGAACGCCGCCGATCGTAAGCGGCTGAAGTCGATCATGGCGGAACTGAAGCTGCCGAAGACGATGGGTTGCATCGTCCGGACAGCTGGCCTCATCTATGGCGACAGCGATCTGATCAAGCGGGCGATCCGCGACATCTACAATCGCGACATCGAGGAAGTGATCGTCGAGGGCGAGGACGGCTATCGTGCCGCCAAGTCCTTCATGAAGCTGCTGATGCCGAGCCACGCGCGGCGCGTGCAGCCCTATGCGGACCCCGTGCCGCTGTTCCAGCGCTTCGGGGTCGAGGACCAGCTGAGCCAGATGTACCAGCCGGTCGTCCAGCTGAAGTCGGGCGGCTATCTGGTCATCAACCCGACCGAGGCGCTGGTGTCGATCGACATCAACTCCGGCCGGTCGACCCGCGAGCATGGCATCGAGCAGACCGCGGTCGCGACCAACCTGGAAGCGGCGCACGAAATCGCCCGCCAGTTGCGTCTGCGCGACATGGCCGGCCTCGTCGTCATCGACTTCATCGACATGGAGAACAACTCCAACGTCCGGAAGGTCGAGAAGGCGATGAAGGCGGCGCTCGCCAATGATCGGGCGCGGATCCAGGTTGGCCGCATCTCGAGCTTTGGCCTGATGGAGATGAGCCGCCAGCGGCTGCGCACCGGCGTGCTCGAAGCATCGACACGGCCGTGCCCGCACTGCGAAGGCTCCGGTTTCGTGCGGACCGCGTCTTCGGCCGGCCTGTCCGCGCTGCGGCTGCTCGAGGACGAAGCGGCGCGTGGGCGGGGATCCCAGCTCCTCCTCCGCGCGAGCCAGGAAGCGGCCTTCTACGTGCTGAACCAGAAGCGCGCCGAACTCGCCGAGATCGAGGAGCGCTACGGCGTCCGCATCGAGATCACCGCGTCGGGCGAGATCGAAGGCGCGCGCATGTCGGTCGAATCGAGCGGCCCGCCGCCGGCCCATGCGCCGCGCTTCACGCCGCCGCAGATCGAAGCCGACGAGGATTACGGCCCCGAGGAGGATGACGAGATCGAGGCCGAGGATGAGGCCGTCGAGGATCGCACCGCCGAAGGCCGCGAGGAGCGGAACGAGGATCGTGGCGATGCGGGCAGCCGCCGCCGCCGCCGTCGCCGCCGCGGCCGTCGCGGGCGCGAAATGGACATTGGGCGCGAGGAAGACGCTGCCCAGGGCGATGCCGCCGACGCCGGGAGCGACGCAGAGGCGGCGCTCGATGCGGCGCCCGGCGCCGCCGGCACGGCCGATCCGGATGATGGCGGGGAACGCGGCGAGGACGCGGACGGCCGGCGCCGTCGCGGTCGCCGCGGCCGCCGCGGTGGGCGCCGCCGGCGTTCGGGGGAAGCCCAGATCGAGCTGTCGCCGGCCGACGCGGATGCGACCGCCGAGCAGTCCGAGCCCGCCGCCGAAGCGGCGGCGGCCGCGATGCCGGCTCCGGTCGAGGCCAGCCAGCCGGCGACCGACGAAAGTAGCGATGCCGCGGCAGCGCCGGCACGCCGCCCGCGCCGCCGCAGGGCCGCGGCGGTGACCGCCGAGGCCAGCGAGCCCGTCGGCGATGCTGCAAACGCCGAGGCGACCCCTGCTGCTGCCGAACCGGTCTCCGAGCCGGCACCGGAACCGGCGGCCGAGGCCCCGGCCAAGCCGCGGCGGACCCGGCGGAAGAAGGTCGAGGATGCGCCCGCCGTCCCGGTCGAGGACGTCGCCGAGGCGGACGCGGCCGAGCCGGCGCCGAAGCCGCGCCGGAGCCGGCGGCGCAAGGCGGATGCGGAGACCGGCGACGCGACCGCGCCGGAGGCTGCAGCGCAGCCGGCACCGGCAGCCGCGGCGCCCGTCGAGGCCGCTGGTCCCGCCGAGACGCCGGCGGAGGACGGCGCGGAGGCAGGCACGCCGGAAGCCGCCAACGATCAGCCGCCGCGCAAGGGCTGGTGGCAGCGCACGATCACCGGCCGGTTCTGATCCCGGCCCGGTCCGCCCTCGATGCGGGGGCGGACCGGGCGAGCGCGTGGCCGTGGGCGGCGGGCGCGGCCCGGGGCCGGAAGCCCGATCTTTCTTCGTGGTGCGCGGGGCTCAGCCTTGTCCTCGGCGGGAGCGCTCACCGCTTCCACCCCAGGCGATCAGGCTCTAAGCCTGCATCGGCGGCAGCTTTCACCGGAGGTTCAGTTGCTCGGAGCGAAAGGCGAGGCAATGCGCTTCCGGCGGCCGCCCCTGCTTCGCGCCCTGATGGCGCTCCTGCTCTCGTTCGCGGTGCTGGTGCGGCCGGTGGTCGCCCAGTCGATCATCCGGGATGCCGAGACGGAGGCGCTGCTCGCCGACATGTCCCGGGACTTGATCAAGGCGGCAGGCCTGCGCCCGCAGGATGTCCAGATCGTCATGATCCTTGACAAGGAAATCAACGCCTTCGTGGTCGGCGGGCAAATCGTCTACATTCATTCGGGCCTGATCACCCAGGCCGACAATGCCAATCAGGTGCAGGGCGTGATCGCCCATGAGATCGGCCATATCGATGGCGGCCACATCGTCCGCCTGGCCGAAGGCGCGAAAGTGGCGACCGGCATCATGCTGCTGTCGATGCTGCTCGGGGCAGCGGCGATCGCCGCCGGCGCGGGTCAGGCCGGCGCCGGCATCTTCGCGGCGGGCCAGCAGGCGGCGCTCGGCAAGTTCCTCGCCTTCACGCGCACCCAGGAATCGAGCGCGGATGCCGCGGCCGTGCGCTATCTGACCACGGCCGGCGTCAGCGGCCGCGGCCTGATCGAGTTCTTCAAGAAGCTGCAGAACCAGGAATATCGGCTCGGCATCCGGGCGACGGACAGCTATGGCCGCACCCATCCGCTCAGCCGCGAACGCGTGACCGTGCTGACCGATTCGCTGCAGAACGATCCTGCGTGGGACCGCCGCAACGATCCTGAGCTGGAGGCCCGCTTCCAGCGGGTCAAGGCAAAGCTGCGCGGCTATGTCGACGATCCACCCCAGGTGCTCCGCCAATATCCGGAAACCGACAAGTCGGTGCCGGCGCGCTATGCCCGTGCCTATGCCTGGCACCGTGGCGCCTATCCGGCGCAGGCGCTCGCCGAAATCGACACGCTGCTCGCCGCTGCGCCGCACGACCCCTATTTTCTCGAGATCAAAGGGCAGGTTCTGCTGGAGTCCGGCCGTCCGGCGGAAGCACTGCCGGCGCTGCGCGAAGCGGTCGAGCGGACGCAGTACAATCCGCTGATCGCATCGATGTTCGGCCATGCGCTGATCGCGACCGAGGATCGGAAGCACCATGCAGAGGCCGAACGGGTGCTCCGCGCCGCGCTGGCGAAGGACAAGGAAAATCCCTTTGCCTGGTATCAGCTCGGGGTGATCTACGAACAGCGGGGCGACATCGCCCGGGCGGCGCTGGCCAGCGCGGAACGCTACAATCTCGAAGGGCAGGCGCAGCTGGCGCTGCTCAGCGCCCGGACGGCCATGTCCGGGATTCCGGAAGGCACGCCCGATTTCCTCCGCGCCCAGGACATTGCGATGGTCGCCAAGTCCGCCGCCGAAGACGAAAGACGCCGCCGATGAGCCGCTGGCTCCCTTATGTCGCAACTGCCTTGCTGTCGGTCGTCGCGACCGCCGCTGTCACCACCATCTGGATCGACCGGCAGAGCGACGGCGGCGATGCCGTGCGCGCCTATCTGCTCGAGCATCCGGAAGTCATCCCGGAAGCGCTCGACCGCCTGCGCCTCAAACAGGCGGCGACGCAGATTGCCGCCAATCGCCAGCAGCTCGTCACCCCGTTCGGGGGCGCCTGGATCGGTGCCGAGCAGCCCGACGTCACGCTGGTTCAGTTCTTCGATTATGCGTGCGGCTTCTGCCGGGCCAGCCTGGCCGATATCGAACGGCTCGTCGCCGAGGATCCGAAGCTTCGCGTCGTGTTCCGCGAACTGCCGATCCTCAGCCCGGACAGCGAACAGGCCGCGCGCGCCAGCCTTGCCGCCGCCGAACAAGGCAAATTCCCGCGTTTCCACACGGCACTCTACGCGGCCGGTCCGCCGGGCCCGGACAGCATCGCCGCTGCTGCAAGGGCCGCCGGCCTCGACCCGGGCCGGATGGCCGCGACCGCCGCGTCGCCGCGTGCCGATCAGGAGCTGCAGCGCAATCTGGATCTCGCCCGCGCGCTGGGCGTGAACGGCACGCCTGCCTGGATCGTCGGCGATCAGGCGCTCTCGGGCGCAGTCGGCTATGCGGCGCTCAAAAAGGCGATCGCGGCGGCGCGGGGCGCGGAAAGCTGATCGCTGGGGCGGGCGCGCGTCCCGCCTCGGCCCCTCCCGGGCTGTTCAGCTGCCGGCGACCGGCCCCTTGAACCCCTGCGCGATGACATACCATTCGGAGGATTCCTTGCGGCTCGCCGGCGGCTTTGCGTGCTTGACGGTCGCGAAATGGGTCTTGAGCAGCGCGACAAGCTCGCTGTCGGCGCCGCCCGCCAGCACCTTCGCGACGAAATGGCCGCCGGGCCGGAGCGTTTCGATCGCGAACCACGCCGCGCTTTCGACAAGCGCCATGGTGCGCAGATGGTCGGTCTGGGCATGGCCGACGGTGTTGGCCGCCATGTCCGACAGCACCAGATCGGCCGGACCGCCAAGCGCGTCCCGCAGCCGCGCGGGCGCGGCGTCCTCGGTGAAATCCATCTGGAACAGGGTGACGCCGTCGATCGGATCGGTCGGCAGCAGATCGATGCCGACGATGGTCGCCGCCGGCGCCCGTTTCGCGGCCACCTGCGCCCAGCCCCCGGGCGCGACGCCCAGATCGACGATCCGCTTCGCGCCCTTCAGCAAGCCGAACCGTTCATCCAGTTCGGCGAGCTTGTAGGCCGCGCGGGACCGGAATCCCTCGGCTTTCGCGCGCCGCACATAAGGATCGTTCAGCTGCCGCTCGAGCCAGCGGGTCGACGCCGCCGTCCGGTTGCGCGCAGTGCGGACCCGCTGGCGCCCCCCGCCTCTCATCGGCCCTCGCCATCGCGAGCGATCAGCGTGCGCAAAATGCCTTCGCGGATGCCGCGATCGGCCACGCCCAGCCGTTCGGCCGGGAAGATGTCGAGGATCGATTCGAGGATCGCACAGCCGGCGACGACCAGGTCGGCGCGCTCCTGTCCGATGCAGGGCAGCTTGATCCGCTCCTCCATTGCCATGCCGGCCAGCATCGCCGAGACGCGGCGCATCGCTGCCGCGGGCACGATCACGCCGTCAACGGCGCTCCGGTCATAGGCGGGCAGCTGCAGGTGCACGCTGGCCAGCGTCGTCACCGTGCCGCTGGTGCCGAGGAGGCGCAATGGGCCGCGCGCCGCCAGCGGCAGGCGGGCGGCGAAGGCCGCGAAGCTGTCGCTGACCCGCGCCCGCATCCGGGCATAGGCGGCCTGCCGGCCCTCTGCACTCGCCATGTCGGCTGGCTCCACCTCGGTGAGCGACACCACGCCCCAAGGCGCGCTGTACCAGTCGATCGTCCGCGGCAGCGAGCCGGCGGTGTCGACCAGCACGAGTTCGGTCGATCCGCCGCCGATGTCGAAGATCAGCGCCGGGCCGTCGCCTTCCTCCAGCAGGACATGGCAGCCCATCACCGCCAGCCGCGCTTCTTCCTCCGCGGTGATGATGTCGAGGGCGATGCCGGTTTCCTGGCGCACCCGCTCGACGAATTCGGCGCCGTTCTCGGCGCGCCGGCACGCTTCGGTCGCGACCGATCGCGCCAGGTGGACGTGGCGCCGTCGCAATTTGTCGGCGCAGACGCGAAGCGCCGCCACGGCGCGGTCCATCGCTTCCTCGCTCAGCCGGCCGGTCGCGGCCAACCCTTCGCCCAGCCGGACGATGCGGGAAAAGGCATCGACGATCACAAAGCCGTGCGCGGCCGGCCGCGCGATCAGCAGCCGGCAATTGTTCGTGCCGAGATCGAGCGCGCCATAAGTGCGGCGGGAAATCGGCGAGAGCGTCGCCGGAACTTGCAGTGCCGTGCGCGCCCGCAACGGGACGGGCGGCCTCGGCAGGGGCGCGGATTCCGCCATAAGCTGCCGTGCGTGCCTTCTGTCATCTCCGGAACGGGATTGCCGCCGGTACTTGGCCTCATGTCTATCGTGCCGGGCCGGGGCGGGCAAGGGAGGCCGGCCGGCGCGCCGGCTGTTGCTGCCGGGCAACACCCGTCGACTGTTATGTGAGGTTCATCTGCGGTTGCTTGCGGTTCAGCTTGGCCAGCCCATCTAGCGCCCCTCGCCGCGGCGCCATCCCCTTCTCCAGGTGCCCGGGGCGAGGCTGAAAACAGAGCATAAACGGAGTGAACTTATGAAGAAGATCGCATTCGCCGCGGTTGCCGCGATCGCCGCCACTGCCCCCGCCATGGCGCAGGAATCCGCACCCTTCACCGGCCCGCGTGTCGAAGCGCTGGTCGGCTACGACAATCTGCGCGGCGCCGGCGGCGGCCGCGATGGCCTCGCTTACGGCGTGGCCGCCGGCTATGACTTCCAGATGGGCGGCGCCGTCGCCGGCCTCGAGGTCGAATACACGGACAGCGACGTCGATGGGTGCGAGAGCGGCTTCGTCGTCCCGGCTGACCGGATCTGCGCGACCGCCGGCCGCGATCTCTATGCGGGCGGGCGGCTCGGCTTCGCCGTTGCCCCGCGCACGCTCCTGTTCGCCAAGGCCGGCTACACCAATGCGCGTGTCGGCCTGAACTACACGGACAGCGTCACCCCGGCGAACAACTTCCGCCTGCGGGACGAGCTGGACGGCGTGCGCGTCGGCGCCGGGCTCGAGCAGAAGCTCGGCACGAACCTCTATGCGAAGGCCGAGTATCGCTACTCGAACTACGAAAGCGGCTTCGAGCGTCACCAGGTGCTGGGCGGGCTCGGCTTCCGCTTCTGAGGGCCATTCCCAGTCCGCCGCGGACTGTGGAAAACCGGGGTCGGGGCGCTTGCTCCGGCCCCTTTTTCTGTTCATGAAGCTCCGCTAGAGCGGAGCGGCCGTCCGGCCTTCCGCATGGGTCGAACGAGCGGGCCGGAAGGGCCGGGGGATGGTTCCATGAAAGCGACGATCGAACGGGCCACGCTGCTGCGAAGCCTCGCTCACGTCCAGTCGGTGGTCGAGCGGCGCAACACCATTCCGATCCTGTCGAATGTCCTGGTCGATGCGAGCGAGACGACCGGGATCCGGCTGATGGCGACCGACCTTGATCTGCAGATCGTCGAGACGGTGGAAGCCGCGGTCGACCGGCCGGGCGCGACCACCGTGTCCGCCCACACC
>ERZ1066121.2166-NODE-2166-length-12771-cov-6.508100_pt1 | contig 12771 bp, 12 predicted proteins | sample MGYA00382768_ERZ1066121 | MGnify/ENA primary metagenome ERZ1066121 (study PRJEB33369, sample SAMEA5778351) | biofilm metagenome | biome: Industrial cooling water; feature: Water cooling tower basin; material: Biofilm | place: United Arab Emirates | collected... | reverse complement strand
CACCTTCAGCGCAGCCCCATGCACCCCACCGATTCCTGTCCGCCGCGCTCGCGGCGTCAGGCGCACTCGGAAGGTGAGTGAGGTCGAATCCTCTTCAAAGGGGAAATGCAGCGTTGTGGCGCTCATGTTTGAAAATCGAGGATCACTATACCTCGCTCCCTGAGGTCGGAGGACACGCCATAAGCGAGCCGCACCTCCCTTCCAGGCAAAGCCATGCCTAAGCCTTCGTTTCTTGGGCTGCCACCCTATCGCCGCTAAGCTGCAGCGATGCCGACCCGCAACATAGTGCTCGAACTCGCGCCCACCCGCGCCCGTCCGCGGGCCAGCGAAGGCTCCTTCATCCGCCTGCGCAGCGGCCGCATCGTCTTCGCGTACACGCAGTTCTCCTCGGGCGTCAGCGACCACGCCGAGGCGGTCATCGTCACCCGCCACTCCGACGACGAGGGGCGCAGCTGGAGCGCCCGTCCACGCCTGCTGATCGCCAACGAGGGCCGCTGCAATGTAATGAGCGTCTCGCTCTTACGTCTCGCCGACGGTCGCATCGCGCTGGTCTACGTACGCAAGGACAGCCCCACGGCCTGCGTGCCCGTCTTCCGCTACAGCGACGACGAGATGCGCAGCTTCTCACCGCCTTTGGTGCTGGCGCGCGAGCCTGGCTTCTACGTGGTGAACAACGACCGCCTCTGCCAGCTCGCGAACGGCCGCATCGTCGTCCCCGTCGCGCTGCATCGTATGCGCGGTGCGGCGGAAGCGGGGCAAGAGCCTGGTGCGCCGCCCTCCCGCCTCAACTGGCAAGGCCTCGTCTACTTCCTTTTGAGCGACGACGGCGGCGCATTTTGGTTCGAGTCGCGCAACCATCTCTACTTCTGCGATGCCGAAGGCCAAGGCCTGCAAGAACCCGGTCTCATCGAGCTTCGAGGCAACCGCTTGTGGGCTTACGCACGACCCTGCATTTGGGGCCTGCCCGGCTACCGCCAGAAGCAATGGCAAAGCTTCAGCGACGATGGTGGCCATACGTGGTCGCCACCGGAGCCTTCGCGTTTCGTCTCGCCTTGCAGCCCGATGTTGCTAGGCCGATTGCGAGACGGCACGCTCTACGCCTTATGGAACGACAGCTCAGGGCAGCATCCACCCAAGCGCCCTCAGCCCTTCTCCTGCGGCCGCACGCCGCTGGCGCTCGCCTTCAGCCGCGACGAAGGCCGGCATTGGACTCCCAGTCGATGCCTCGAGAGCGAGGCCAAGCGCGGTTACGCCTATCCCGCCTCCTTCGAAACGGAAGACGCCCTCCTCGTCGCCTACAGCGCCGGTGCCCCCGAGGACCGCAGCCATCTCGCGCGGCTGCGCATGCGTCGCGTCCCGCTTTCGAGCGTACCCTTCTAGCGCTCGCGCACTTCGAAGACGTCGTCGCTCGGCGAAACGCTTTGGCGTCCTTCACGCTGGATCCAATCGACCTTGGCGTCTTGGATGCTGAGCAGCGCATCGTCCGGCAGCGGCGCCGAAGGCACCAACGCGCTGCTCGCCCGGCAGGCATGCCGGAAAGGTGGACGGGTAATGCAGGCTCCGTAACCACCGAAGGCGTAGCTCCAGAAGTACTGATGCACGACGTGTGTATGTTTGTTCACCAGGTCCCAGGCCGGCAAATACCAATAGGCCGGGCGCACCAAGGCGACATAACGCTGCATCTCCTCGTTGAAGTCGCCGATCTGCAAGTCGAGAATCGCGGTGCTGCGGTACATCTCGATCAGCGCACCACGCGCCCGAAGCCCCGCGGCGACCGCGCGACAGCGCTCCCCGGGCCACGCGCCGGAAAGGTAGTCTTTGCCGCCTTTGCTCCAGAAGGGGTCGAGCAGTGCGACGCGCGCCGGCAAAAACGCGGCTGCTTCCGGATGCAAGGTAGCGAGCGTGCCGAGTTGCTCCGCCAGACGCAACGCCATCTGATTGCCGAGCGAATGCCCGACCACGCGCAGCGTCGTTCCCGGACCGGCCGAAAGGGCATGCACCAGCGTATGGAAAAAGAGCTCGCCAGCGCTCGGCCAGCCGCCCCCGCTGCGGTAGGCGCCGCTCGCATCGCGCCAGCGCATCCCTCGCGGAGCGAGCGCACTCCAGATTTTGCCCTCCGCGTCTTTGACCTCGTCTTCGTCGGCGAAGGCATCCCAGTAGAAGACGCCGACGTTCCACCCCGCATCGACCCAAGCCTGCTGCGTCCAGACGCTTTGCCCCTCGCCTGCTTCGAAGAGGAAGTTTTCGCGCCGCCCCGCCTGCATGCTGCCGCGTTGCCAGCCGTGAACATAGACCACCGTCGGCCGCGCGGGATCGAAGTAGCGCATCGCGTGCCCAGCGACGACCTTGGCGCGCTCGCTCCCGGGCCCGGCCCAGTAGAGCCCGCAGTCGGGCGCGGCGTCGCTAGCCACCTGCAAACATGGGTTCTGTTCGGGCGGCAAGACCTCTGGCCAGTTCACGCCGGGGGGAACGAGGCCGACCTCGGCAGGGTCTGGCGAGAGCGCATCCGCGCTGCGGCCTTCCTGGGCCACCTGCGCGCACGCGGAGACGAGGAGGGGGAGAAGCAGCAACGCGCGGAAGAAAGCCATGAAGTCGACTCCTTGGATGCCGAAATGTAGCGCCTGCCAAAGTATCGTGCCGGGTGTAATTCTGCATGAGGCAAGAAGTGCAATTCAATTCGCAGCTTCGACTTTCCGAGGTCTGAACTTTGCTATAGCTGTCGGCGATGATACGGCTGGCGGCACTTGCGAGCATCGCGCTCGGCCTAGGCTGGACGGGATGCACATCCTCGCCGGCGGTCGACCTGTCTCCGGAGCACAAGGAGAATCTGGAGCTCGAGTCGGTAGTCGATGTCGAGGCCTCCGCAGAGGTCCTGCGTCAGGAAGCGCTGCATCAGAGCGAACTCAGCGATCCGGATGCTTTCGAAAAAAACTGTTTCGTGCACCACGTATGGCTCTACCTCTATCCAGAGACGAGGGGTGACGACACATGCAGCCCTCCTTCGAAGGTCGAAACGCCAGCTTTTCCCGTAATGCAGATCATGGTCTTCTCCCGACTTCCTCAGCTAGCGTATGAAAAAGCAAATACGCTCTGCGGGGAGCGCAAACTCTTCGTCGACAAGACCTGGGACAAATTCCGCAGAGAGGGAAAGGTCGGCCTTTACGATGAGCTGATCCAACTCGCCGAGAACACGCTGTCTGTATCCCCCGCCCCCCCGGAGGAGGCGCAGCGTTCCCGCGATCATCTAACGCAGCTTCGCTCTGTTTTTCCCACGAAACGTTGGTTAGGTGCCTTCTGCAGGAACGCTCAGTTCGTTGGCAGTCGAGCCCCTGAGCATCACGAGTTGCCCATCCAGGACCTCCAGCTCGACTCCAGAACGGACGGCAGGTTAGGTCCCCACTGCGAGGACCCCGACCGTGCGAGTTTGCAGCCCCTCGGCCCGCTTTACCCTTCCGAACGAATCGACACCTTTGGCAAATGGCTCGTTCTCATCAGCCTCTCATGAGCCCCTTGCCAGCCGCAGCGTCCGCTGCAGCTGCCCCAAGTAGGCTTCGCCGAAGAGACGGACATGGACCAGCAAAGGATAGAGCTGGTAGAGCGCGACGCGTCCTTCATGACCGGGCGCGAGCGGAAAGGCCTCCTCGTAGGCGGCGAACACCCGCGGACCGAAGCCGCCAAAGAGACGCATCATCGCGAGGTCGACTTCGCGGTGGCCGGCGTAGACTGCCGGATCGATGAGCGCTGGGCGTGAGCCCTCGGTGCAGAGCGCATTGCCCGCCCAGAGATCGCCATGCAGGCGCGCCGGTGCTTCCGCCGGACCTACAAACGCTTCGAGACTGCCGAGCAACTCCTCGAAGGCCTGCTGTGTCGCCTCGTCGAAGTGCCCATGCAGGTCACGAATCAGCGGCAGCAGCCGGCGCTCGCGGTAGAAGTCGACCCAACGCTCGAAGCTCCCGTTCCGCTGCGGCAGCGAGCCGATGAAATTGTCGTAGTCGAGCCCGAAGCTAGGCAAGCTGGCGCGATGGAGCTCGGCAAGCCCTCTCCCCAACCTTTCCTCATGGCTCGGAGTAGGCGCCGCAGGCTCGAGATACTCGAGCGCGAGAAAGGCGGGTTCCTCGCCTCGACCTTGCGCACGCAGAGTCGGAACGCGCAGCGACGACGAGGCGGCGCGCAGCCACTCGAGGCCGAGCGCCTCCACCTCGAAGAAGCGGTGCTCTGCACCCGCACGGCTCTTGACGAAGAGGCGTTCTCCTGAGGCGAGTTCGACCTGCCACGCCTGCGCGATATCCCCACCGGCCATCGGCCTCGCCGACTGGAGTACCTCGCCTAAGCTGTGCTCAAGCGCGGCAGCGAGCGTTCGGGGAAGAGAGGAGGCCATCGCGGTTTACCTTGCTCCTGCCACTAGCCCCCAGGCCACCACCTTAGACTCGCCCCTCCGCCCGCAGATGCTGCAGTAGCCCGCGGCAGGCCGCCTCGCAGATCTCGAAGACCTCGTCGAAGCCTCGTTCACCACCGTAATAGGGATCGGGCACCTCGAGCTCCCATCCCTCCGACGCCGGATCGAAGCTGCGGAGCAAATGCACTTTCTTCCGCGCGCCTTCGTCGGGCGCGAGCGTTTTTAGCGCCTGCTGGTTCGAGCAGTCCATGGCCAGAAGGTAGTCGAAGCGCTCGAAGTCGGCGGGTGTGACTTGGCGCGCCTTGCCGCTCAGGGTGACGCCACGCGCGGCGGCGGCGCGGCTGCTGCGCGCATCGGGCGGGTAGCCGACATGCCAATCGCCGGTGCCCGCGCTGTCGATCTCCACCTTATCCTCGAGACCTTCGCTGGCGACCAAATGGCGCATCACCGCTTCGGCGGTGGGCGAGCGGCAGATGTTTCCAAGGCAGACAAAGCAGAGTCGAACCATTGTTTTCCTCATCCCTAAGCGGTGTGGTGCCGCAGGCCTGTGTTCATTCGGTGACCACGACGCGGCTGGCGGGAAATCCCGTGCCACGCGTCGCGACGCCATGCCATCCCGGCGGCAGCGTGGGCCAGGTTTCGCTGAAGACCCGCTGCGCGTCCTGCGGTGAGAGGTTCACGCAGCCGTGCGAGCGAGGCAGCCCGAAGCGGTCGTGCCAGAAGGCGCCGTGCAGCGCCATCGAGCGGTGGAAGTACTGCGTCCAGGGTACGTCGTCGATGCGGTAGCGTTCGTCGCCGGCGTCCGGTCCCAGCGCGCTCATCGGTTCGGAGCGGTATTTGCGCTCCATCGTAAAGACCCCGACGGGCGTCTTGAAATCGGGCAAACCCGTCGACACCAAGGTCGCGAAAAGCGGGGTTTTGCCGCGGTAGAGCACCAAGGTTTGCTCGCTGAGATCGACATGCACCCAAGGCTCGTCGTCGCGGGTGCGTTTGGGCGGCTTGATGGCCTCGACGACGGCCAAAAACCAGCCGCGTAAGTAATGACCGTCCTTGAGCACATGCATCGGCTTGCCATCGATCTCTTCGCGCTTCTCCCAGCCTTCGATCAAGCTGTGACGGGCGATGACCTCGGCCTCCGGATCTTCGACGAAGCGGATGCTGCCGTCGGCTTTGTTGCGGCGCAGCAAAGGGCGACCGGCACGCACTGCGAAGGCGAGGGGCAAGCTGCGTCCTTCGAGTTCGACGCCGTGGAAGTCCGAGCCGCGGCGGAGCTCCAGGTGCGACTCTTTGACGAAGGTTCCCGTCACCGTGCGAAGAAAACGCCGCGAGGCGCGGGTCTCGAAACCGACGCCCGCGACGTAAAAGCCCCGGTCGAGAAAGCGCCGCACCACCGCCGGCCGCGGCAGCTCGATCGTGATCTGACCTTCGGCGGCTTTGCGCGCCTTATCGGCGTCGACGCTCTTGAGCTTCTGCACCTGCGCCACGAACTCGCTCGTCGCACGTTGCTCGTTGCGTGAGGGCGGGCGGTGAAACTCAGGGACCAGGTACTCTTTGACGAAGTAATAATCGAAAGGCAGCGCCGATTCGCTCTCCTGGGGTTTCGTCTCGCCGCTCGGGGCCTGTTTGCGGATCTCCAGGCCCTGGCCGCTGCAGATCCACCCTTTAGGGTGCACTTCCATCCAGCCGCTGCGGCATTGCGGACCGCGTTTGCGCCCTTCCTTCAGCCGCAGCCAGGCGCCCATGCGCACCCAGCCGACGGGAGGCGCTTCGGCATCCGGCTGCAGGCGCAGCGCCAGGTGCACCCCGGTGACCCGAGCATGCAGCGGATACATGCGGTCGATGAGCGCTTCTTCCTTTTTCTTTTCGGCCGGCGAGAGCACCGCCGCCGAGGCGCCGAGATCGCTTTTCGCCTCTTCTTTGCGGCAGCCGGAAAGGAGCGTCAAAGCGATAGCGGCCGTGATACTGCAGCGAAAAAAGCTAGGCATATTCGACATCGGGCGAAGCCGGTGCAGAGGGAAAGGTGGCGATCTGCCTACCTTTTAGCCAAGGAAGCGGCCCCCGCAACCGTGCATCTCCCCGCCTTGCTGCGACGATCTCTAGCTCCTCGTGCGCAAACTGGGGTACAAAGAAGGAGAATGCGGGCCGCGAGAGGCAGGCCCGGAGGGGCTCCCCGCGGAGGGAGAGGGAGGAAAAGCTCGTGAACGTCGTCTTAGGCCCCGATGTCTACGTCAACGCATCGATCGCACGCGAGTCGGCGCCCGACCGCGTCGTGCAACGCATTCTGAACGGTGAAGGTCCGGCCAATCGCGGGTCGACGACTTGGATTCTCGAGCGGATCGAAGCCATGCTCGAAGCCATTCCGGAGTTCAAAAAAGACGCCGTCGCCCCGCATATGGCGACCATCCGCAGCTTCGTGCACATGGTCGAGACTCCCTCGAGCTTCAACGCCGAAGATTGGGAGGGCGCTCTGGTCGCCGCGGCCAAAGCGGCCGGCGCGCAGCGCGTCATCACCGACCACCCCGACCTTTTGGCCAAAGATACGGTTGACGGCGTCGAGTTCATCTCGACCGAGGCATGGTTGCTCGAACGCACCATGCCGCCGCCGCCGCCCGGCCTCGTTTAAAGCCCTCGTCGAGGGCAGGGTGCTTTCGAGAGGCATGGACGTCGCTTGCAAGTAGAGGTCGCGGTGAAGGTCCCGCTGGGGCGACGTCCGGAGTCTGAGCGCTCATGCACTAGGTCTGCGCTCATGCGGAGTTTCATGCCCTGGGCGCTTCTGCCCCTCGCGCTCTCACTTTTGGCCTGTGGCCGAAGTGGAGATGCCGCCTTCCGCTCTGCACTGGCGCGTCGCGATCTGCGCGGAGCCTTGGCGGCCGCAGGTCGGCGACCGGCGCGCGACGCACGCTTGAGGGCCTTGGCCGAGATAGTCCTCGAAGCGGAGGCGCAGAGCACTCCAAACTCGCGCCGCGAGGCGGCGTGGAGAGAAATCCAGCAAGCGGGTCGCGCGGCGATCCCGATGCTCGAGCGCCTCGCGTCCAAGGCGAAGCGCCCGATCGACCGCCTGCAAGCGTTGGCGCTCCTCGCGCAGATGGGTGAGCGGAGAGCGCGACGCACGCTCGCCGCCTGGTCGAGCAGCGAGGAAAACGAAGTCCTCGCCTTCAGCTTGCGTTACGCCGCTTTGCCCGAAGCCGAAGCGCGCTGGATCGCCGCCCTCGAGCACGCCGATGGCCGGGTGCGGGCCGAGGCTCTGGTCGCCTTAAAGCCCTTGCAAAGCCAACCCTCGGTGCAGGCCGCGTTGATCGAAGTGCTGCGCCGCGATCCTCTCCCCAGCCTGCGCGCAAGCGCAGCTGCGGCCCTCGACCCGGGCCAGCTTTCCGCGCGCGAAGCGTGGACGGAAGCCTTGGGAGACCGCGCGCCTCAGGTGAGGAATGCCGCCCTACGTGCGCTCATTCGACACGATCCGGAGCGTGCCGCAGCGGAACGCAGCCCCTGCCGAGAGGCGAGCGTCGGGGCCGGCAGCATGGAGCTCGCGAGCCTTTGGTTGCATGGGAGCGCCGAGCGAGACGAGAGCGCCGCCAAGCGCTGCGCCCTCGACATCGTGCTCCGCGCGCTCCGACATCCCTCCCGCGAGATGCGCCGAAGCGCCGCCATCCAGATCCTCTCGCTGCCCTCGTCGAGGCGCTGGCGTTCGGTGCTGCAGCACGCCATCGCCAGAGAGAAAGGCGCCGAGATCGCCTTCTACCTCAACGGAGCGCTCGAGCATCACGGCGCGGCCTCGAAGCAGACCCGCGCGCGCTACCGAAGTTGGCTCGGCGGGGCGGGATTGCTCGCCTTGCAAGCAGCGACGGAGCTCGCGGCCGAACAAGACGCCAAGGCCCTCGAAAAGCTCAGGCAAGAACGCAAAAGCACGAAGAGTGCCTGGCGCGTTTTGGCCATCCGCGCCCTCGCTTACGATGCGCGGCGTCCCGAAGAGGTCCGCGACGCGCTCCTCGATCGGGACGATGAGGTGCGCATCACGAGCGCCGGCGCCATCCTCGCCAGCTTCAACGCGCCTCGCGCAAGATGAACGCGGCGATCGCGTCCATCGCCTGCGAAAAACGCCTGCGGTCGAAGCCCGCGCCGCAGAGCAACCAATCGGTATGCAGCGCCGGCCGCTTGTCGTCGGCGAAGTGCCCCATGATGTCGAGATGATCGCCGAGCCCACACCAAAGGAGCTCGCCCCAGAGCATCGAGAGCGTGGGCACGATGCCGTCGTTGAGCCGCTCGTTGAGCTCTCGGCCGAGGCCCTGCCGCAGACCTTCTTCCTCCGCCTCGGAAGGGGAGGGATAAGGATAATGTTTGTGGGCGCGCGCGGTGATGGCGTAGAGGGTCGAAAAAAGCGTGGCCGAGAAGGTGCCGTAGGGTGAGGGCAGGGTGCCCAGCCAACGCACGGGGCTCGGCATGGGCGCTGAGGTCAAGACGCAGCCGTAACGAACCTCGGGGTGGTTTTCCGTCGTCGCGTTGAAGAGGTCCATGCCCTCCGGCGTGATCTGCACGATGCCGCCCTGATCTTGGCTGATTCCATCGAGCCAGAGGCGGACGCCTTCTTGGGCTTCGTCGCCCAAATAGCGGAGGCAGAGATCGGTAAGGCTGGCCAGCACATGCAGCCTCATGCCGAAGAGCGCGTCGACGCGCCCCGCGGTGGCCATGAGGTTGGCGAAGACCGTCAGCGGACGACCGCCCAGTTTGAGCGTCGTCACCGTCAAGAGCGAGAGCGCATAGAGCAGACGCGTGCCTGAGACGGTGGTGAAGAACTGCGCCAGCGGCGTGCCATAATGAGGCGTATTCATGGTGACGACGCTGCGCAGCGCGCGGCGCCATGCGAGGGTTTCGGGCGGCAAGGAAAAACATACGCTCGGCGAAGCGAGCAGGCGTGCATCGAGCCCCCCGGTGGAATGACCTACGAGATGGATCTGGTCGGCGGCGACGCTCTCTTCCGCGATCACCTGCGCGATATGTCTCGCTCTCCGGCGCAAGGAAGCCGTGGGCGGCGTCGGCACGACGCGTAGCCGCAGCCCGCCGCCTGCACGCTGCAGGCGTTCGCGCAGGGCGCGCTCCACATGACCAAAGTAGTCGTAACCGGCGAGTTGTCCGAAGCCGAACATGCCCGGGATGAGATAGATATGCTGCGAGCTCGTCACTGCTGCGTTCCCTCGTGCGCGGGGCGCGCTCCCTCGGCTCGCTCGCGCGCGCTCATCCATTATACTCGCGCGCATCATGAAAAGCCGATTTCACGCGCTCGTGCTCTTTGCTCTTCCCTTCGGCTTCGCCCTCTTGGGGACGACGGCCTGCGGCGATCAAGGCAAAGGCGAGCGCAAGCTGCTCTTGAAGAAGCTCGAAGCCGTCGAGCTCTTTGGCGGAATTCCCGAGCGTCGCAAACAAGTCGGCGCGGTCAGGGGCTTGGCCTTGAAAGACGAAAAAGCCCGCAAGCTACAGCAGGTCTGCGTCAAAGCGCACGAAGCGCTCCTCGAGGCCGAGAGCGAGCAAGCCAAAGCCAAGCAAGCGCTCGATTCGCTCGAAGCGGGCAAAGGCGATCCGAGTCAGCTCGAACCCCGCCGTCTCGACATTCAGCAGGCCTTGATGCGCTCCAACGACGCGGTGACCAAAGCGCGCTCCCTCTTCCCCCGCTGTAACGAAGGCATCATGGCGATGTCCCTACGTGGGCGAAGCAAAAGGAACTAAGCGGCTCCGCCGCCGGCCGCGTGCATATTTCCGCATTGGCTGCAGGAGACGAGGTTCAAGCTGGGGGTCTTGTTCTCGCTTTCGGGCGAGCGCGTATAGGCTTCGATGGCGCGCCGCGCCTCGGGACTGCCCGCGGCATCTTGATTTTCCCCCTCGCGCGTCGACCTGCCTGCTGCTGCGTCGACTCCTTCGCTCTTCTTCTCTGTCCCCGAGTTTTCCGCGCGGATCTCGGTGCGTGCTTCCGCAAGCAAGGCACGGGCTTCGGCCGCCACGCGGTGGTCTTGGCCGGAGGGTTCCTCCGGAGCCAGCGCTGCTCGCACCGCGCGCTCCATTTTGGCGAGGGTCGCCCGCGGATCGGCTTCGGGGGTCAGGTCGATCGAGACGCTGCCCCCGACCGCGTAGAGCCGCCCGTCGGGGCCCCGTTCGTATTCGTAACGTGGAGCCCCAGCGTGCGGGCCGCCCACCGCTTGATGCGCCTGCTCGTGACGCCGCACCTCGGCATCACGCTCACGCAAGCGCTCGAGCTCCTTCTCCTCTTCCGGCGAAAATCCTTTGCTGTCCGAGGAAAGGCCTTTGCTGCCCTCCTCGCCGGGTGGAGAGGCAGGCTTCGCAGCTTCGCGCGCTTGGAGCGATGGAGAATGACGCTCCAGCGCTGGGCTTGTAGAGGAAATCGAGATCGACACGTTGAGCAAAAACCTCCCGAAAGGCTGAACGGACGAAGTTCGCTTCGACTTTAGAAAAAAATGACTCCCCTCCCGGTCTGCGCGGAAGGACTCGAAGCGATATGGGGTTTATGGGCACCAGCTCGGGGCTCTCGAGACCGCGACAACCTGTCCTCCTTTTTTGGACGCCTCCTCACCCAGCGGCTCAAGGGGCGTTTTGAGTCGACTTTTCGAAGCCCGAGTGATGCCTCCTCTCCGGCACGGAATATGCTCCCTTGCCTTCGGACCCCTGAGGAGAGGCAAGACGAGAATGGATTCACGCATTTCGACGACCCTTCAGCGAATCGGCGCGACTGCCCTTGGGATGGTCGGCCTCTGCATCCCCCTCAGCGCCTGCCAAGGCGGATCGCTGACTGGCGGCTATCGAGCCGTCGAGCAATCGGTTTGGGGCATGACTCTGGTCGCGGATGCCAAGCAGGCCCTGATGGATGCCAACTGCAGCGGCGAAACCTGCGAACGCTATCCCAATCCCCTGGGCTGCACGCGTTTGGTCGTCGACGCCAGCCCCGACTCCACGGGAGAAGCCTGCGGGACCTGCTATCGCAGTGAAAACGGCCAGGAAGTCTCCCAGCATACCTGCGGGCTACTCGGCGGCGTGCCCATCCTCTGCCTCGCCAACACCAACGGCACGACCCGCTGCACCTTGAGCAGCAAAGAACTGGTGCAGGCCAAGGCGGCCGACGACGGTCCCCCCATCGCTGCCGACCCCGATCCCGCGACCATCTGCAGCTCGCCGGACGAAGCGGATGCGATTCGCCGCGCACAGCTCTTGGGCATTCAGTCCTTTGTCAATGAGCTCAATGGATTGCTCGACAAAGCCAGGGAGCAGGCCCTCGCTTCGGGGGCAGAGGTCGATGAGAAATTCAAGAATCTCCGATTTTCGCTTTCGACCCCTACAGGGAATGAGCAACTCCTGCTCGATCAGCTCTTTGCGCGCTACAAAAACCTGATCCGTAATCCTCCCCCTGAGCCGAGCGATGACGACCGGCCGCAGCCCAGCTTTGTCGGCGGCATCTTCTTGGGCGGCTTCGATCACAAGGCCTTGCGCTGCGAATCGCCGGAAGCGCTCACCCCCATCGCTACCGGTGACCAGGCCGAGGAGCTCTTCCGTAACGAAGGCAAAGACGATCTGCGCTGCGGCTACATTACCAACCTTGCCACCCGCTTGGCCTATCAGCGCGTTTGCGAGACGCAGGCTTCCTGCAAGCCGGACAAGCTCGATCGCCTCGCCGCCTTCTTTGCGGGTATCACCTATGCCTACCAGCGTGGCTCGACCTGGTTGGACGACGAGGATGAAAATACCTGGTTCCCCAGTGACAATATCGAATGTGTCGCGTCACCCTTGGTCCTCGATCTCGACCGCAACGGCCTTCGTACGGAGCAAAGCGGGGCACGTTTCGACCTCCTCGCTGAAGGCCGGGCTCGCTCGCTCGCGTGGATCGTACGCGGTGACGCTCTCCTCGCTCGCGACCTCGACGGCAGCGGCTGCGTCGAACATGGCGGCGAACTCTTTGGCGAAGGCAGCCAAGGAGCACTCGGCGCCACGGCCAACGGTTTTGAGGCCCTGCGTCCTCTCGACCGCAACGGTGACGGCAAGATCACCGCGGCAGACCCGGCCTTTGCCGAGTTGAGCGTCTGGCAGGATGACGGCGATGGTATTTGCAAGCATCACGAGATGCGTTCTTTGCCCTCCGTGGGAGTCGAGATGCTTTCCTTGCACTACCAAAAGCGCGACATCGACGACGCCGCCGGTAGCTGGCTGGGTTTATGGTCCGAGTTCCAGACCAAAGAGGGCCATAAAGCTTCGCTCGTTGATGTGTTCTTCTCGATGCAGTCCAAACCCTAAATCCTGCGTCGAGCGCGAAGCCGATCCGAACGCCCCGAAACCCGCTCATCCGGGCTCCGGGGCGTTCGACTTTGAAGACCACGCGACGA